>CABDZG010000027.1_pt1 | contig 197850 bp, 173 predicted proteins | sample 3132101 | NCBI WGS metagenome assembly CABDZG01 (sample SAMEA5534340, study PRJEB31848) | metagenome | biome: tundra; feature: field; material: soil | place: USA | collected 2013-05 | depth 0.45 m
CCTTCACCCTCTCCGGCACGCTCACCGCCAACGGCACCCCGCTCTCAGGAAAGCAGATCACCATCATCCAACAGGGCCCCACCGGCAAATGGTCCACCGTCGGCACCACCACCGCCTCTGGCAGCGGCGCCTACACCCTCTCCCTCAGCGAACCGACCGGTGGCGTGTACTATTACGAGATCTGGTTCAACGGCGACACGACTTATGCTAAGTCCTACGCGCCGCTTTCGCTTTCCGTTGGCACTTTTGAGAATACCACCCTCACCGCGACGACTGATAACAGAAACCCGGCCGTCGGCCAGCAGTTCACCCTTTCTGGGTACCTCACCGATGCGAACAACACACCCCGCTCCGGCAAACAAATCGTCGTCGTCCTAATAGATTCCACTGGGGCGAAAACCACTATCGGTAACGCTACCACTAACAGCTCTGGCGCGTGCCAATTTGCGACCAGCGAATCGACGCAGGGTGCATTCAAGTATGAACTTGACTTTTATGGCGACAATACGTATGCTCCAGCAACCACTGGGGTAATCGAGACGGTTGGCACTCTTACGCCGGCCGTGCTCGACCTCTATACAACAAACGCTACGCCTGCCGCGAACCAGTCATTCACCTTGTATGGGTCGTTATTCGACGGAGTAAACAGCACCCCCCTCTCCGGCAGAGTGATCTACCTCGTCCAGACTCACCCCACCAGCAATAATCTTGGCACCACGATAACCAACAGCTCCGGTGGGTACAGCTTTACCCTCAGCGAGCCCACAGGGAACTACGTGTATGAAGTTGGCTTCAACGGCGACTCAAACTATTCCGCCATCACATGGACTCAGTGGATAGCTGTTGGCGACTTGAAACAGACGAGCTTTTCGTTCAACGTTTCGAATGCCTCGCCAGCCGTCGATCAAAACTTCACGTTTTCTGGGTATTTAAAAGATGCAAACGGCACCCCCCTCACAGCAAAACAAATCGAGCTTGAGTGTGAAATGCCCGGGAATATATGGCAATCGATGGGGGAGACGCAAACAAACTCAAATGGCTACTACTCGTTCACTATCAGCGAGCACACCGCTGGTCTATACTGGTACGAGTGCTACTTCCACGGCGACTCCGAATATGCAGCTGCAACCGCGGGAACTCGAGTCAGTGTCGGTACCCTTGTGCCGACCTCACTTTCCGTCACTGCCAGTAATACTAACCCCGCCGTCAACGAGCAGTTCACCCTTTCTGGATACCTTAAAGAAGTGAACGGCACGCCTCTCGCCACGAAACTCATTGACCTTTACCGGCAAGACCCTAGCGGCCAGATCACGCAGCCGACTGGCACCTACACGAACGCGACTGGGTATTATCAGTTTAGTTGGAGTGAAAGCTCGCACGGGAGTTACCGATACACCGTAGATTACGTTGTAGATCAAAACTATGCAGAGTCTATAGCCGGTGTAACTATCAACATCGGCACCCTCCAATCCACCACCGTCACCGCAGTCTCCAACAATTCCAACCCCCTCATTAGCCAGCAGTTCACCATCTCCGGCGTACTCAAGGACACGAATGGGGCCACTCTCTCCAGCAAGCAGATCACCATCATCCAACAGGACCCCACCGGCAAATGGTCCACCGTCGGCACCACCACCACCTCTGGCAGTGGCGCCTACACCCTCTCACTCAGCGAAACCATCGCAGGCCCCTACCATTACGAGATCTGGTTCAGCGGCGACAGCGCTTATTCGTCCTCGTATGCCCCACTTTCCGCACAGGTCGGTAGCCTCTAACCAAACACACTCACTGCCAACACGAACAACCGCAGCCCCGCCGTCAACCAATCCTTCATCGTCTCCGGCACCCTCACCGCCAACGGCACCGTCGTTCCCAACGAACAGATCACCGTCACCAGTCAGAACTCTCCGAATTAGTGGGCCACCCTCGGCACCGCGGCCGCCAAAGGTTCCTGCTCGCTCACCGTCAGCATCCCTAGTATACCTACACCCTCCACAGGAGCTTCAAAGGCGACAGCGCCGATTCTCCCGCATATGCCTACGTTCGAGAGAACGTCGGTCCTACGCCTTGATATTTCACGCGCGGCTGAAACCTGATCGCTCCGCAACTAGCGTCCGCATTGAGTCTCTCCTGTTTCGCGACAACGGTGTGACGACCGTTAATAGTACATGTACTTACTAACATACGTGATCCAAAGCCCCTGATGGTGCTCTCGCCCAACTATTGTCTTTCGCGAAGCAATTATCAGATATGTGCTCAAACCAGGAAATCGAGCGACAAAGTAAAAGCAACGCGGGCGCACATGATTGCAACATCCACGGAAATTGAGCGGACCGGGGTGACAAATAAGGGACGAGTGAAACGTTAGGCTGAGATATGAATGGACCAAAAAGTTTTGGTATCAATAATAATCCCAACTTTCAATTCTGAGGAAACCCTATCTAGGTGCTTGGAATCCGTTAGGAGCCAAACGTATACAGAGTATGAAGTCATCGTCGTCGACAAAGGCTCAACTGATAAAACGGTTGAAATTGCACAGCTTTTTGGGGCGCAGGTCTTCGTTATAGAAGCGACTGAACGAAGCGAACAACTGAACTTTGCGGCGTCGAAAGCACGCGGCCAGTATTTGTACAGAATCGATTCTGACTTCATTCTAGAGTCGAGAGTTCTTGAAGAAGCGGTGGAAAAATGCGATGAAGGTTATGATGCCATTGCAGTGCATAACACCTCCGATCCCACTGTCAGCTTCTGGTCCAAAGTCAGAAAAATGGAAAGGGACTGTTACCGGAACGATGACTTAAATATAGCTGCAAGATTTTTCAAGCGAGATGTGTTTGAGTCTCTCGGGGGATTCAATGAATCCTTGGTGCTGGCCGAGGATTACGATCTTCACAATAGGATTCTTAGAGCAGGTTTCAAAGTCGGAAGAATAAAAGCGGAGGAAGTGCACATAGGTGAGCCCCGAACGTTCGCAGACATCGTCAAGAAACACTATTACTACGGAACCACGGCAAAGCGATTCATCGAGGAAAACCCGAGGAGAGGAGTGAAGCAGTTTTTCCCATTAAGAGTGAGTTTCATCAGAAATTCGAGGACGTTTGCGCGTCATCCCGTTCTAACTTTCGGATTCATCGTCTATCAAGCCGGGAGGTATATTCCGGCCGCAATGGGGTACACCACGGCACGCGTTCGTCTAAGACTTACGGACGGCAGGACTTCGCGGCGTTGACGTTGTAGTACGCTCTCAACCCCTCTCAGCGAAGCAGACCCATACTACTACGAGATATTATTCGATGGCGACAGCGCTTTCGCTCTCGCACTCCTCAGTCTCCTTCCGTCGGCAGCTAATAATCCTTGACTCATTCGATCATGTCGGCCACTCACTTCGGACCGACACGACTGTTCTTTGCAAAATAAGGTCTTTTTTCATTTTTGAATGTTAGCAACACGCGATTTGACCTTCAAGCGTCCGTCAGGAAAAAGGACATTGGCAACCTATCTGCCAAGCGAGCAAGGCCGTCAAGCGCGGAACACACCGCTGAGATATAGCGCGCCGTAGCGTCTGTTAGATCAAGAGGAGGACCGAAGCATTGGACGTGCCAGTACAAAGAGTTGGACAGCCGCGGTATCCCGGCGAAAACAGTTGCAGTTCAGAGCAAAATCGTGGCCCTCTGCCTGTGAGCCGATCACTAGTCCTCCTCGAAGGGATGCTACTTTTATTAATACCAAGGCTCTTGATATGGTATGAAGGTCGAGACTGCCTCAGGCATTTGAAAGCGCTCTTGCAACTTCCTAGGGGACGTTTTACAATATCTGAGCGTCAACGAAACAGGATTAGCCTTGTGAAGAAGCCGCTTTGGGACGTGGTGACGGCTGAGGACGGAGCTGCAAGTGAAACGAATACTCGTTATCCTAAACGGTTGGACAACGCCGATGGCCGGCGGAGACTACCACGCGCTGAAGGTCGCTCAGCAGTGGAGTCAAACCGACAAGCTGACGTACTTACTCCCTCGTTTAGGGTACTCCTATGTGACCAAGGCGGGACTCCTGGCCGGCAATGCTGTCGTTATTGACTCTTTTTTAGAACGCGAAACGTCGAGCATAGTGAAAATAGTCTTGTTGTATTGTGTTCGCGTGCTGAAGCTCCTGTTCTCTCCACCGCGAGGGAAGTACGACGTGTTAGTGGCTGCTAATCATTTTTTGACAGACGTGCTCCCTGCGGTCTATTTGAAGTCCAGAAACTCGCCCTGCCGTCTCGTCGCGTACTATCACGGGCTCCCCGTGGACGAATCTAGCCCCACCTGGCTTCTGTCACGAAAGATCAACGATGCGATATCCGTACCGCTGCTCAGAAGGTTTTTCGACTTAGTCTTCGCAATAAATCAGCCAGTGAAGGACTCCCTCATCTCGCGAGGGGTTCAGGCGCAAAAGATCCTGATAACAAGCAACGGCATTGATTCGATTCCGTCTGAAATGACCGAAATGACGGCAAAGGGACCCGTATTTGATGCGTGTTTTGTGGGTCGACTCGTGAAGAGCAAGGGCGTATCGGATTTGATAAAAATCTGGAAGGGCGTTTGCGCTGTGTATCCCGACGCGAAGTTGGCCATTGTCGGTGACGGGGTTGAAAAAACCCGGCTCGTCAAGCTCATAAAAAATGAAGGACTCGACGAGCGCATAACCTTGTGCGGGTATCTGCAGCAAGAGCGCTTTGCCGTTATGCTTCGCTCAAAGCTTTTTCTGCTCCCAAGTTATGCGGAGGCTTGGCCGCTCGTGATCGTTGAAGCGATGAGCTGCGGCTTGCCTGTCATTGTGTACGATCTCGCCGCGTTGAGAAATGTGTGGGGAAACGACATTGTTTACGTCCCAAAAGGGAATCAAGCGCTATTCACGAAGGCGATAGTCAGCCTGCTCGATAATCCAGAGCTGCGCTTGACACTCTCGCAGAACGGATCAAGACGCAGCGGGGACTATCTTTGGGGCAGTATAGCACAGAGCGAGCTCGATTCGATCGCGAGCTTATCTTAGAGGGAGAAGCAAAAGAGACGCATATGGCAAGCGAGTCGAGGTTCAGCGCGGCAAAGGACGCTGCTGCCAGAAATAAGAGGGTCGCGCTCGTCTATTTTCCGCACGCGGGAAAAACGGTCTACAAGTTTGTGGATCAAATCCTTTGCATTTTGATCCCGATTTCCGACTTCATTACCGTCGTGGGCGGCGGCACCGAGCTCCTGAACGAGCACGACTCGGCACGCGTCAGGTTCGCCGACATCGGCATCACGATGCATCACAACCTCGCTAACTCCCCTTCGCTCCGACTTTCGAAGGCTTTGTGGGGTGTAAAAGCTGTTCTCGTCCAAGTGCTCGAGGCAGCCGCACTAATCAAAAATGCCCGCAATATCGATGTCGTTTTGTTTTACATTTCATACCCTAGCAATGCGCTCCCGCTGATGGCTGCCAAGATCCTACGGAAAAAAACATGGATGGTAATGGTCACGAGTGGCGGCGACGGGCGCGGCCCGATCAGTTACCTCCAGAATCTGAACAAGCGGCTCATCTACTCCTTGACCGACATCATCACCCCTGAATCTAAAAGACTCGTACCCGAACTTGCGCTCGGCAAATACGGAGCGAAGGTCGTCGGCGAGGGGTATCGATACGTAGACACCGAACGGTACCGCATCGAGAAAGAGTTCGGGCAAAGGACCAAAGTTGGATTCATTTCGAGGCTGGAAGAAAAAAAAGGTACCCTCAACTTCCTGCGGGCGGTGGAGATTATCCAAAGACACGCCTACTCGGATGTCTCTTTTTTGATCGGCGGGGATGGTCCCATGAGGCCCGTTGTCGAAGCCGAAGTTGCAAAACTAAGAAGCGGCGGCGCTCGAATTGAGTATCTCGGGTGGATCCCTGAAACAAAGTTTCCGTATTACCTAAACGAATTGAAAGTGCTCGTTTTTCCGACAACCGTCGAGGCGAAAGAAGGCCTGCCGACAATAATACTCGAAGCCATGGCGTGTGGTACGCTGGCTCTGACTACCCCGGTGGCAGCGATTCCCGACGTGATACATGACGGAGCTACGGGGTTTTTCCTAGAGAGTAGCTCGCCGGAGCATATCGCAAAGGGTATCTTGAGGGCTCTCAACTATACAGGGGTTAACGAGGTGCGCGAACAAGCCCGTGCGCTGGTGGAAAACAAGTTTTCATATGCGGGCGCCGTAGAACGGTGGGAGGCAATCCTCTACGGAATTCAATGATCGGCGCTAGGGCGCGCTCTCGCCGGGAGCGCGAGCGTTTCGTACGTGATAGCATGAAGTCGTGTCGTTATATACGGCGCAGTTTCCTCGAGCCCTCCCGGTTTTTGGGGAGTCGCTGTGCTTTGTTCGCTTCTGTTTTCGGGCGCGAGGCAGTTTCACACCCCTCAGCGCCAAGGAGGCGGGCTAGCGGCGTGCAGGCCTTGAGGGCCCGTGGGCCTCCCCGCATTGATTGTCAAAGTTTTATATAGTTGTTAATCAAAGCGCTCCCACACATCCTTTCTATTCTCAGAGGCGCGACTATGAAGATCGCCGTGTTAGTGGAGAAATTTCCGCCGGAAAAATGTGAGGGACTCGAGCTGGCGACTCAAAACATAGCTCGACATCTTGCATTACTAGGACACGACGTTCACGTCGTAACGATGCTAGATCACGGTAGAAGCCGTAGAACGATTGAAGATCAAGTTCACGTCAACCGTTTTTCCATCCCGCGTGGCTATTTGGGATATGCGGTGATGTTGCTTAAGACGTTTTTGAGCTTAGGAAAGATCGATGCTGAGATCAATCACGCACAAACCGTGTTTATGGGGGTTCCAGCCCTTTTTGCGAAGGTATTGCTGAAGCAACCGTACGTCGTCTGGGGGAGAGATGACATCTATCCGCCGTGGCGATTCAAGCGACTTTTATCTCGACTTGTATGTCGGCACGCTGCTGGCGTGATAGCATTAACGGGCGATATGAAAAACGAAATATCGAGGTTTTGCGAGCGAACGGCTTACGTCATACCGAACGGCGTCGATTTCAGCCGTTTTGGACGACCACACGTAAAAGAATCTCGTGGCCTGTCAGCTGTTCAGGGCGACAAACAAGTCATTCTGTTCGTCGGCGGGCTGCGCGCGATAAAGGGGCTCGACTATTTGCTGGAGGCAATGAGCATCGTCAAGCAGAAAAAGTCGCGCGCGACGTTGGTCTTGGTGGGCGATGGAACCGAACGGGCTCATCTGGAAGCATTAGCGACGGGCTTCAACATTGAGGAGAGCGTTACGTTTGCGGGCAGCGTGCCTCCAGAGCGAGTCCCCGAGTATATGGCGGGGGCTGACATCTTCGTGTTGCCAAGCATTTCAGAGGCGTTCCCCAATGTGATACTGGAGGCCATGGCTGCGGGATTGCCGATAGTCGCCACGCGTGTTGGTGGGGTACCCGAAATTGTTGCAGATGGGATAAACGGGTTTGTCGTTTCGCCAAGGAACCCGCGAGCAATAGCAGAGAAAGTACTCGCCCTACTAGACGACACTGAAACTCGCACGAGGATAGCAAAAGCGAATGTGTTGGACGCCCAAAGGTACACTTGGGAGAACGTCGTTCTCCGGCTCGAAAAGGTGTACCGCGCGTCGCTCGCCTCTTAGCTCGGGTAGGCCTTCTTCGATGCGCCACGAGTAGACCGAAAAACGAGTGCTTATTCGTGCATCGAATCGGCTGCTTGCGCGGCAAGTGCTTGCAATAGCGGTAGGATGGCTCCGCCGCCAGCGGGCCACAGTAGCTGGATCCTGGACGTGACATTGTGTTGTGGCCAATTGGTGACGGTGTGGGGGGAGTTCAGTCGAAAGAACACGTAGTTATTATGCCTGAACTCGCTCCAAAATGGCCATAAGTCTGTCCATGGAGTTAAACAGACTGTTGGGTCCACCCCCCTCGGGGTACAGGTAACCGATGCTTTTCCACGGTTTTTCAATTTTTAAGCGCGGCAATTCTGTGGGTGCTCAACGCGTGTAGAGCGCTGAGTGTCTGCCCTACGGGAACACTATCAAAGGTTCTTTTCTGCATTTTTCCGGCACCACGAAACCTATCGCTATTCTCCAGCCAGAGTGGCTGTGATCCCAGCATGAGTACTATCACGATCCTACGAGGCTAGATTGCGGGCACGCGATGAATTTCGTCCGAAATGTTCGGGGGCGTGCAAGTGTTCTATAACGTCCCCCGCAAAGACACCGTTAAAAATGATCGTCCTGGACCGGGCAGCCCTCTTTGATGACTAGCTTGAATGTCTTGGTTGTTTTCTTTTCAGCGAGGCAGATGCTTCTCATCGATATCCAGCCCGTAACCCTCCAGTGCTCTAGAGGAGCTCTTGATGCGTAACGAAAACGCGCCGTTGGCGCAGCAAACGTCCAGTATCTGATCTACGGGTTGTTTCAAGTCGCTAAACTCTTCAAGCACGCGGTGCGCCCTGGTCGCATCGTGTGTTGGCAAGTCCCCCATCTCGCTCGTCACTTCTTTACTTGACATCCTGTCCTTCTGCGCGCTCCTTGCTTGGCACTATGAACGCTTAAGCTCGGGTGCAAAAAGCACGCTCCTATCACTTAATACACTCTGCGTTGGACGTTCCAGGCCTTTGAGAACCTCAAAATCTCGCGACGGCGCCAAAACGATGCGCCTTCACACGAATATTATTATGGCCCCAGTCTCTGCCCTGAGCGAGATGGATAGAAGGAAATTTACGTGGGAGTTACCATAGTTCGAGCGATCTTTGCGCTATGAAACTCGATAGCATATACCGAGAACGAGACCGCATCCTCGCGTTATGCGGCATCGGACTATCCGCGTTGGTGATAGCTGGCGCGATCATATCGCGTAGTCGAAATCCGAATATCCTCATAGCCGTTTCACTCGTCCTGATATTCTGCGCTACCTGGCTGTGCATAAGGAACCGGGACTCGTTGAAAACAATCCAGCTCCAGACTCACGGAGCGATCTTCATGTTAAGCGCCGCCGCGTTTTTCATCTTTTTTGGACTCTCTGTTCTGTCTTTGCACCTGCGACCGGACGTCTACGTTCGCCCCATCCTCTACTTTGTTTGCACCGCCTTGATGGCGAGTGCGGTTGCCATCGAGATATTGTCGTCTCTACCCGGTCGGCGGAGTGTCTTTGCTATTTTGCCTCAAATTATAATCCTCGGCGTCAGCGTACAAGTGTCGCAGCTTATCATCTTTCCAAACATGGTCGGGATCGATCCGTGGATGCACGAGTGGATCACATCGACGATAGTCGCAACTGGACACGTGCAAGCAAACACGGCGTACACCAACCTTCCTTTATTTCATTTGGAGGTTGCCTCGACGATGCTCTTAGCGTCGCTTGACTACAAGTTATCGGTCATGCTCTCGGTCGGGCTCTGCTTTGTTATCGTCGGCGCGGTGTTCACTTTCCTTCTCGGAAAGAGACTCATCAGTGACAAAGTTGGTCTTCTTGCCGCCTTGGTACTGGTAACCGCAAACAGCTTCATTTGGCTCGGGTCCTGGACGATCCCCAACACGCTTGGCGCCCTCCTGCTCTTGGTTGGCATTTACGAGATTCTGCGATTGAGGGATCAGAACGCGGCACTCCACATCGCGATTATCCTTTTAGTCATGGCAGCGGTGATTCTCACGCATACGCTCTCTGCCATGGCATTTGCGATAGCTGTGCTTGCAGGCGTGCTCGCGCTGCGGTTGCATCAGAGATTCCACCATAACGACACGAGCAATAACTTATCTTTGGCCATTGCTCTTGTTTTTGTCGTGGGTATGCTCCTCTGGTGGATCAACATATCGGGCAGCTTCTACGCTCTGGTCTCGTTGTTTCACTACTCGGCGGCAAACTTTGCGCAAACGGCCTCGGCAACGTCACTCTCGCAGTCTACTGCCGAACAAATATTCAGTTTCTTCGGCTTGTACGCCTTTTTCGCGCTGTCGTTACTCGGCCTTCTTTACATGCTATCCGAAAAATTTGGTAATGCGCGCACTTTGGAGCTGGTGTTCATGGGGGTGCCGATGTTCTTGTTGGCCTTTTCGAATGTATTAGGGGTCTTTTTGTTACAGGAACGATGGGTTAGTATTGCGCAGATATTTTTCGCGGTTCCGCTGGGACTAACGCTGGTGCTGGTAACGAGTTTCTTCAAAAGCACCACGATGAAGTTAGGCCTTGTGGGAACAATCGTTTTGTGCCTTTCGTTTGTCATGATTCTCAGTCCGATCGCAAGCATTGACACCCATTTTCTGAGCCCGAACCAAGGGACCCTCGCACTGTACGGTTCGGAAGTGCAGGCGTTCGGCACCATCTCCCAAAAAAGTACCGGACAGCTCTTCGGCGACGACTACTACATACCTGCTATGACATTCTACCACAACCTGACGCAGTCCGATCAAGTCACCCTGTCACAGATAAACCGCACCGCGAACGACTTGGTCGTGCTGAGAAGTGGAGAGGTCGGTCAGCCGATTACACTCACCCCCTTAGGTGACACCGTAGTGCCCCCAACGCCACAGGTAATCAGTCCGACAGGATCGCTCGTGTATGACTCAGGTACAGTCAGTGCGTATCGCCTAAGCTAGTGCTAATCGTATGCATCATAACTGTCATCTGCCGATTTGAGGCTATGTACCGCCCTTTTTGTGGCTTGGGCGACTGCTGTCCGCTTACGCCCGCAATGCTTGAAAATACATTGTCTCGCCGCAGTCTGCGTCGGGCAGCGGCTCGCGCGGGCTTATAAAGCTGGCCGAAACGACCGATTCGTCCGCTGACGCTGCTTCGGCGCCCTCGTTGCGGCCCTTTTTATGCGCCTACGACAAGGTTGTAACGTCCATACAAGTAGTCTTTACGAAGGCTGATTGCTTTTTGCCCCCCACCGCTTCCTATTTTTGAATATGGGCCCCAGAATGAGCTTCTTTCCTAACAGTCCGGCGGAAGCTCACGCAGGGTCGCGGGTTGATTGCACAGAAACAGAGTATCATCACTCAGACAATCAAGGCCTTGCATCGCTGCTGCTGGAATTCACGAAACAAGAGTTAACAAGCTACACTGAATTCCGCGCAACCGGGATAAGCAAGACATCAATTCCATGGATGAATCGATGTTCTTTGACTTTTTGGAATGCTACTAAAGGGATAATCAGCAAGGAACGGTGCGACGCGCTCAGAGGACATCTTTCAGAGAGATATACCGATGTTTATGCTCCTCGAAAGGTGATGAACTTTGCAACGGCTTTTCTTAAGTACCTCGCCAAGACGCATTTTGACACTCGCTTCCAGGTTTTTTGGGCTCTTCTTGGAGATGCCGAAAGGCTTGAGGGCACGCAAGCACGTGACCAGCAGGATCGTGACGAAAGAACATGTTGAGAACGTGCTCTGCCCCCTTGAGAGCGCTTCTGCTACGACGAAATAGATAGGGAGGGGTAGTACCCCGAACTACAGAGCTATTGTGCTATTCGGTGCGTTTACTGGACAACGGCCTCAGGCCACGGTCGCGCGGCTATTAGCAGGACAATTCAGAAATGTGGTCGGTCTGAAGAAGCTGGTGCTCGCTATTCTACCAGATCAGGACAAGATTCGAATGCAGCACTATTGACCACTACATCCACAGGTGCTTGAGGCCGTAGCTCCTCTATTGGGCGGGCGACTTGATGATGAACTTACGTTCAAACCGCTATCATTCGAGCGATGGCTGAAGCAGTAGAAGGTGCCACTTTTGCACGGCAGCCATCATTTAGTGCCCGGAGATCTGAGGAAATTCTGTGAACAAATGGGCGACATACTGCAGTGGGATCAGTCGAACAAGAACTACATACTGACGCACGGCGTGTCTGGAGTAGACTGGCGATTTTACAAGAGTCCGAGGCCGGGCCTGGTTTTTTAGGTTTGTATGCGGTATTGGAAAGACGTCGGACCCATCATTTCCGGATAAACCGGCGAACACTCAAAAGCCACCCCATCTTAAACTAAGTTACTGTTGCGATACCAAGCCAACCTCAATCCCTGAACGAATGAATCAGATCCATCTCCCCATTATCCCGGAAATTATCGGCTCCAACGCGAAGATCATCAAGGACAGTGTAATCAGTGCTGTGACGTTTTCTGGGTAGTAGATGAGATCTGGGAATATTAACGCGACGCCCGTGAAAATGACTACGATGCCCACGATTTTTGGAAATATTAACACGATGATGCCCACGATTTTGCCGAAGATGCCCACGATTTTGCCGCCCATTGTGCCGCGTGCTGCGCTGGCGATTCCAGCAAAGAGCAATCCTAAGGCTAACAGGTTTACGGTCACAAAAGATCTATAGAAATACACAGCGCGGAGTACTACGACGGCGACTAGAGTCGCTAGCACAGACAGAATCAAGTTGAGCCGCCGCCGTCTCGAAATGCCTTTTGCAAATATTCGTATGATATATGCAATTTCAAGGATAATTAGCGCGATAGCTAGGATTGCAATGAATTTTTCCCAACCCCAAGCCACCCCTGGGTAGAAGGCGGCGACGCCCAGGATAAGGATCATAAGACCTGCGCTGATCTCAAGTATTCGGAGCCACATGGGACTCTTTTTATCTCTGGTAGCCGCGCTATCAGTAAATCGTTGAAAACTAGCCATCTCTTTGTCTGTTAGTTTATCGCGTAGTTTCGGCTTTCTTTTTCCATAAATATTATAACATCCTTAAGACCGGAGCATATAATTAATTAAACTGTCAAAGCGAAGCCCTTTTTCACTTAGAATACTCATGAAATAGTAGGTTTGGAATTAGCTAGAACTATCTATATAGTGATTATCTGGTAATTAGCGACGTCAAAAGTAAGCAAACCAAAACCCAAACCTAACACTATCTATCCTCTGATTAGATTGCCGCAGGAATGGGTTGAAGCGATTGGTAGACCAGTTGACATATATAAGGCGGAATTTGAGGAACGAGTAGCATTTTTTAGTCGTTCTAGGAAAAGAGAAGCATGGGAAGTAGTGTTATAACAGCAGTTATAAAACCGGAGCCTGATACAGACCTCGACCAACGCCTCTCCGTCATCGAATCAAAAATCGCAGAGCTAGAATTACTAATTTTTCAAGGCGGAAACGAAGCTGACGCGGATAGAGAAAATCGAAGGCCAAGGGCGAGATTCGAACCCGCATCGTGGCCTCAAGGATCCCCACCATGACTGCCAACATTTCGAAAGTCACGAAAGCTGCGGCACGCATTTTTGGTGCAGATCTCCTCGTCGTATTGATCGTGAGTGCTCTCGGTCTCGCATTCGTGGTCGTGCCGCAACTTAGTAACAGCAGCGTCCGCTCGGTCATTGAAACGGCCCTCCTCCTGTTTGTGCCTGGATATGCCTTGCTGGCCGCATCGTTTCCGCGGAAATCGGATCTTTCTGGCCTAGAACGCATCGCTTTGTCATTTGGACTTAGCATTGCTGTCGTGCCGCTGCTCGCTTTTGGCTTGACACACACCGCGTGGGGCGTCAGCGCGAACTCGGTAGCGATCGCCGTTTTCCTTTTTATCATAGCGGGCACGGCAGCTGCTTATGCGCGAAGGCGCGCACTTCCTCTTCGCGAACGTTTTTCCGTTAGCTTTGGCGCCTTGGCGCCCCCCACAACAATGCGCGCATTTCGCGAAGAGGGCCGGCCGCACCTGGTCCTGATCATATTGCTTGTGTGTGCCCTCCTTTTTTCAGCCTCAGCGCTGGCGTACGCGTTTCTCACCCCGGAGCCGCAAGAACGCTATACCGAGTTTTACCTTCTTGGGCCCGGCGGAAAGATGCAGGGGTATCCCACAAATATCACGCTCGGCGACACACAAAATGTTACCGTCGGCGTCGCGAATCACGAAGGCACTGACGTCAATTACACGCTTCTCGCTACGCTAAACGACAGCCGCATATCCACTACGTTATATTCAGGGAACCTTTCGGTCGCGAACGGGCAGACCGTGCAAGAGACTATAGCGTTGAAGCCAAACCTCGCGGGAAACAACGAGCGGATCGGCTTTATACTGTATCGCGCTTCAGATCCGACGATCCCGTATCGCGAGACCTACCTGGTGGTAAATGTGACGGCTCCGTGATCAAGCTCGGTGATCAAGATCAGGATAGGCGGCCGAATAAGACATGTGATCGTATCTCGTGAGCGCGGCACAGCTTGCTGGCGCCACGCCAGCTGGATATTGCCGTGCCGGTAACGAGTCTCACGAGGGTCCTCTGATTTCCGACCTTGGTTGTTTGCGTGCCGATGGTTCCAGCTCGGGCCGGCAGGCTAAATGGGAAGCCTCAGACGGTGCGCGCAGGAAGCTTTATTACGAAAACCTGCGATTCTTATAACGCACCGAGAATCGGCCGACGATTTTGTTGCGTGAAGAGGAGAATGGCACGTTGAAATAATCAAGGTCTTGTGGGCCGCAGCTTCTACAACGAACGGACAGCGCGCCGACAGTGATCGAACCAAAAACGTTCGGGCGGAGCAGTGGTTCGGTGGAGCGTGGCGCGGGAAGCGCTGGAACGATGAAAGGTAACGTCATTGATTGGGTACGGCTTCGACGCGCGAAGCGCAGCGAAACATACCGCGAGCTACGCGACATAACGACACCGCAGGAGTTGAGAGAATTCCAGGAAGCCCGTCTCAAGGCCCTGCTCTTGCACGCATACGCTAGCGTGCCTTACTACCATCGGGTTTTTGGAGAGATCGGACTCATTCACGGCGGAGCTGTCGATATGTCGAAATTCGATCGCATCCCGGTGCTTACAAAGGATATACTCAGGCGTTTCACCAAGGAACTTGTCTCTAAGGATCTTGATAAGAGGCGTTGGTTTTACAACACGAGCGGCGGCTCTACCGGAGAACCGATTCGTGTCGTGCAGGACGATGATTTTTTGAGATGGGCGACGGCGACCGATTTTTATTACTACGCGCACATGCTTCGCATCGCGGAGCCGGTCGCAAGACGGGTGATAATATGGGGCTCTGAAAGGGATTTCTGGACAGGTAGCGTCGGAATCCAAGCGCGTTTAGAGAACCGGCTCACGCACGTCCTGTTTTTGAATAGTTACAGAATGAGCAAGAGTGACATGGAGCTGTATATAGACAAAATAACCGCCTTTCGTCCGGAACTCATAAGAGGTTACGCACATGCTCTGTTTGACCTGTGCGACTACGCACTCAGAAATAAGCGGAGTCTTTATGCTCCCAATGCCGTCGTAAGCTCGGCCGAGCTTTTAACGGAGAGCATGCGGCACGTGATTGAATTGGCTTTCGAGACGCACGTCTTCGATTTTTACGGCTCTCGGGAAGTGAGCGGTCTCGCGGGGGAATGCGAGAAGGGCAGGATGCATCAGTTTTCCTTCTTTAACCAGCTTGAAGTTCTTGATGAGCATGATCAGCCAGTCGGCGGGAACGAGGAGGGCAGGGTCGTTGTGACCAATCTCGCTAACTACGCGATGCCTTTGATACGATACGAGATGGGGGATACTGTCGTGCGCGGGGATAACGTCTGTGCCTGTGGAAGCCCGTTGCCTACGTTGCAAAGAGTGACGGGCAGAGTCGGCGACCACTTCGTCACCAGGGACGGAACGATGATAGACGCGAACTATTTCGACTTTCATTTCGAAAGTCGTGACTCAATACGCAAGTATCAGATCATTCAAGAGGATTATGATCGCGTGAAGATTGTGGTTGTATTAAACCGCAGTCTGAGCGACGGAGACAGGGACGACATCGAAAAAAAAATCCGTTTTGTCATGGGTGACTGCGAGATACTGTGGGAAGTGGTCGACGACATTCCAACAACCCCAAGCGGCAAGTACACTTATGTCAGATCTCTGGTACATAGGTGAAATGACCGGCACGTAAGGATGCGAGACTATAGCGGAAGCCAAACCGCGCGGGAAATAACGAGCGGATCGACGTTGTGTAGTATTGCTACAGTGCGCTATCACCATAATTTAGGTTATCATAAAAGCTGGCAGCGGTAGAACAGGTGTTTTTTCTCTCCGGGCCGCGTGAGGCTTTAAAAGTTGGGCCGCCCTCTGATCAGTTCCCATTCAATCGGATCAAAGCCGATGCTAACGCGTTTGAGAATCCTAGCTTATACACGCGATAAACCATGAAGGAACATCTTCTAATCCGTCAGGGAAATACAATAGCCGCAATTTTATTGTCACCAGAGGATCTGATACAAGATTATAAATATTCAGGAATAGCAAGCAAAATCGACCCTACTTAGTGAGAACAGGTGAGGATTTGGTGAAATTATAGAATTTTAAGTGCATTAGGAGTAAAAAACTGAATATTTCCCTTCACTACCATCAATCCCTCTCCTCTCCGTGATCTCTACGGAAGGTTACGAGTTGAATTGTTTAAATGCAGTAAATGGAAATCATTCCTCTATCCCTCATTTTGCCGTCATTCGATGTAGCGCAAAAACCTATATCATAGCTCAAGAAACTAAAAAAACTTGGTGTGGTAGTGTGAGTGAATCAGAATTTGATGAAAAAATGCAGGAGAGCATCTTCACATTCGCCATCCATACCGTACCAGTTTTCGGGAGCGCTACTATTACACGAGCCATGATGAATGGCACTCCGGTGATCGCAACCCCTTTAGGGGGGAGTTCAGATTATTTAGATGATACGGGTATGTATGCCCTCCGAATGACCCCCCCGCTCTTGCCTTTGTTATCCGCTCCCTTCTAGAGAACAGGAGATTACGGGAGGATCTTGGAAAAATGGCCCGACAAAGAGCGCTTCAGTATTTATCCTAGGATGCCATAGCAGAAAAAACTATTCGGATATATCAGTCGGTGATTGACACATGAAATATTAAATATTTCTAGGATTCTTTAACAATCGCACTTTTGGAAAAAATGGGCGCGTCTCTATACAATGATTTTGCTGTACTGTTCCGAAAAAGGTGCACAGATGACAAACGGAGAAAATGTATGCGCGTAGGGCTTACGAATGTCTGTTGAGTTGCTTGAAGACAAAAAGCTCTGGGACCAATTTGTCGAAAACAGCCCACAGGGGACGTTATTTCATACGTGGGATTTCTTGAAGATTGTTGAGAGAGATTCTGGGTCTCAGCTTTTGCCGTATGCCATATTTTCGGGTACGAACCTCAGGTGCATATTCCCTTTTTTTATTACTCGACGCCTTGGACTGACGGCAATGTGCTCCCCGCCAAGGGACGCGCAAATTCCATACTTAGGATTCGCTTTTGATCCCAGCGTGGCCGGACTTCTAGGCACTCTCTCGCATCTGCTCGTCCCGCGTAATTCCAAGAACTTCTTAGTAGCTGCGGGGTTGTGGTGGTTTTTTATGCTGCGTATCCGTATCCCGACAACGTGGACCCCGGGCCGCTCTGTTACATCACATCGTCGTACGGCGGCGCTACGTGGTCGTCCCCAACGTCGTTAGGCCATGACGTTTACTACGAAGCAGTGTTTACTGTCGCGTATGACTCGACGAATAACAAAGTGTGGGTGGGACTATCCGATGCGGCAAAGAAGGCGGTAGCAATTATAACATGGGGTTTATTGTTCGTCGAGAGAGTGGCTACGGGCAGACTCTACCAATGCAACTTATATATAAATTCGCAATTAGTTCAACCTAGGTTTAGCCCGTGATGCCGCTTAAGGAACTTGGCCTCAGACTACTTAGCGCGCCGTATGAGCTAATCTTTAAGGAGAAGATGAGCAACGAAGCGCGACGGCTCATCTTAAGTACCTCTTACGTGGGGATTGGCACGCTGTTTGGATCCATGCTCACGTTGATCTTCAGCATCCTTGCGGCAAGGACATTGGGACCTGACAATTTTGGTGTTCTTGGCCTTGTCATGACAGTGGCCGGTATTCTCAGCCTCTCAATGGGGATAGGTGCTACACCGATGATAAAATATGGTTCGGAGGCGCACCATTCCGTGCAGGTCAGTATCGTCTCCACTTCGTACATTCAAATAGCGCTGTTGACCACAGCCTCGGCGTGTATCTACGTGCTTTTTTCTGCGCCGTTATCTTACGTGTTTGGAGTTCCGGCAGAGCTTTTCTTTTTTGCTCTTTTTCTCGCCGTTACTGGCGAATTATATTCGTTGACGATAAATTCTCTTAGAATCTTCTTCAAAATGAGGGCGTATGCACTTCTAACTGCCGCTCAATCGCTCATATTGCTTGCTGCGTTTCTGACATTCATCCTCAACAATATGAAGTCGTGGGAATCGGCGGCCTACTCATATTCCCTATCCTACGCGGTACTCGGCTTCATTTTGCTCATTTACCTCAGCGACTATATAACGCTTCGATTTGACCGGTCCTGGGCGAAAAAAATCATGCATTATTCTCTTCTTGCCCTTCCCGGAGCTGTGGCAGGCACCTTCTTGGGCGTCGACAGACTACTTATCAACAAGTTCATGACGACCGCGGACGTAGGAATTTACAACGCGTATTTCCTGCCATCAATATCTTTAATGGTCATACTTTGGGGGGTCTGTAACGCCGCGTTTTTCCCCTATGCATCCAAGAGCGACGATAAGCTGGCCATTTTGCGTCGCGTAAACAAAGCGATGCCGTACATTGCCGCCTCGCTCGCGCCATCACTGCTTCTATTAGAGTGGATACTCTTCTTGCTTTACGGGCACCAGTATCCGTTCAGCTGGGAAATTGCACTCTTTTTTGCCATTGCCGCAACAGTGGGTTTTTTTTATCAAGCTCTTAGCTGGCTCATGGCTTCAGAAGGTACGGGCGGAGCCAAAGTAAACACCCTCAGCAGCATTATCGCGCTCATTGTGCTCGTCGGTTTCGACGTGGTCTTGATCCCACTGATTGGCCTTTTAGGCGCGGCAATCACGCTCATCTTCGCTTATCTGATAGCGGCCTTCTATCTCCTGTCAAAACGGCGCGTATTGAGTGCGAAAACAAAGCAGGTCAAACCATCGAATTGAATCTGCATAAAAAATGAAACTTCAGTTGTTCACGTGGGCTTTGTAACAACTGGCAGTTCAAGCAACTTAAAAGCCATAATTAATGAATAATCTAAGTGTAATGAATAATCTACGTGTTTTAAGCTCATGTAGTTCGATTGTGCACGGGGAGGCTACAGAGGAAGGTGAACTATCTAAAGTGACGACACGCAAGGCATATCACTCGCGCGGCTTCGCGGTGCGGTTGATACGTTTACTGTCAGCGAGTTTGGCCAGGAGTCTTGACAGTATTGTGGCACACCTGGTTCTTGCTTTGCGTTTTGGGCGAATAGGTGGATCGTTATGAAATGATTTTATAGTGCCGTTCCTAAACAGGCGCTTGGATGACAAACGGAGAAAACGTGTGCGCGTGGTGGCGTAAGAATGGCTGTTGAATTGCTAAACGATAAAAAGCGTTGGGATCAGTTCGTCGAAAATAGCCCGCAGGGATTGCTATTTCACAAGTGGGACTTCCTAAAGATCGTTGAGCGACATACAGGGTACCAGTTCTTGCCTTATGGCGTATACTCGGGAGACGAGCTGAGATGCATATTCCCGTTTTTTATTGCGCAGGGCCGCCTTGGACTGACTCACATGCTCTCTCCACCGCCGCACGCACAAATTACGTATTTAGGTCCCGTCTTTGATCCTAGCGTGCAAGCAGGCAATGCACTTGCCAGGGAAAAATTCTTTGAGCGACTAACTGGCGAGCTGTGCAGGGAAATTGATAAGATCGCTCCGAATTTCGTGAATTTTAGGACCGTCCCGAATTTTCTTGACGTGCGCTCCTTCATTTGGAAGGGCTTCACCGCGCACTTGATGTTCACGTACGCTATCGACTTGGAGAGATCTCTCGACGAGATCTGGGCCTCATTCTCTAGGCGCTGCAGGCAGGATATTAAGCGAGTGAACAAACATTCACCTGAGATACAACAAACTAATGACGTAAGCGCATTGCTTGACATCTGGCGACCGAGATTCCGCGAACTAGGGACCGAAGCGCCTCTACTAAGCGATAGTTATCTCAAAGAGCTTGTGGCTGCATTTCCCCAAGACATTACCGTGTACAACGTCAGCATCGACGGAAGGGTCGCTATCGCAAACGTTTACTGCGCTATGCAAAAGGAGCGATATGTCTGGTGGATCGGTGGCGTTAGTGCTCGCAAGGACCTTGGCGTGCACGAGTACATTCAATGGGGGGTCATTCAGCGGGCAAAGTCAGAGGGCTTTAAGAAGCTGGATTTGCTTGGCGCACCTAATCAGGGTATTGCTGCATTCAAATCCAAGTTTGATCCAGTACTAGAACCATTTTGCTATGTCGAGAAAACCGACAGGCTGGGGAAGATCGTCAACTTTGTAGGCCCAACTCTGGGAGGCCCAAGGCTGAGAGTTAAGCAAATCTTGCCTCGGCGGAGTGGACGTGCGTCGAACGGCGCCTAATGAGAACCTGAGACCTGAGAAGCGACCGACATAAGCGCTAACGTAGAACGTAAAATCTCTGGTCTACGATCTTTGGAAGCTCAATGAGTCGTCACTTAAATGCCGCTATGTTCATCTTTCAGACTTTGCCGGTCCGCATCGGCTTTCCACAACCCGCTCATCCGCCGTATCGGGACACGCGTAGGATCCGGCGTGTGTTCGGGCAAGACGTCTCAGCCCGTCACCCATTCTCGGCGCCGACACCCTTGTAGACGAACCCAAGCTTCGCGGCGGCACCCGGGTCGAAAAACCGCCGGCCGTCGACGATTATAGGGGTGCGCATGAGATTCTTGATTTTGGGTAGGTCTAGCCCAGCGAAATCGCGGTGTGCCGTCATGAGTACGAGTGCGTCGGCCGCGGCGAGAGCGTCGTACGCAGTCACTTCGGGAATTGCCAGTGTTCGCAGGACCTCCTCATCGACGTAAGGGTCAACGAGGTGAACTTGAGCACCCCGCTTCGTGAGTTCCCGCACGACTACTTCGCTGGGGCTCTCACGGGAGTCGCCCACGTTCTCCTTATAGGAAAGGCCGAGGACTGCTATCTTCGAGCCGTTGACGGCGCGTTCCTGTTCGTTCAGAGCGTCGGCAATCAATTGGAAAACGTGCTGGGGCATATAGTCATTTATGGCTCTGCCAGCCGTGATCACCTGCGAATGATAGCCGAGTTCTTCAGCCTTGTGAACGAGATAGTAAGGGTCAACCGGGAGGCAATGCCCTCCGACCCCCGCCCCGGGGTAATACACGTTGAAGTTCCATTTGGTCGATGCGGCTTTGATGACGTCCATGATATCAATGTGCAAGCGTTCAAAGATCAGTGCAAGCTCATTCATCAGCGCGATGTTGAGATCTCGCTGGATGTTTTCGATGACTTTTGCCGCCTCAGCGGTTTTGATATCCTTGACCGTGACCACGTCCTTCGCGTTGCTGAGGTACAACTGCGCCGTTGCTTCAGCCCATTCCGGCGTGATTCCCCCAACGATTCGGACCACGTCCCTGATGTTGTGAGCTGCGTCTCCTGGGTTATAGCGCTCCGGACAGTAGGCGAGTCCAAAATCGATCCCGGCTTTCAACCCTGACTCTTCGAGCAACGGCTTCAGCACGTCATCGACCACTCCGGGGTACACCGTCGATTCCAAGACGACGAGCTTGTCGCGACTCAGGCCTTGGGCAATGGCCTGACCCGCGGACACGATGAATGATAGATCAGGTCGCTTATCAGACGTGATCGGCGTTGGGACGGTGATGATGATCACGTCGCTCTCGCGTGTAGCGCCAGCTGTGTCGATGGTGGCCGTGAGCTTGCGAAGACCGACGAGTCTTCTCACACGCTCGTCGAGATTCAAGTCGGTAAGGTAACAGCCCCCCGCGTTGATGACGTCGACTTTCTCCTGAGTCCTGTTGACTCCGATCACGCTGAACCCGTTCTCAGCAAAGTTGACTGCCGTCGGGAGTCCGACATAGCCCAACCCTATGACTGCGATGCGCGCAGATTTGCTCGTAATCTTATCGCGTACTTCCACTCTCAAACCACCTCACGGTCTCTTGAAGCTCGTCCTCGAAATTGCTGCGCGGCGCATACCCAAACTCTCGCGCCTTTGCAATAGCAGCGAGCGAGTGTCGTATATCCCCTGGGCGCGGCGCGGCATAGGTAGGCTCAACATCGCTGCCGGTGATCTTGGCGAGAAGGGCAATTAACTCGTTGAGGGTAACGCTCCGGCCGCACGCGATGTTGAAGATCCCCGTCGCCGTGGATTCGCACGCGCGGATGTTAGCTTCAACAACGTGTTTCACAAACGTGAAGTCTCTGCTCTGCTCTCCGTCTCCGTATACAATCGGTGGTGAATTGCTGAGCATCGCGGCAATGAACTTGGGTATTACCGCTGCGTAGCCTGAACGATGGTCTTGCCGCGGTCCGAACACGTTGAAGTAGCGCAGGGAAACGGTGCGGAGACCGTAGACTTGTTGAAACGCCGTGCAGTAGAGCTCTCCTGTTGCTTTCGTCACCGCGTACGGGGATTTTGGTGCGAGGCACATGTCCTCCCGTTTCGGGAGCTCTACGGTATCGCCATACACGGATGACGACGAAGCATAGACCACCTTTTGTATGCCCGATTCTTTCGCCGCGATCAACACCTTCAAGGTTCCGGTGGCGTTGGAGTGGTTCGACATCAGCGGCTCATCGATGCTGCGCTGAACGCTGGGAAGCGCCGCCTCATGAAAAACGTAATCACCGCCGTCGAAGATTTCTGCTAAATTGAGCGCCGCAACGTCTCCTTCGACCACTTCGGGGCATACACCCTGGTGATCGATATTCTCCAACTTCCCCGTCGACCGGTTGTCGATTACGGTGACGTCGTTTTTTTCGACAAGCGCTTCGACTAAGTGGGAACCAATGAAGCCTAGACCGCCGGTGACGATTACCTTCTTGCCTTTCATTGCGTTCGCCGATAGCTAAGCATCTAACCTATTTAAGGCTTTCAAACGACGTCTCTGTCCCTTGACTAGTCCCGGCCCCGATGCGCCGCCTGAATGGGCGTGCAGCGAGGCCCGCAGGGAGCAGAATGCCGCGCCGAAAACGCAACGGAGACCGTGGATTGCTGTCGAGGGCGGGTCCTCATTGACTTGCGCGCGCGCCAGTCGAGGAACTAAGCGGCGGCCGGTGTGACGAGACGACTGTTGCGCTGTGGCGGCTTCGGCTTCTCTGACAGCACTCACTAAAATCGACCAGCACATTTTGCTGCCTCCAGCGTCGCGCTTTTAGCGTCAAACCAGTAACCGCGTAGTGAAGGTGCGCTGCAATTGCGCGATTGCGAAGGCCGTACCGACAGGGTAACTCTGCACGTTCCGGCATATCTCTGCTATGCGTGCTACGATCGCTCAATAACGGTAATATTATATTCTGTCGTCGATGTAGAACCTATAGCACTTTCTGCGTATAAAAGGCCGGTAATACGGTTTTTGAAATATAAGGAGGCCACGAGATTGCCGGGCGAAGAAGAACAGAGACAACCAGACGGCATCTCGACCTCAGACGAATCCGCTCCCGCTTTCGTGGACCATGGCGCGAATGTAGGCGCCGAAAGAACCGGAGCGACGCGTAGTGCCCCCGGCAGAAACCTTGTGCAGAGGCGCGCAAGGGGAGTAGAGACTCCCACGACCATCACCGCCACCGCCATCCCCCCACTACAGTTGATCGGGCACGACGTCACGATCGCCGGACAGCTCACGAGCGGCGGCGGCGCAGATCTGGTGGCAGTGCCCGTCGTTCTCTACAACACGGATGATCCGACGAACAAGGGGCGCATGGCCACCACCGTCACCGACGCCTTCGGGCACTATCAGTTCACGCTCACGGACAGCGTCGCGACCACGCACGCGTACATCGTGTGCGCCGAGGGCCGTAGCAAATATAGCCGTGCACAGAGCACCGAAGTACTGGTGATATACACCACACGAGCCGCTGTAGCTGCTGCAGCTAGGTCACGGATTGTTTTCAACTTGGCTTGGTATGAGCTCCTCGCCATATTCCTTATCCTCGCCGGCGAGGGCTTGCTCTTCGCTGGGCACAGCGTCGCGGGGGTCGGCGTGCAAGCGTTGAACCTCGTCGTGATTGTCGTCGCGATAGGAGTGCTGAGCGGAGACCGTGTCGAGCTTTTAGAAGTGCTTGCTTTGGTGTCGTTGTTGCGCGTCGTCAACCTTTCCTTCGCGCTCATCCCGACGACGACCTTGTACTGGTTGGTGGCGATTTACGGCGTGATGTTCATCCCGATCATTTTGGTCGTTGCTCATCGAAAGCTGAGCCGCCACGACCTTGGTCTCACGGAGGGCCTCCGGTTGAGATACCTCATCCCGTTCGGCGCCCTTATCGGCGTAGAGCTGGCGCTTATCGAGTACCAAATTCTCGCAAACCCCGCTCTCATACCCTCATTCTCGCTTGTCTGGCTTGTCGAGCTCAGCGTCGTGATGATCTTTGTCGTGACGCTCGTGGAAGAGCTGCTCTTTCGAGCCCTGCTGCAACCAGAGCTTGTGGAACGCAGCGGGCCGCTTGTCGGCATACTCATCACAAGCATCATCTTTGGTGCGATGCAATCAGGCTTCGCCAACTACTACGAGCTGCTCTTCGCGTTCGGAGTAGGGCTCGTCTTTGGCGTCGCATATTACAAAACAAAAAACCTGCCGTTTGTAATCACGATGCACGCGGTGAACAACATACTCCTGTTCGGGGTGCTCCCCTTTTTGTCTATCCTAGCCGTGCCACATTGAATGCCACGGAGACGCAAAAAATGATCAGGAGCGTCACGTTGATCCCGTGCACCGTTGCGGCTGCCGTCTTGGTCCAGACTTGGCGTGACGACAGCAGTTCTGTGACGACCAGTGACACAAGAAGCGCTACGCCGACAATGGTGCCTGCCAGTATGTCTGTCTGTGCGATCCCTGACGTCGTCGCGGTCATCGGGCCGCCTCCGGGCAAGGTCGCCGTCAGCGTCAGTATCACTGACATGCTAACACCATTGTGCCACTAGAATAAAGCGCTTTACCTCGGATCGTCCGCTGTTCGAGAACGCTGCACTAGGAAGACTCATCTTCGGAGCAATGCTGTGCTGGAACGGCTTGACAGCGCTTAGAACAACAGTCGGTTTGGGAATTGAAAAGAGTGATCGCCGATTTAAATTCGCTGCCGAGGTCTCTGTTGGGGAGGCGCACTCACGTAGCGCAGGCGATCTTTTGCGTGTTCAACAGAGCAAGCTGACGCTACCACCACCACCACCATTCAACAGTTCGAAGCGAGGAACGCGCGCGCTTCTTTTGCTCCATGAGATGAAGAAGACGTGACGAGAGACCTCAAAAGTAACAAAACAAGTGTCCTGACTTGATGGTTAGCGAACAGCTTCGCCGTTGCGTTCGATGAACCACATAGCCAAAACGTATAACGTGACTCCAAGTGTCATGACAGGTTGCATCAAGACATCGACGACGCCCTCCTTTAGCCGGCCAAGCCATCCTATCTCGGCTTCAAACGGCGCATCAATGGCGTCTCGAATGAATTCTATATTTTTCCATGGAACCGTTTTCGACACCACTGCTATGCTTTAATTGGCCATTATATAAAACTTGCGAAAATGCTTAATACAAGATCAATATTATTTGTCAATATTGTCCCTTGATGACAACTCGCTCGCGAAATATCGCCTTTGAGAGGGACTTGCCTAGACAACAGTAATGGGCCTGCCCGTAACCGCATCGTGCCTACGAATTTATCCAAATCAATATACGGGACATCGTAGTAAAGGCTTCCGATTTGACCCGGCACGACGTCGCAACGTTGAACGGCGCCGCTGCGCAGGTGTCGACGCCCAACGACACACGCTGTCGAAAAAAGTGCAGAACCCTAGGACAGCGCGACGGAAAACCGCAAAACGACAAACACACGGACGAGAGCGACCCAATCATGTGGAAGGGCAACGAGAGCACGGATGTGAGTGGTGACATGGCCGTACCCTGTTGCCAGTGCACGCCCATGCGGCGCGAAAGCGGGGTTTATCCGTTCCTTTGATCAGACTCTTGCGTCGACGCGGGGCGCGTCAACGTCTCTGAACGATCTAAGGCGCGTGTCGGTCGCTTCTTTATGGGTACGCAAATAAGAGAGGACTGGAGTGCACCCACTCCCGACTGCGTGCTCAGCTCGTGAGGAACTTGGGCGCGCTGCAGAAGCGCACGCGTGACTGGAGCGATGGCAAGTGTAATTGGCGAATCTCAGGTCGCATGCGTACCACCCACAACGGCGGGTAAAGAGTCGCTCTAGTGTAGTCAGTAGCATGCGACGGCTCTTGCGTCCCGTGATCTCCGAGTATTTTACGTAAAATATTATGAAATCAGCAAAATAAATATTATTTGATCCAATTGCTCGAGTGATCGGCTACCTGTCACGATGTGTCGATCGCCGAACGTTCTTCGGGACGACCTCGTTCGCGCGCACGCGGCGGTGCCACTCAGTAGCGACACGCAGGTTGACTATCCTAAAAATGCGGTCAGTTTTGGTCAACTTTTGGTCAAGTTTTGTTGCTCGCGATAATTGTCGATAGCAGCACGCAGCGGCGCGTGAGACGATGGATGTCGATTAACCATGCCCCTATCCCCGCTTCGAAAATAAGCTTAGGAAACTCGTGTTGCACGTCTCGACAGCTCTCCGCGATGCTTCACAATTAGCGCTGTGGGGGGGGGCCGTGGCTCAAGACGTCAATCTGTTCGCCGGCCGCACGGCATCGCTGCGCTTGCTCCTACAAAGGAAACGCGAAAACGCAAAGGTAATTAAGTGAGCAGTGAGAAACCGCAGAGCTATTGATCGCTTTAGAAGCGAAAGGCGTTATGAAACTCAAGTTTGGAGAACAGCTGATCGAACCCGAGATCCGACGGCTCTACGACCTTCGCGACGTCGCCTTCGACAGCGCCTGGTTTGAGGGGGCGCCGGATCGCGACGCGTACTACATGTATCGTGACCTCTCACTCACCCCGACCGACGCGGAGGTCATCACGCGCCACCAGCTCCGCTATGACATAACGATCATCCCCCCGTTCACCATGGGACTCGAGTTCGTCAAGACGTACGGGCACTATCACTCGCGCGTGAACCCGAAGCTCCGTGACACGTATCCCGAGGTATACGAGGTTCTCGATGGTGAAGCACACTACCTGCTGCAGCGCGCGAAAAACGAAGAGAGTGTTGACGAGGTGATCCTCGTTAAGGCGAAGCGGGGCGACAAGGTGATCGTCCCGCCGAACTACGGGCACGTGACGATCAACACGTCGGAGCACACGCTCAAAATGGCTAACTGGGTGTGCCGGTCGTTCGATTCGGTCTATGAGCCCTACGCGAAGCTCCACGGCGGCGCGTACTATGAGCTCATCAACGGGAAGCTGCTGCACAACCGAGCGTATCAGAACGTGCCCGGGATCAAGGTCGCCTATCCGGTTGAGGTGCCCGACCAGGGATTGCTGAAGGGAAAACCGATGTACGAGCTCATCGAGGAGCCGTACCTCCTGGAGTTCCTGACGGCGCCAGAGCGGTACACCGGGCTCTTTCAGGAACTCTATTATCGATAACCTTCGCGGCGCGTATGATGGCTTCTATGTACTCACTCCTGCACGTCTCCGGACGAGCGCAGGACTGGTGATAATAACCTAGTTGAGTGTGTTTTTTATCCCGCCAAAGAAACTGTTTTACAAAACCGGGCCTCCAGAGGTCAAGCTACTCTTCCGATTCAGCGGCAAAATCGCGCAATATAGCCTGCTGTGATAGAATGCGGCAAAGACAGGAATCGAGATATAATGCCAGTGGAGAGTATAGCTGACTATGCGCGTCTCTGTTATCGTTCCAACGTATAACGAAAAAGAAAATATTGAGTCCCTGGTGACCCAGTTACTCGCTCTGCCAACGAGCGTACACATCATTGTGGTGGACGACAATTCTCCCGACGGCACGGGCGAGATCGCCGACCGGCTGGCGGTGGAAAATGCTGGACGAGTGAGCGCCATTCACCGTCCTGGCAAGCTGGGGCTGGGCACAGCGTACATCGCCGGCTTTAAAGAGGCGCTGGCCGAAGGAGCTGATCTTGTCTGTTCGATGGACGCCGATTTTTCCCACAACCCACGCTATGTTCCCGATATCGTGGACAAAATCAACCAGGGGTACGATCTCGTTATCGGCTCGCGCTACGTGCGGGGTGGGGGGTCCACGCAGACTCTCGACCGTAAGGTGTTCAGTTGGGGCGCGAATACGCTCACGCGGGTGCTACTGGGGCTGCACGCCCACGACACGACGGCAGGTTTTCGTTGTTATCGCCGCCAGGCATTAGAGAGCCTGGATTTAGATAGCATCAAATCGAGCGGCTACTCTTTCTTGTTCGAAATGCTTTTCAGAGTTGAGCGACGTGGTTGGGCGGTTGGGGAGGTGCCTATCATTTTCCAAGACCGCCGCCGGGGGGCCTCCAAGATCTCGAGAAACGAGATAGCAAAGGCGCTGGGGACGATGCTGCGGTTGGCCCCGAGACGTCTGACGAAAAAGTCGGTTTGATTTGAAAGCTTCAAAGACTGTAGTCGGATGAGACCGTTTAATTTTTTCGCGATAATGGTTACATAATCTCTTTTTTGCCATCTCTCGTTCGCCGGCGATTCACTGCGCCGATTCTAATGAGTTCACAGAAAGCTTGGCGATCAATTTCTTAGCTTTGCCTTTTAGCACAGATGACCGCGCTTAGCAACCATAACTTCACCATCTACGTCACGCTGAGCGTGGGTACTCTAGGCGTTTCGGGAGCAAACATTACTCTGCAGCGCTCTGCCGACAACGCCACGTGGAAGAACGTTACGACGACGGCGACCGATGCGACGCGGCTACCAATTTGATAACAACGAGTCGGCTGCGAGTATCTACTACGATCCAGATGCTATAATAAGGTGGGACGCGCCGATTATTAAACCGATGAGTAGATAACGAAGTAGTGGTGGGGATACACTCGCGGCCCAATTTTTTCCCGTTTTTACGCGCACTCACGGGATCGCTAAAAGGCTCGCATAACGGAGCTAAACCGACAACATTAAGGTGCCGGATTGCATTACGCTGCACGTGAGCGGAGAGCAGGTATCTTACTATTCTGCTGTAGCACGTCGTGCTAAGGCGCTCTTGCAACGCCCGCTTCAGTACTATTTGAAAGACAGGCCGTTGAATACGGTTGTTGTGTACGCGTTTGTTAAAGCTATTGTTTTGCTAAGTGCAGTGCTTTTAAGCCTGCGATATCAGCCTTCGGCGTTGGTGAAAAATCCCGTGTTCCTCGCAAACTGGGATGGGGGGTGGTATCGGGGCATCGCGTACCAAGGATATGCTTATCGATACCCACTTTCGGCCGCGTTCCAGCCCATGTACCCCCTTTTGATCAAGATCTTCAGCTTAAACCAACCAACGCTCATGCCCTGGGTAGAGGTGCTCATTTCGAACGCATTTTCGTTTATCGGCCTCTACTTCCTGTACAAGCTGGTCCCATTCGTCGTCAACGAGAAGTACCGCCTGAGGGTGTGCTTTGCCTACATGGTGTTCCCGGTGCTCCTGGTATGCAATCTCGTGTCATATACAGAACCGATCTTTCTCGCTTTTACGATCGGAGCGTATTACTACTGGAAGCGAGAGAAGTTTGGATACGCGGCGCTGCTCGCGATATTTTCGATTTTTACGCGCGAAGTCGGCGCGCTTATCCTCGTCATCTTTCTTGTCGACATGCTCTACGGGTACGTTGCGCACCGCGAGCGATCGCGCGTCATCCGGGAACTTGCCGCCATCGTGATCACCTGCGCGGGTGTGGGGCTGCTCTACCTCTTCTACCTCTACCGCTTCGGCAACCCGTTCATCGTGTCACGCGTTGAAGCGAGCCCCGAGTGGTATAATACCAGCTCTGTCGCAAACATACTTCACAACGTTGTCAACGCCCTGGCCGGCCTAAGGCTTGGCCTCGTGAACTACTCTGCCGTGCCTATTATCCTGATCGACGCTCTTGCAGTGCTAGCCACTGTTCTGTTTCTCCTTAGGAGGGACCTGGCGCTTTCGGCCTATTCATTTGTCTCGCTGGTCCTCTTCTTGTCGCTGAGCAACTTAGGCGGCTTTATGCGCTTCGTTGCCGCGATATTCCCAATATACCTGTTCTTCGGGCTTATGCTGTCAGATGATGATTGGAAAAAGAATATTACGGTCGGCGTAATCGCGGTTGTCATCGCCGTGCAGAACATGTACATTTGGATTAGCGGCGTTTGGCTGTATTAAAGCAGATGCGATATGGCGATGAGAGAACAGGAGCTCAAAACTCACTCGATAGACTGCGGCACCGATGAGGCGACGAAACTCGCGCGGCAGCCGGACAATCGGATACGCGTGCGACGGTTTTGAGCTCTGAACGCTTATTGTATGTAGCCTTTATCGTGTGTTCTAACACATTCTTAGGCGTTAACGTTTTACGAGGCTATCATGCGCGCATACAAATCCTCTCATTTTTTATAGTCATCCTTCTCATTACCGTCTTATTCGCAGGCTTCGTGACCGTTCCTGAAGCAGCACAGTACTTGATAGTGTAGACACCCACCCTCATCAGCATAAAACGAAAAAGCTCGTGACTTTCCCAGTCACGTGGGGTAACGATGGCGCTCGTAAATTATTTGACGAATAGGAACTTCGTGCTAAAGACGCTCCTGTTGTTTTTAGGCGCTTTATATCTTGCCGCTGGCGCGCTTCCCAAGTCCAACGACTACTGGGTAATCACTAACATGTCCACGGCGTTCGCTGTTGACCCACTGCACTTCATGGCCGACGTGATAGGCGTCGCTTACCCGCCCACCTTCTTCGCGCTGCAAGGAGCGTGGCTGTGGCTTGGCTCACATCTTTTTCACTACAACCTGACGGTCAATTACAACCTGTACGGCCGGAATGTGAAGCCACAAATAACAAAGATTAAGTAGCATTGCAAAAAAACGAATAGCGGGCCTACAAGCGGTAATTCGTCTTTGGCTGCACGTCGCTGCAGCTTTTTGCATACGTGCGTTGGTAAAATGTCAACACGTCAACATAAAATGAGCGTCCGCATACACGGCCGGACGACCCCCGAAACACAATGCGCTAGTATGCATCCTTTCGAATTTCGCGCTCGGCCTTCGATTCTCTTCTGATGCGTTGGCTTACTCCCGAACTGCAAAATGTGTGATTTTCGCTCGGCGATTTCAGACTAGACCACGAGATGCGATTTTTAAGGCCAGAGCGTTTCGTAAACTTTATGGTAAATGGATTTAGCCTCAGTCTAAAGAAACACGTTTTCTGCGCCTGCGAATCATTGCCGCGTACCGATCTGCTACGAAGCCGGTGGTTTGATGAAGCATATACACAAACGCGATTGTATAAGTATCGCCCTGGCAACTATCGCACTGATCTTGCTTTGTGCAGGTTCTGCAAGCCCTCTAGTGAACGCTGCGGGGGGCGATAGCGGAACGAACGTCCGCCCACCTGCCTTGGTCGGCGCTCCCGTCGCCGGAGCACCAGCCGCGTGCGCGCAAGGTTCAAACAGCCTCGATCTCTTTGTCCGCTGCACCGACAACGCCCTCTGGTGGGAGCGCTGGAATGGGGCAACCTGGTCGAGCTGGCAGACCCTCGGCGGCGCGCTGACCTCGTCACCGGCCGCGACCTCACCCGGCAACGGTCTCATAGACGTCTTTGTCCGCGGCACCGACGGCGTCCTCTATGAGAAGACTACCACGAACGGAGGGGGCTCCTGGTCCAACTGGATCTCTCTCGGCGGGCAGATCCTCGCAGGCACCGGTCCTGCAGTGTGCGAGCGCGGTCTCAACAGCCTCGACGTCTTTGTACAGGGCACCGACCACGTCCTCTATTATAAGCAGTGGGATGGCACGACCTGGGCGGGGTGGAAGTCCCTCGGCGCGGGGCTGACCTCGTCACCCGGTGTGACCTCGCAGGCGAACGGTAAGATCGACGTCTTTGTCCGCGGCACCGACAACGCCATATGGTATCGGGAGTACGCGGGAAGCTCCTGGTCCACCTGGAAAGGCCTCGGCGGGCTCGTTGCCTCCGGCACCGGACCCGCGGCCTGCTCATGGGGCACAGGTCGTCTCGACGTCTTCGTACAAGGCACCGACGGCGTCCTGTACCAAAAGACGTGGACCGGCTCGTCGTGGTCCGGCTGGCAATCCCTCAGCGGGAAACTCGCCTCGTCACCCGCTGCGACGTCACCGGCCAGCGGCGTGATCGACGTCTTTGTCCGCGGCACCGACAACGTCCTCTATGAGAAGACCTATAACGGTGGGTGGTCCGGCTGGACGTCTCTTGGTGATGTGACGCAGACTATTTGTTACGTCCCCCAAGCAGGATCAACGTGGGCCAACCAGGGGGCGGCAGGCGCCAGCTATAACGCGTATGTCAGCACCCCCAGCTTATTTCGAACCCAATCAAACGGCTACCCGTATTGGGGTGATATCGGGAAAAATGATTTTATCTACATCCCGGTGGGCAGCGCAACGAACAACCAGAACGTAGCGTCCTGGGAGATCGGTTTTCATTTCACCGGAATCGTATCCGGTCAGCGCTACCAGAAAATTTGGGACAAAGCGTGTGGCGGTTTCTTTTTTGAAATCGACACCTCACAGGGCGCTAACCAATGTTGCCTTACTATCTATCGCGCTACGACCGGTGGCAGCGGCGCGCGGTGGTACATACCAACTGATACCCTGCTCCGTGTAGGCCACAATTATTACATTCAAATTGCGTGGAACGCCAGTGCGGGCCCAGGACATGAACCGTATCCGACTGTCTGGATCGGTGAGGATGGAAACGCGCCCGTGCATCAAACGCACTGGGACGAGAGCGGTAACGCTCTTGGCGGAACCGGATCGTGGTACAACGATGCAGTAGGCGGTGCGAACCTCGGAAATACGGCTTCAGACGCAGGCAGCAACGCGTCAGCGAACACACGCTGGCTCGACGGCGGCTTCTTTGTCTATCGGCAATACAATTCAATCGTCGATTTTAGCAGCGGTGGAAGCTGGAACGCTGACAAACTGCGCTGGACCTAGGGAGTGCAGCTGGAGGGACGCTCACAAAGGCTGAACTTAGACTACGGCTCACGACGCGGAAGGTCTGGGAAGAGCACTTGATCTGGGCACGGGGCTATATCATAAGCGTGGCCGCTGATTGCACGATCGGGATGCCACCGCCCAACGCGTGCGCAAGAATCAAGACCACATCGGCAGCACGTTGAACCCGTTTTTAAGGAGAGGCCGTCGGGAATATGCTCAAAAACCCTGCTTCTCAAGCACATCGTTCGGGCGACCGCAAGGCGGTTAAGGCTCGCGACACCTCGCGGGCAGACGACGCCGAGCGGTGGCGTGCCGCACGACACGCACTCAGAGTGTGTTTGCGCGAGAAATCGCCGCACCTGGCCGTCGCGGTAACCCGACACGACCACGATTGACTAAACGCCCGCCTCCTGATAGCCGCGTATTTGGTGCTTGAGAACCGGTACGCCGTTGATCTTGACAAGCGCAGGCGGTTTTTGGCGACTCAAAGGCCGTAACTGCGCGTTCATTAGCGGCGCGTTTGACTGCCTGCACGCGACCTCCTACACCTCTTCGTTTCCGTAATCCTAAGGCGCTCCTTACGTATAAGGCTGAAGCGTTGAGAGCGCGGTTAAGCTTTGCATTACCTATTTCTGAGCCTCTGGCCGGTGGTCTCTCCAGACATCTGACCCGCTTGCGTACAGAAAGCCGCGCTGCCGTAACTCGGGCAAACGCATAAGGCGGCTAAGCGAGAACTGACGCACTGCGGAGAAGGCACCCATGAAGCTCAAGTTCTGCGAACAGCTGATCGGACCCGCGGTCCGGTGGCTCCACGCCCTACATGACGTCGCGTTCGACAGCGCGTGGTTTGAAGAGGTGGCAGATCGCGACGCGTACTATATGTACGGCGATCTGGCGCTCACGCCCGCCGACCGGGAGACCATCACCCGCCATCAGTTACGTTACGACATCACGATAAGCCCCCGCTCGCGATGGGGCTCGAGTTCGTTAAGATGTACGGGCACTATCACCCGGCGTGCACCCTAAGCTGCGCACGTACCCTGAGCTGTACGAGGTGCTCAAGGGTGATGCCCATTATTTTTTGCAGCGTGCGCAAAACGAAGCGCGGGTCGATGAGGCTATTTTGGTCAAGGCCACGCGAGGCGACAAAGTGATACCGCCGAACTACGGGCACGTGACGATCAACCCGCCGGAGCGCACGCTCAAGATGGCCAACTGGGTGTGCCGGTAGTTTGGGTCAGTGTTTGAGCCGTACGCGAAACCGCACGGGGGGGCGTACTACGAGCTCATTAACGGGAGGGTGCTGCACAACCGAGCGTATCATAACGTGCCTGAGATCAGGGTTACCTATCCGGTTGAGGTGCCCGACCATGGATTAGTGAAGCGAAAACCGATGTACGAGCTGATCAAGGAGCCGTACCTCCTGGAGTTTCTTACGGCGCCAGAAAGGCACACCGCCCTCTTTCAAGAACTCTATCGATAACGTTCGCGCCGCCCGTGCTTATGATCCCGACGTGCTGCGGGGTGCGTAGCTCGCCTTCCCTCTCGCTTCCGCGTGTGATTGACAAAACGCGCCTTTCACTTCGATCGCTCGGATAGCGTGCGGTCGTCGTATCTCTGAGGTTGACATCATGGAAGCGTCGCGTACGTTGTCTTATAAATGCAGCCCCTATGACTTGCGCGCTCAACGCCTGCTTTGCCACACACCGAAACGCCGACGCGGGGAAACCGGCCCCGCCACCGTCACATCCGTAAATCTATGGGATCTGGCGTATGCTCAGAAGCGTCGGGTGCAGCGACCTATCAACAACGCGAGCGCGCAACTACGTTCATACGAACTTTTAGCAGCGGTACCAGCAGGTATGTGCCATCGTCGCAGGTGGCACTCTATGCGTAGTGTTGTTCTCCGCCTAGTCTCTCTTCTCCGTCAAGCCGCTAAAATCAGGGCCATTTGACGCTTTGCTCGCCGCAGTGCGTCCGGAATGTGAAGCCACAAATAGCAAAGACTAAGTAGCATTGCAAAAAAACGAAATAGCGGGCATACAAGCGGTAATTCATCTTTGGCTGCACATCGCTACAGCTTTTTGCATACGTACACTGGTAAAATGTCAACACCTCAACATAAAATGAGCGTCCGCATACACGGCCGGACTCAGCGTTTCAAAAGGTTCGCATTTCTTTTGCTTTTAGGTGCGGTTTTGATCTCTCTGACCGCAGCGACGGCAAATGTTGCGGGGGCAGCGAACGCGACGCAGGCGCAGCCATTAGTAGGCGCGACGACGCATCCGATACAGTATTGGATTGGCTGCGGGCCGTCAGTCGTAGATGACGGCACCTCGCTGACCTATTTTCACCAACACGGATTCACCGCTGTCGTTGTGGTAGTCCCCGATACTAAAACGTACCAGACTGAGCTCAACAAGATTAAATCGCTTGGCATGACGCCAATTATTGATATTGAGATGCCCATCTGGAACGGGGGGCAGCTCAAGAGCACGCCGATCACCAACTTCGGCAGCTACTTCCAATCACTCAAAAACGCCGGCTGGCAATACGTCGCCTCGGAAGGCGGCAGGACCGGCGATCTCGCTTACATGAAGAATTACTTCCAAGGCTACGTGAACTTCAACTGTGATCAGTGTGGCCTGTGGGGAACCGTGTATAAGGACCCATTTACGGTCACGAACAGCTGGGAGAGCTACTACCCCTCTGAGGTGCAGTACATCCAACAAGGAGCAACACAGGCCGCTGCGCTTGGCATCCAGAACGGGCTCCTCGCTGGTACGTGGGCTAATAGTGGAGGCGACAACCAGATACTTGCCAACTCACTTAGCGGCGGCTCGCCCAGTTACAAGTCGATGCTCGATTGGTCGTATGCTAATGGAATCGGTTTCACCAGCTTCCACGTTTGGTGCGGTGATAATGCTCAGGGGCTTAGCCAATACAAAGCATGCGGATTCGAATCGGTAGTCGCAAACCTGCAAACGTATTACCCGCCGACTAGCTCTGCCAGCGTCGGGCACCCCTGGTCCAACTGGATCGGTCTCGGCGGGCAACTTGCTTCAGGCACAGGCCCTGCGGTCTCTTCATGGTCAGCAGGCCGACTCGACGTCTTTGTAGAAGGTACGGACGGCGCCCTGTATCAAAAATCGTGGACCGGCACTTCGTGGTCAAGCTGGCATTCCCTCGGCGCGGGGCTGACCTCGTCACCCGCTGCAACCGTCACGACGCCAAACACCGCTAACCACGTCTACGTCTTTGTGCGCGGCACCGACGGTGCTGTCTGGACAAAGCACTGGAATGGGAGTGCATGGTCCACCTGGGCCTCTATCGGCGGTCAGCTTGCTTCCGGTACAGGACCAGCGGTGTGCTCACAAGGCAGTAGTCTCGACGTCTTTGTACAGGGCACCGACCACGTCCTCTATTATAAGCAATGGGATGGCACAACCTGGTCCGGGTGGAAGTCCCTCGGCGCGGGGCTGACCTCGTCACCCGGTGTGACCTCGCAGGCGAACGGTAAGATCGACGTCTTTGTCCGCGGCACCGACAACGCCATATGGTATCGGGAGTACTCGGGAACCTCCTGGTCCACCTGGCACGGTCTCGGCGGGCTGGTTGCCTCCGGCACCGGACCAGCGGCCTGCTCATGGGGCACAGGTCGTCTCGACGTCTTTGTACAAGGTACGGACGGCGTCCTGTACCAAAGGGCGTGGACCGGCTCGTCGTGGTCCGGCTGGCAATCCCTCAGCGGGAAACTCACCTCGTCACCCGCTGCGACGTCACCGGCCAGCGGCGTGATCAACGTCTTTGTCCGCGGCAGCGACAACGCCGTCTGGGAGAAGTCGTATCTCACCGGCAGTTAGTCTGGCTGGACGTCCATCGGCAGTTTATAACAACGTCAAAGCGTGCCCTGCCGAATAGTATGCTACTTCGCTCAGGTTTGATTCTTGTACGTTTCCGAGGCACACTCGCTCACAACGGGCTCACCTCACTGTTTTATCTATCTACCGCGCTCAGCTTTTTTAATATGCGCGCGGCCTCGCAAGTCATTCTGCAGAACCAAATACAAGAAATAGTCGATGACCCATCAATCCGCGCTTAGAGTGCATATTGACAGTATCTTGGGGTTGCGACGCTAACTTAAAAAGGCATCCACGAGTTTCTGCATAATTCGTGCTTTCGACCGTCAAAACGTTTGGCACACGCATCTGGCGCTATCGGCAGCCGCTTTTTTATGTGGCACTATTTCGCGGCCGCAGAATCGAAGCGCAAAAAAAACGCAAACTGGCTGCGTTCGTGGAGTGCTTGCGTCCGCGGCTCTTCTTTATGTCGGCAGTTCTAGGAGGGCTCATCGTAGAGGCACGAGCGCATCAACCGGATTGCTCCACAACCGAGCGCTCGCACTGTTCAGGAGTTCAGAATCGCTTTGCCGGTTGGGCGCCCGACCAAGGGGCAATAAAACCAACCCGACGACACGGCTGATCGAGGAGCGTACCTCGGAGTTCCTTACAGCGCCCGAGAGACACAAGGGTCTTTTTCCAGAACAGTATACTCGATAACGTTCGCGGCGGGCATAATGGCCTTCATGCGCTCAAAGCCGTACGTTTTCGGACGCGTGTACGACCAACTCAACGTGCTTGTGGCTTATAATCATAAACCGCTCCGTTCGCTCGCATAAACGTGAGAGCGTTCGCAGTGCGCTGTGGCGGCGCCATCTTTCCACAGCAACGGAACAAGAATAGAAACGTGGTTGGAAACGGAGGCTTTAAATCTATTCGTCGAGATAAAAAAATGAACTCGCTCATGCGAATTTGCGCGGCCAATATATCGCTGAAATACACACATCTAGTCCCCATTCGTGAGCGTACTCGGTCAGCAGCAGATGGCGTACACATGAGCACGACTACAGCGCATTCCTGAGATATTGAGGAGATCCTCATGAGCAGTCGCATTGGTACGGCCAGGGCCTTGGTACAATGACAGAAACTGAAACGGACGCGGCTGCGGGGCTGGCAGCGGGCGTCGTGAACTTGATTTATCGTCTCTCGGTGTAACGTGAGTGACTACGAGCTTTTGGTCAAACGAATCGGGCTGACAGGAATAGCCAGCTTTGTAGTAGCGCTCAGTCCTGTCCTCTTGCTGCCGATCCTGACGAAGATCCTGACAATTCAGGAATATGGGCTCTGGTCGTTAATCCTCGTTACAGCCAGCTTTGTGCCAATGGTGGTGCTTTTAGGCCTACCGAACTCGATGGTGCGATTTTTAGCTCCGGTAAAAAACAAAGACGAGATACGTGAAGGCTATTACTCTATCGCTCTCGTTGTTCTCGGTGTAGGTTTTGTTTCGAGTCTCTTTCTCCTCGTGTTTGAACACTGGATCGCTGCAGATTTGCTCAGCAATAATCGTACCGTCGCCCTCTTATTGCCATTAATCACGTTTGTGGCCGCGTACAACTACGTGCCACAGACCTATTTCAGGACATTTCAACAGGCGAAACGATACTCGCTTGTCGCGTTTCTTCAGGCCGCCTCCTATGTAATACTCGTTGGAGCGCTCGTGGTGGTTGGCCTCGGACTGGCAGGGGCTGTGTTCGCGTATCTCATCAACTTGCTACTCATAGCCGTGATCTCGACCTATTACGTCATGAGAGATATCGGAGTGATCGTGCCGCGTTTCACTGGGCTAAAGGCATATCTAAAATACGGCCTCCCTCTTGTGCCGAGCAGCGTGTCGAGTTGGGCGTTAGGTGTCAGCGACCGGTACATCATTACGTTCTTCCTGAGTGTCGCGTGGGTCGGGTACTACTCCCCAGGTTACCAGCTTGGCTGGATAATCAGTCTTTTAGCGGCGCCCCTTACGATTCTCGTTCCGACGGCCCTCTACGAGCATTATGACGCCAACAGAATAGCGGAGGTGAAGACGATTATCAGGTACTCCGTAAAATACTTCCTCGCGGTTGCCGTGCCCGCAGCGTTCGTGCTCTCACTTCTGTCGAAGCCCATACTGCTGGTACTAACTACCCCTGCAATAGCTACGAACGGCTATCTGATCACGCCGTTCACCGCGGTAAGCGCAGTGCTGTTTGGCGTGTGGTCCATAATCGCCATCGTGCTCACGTTTGAAAAAAGGACGGCGATCATTGGCACGATATGGGTCCTTGGTGCGGCATTAAACATCGGACTAAATCTGGTCCTCGTCCCCTATTTTGGAATCATAGCCGCGGCACTGACGACGCTGCTGGGCTACGGCTTTATTTTCGGGATTACAGCGATTTATTCTGTCCGACATATGACGCTTGATGTGGATTTTGGCTTCATTTTAAAAAGTATTTTTGCATCGATCGTGATATCTCCGTTTGTTCTGGTATGGCACGCCTCCGGACTTTTGAGCATCTCTGCGCTGATCGTGATCTGTGCGGTCGTCTACACCGCGATTCTTTTTGTCCTCAAAGGATTTACCGCGAGCGAGATACGATTCTTCAGCGGTTTTCTCGCTGGACAGCGATAGTTGCGTGTGTATAACGGTAGGATAGACGCGAGCACTCAGAGGCTGAGTGGCGGGTGAGGTGGCAACCATTTACTAAGTCAAGTTTGTGGTGCGGCTGACCGAATCGGCGTCGGGCGGCTCTCCGACATTCGTGACGTTGCCTTCGACAGCTCAGGAACTCTGCGCTCGGTAGTGCTCGCAGCGATCTGACCGGGTGTCCCACCAGAACGCACAAATGACTGTTCCGCGTTTGCATCCAGGAACGATGATCTCGCGCGTCGCAGCGTAATGGATAGTGCTCGCCTGGTGCCTTGGAAAAGCAGGGCATCTTCAAATCCTCGCGGTTGACACAATACGATTGGCTGTGCACGTAGAATGGGTGCGGAATCGGAATGCTTATAAAGCTTAGTTCGTCGTTCTTATTGTAGAACGACTGAGGAAATTGTGCTTGAACGCGTGTGCACCACTACTTGTCGTCACTTCGTGTAAGCCGAACGCTGGGTCCGAACCCCGCATCAGATGTTCCGACGAATAAGAAAGGTTACTCACATGACTTACAGAAAGCTTGCTGCGATGTTACTCATCGCTTTAATAGCGCTTTCGGTGTGCGGAGCCGTCATCCACCAAAGTAGCTCCGTGGCCGCTTCCCCTATAAATGCGACAGGCGCGTCAAATGCTTGGAGCCGAGCGCCGATAAATCCCGCATTCACTCAGTATCTAAAGAATCGAGCCGCGGGAAACGCTACGACCACCGTAAACGGGCACGGGTTAGGCGTAGTGCCTTCGACCGTTAATTTCTCGACCATTACAGGACAGAGCGTGCGCGCGGCGGCCGTTCCCCTCGTCGGGTATCCATCATCCTACGATCTGCGCAGTCTCGGCAAGGTCAGCCCCGTGGAGAATCAAGGTACCTCACCTGCGTGCTGGGCGTTTGCTACGTATGGCTCGCTCGAGTCGTATTTACTCCCGACGCAGTGGAGCTTTTCAGAGAATAACATGAAGAACTTGGCCGGATTCGATCTGACGTGCGCAGACGGAGGCAATCAGCAGATGGCAACAGCGTACCTTGCCCGGTGGGGCGGGAGTATGCAGAGCGGCCCGGTTACTACCGCGTGCGACCCGTTCAACCAGGGTTCGTGCACCGATTCGTCGTCGTGCTCCGTGCAGCAGCACGTCCAAAACGTGCTGTATCTGCCATACAGAGCTAGTTCGACCGATAACAATAACATAAAATGGGCACTGCAGAATTATGGCGGCGTTTATGCCACCATGTGGTTCGACCCGTCCACGAGCTCGAACTATAACTCAAATACCGCGGCTTACTACTACAGTGGCAGCACCGCTCCCGATCACGCCGTGACTATTGTTGGTTGGAATGATTCCTACGCCGCCAGTAACTTCGCCAGCCGCCCGCCCGGGCCGGGCGCTTTTATCGTAAAAAACAGCTGGGGCACTTCTTTTGGAAAATCCGGTTTCTTCTACGTTTCGTACTATGATAATCAGTTCGCCACGAATTCTCAACCGCCCACGGTCTTCACTGCTCAACCAACGACTAACTACAACGCCAATTACCAATATGATCCGTTAGGGTGGGTGACTAGTGTCGGTAGTCCTAATATGGGTAGTCCCGCTTCCAATACGGCGTGGGGCGCGAACGTATTTACCGCGACGTCTAACCAGCAACTATCCGCCGTCAGTTTCTACGCTGGTTCGGTGAACACGCAGTATCACGTATACGTGTATACCGGTCCGACCTCGGGCCCCATTGGCGGCACCGCGTATACCGGCCCTAACGGCACGATAGCCATGCCCGGCTACTATACCATCCCGCTAAATACGACCGTCCCGATCACGGCTGGCCACAAGTTTTCTGTTGTCATAGAGATAACCACCCCGGGAAGCAACTACCCCATCCCCGTGGAGAATACTCAGGCGGGCTATAGCAGCTCGGCAACGGCGCAACCAGGACAGAGCTACTTGAGTGCAACCGGGGGCTCGTGGACCGATACATACACGCTCGATTCCACAATGAATATCTGCATAAAGGCGTTTGCAAAGACTGCACCGGTCGGCGGAGCACCTGCCGTGACCGCGCAGAATGCCAACAGCCTCGACCTCTTTGTAAACGGCACCGACGGCGCCCTCTACCACAAGTACTGGACGGGCACGACCTGGACGCCGTCGACGTCTCTCGGCGGGAATTCGACTGCAGACCCCGCTGCGACGTCACGCGCCCCTGGCTCCATAGACGTCTTCACGCGCAGCACCGACGGCGCCCTCTGGTCGACGAATACCACGAATAACGGAACCTCCTGGTCCAACTGGTACAAGATCGGCGGCCAACTCGCCCCCGGCACCGGCCCTGCCGCGGACGCGCGCGGTACAAACAGCCTCGACGTCTTTGTACAGGGCACCGACCACGTCCTTTACTATACACACTGGGACGGCACCGCGTGGTCGGCGTGGCACTCCCTCGGTGGGGTTCTCACCTCGTCACCAGCTGCAACGTCATCGGGTAACGGTGTGATCGACGTCTTTGTCCGCGGTACCGACGGCGCCATCTGGGAAAGGACTACCACGAACGGAGGGGCCACCTGGTCCAACTGGGCCTCTCTTGGCGGCCAGCTTGCTTCAGGCACAGGACCCGCCGCCTGCTTGCAGGGCAGCCGTCTTGACGTCTTTGCAGAAGGCACGAATGGCGCCCTCTACCAAAAAACCTCGACCGGCTCGTGGTCCGGCTGGATCTCTCTCGGCGGGGCCTTGACCTCATCACCCGCCGCGACCTCACCGACGAGCGGTGTGATCGACGTCTTTGTGCGCGGGACCGACTACGCCCTCTGGGAGAAGACTTACCGCGGCGTGTGGTCTGGCTGGATATCTGTTGGTGGTCTCTAGAGCGGACTCCGATGAGGACTCTGGCAAAATACCCCAGCGCATTAATGGCCGCATTCAAGAAAACAAACACCGCCAGCATTACGGATCGAGTCTGTGATCGGTAACTCGCTCGGCTTTAAGCACGACGAGCTATCGGTTCCCAGATGCTATACGCTTACCTGTCACACTCATTGTGATCGTCGCGCTGTCATTGCCAGTCGCTCCCCCCTCAATTCGCGAACATACCCCTCAGGAGTATGGGGTCTTCATAGCAGTCCGAGAGGCACACTAGGTTCTTTCAGCTAGATCGACAGCGTGGGCAACGGAGGTGCCTAATGACAACAGACGCACAAAGGACTGCTGTCACCGCGTTGATGCCATTTGACGGAGGAATTTTACTAACCGATGTAGCGAGCAATCTGAAACGAAATCGTCTCCTTCTTCCTAGTCGCCGCACAATGGCCAAAAAATAGTGATTTTGCCTGAATAAGGCACGTTGACAAGATAATACAATTTAGGCCCTATTTTTATGCCTGAAGCGCTATCAACGATTTTTCATGGATACCGCCGTTCTTTCCGCTATGCACCCACGGGCGGGCAGGACCAATCGGCACGGGCAGTACCGCATTCTCGGAAGGCAAACTCTGTGCGCGTTTGGCTATCAGGACGAGTTTGTAAAATGCGGTTCTAAAGAGTTCCTGTCATCATTAAGCTGCTTCACGGCCGCCTGCGCCGACGAAGCAAGTCGTGTTACGACGCTCGTGGCAGCGCGAATGGAAAACTCATCATTGGTTCGTGCCGTCCTCGGCGCTATTCGCCACACTGTGACAAGCATCTGTCGGACAATCATTATAATGAATAGAGGTATTGGTAGCCATCTTTGGTAAAGAAAACCTGCGGCGGTCACGACTCGCAAACCGTGCCAAAACGCATTGCGACAACCTTTATAAGGGAGAGGCATATTCGTAACTACCTTACCAAAGGCTCCGGTAGCGGCCGCGTCTCCGTGGATGTCGATGTTCGGCCACGGTAACGGCCCGCCAACGGAACACGGTGATATGTATGAAACACAATCGTATTTTCTTAAGTGTCGCCATGGCGGCCATCATGCTCGTCTCGCTTTGTGCGGTCAGTGCGAGCACGCTGAGCGTAAGCGCGGCACAGGGCAGCAGCTCGACTCCTACTGTGGTCGGTGCGCCCGTCGGCTCGGGAGCGCCTGGCGTGTGCTCAATCAACGGGACTGGCCTCGACCTCTTTATAAGAGTAGGCGCCGATAATTCCCTCGTCTGGAAGGAGTCGCCTGATGGCACAACATGGCTATCAAGTCAGACGTCTCTCGGCGGAACGCTGACGGCACCGCCCGCTGCGAACGCAACGCCTGCCACCTCAGGGACGGGGGTTCCGGCTTCCATCTACGTCTTTGCGCGCGGCACCGATGGTAGCGTTTACTGGAATACTCTCTCGCCAACTGGCTCGCAATCGATCACTATAACTGATCCCAGCACGTACACGATGTCCGGCTGGACCTCTCTCGGCGGGCAGCTCGCTACGAATACAGGACCCTCGGTCTGCTCGTGGGGCCCAGGCCGTCTCGACGTTTTTGTACAAGGCACGAACGGTGCCATGTATCAAAAAGTGTGGAACGGCTCGGGGTGGTCCAACTGGATCAATCTCGGCGGGAAGCTTACTTCAGCACCAGGTGCGACTTCGACGGGTAACCAAGTCGGCGTCTTCGCGGCCGGCACCAGCGGCACCATTTACTATAAGCATTGGAATGGTGCTGCATGGTCTGGCTGGGTAAACGTCGGCGGGACACTCCTCTCGGGCACCAGTCCGGCAGCGTACAACTGGGGAACATCCCAGATCGGTTGGTTGGTCACCGGCACTGACAGCAACCTGTATCGCAACTGGGTAGGACCTGGGGGCGTGGCAGGCTATGAAGGCATTACCGGGGCTCTGACATCGTCCCCATCAGCCACAGCGAAGCACACTGGCGTCATCGACGTTTTTGCGCGCGGCAGCACCGGTCAGTTCGCTGCCCTCTATCAGGACTCATATACTGGTGTATGGGGCGGGTGGACGGCCCTCGGCGGTGTATAGCGCAGTTCGTTAAGGGGTTTTTACCCCCCCTTTTTTTTCTTTTTTCACTTTTCAGTACATTTTCGCTGCGATGTTATTGCCTTTAGCACGCTCGCAGTTGCGCAAGTAACCCCGGCTAGCATGAGTGCAGGCGACATTAATCAGGCTCTGCACAACCTGTTAGCTCCATACCTTCTCCGGAGCCCGCACGTTTAAGCCGTCATGAAGATCTCGCATTTGTTTGTCATTGCTGGCTGTTCGTGGTTCTACCGAAAACTCACGGGAGGGGACGTAAGCGCGTGCGGAGATTATTCTCAACTAACCAATTTCTGTTTCGAAGAAGTTTATGTCTAGATCAATGAGGCAGAAATCTTGAAATTGCGATTTGCTATTTGGTGATCTCATAAAGTGTGTAGCGAAGGCGAAAAGAGACGGTCCGCGAACATAAGGATAGCGAGTTGTGTTGAGTACCTCTCATTCGTCGCTGCGGCGAAATGTTCAACGTCGTATTACGCGAGTGAAAAACGAGTGTGTATCACATCAAGGGCGCGTTGTCTCGGCTTGCTATTTAAGCTGCTTTTTCCCGCAGCAAGACGCGGAGTTTCGGAGCAATTCCGGCTGGCGAGAATTGATCTCTTTGCTTCAGCATGTTCTCCTGTTGCGCGCGGTAACGGTCCACAGGTTTCGTTTCAAGGATCTCCATAACAGCACCCTTTGCGTCATTGTAACTCTGGCAAAGGTACCCGATATCCCCCATCTTGTTGAAGTAGTATTCAGAGAGCGGGGTCTTGAGTGCGATGATTGGCTTGAGATATGAAAATGCGTCCAGCATCGCAGCAGTTCCATTTAATTCGTAAGCACTCGCTTTATGAAAAAAAAAGGCATAATCGATGTGTTTACTGTAGTTGTCATACTCCTCTCGAGTGAGGGGCGCGTTAGGTGCGGGGATATTGATAGACGTATGCCGCATCTCTTTGAGCTGCTCATCTCTTATATCGCCAATGAGAACAAAAATTGGCCGATATTTCGTTCTTGTAGCGCTTACTTCATCGGCCAACTTGAAAAAAATGTCCGCTCCCTTGCGCAAACTCGCGTGACCAAAGAAACCAAAATGAATGACATCATCTTTGAATGGCTTGCTGCCGACAGAATCTGTAAAGATATACGGATGGTCTATCGGCGAAACAGAGTTGCGCAAACGTGGCAAATACTTCTCAAGCCCTTGTTCCATAAGGGGTGGCGCTCCTGGAATTAAATAATGTATTTTCGACGTGTTGCCGGCGAGAAGCCAATGTCGATATGAAAGGAACTGAGGCGTCAGACGCGTTGGTTGAGGTGTGCTGATTTTGTTCTGCAGATCGTGTAGGACAACAAGACAAGAGATCTGAGAAAATCGTCTCAGCATTACTTTGATTATGAGTAGATCGTTCCTATGTGCTGCTGTACAAAACACTATTTGGCTCGCTCGATTTTTGTCGGCCAATCTGAATATCCGCCTGTAGAGGGCGAGCTCCTCGAAGAGCGCTGCAAAGGGCAAGCGCCGACCTCGTTGCTCTTCGCGCAAGGCCCTATCTGGAAGTTTGACTTCGGTAAACCTGACTTTGGCCACGCGAGTATCTATACTCCTCTTGACGTGGTTTAAATGCTCGCGTTCAGCACAAAATATCAGCCCCTCTTCAGGGAAAGCCTCAGCGACCGAAGCAACCAGAGCTGCATTGAATGGCGCATGCCCAAAACCGCGAAAATGCAGTTCGCATATAACTATCATAAGCTCTCTATATCTCTAATCGGTTGATCTTATTGATTGCTCTTTCAGGTTGACTGCGCTTCTTGATAGCATGGGGGCGGCTCATTAACCTATGAAAGGCTGTTCCCCGCGAAGGTTGCCCCGTGCGTGCCCCATACGACGCTCACCGTTCGATGTGCGCTGACGTCGGACGACCTGGTGCTATCCGAACATCCTCGTGGAAACTGCGTGCCTGAGCTGAAATTGAATGGCGAGGATCTGCTACTTGGCATACAACAGTGATATCCCACAACTCCAGAGACGGGAAATTCGAAACAGAGCTGGAGAGCAGTTGTTAAATTGTGGCGTCTAAAACGCATACAGCCAGCACATTTGCGTAGCGGAACTGATAGTTGTATGTTGCGTGACTTTTTCTTTAGCTTCGACCCAATGGTTGTTTTTGAGACTCGTTTCAAATAGAACATGCCCACGTCTCATTATAGCGATGATAGAAATATCGATAGCTAGCGTCGTTGAAAGTAGAATACAGCAATCGTTTCGAGACGTGCCTCGAGATGTGACGAAATGCTGACACGACGCGAGTGACTAAACGGCGTATCTTCTGCTCGCTAAGATTGCTTACCAAGAATGCGGAGGGCATTAGTATCTTATTGAATTACCTGGCCAGATATAACTAATCTCATTCAGAGTTGTTAGCAGTGCGTTAACCCGTGGATATAAAAAAACATGCTTAAAGAAATCTTACAGGGTCCCATTCAGAATTGAAACGTTCAAAAGAAGGCTGGACGTTGAAAGTCGTTATATTGCGTGGCGGTTTAGGAACTCGGCTGAGAGAAGAAGCTTTCAGTGGTGGCGGTCGTCGAGGCGAGGGTGGTCCAGCTGTTGCCGTTGAGGCGCTGCAACGAGACGGTGCGGTGGGTGAACAGGGCGCCGTTGGCGGTGAGCTGGCCGGTGATCCAAAGGACTGTTTGACCTCGGCTGAGGAGGGTGATGCGAAGAATTGGGCAGGGTTAATGTAGCGCCTCGATGGCCGATTTTCAGGGAAAAAAGAGCGCGAGCTTGCTGCATGCGGTTTTAGCTCCTGCATTTAGATGACGATGTGATTGGCCCTTTTTTGAGTCTTCTATCGCAAGACTGAACAAAGGCGAAACAAACGGCCGCTACAACTTAAGCAATTTGGCTAGCCGCACGCGGTATCCTTGAAACAGCGTAAGCCCACTTGATTAGCCGAAGTAAGTCCGCGCACCCATTGACCGCTTCGTAGCGATAATCGCTCACACCAGATGGCTTGAGTTGTTGGCACCTTGTTGGAGATTTTGATCACTGAGCGTCTCCGCTATACCTTCTGTTGCGCACTCCGGGCGAATTGTCGCGAAGAAAAAAGCCGGTCTATTCGTCCTTTGTTGCATCCAGTATCGCGCCTCCGAACTAAGGTCAGCGGACGGTTGAACCCAGCCGCTGAAGCGCCTTATTGGAAGCCAGACTCTCAGACAACTGCCGCTTTTCCCACAGGGCCAATTGTCTGACAGGGTAACCTTCAATCCAATCACGTATAGATAATATTGGCTTGCAGAAACTGAATGGAGGTAATTCTAAGTTCAGCGGCCGGGCACGTACTCCCGTTGGAGTATTTCTATTCCTTGTGCATTCTGTATAAGTTGAAGCAAGCAGATATCGGATATTGTTGTTCAGAAAGTTCCTAATTACTTTGAGGACATCATTATTAGACAGATGCATGAGGCAGTCACGGCAAAGCCACAAATCGGCCTTAGGAAACTCATCATTTATGATATCAAGACGTACAAAGCGAGTGTAGTCATTTCCGTATTTCTTCTGATTGCTAATCACAAGACGCTCAACGATGTCCCCGCCGATGTAGCTTACATCCTCACCTCGTTCGATTAAGCGGAACCAGTTGTAGTCCCCGCAAGGTGCATCAAGAATCTGTTTAACCCCTAGGCGATGAATGATTCGCGGGATCTCTTCCCTTATGTTCTTTGTATATTCGATGGTTGATCCCGGGCCCGATATGCTTTCATCACTTCCCCATGAGTTATCCTGATAAATCCGACTAAATACGCCGTCCACCCCCGCGGCGCGGACTCTCGCCCACGCGTTAGTGTAGTAACGGGCGTGCTCAATAGTCCTTCTAATGGGAACTAAACCGGTGATTCTTCTTGTTCGTCGTGGCATAGCAGACCTCACTGAATCGCCCCAAACCGATCGTCAATATTGGTAATCGTCCTATAGTGTGGCATATTACGGAGCTCTATACCCATAACGGATTTAACGATTTCATTTATGTCTAGGCTATAAAGGAGAATTGATAAAGGATTTTTTTGTCGTTATGAAGACAATAAACATCGATGTGACGTCGGAGCTTGAGCATCCCGACAGACTACCCCCCTTCTGCTGATCAATTCTAGGCCCTTCTCGTTATTCCTTTACTACTTCACACCATATGTTTTCGCAGAAGGTTTTCGAAGAGAAGATCCTCGAAAGAACAAAGACCGCGGTTCTCGGTATCCGATTGTTCCACAGATTTATGCCCACTGTCGCATTTATCTTGGTCATCTCTTTGTAGCTTCGGATCTTCCCCCCACTTAAGCGCACGATATTATTCACCTCGTCTTGTGAAAAACCACAATGTTGATGCGTTTTATCGAGTTGATGGTATTCAACAACTCCGCGTTCCCAGAGCGCCTCATTTCTTTTCGGAACACACAAAAGGACGTTTTTTTGGCAACTCTCGATAGATTTGCGCAACAAAGCACATGGATCTTCCACGTGCTCTAATAACCAGTACAAAACCACGGTGTCGATTTTTGGGAAGGTAACTGCGGTTGCATCGTTCGTTATGAGCTCAACGCCCGGCGGGTATGCATAATCGTCGTACCGTTGTGCGTCAATGCCAATGTATCGCCCTGTCCACCCGCTTTGAATCAAAAAGTTGTACAGTCGGCACGTGCCGCAGCCCACATCAAGGAGGTCCCCTTTTTGGTATTCCAAAGCCAGCCGGTCGGCTTCGTATATAGAATGGCCTGCTTTCCACCCAAAATCAAATTCTTTCTTGACTATTTCTGAGCAGTCGTTCTTGATCATTTTTTACGCGCCGGTATTCGAATTGTTTCTTTGGCTAGCCTATTATAAAATCATTTAACTCCGCTGCCGTTTTAATGCTTCTGGACCCGAACCTGCAACGTGTTGCCACCGTGAAGTCGATATTTAACTCTACTTCAAATTTCAAATAAGCTACGTCAATCAGAGCCCGTCTAGATTCATAAATGAGTTTAGTCTCTTAGGCCTTCCGTATTTATGTGAGCGGGTTTCGTGCTTCTGGCATAAAAAACACCAGTAACTCTCAGATGAGTAGAGTTGCGATGTGTCTGTTGTCCGGAGTCCTGACTTCACTGAATTCAGATTCTGAAAGAAATGTGGCAGATCCAGTCACAACCAGCACCAAATACACCTGTATCTCACGGTAATCATCAACAAGTTCGCCGATCTGTGAGTACTACGGCAGTCGATCATTTGTGTTGATCTTTCGATGGGCTAGTGTGTAATGCTAACATCAAGCGCTGATTCAGCGTCGTGGAGCGGGTTGCGCCGTTATCTTTGTGAACAGCCCATCGATAAATCCTAGGACGAAGTTCCGGATATGACCGAACTGACGCGCTTTTAGAAGCCCCGGGATGCAATAAGCAGGGTACAACAGCAAAAACGAAACAAATTCCGGAATTCGCGCGTGCTTTCTTGCATTAATCACCCAGTTTCTGTGAAAGTAGTATTCCGCACATTGTTTTACTTTCGAAGTGGAAACGTTACTTTTGTGCCAAATCTGAGTGTTAAGGTCGCATACGATTCTATACCCAGCTCCACTGATTCGCAAGCACCAATCAAGATCCTCACCATAGCAAAAATAGGTTGGATCCAGCATTCCGACGTCTTCGATTACTTTTCGTTTGATCAGAAAGCACGAGCCTGACACAAAATCAGCGGGCAAAAGCTTGTCCACAGCGAACCGTTTGATCTCATCATCGCTTTTTCCAGCGTTACCTATTGCCCTTCCTCTCCAAAAATCAATGTGCCCGCCTGCAGACTGAATGGTATTTGGTGCGTCGTAAAAACATATTTTCGGGCCAATCACTCCAATACTGGCATCATTATCTGCAGCGCGCACGAGTTCCGTAAGAAAATGTTTATCGACGACAGTATCATTGTTCAGGAGCAGCACATAATCAGCAGATGCTTTTAATGCGTAGCGCATCCCGATGTTATTCCCTTCGGGATAACCGAAGTTCTGTTCGTTTTGGATTATGACTAAAGATGCGTTTGAGGTTTCATTCCGGCTGTGCGCGGCCAGTTTTTTGTGTAGAGTCGCTACATGTATATCTTCGGCTTCCCGTCTCGTATAAGTTGTGACGTGTAAAGGTTCGATTCGACAATTGAATATGCGAGAAGCCGATTCGACTGCTAATTCGCCTCTTGCGTATGCTCGAATCCTCGCTAGTGAATCATCGTGTGAATCATTGTCAACGATAATGAGGTCATAGTTTGGGTACGAAATGTCGTGGAGTGAATCCAAACATTCTATCGTATCCTCCCATCCGTTCCAATTAAGAATTATAATGAAGACCTTGGGCCACTCGACCATTCTATCCACGTTCAATTGTGCCATGCTATTAAAAGGTTTCCCGGAGCTGTTCTGTCTCGGTTTTCGAGATGCCCATTGTCGTACTGAGGAAATATAACCTGAATCTGAAGATCCTTCGTTGCATAACTGTCAAAAATCTGTCTCGATACGTCGTTTGAGCATCGTTCACGATTATCAGCTCAAAGTCGCGAAATCTTGCGCTGAAACGCTCTCATTAGACTCAGCACGAAAGCTCGCGTGATTCCAAGAACTTCATGATTACTTAATGGCATTGTCGATCGGCACCAGCGTCCGCCGTGCTGCAGCAAAGCTTCCCTGAATAGGTTCACTCGTTCCCTCTACGTCCATAGCTCACAAGGTTACCTGCTCAATGCCCACTTTTGTGCGATGTACTTGCACGATGAGATATTCTGCCGCTGTTATTCATAAGCAAAATAAAGTAACTCCCGGCATGACCTGTATCATCGCCAAAATACGCTGGGATGGAACCGCCAGAAAGAACGTCTTACTCCCGCTTTCAGGCGAGAGTTTTAATCCCTGCCGAAACTATTGGGGGATCACCTGTTTGCTTCGATTTGCGTCTCGCAAATGGGCGTTCTTTGCCTACATATCCTGCATCAATTTCGATACGAGGGTTGCCGAGGATTCAAGCTGTCTAGCTGGTATCAATGTCCGTCGACAACTCGATTCAAGTGCCACATCAGTCTTTTTCCGGCTTTCTCCGCAGTCCAATAATCCTCAGTGCATTTGATCGCTTTTTGCGACATGTCACGTATTTTTTCCTTGTGTGAGAGAAGTTCAGTAACAGCGTGGGCAAACATATGCGGATCCCGTTCGGTAAGTACGCCCGTTTTGTTGTGAATCACACTCTCTCGTACCCCGCCCTCTTTTACTGCAACTATAGGCGTTCCACAAGCCATAGCCTCTAATGGCACTAACCCAAACGGTTCGAGATATGGTGCGTAAAGAACGAGTTGTGCTTTGTTGTAAAGTGCTACGAGCGCATCGTTGGCGATTGAGCTCTCCATTCGCAGGTCAACGCCAATTCTTTGCGCAAATTGTTCTAAAGCATTTTTAAGATGACTGTCGACTACATTTGAAACGATAATCAATCTTGGACGTATTCTTGCGTCAATCGTGCCTAAAGAACTAATTATAAAGTCAAATCCTTTCCTTGGGGCAAGGCTCCCTACCGATAAGACAAAATTTTCTTTGGGAATGTTGAGTGGTTTAAATATATCAGTATCGACTCCGAGGTACGAAACAAAAGAGTTAAGCCCGTAACTTCTCAAGATTGACTCTCTTGAGAAGTAAGAATTGGTCAAAATGTGGTTAGCAAAGGAGGCGTTTCTTTTGTCTGTTTTTAGCAGTCGTCTATCAAAGCAATTTTGCATACTCCTTTCGCGTAGGCTTTGAGGACGTGGAAAAAGTTCATTTCTTGCCAGATTGCGTAGCTCTTGACTCCTCGCAGGCTGTTGACAATAATAAATCGTCGGTTTCTTAATATACTTTAAAAAAAATGGTGAGTACGTATAGCGATCCTGTTCGCATAGGACGACGTCGAAGTCTTGCCGATTAATGGTGTCAGCGATATTCCGCTCCACTTTTTCCAAATCCGCTGGGATGCGCAATGGAAAATACCTTAATGTAGACGAAATTGTGCCAGAAATGGTCCTTCTAACGTCAAATACATTAACCTGACTTACAAGGTTTTCTAAGGGCAAGTAATTCTCATCAGCGGTAGATGGGACAAAGACCTCTACGGTATGGCCGGATTTAGTCAGCGACTTAGTGAACGTATAGAGCGCCCTCTTGGCTCCTCCAGACGGTAAATTGTGGAATATCGCAACTTTCATTTAGTTATTCCTCATGTTTTTATATCTTAAATTTAGCCATTCATCGTGGTAACATGCCACGTAGTACCGACCGGGAAAAAATTGATTATTCTTCTGAGTTGTTTTTTCATTGCCGTAATACTCGATCTTCCTTTCTGATTCGCAGTAACTGAACAACAATGCATGATGTCATGCAGGTAGCCCATTGACATTTATACGCGGGTGGCGTGCGCAGAATTTCGAGAGCGTGATAATTCATCTTATCGTCTTCATGTTCGTCGATAGGTATTGTTGAGACTTACAGCAAAAATACCGATCTTACTCTCTCTAGATCTGAATGGCCGCCGCGTTTTTTCGTGTGCGATCGCACTCGCTGGTGCAGATCGATCCATGGCGATCGCGGCAGTGTCTTTTGCGAACGTTAGCGGCCCCCGATCTGACAGCTGCCTTGCTGAACAGACCGCTCTTTCGCTTCTTTGCTTTATCACTGCATAATGAGCCATCCGAAAAACTGTGTTATGTTCACGCGTGCTTTGAGTTTCGTCCTATACACTATCAGGTGATCTTAACTGACCGAGGAGTCTCACGATTCCGATGAAGAGCTCTTTATCTAATAAAAAAAGGACCACGGAATAGATCAATAGGCTTGCAGCTGTCACAATGGCTAATATAGCCAAGTCTTGTGTGACTCCCAGTTTCCCGAGAGATATTTCAAGGAGAAACGCAACGATCCCCAACGTGAGTGCTGCCAATGCAACTGACCATAGCTTCGCTAAGAAGTACTTTACTTTCATGTCTATCAATCGAAATGAGATTGCAAAAACAGGGTAAGCTACCAAGTACGTCGCTATTGTGTACGCGATTACAACCCCTTCGACTCCCCCACGAAGCCCGACAACAAAGGAAATAACAACTACTACAGTCGTAAATATGCCCAACTTGAACAACACATCAGTCCTGCCCTGAGACAGAAATATCCACCCCACATTTACTTGTATTGACGATACTATTGCTGCTAAAGCGAAAATTTGAACCAGCGGAATCACAGGTATCCATTTTGGACCGTAAATCACTTGGATAAGCTGAGGCGCCGCGACAAGCACCCATATCATCAACGGAAAAGAGACGGCGGCGATGTAGCGATTAGCGGTAACATAAGCGTCGCGCACCAGCTGTTTGTCGTGTTGGATTATCGAAAGTGCAGGAAACATGACGCGCCCGACGACAGCGGAGATGTTATTCACCGGAAACACAAGCAAGTTGTAAGCTAGGTTGTAAAAGCCGAGGGCAGCGGAGCCAAGAAACCGCCCAACGAGAAGATTATCCATGTTTTGAGAGAAATAGTTAACGAAACTGTATCCTGTGAGGTTCGCACCGAACCCCAATAGCCCTTTCATGTGCCGCAGCCCAAGCAAAAAATGGGGAACCCATCCAGCATAAATCCAAGTTAAGACGACCGAAAAAGCAGTCATAAGAACCGTGTACCAAGCCAAACTCCAGACTCCGTATCCGGAAAAAGCCAAGAGAACAGCTATGGGGCCAGAAATCCCAGTGGAGCAGATACCGATGATGGCAAGGGCTTTAAAATTCATTCTTTTAGTGAGCAGCGCAGTTTGCACGTTGTTAAGTGAACCTATGAAAAAGGTCGTGGATATGAACACGACAAGGGGGGTCAGTCTTGGTTGAGAATAGAAAGCAGCTATTAACGGCGCAGAGGCTGCCAATGCCACGGTCAGCAACGCGCCCAGGCCCGCGTTTATCCAAAACGTCGACGATAACGCCTCGTCACTAACCTCTCTTTTTTGCACAATAGCAGACGTCAATCCAAAAGTTGAAAATATGGCCACAAAATTCGAAAACACGAGCACCATAGCAATCAGGCCGAAGTCGCTAGGTATAAGTAATCTCGCTAAGATCGCAGAAATCAGTATTGCCATTACCAGTTGAACTATTTGTGACGTTGCAGACCAGCCAATGCTGCGTACGGTTCTCGTTTCTAGGGTCATGCTAGTTCGCGGAAGGACACGTTATGGCGCGCTTCTCACAGCTTCATTAGCCTCGCGTTCGATCAGTTGACGCTGTCAGGATAAACTTTAAAGCTGACACGGTATCAAGCCACTCGGCTACCAAGATTGCAATATGGGCGCAAGCCTTTCATTGCACGCCTAACACGTAAAACCTGTCATTTCGTTCAAGTGCAATGGATCGCCGTGCTTGAATATGTTGGAAGAAGCAAAAATGAGGGAGTGCTTAGTTTACTGAGCATTGTGATGCCAAAATGCCCAGCGTAACGATCGTGTAGTTTGAAGATGCGTCTCTAATATCGTTACGGAAAAAATCGAGCTACTTTTTTCGAGTTTCGTTCGGGAGACCTGTGAAACTAGACTCGTAACATCTAAGGAAAAATTGGCGGCGCTCGTTCTTTCTTAGTTCTCCTCGCAAGTCGCGCTCATCGGCGTCGCGCTGCCAAAAAAGTAGCGATCCGAGAATATACAGTCAACAATCACATGCAAGACGCTTAAGTTTTTTTTGCATAATGACGTCGCACGCTCCGGCTCAAGGATCTCGCACCCAAGGTAGAAGACGCTCGGCAACACACACAGTAAAATACTCAAGCGCCACGCGTACAAGAGCGAACCACACGTTTTTGACTAATATTTGTGCCATTTATTCGCTTTTTGGGGCCATAAGTTGCCCGTATTGCTCTTGACAAATCCTTTGTCGCGAAGGCTGCTTACAGGCTTGACGCGTCGGGGCCCTTCGCCGCTTCACGACCTTTGGAAATACTTTCGCAATTGTAGGCTCTCTGGGGCCTTTCATTTCAGACAAAGATTTTGATCTCCTGTGCGACGATTGCTTGGATTCTATAGAAATCGCAACAGAAAATTCGTGGTTGAGCAAAGCTTTGATAATAACTCGTGAAATTGCATTAAGACTACGGTAACGATGCTTACGAGAGCCGTACAGCGATCCAAGCTCGCTAACGACGAAGCAGTTTGATCTGCGCTGACATCGTGGCCATCATTTCCCGCACATGTTAAGCTTTCCGGGTGAGAATCCCAAGGCAATTGCGACGCTCGAGCAGCAATATAACGCTAAAGGGCGCGCCTTTTACGAAGTGGGTTGGTTCAAGCGCTTCGCTCTCGCAACACGTTACACGTCTATCGCTTCTCAGGTCAAGCGGTTAGGTATATAAGTTGAGGTTACGCGCAGCTCAAAACGAGGCGAGCGCGAGCATCACGTATCTTATCGATGCCGGAGGTGTTGGAAGCGCGACCGTTGAACTGATAGAACGCGCAAGTTGCTAAACGCTACAATTTATAAATGCTTCTTAACGGGCGGCATGCCTAAGACCGTTGATTATCACGAGCGAGAAAGAAAAATACCAAAATTTCAGATGGTCTCGACCCTCGTTGCGCTCTTTGATGCACAACAAATCGCTTTACCTAAAAACGCGCGATACCACCGATTATCTCTCAGGGGAAGTGGTGAAGCAGACCGCCTGGGACATGGGCGTGCCCCCCCTCACTTTTGGCCGGATGAGGTTGATTTTTTGTCCATTTGTAGACTGATTTCTTTATACTGCCGCACCTCTAAGAATCCCGCACGAAATCGGAACCGTTATTGCCGATAAGTCTGCTTTTCGGCACTGCAGATGAAGAACATCACCGACTACCTCGAAAAGGAGCAGGTCGATCAGGTGCTTGCGGCGGCTCACCAGTGCAGCCAGCGCGATTACCTCATGATGCGGGTGCTGTGGCGCACCGGGGTAAGAGTCAACGAGTTGCTCACCATCACACCGCGCGACATTGAACCAAACAACAGTGTGGTCAACGTCACGAAGGCGAAAGGGGGGAAGCAACGGAGGGTGCATTTAGACGCAGCGACGATCACAATGCTCTCCGACTACGTCTCTGCACAACAACTCCCTGATGATCGACCTGTATTTGCCCTCAGACAGCGACAGGTGCGCAACCTCGTCAAGCGCTATGGTTCGGTCGTCGGAAAAGATGTCCATCCCCATACCTTCCGGCACTCATATGCGATTCACTGTGTGCGAAACGGATGGGACATCAGGCGATCGCAACAGGTGTTGGGCCATTCTTCATTGAACACCACTGCCGTCTACTTACAGTTCAATGATCGCGATATCAAGGAGCTGTATGACAGGACACCCTTCTAGCAGCTATGGAGCCTTGAAGATAATATGATAGGGAAACAACCGACTGAAAGAGAGCAAAGGAAAAAAAGCTATCGACGTGCGCGCGCTTCAAAGTTCCACGAAAGACAACGACGAGAGCGACTGCTAGGAGAAGAGCATGATTTCCGTGGTGATTCCGGCGCATAATGAAGCTGGAGAAATAGACAAACTACTTCAAGAGTTCAGTTCCTTCGATGGCTTAGAACTCATCATCGCAGAAGACGCAACAACGGACGGGACCCCCGAAATAGTGCAAGAATTTGCCTCTCGAAACAACAACGTCATACTCACACGCAGCAGCACACTCACCGGCAAGGGCGGCGCTATAAAACGGGGACTCGCGGCGGCAACCGGCGATGTTCTGGGGTTCATTGACGCTGACCGGTCGATTCATCCAAACGACTTCGTGCGGCTTGTTGATGCGATAAACGGCGGAGCTGATCTTGCCATTGGATCGCGAAAACTTCAAGATTCAGTTATTCTTCAGCCCCAGCCGCTCGTAAGACGGATCTTAGGGTCAGCGTACGCGGCCCTAGCACGCGCACTGCTTCAGACAACCGAGCGCGACCTTAAGTGCGGATGCAAGGCGTTTCGGCGGAGTTTATGGGACGCTCTCAGTGTCAACTGTGATGGTTTTGCGTTCGATACAGAACTTGTAGCAAAAGCCCGCAAAAAGGGATTTGCGATTGCAGAAGTTCCGATAACGTGGCGCAACAACGCTGATAGCAAGGTCAAAGTGAGGCGAGACGTACTCCCCATGTTCAGGTGTTTGTTGTCAGTACGAGCTGAAATCAGAAGATGACATGCGGCCAAAAGACGCGTGCTCGCGAGCTGGATAATCGAGATGCTCGACCACAAATGAGCCGAAGAAGCTGCGAAGAATGAATATTTTGTACAAGGCCACGGTGACTCTGTGAAGCTAAGGCAAGACAAAATCGAGTGGCTCTCACGTTTTAGAGTAAAAGCTGTGGTGCTTGCCACTTACGCGGTTCTCACGATTATCTTTACGTATCCGGTCGCGTTCTCTGCTAACGCCATTCCCGGTTTGGGTGGGGATGGCTACTGGTTCCTCTGGGATTTTTGGGCGTTCAAGAACGCTATATTTACGCACACGAATCCCCTTTACACGTCGCACATCTACTACCCCATTGGCGTCAATCTAGCCTTTTCTACGACCGCCTTTTTTAACGCAGCCCTCTCTATTCCGCTGCAGCTTATTTGGGACCTACCACACGCTTACATTTTTGTCTGGCTGATGAGCTTCGCGCTCTCCGGGTACGGCGCGTTCGCGCTGATGCGTTACCTCGGTGGAAGCACAAAGGTCGCCTTCATCTCTGGCCTCATCTTCATGCTCTGCCCGTACCATTTTGCGCACGCGCTCGGTCACATGAATCTGATAGCCACAGCGTGGATTCCCTTGTATGCACTCTTTTTCATAAAGACGATTAGAGAGAACAAAAGGTTAAACCCGGTGATTGCGGCACTTTTTCTGTCAATAACAGCTTTTTGCGACTTCTACTACGTTATCTATCTTGTGACACTTTCAGTCCTTCTCGTCGCATATTATTTCTGGACAGAAAGGCAGCAAGAGTCGTTCGCAGGCATTTTACGGCGGACGGCCCTCACCTTTGTCATTTTTGTCGGCCTCACCCTCCCGCTTCTTTTTCCGATGTTTCAAGAACTTCTTAGCGGTAGTAGTTACATGTACAACCCCGGTGGCTTTTCCACGTACTCCGCAGATCTCTTGGCTTTCGTCGTTCCGTCGCAATTGCACACGCTGTTCGGTTCGGAAGTGTCATCCATATATCAACATTTCACTGGGAACTTCGTCGAGCAAACCGTATTTATAGGCTATGCCGGTCTTGTACTCTCGGCTCTTGCGATAATTAGGCTGAGAACGCGAGAAGTACGTCTTTGGGCATTGGCGTTGGGCATATTTCTGGTGTTAAGCCTTGGTCCGGTACTACAAGTAAACGGCGTTGTCGTGCGCGTTCCAAGCGCGATTCCCTATATCGGCAAGGCTCCCGTGCCGCTTCCATATTACGTCTTGATGCATCTCCCGGTGTTTTCAATAGCTCGAGTGACTTCTCGGTGGGACGTTATGGTGATGCTGTGCGTTTCGGTGTTATCCGGGTACGGACTTCAGTACCTCGTAAGCCGCTCGCATTCGCCTGGACGCGTAGTCAGAACGGAGAACGTATTATGCCTGGTAGTTGCGGGGCTGATCCTATTTGAGTTTCTTTCCGTCCCCTATCCCACGGTCACGACGGCCGTACCTGCTTTTTATCAAAAAATGGGCACCGATCCACAAGATTATGCCGTTCTTGAGGTGGCTCCTCATGAATCGACTGAGCAGATGATGTACTATCAAACGATAAGTCACAAGCAGCTCGTGAACGGATACGTGTCTCGCACGCCGCCAGGGAGTTTGGAGTTCATTGAGACAGAGCCGGTTGTTCGCCTACTCATCAATATTCAAGAAATTAAACCTGGTGCAGCTGTAAATACGACAGGCCTCGATCCATCGGTGCTCGCCCGCTACAATATCAAGTATGTGATTGTACACCGCGAGGACTTGACACAACAGCAAATTAATCTCGTCCAGGCGCTATTTGATAAGGCGTCGAAAGGAGCGCCCGTTGTGTATGAAGAGGGCCCTATGATTGTATATGCCATAAACAAATAGATGCGCTCATTCATTTAAGCGCGCCTGCGCTCTTAGTCCTTGATAGTTTTCGGAGCAAGAATGAGCTCTTCTTCTGCGCGCTGATTCTCATCGCGTATCTGTTTTACGCGATGGCTTGGCCGGAGTGGTAGGAGTCTTTTCAAGTTACAGCAGCCCTGCATTGATGATTACCGGACTCTGGAGGCAGTGGGTATTCACAGTTCTGGCTGGTTTGTTGCTGTTCTGGGTCTTCGCGCTGAGAAAAGAGCTAGGCGACAAGGAGGCAAAGTCAAGTACTGCAACCTAATGGTGCCGAAACTGCACTGTAAATTAAGCATAGGCATAACAAGTTCCTTTTAGCTTCTCCTTATCTCCTAGCTAGTTATTTCTTTTTTCGATTTCAAGCCTATGCTGATGGCAATATAAACATCAAAATGGCCGTTATTCCTAACGGCGAGCTGTGCTATTGATTAGCCTGCTCGGTCTGTTGGGCGTCTGCCTGGTACTTAGTCGGCCGTGGCCCACAAAACAAAGCACATAAAATACTTGTTCACCATCTAAACTCTAGATCATCGCATGCTTGAAAAGATAAAGATTGCGTTGCGCAAAAATCCATTTGTGGTACAGACCTATCGTAAAGTAAAAGGTAACTGGCCGTCCCGCGCTCACATCAAAAAATGGTATCAACGGCAGCGCTTGGAACGGCAAAACCGGCAGCAAGGCGGTGTGCCCATCCCAAAGGGCGAGTTGATTTTCTTGGTGGCTGGCACGGATGACGCCGAATGGTTTTTGCGTTCCGGGCGTTATGGAGCGCAAAGCCCGCGGGATATATGCTCAAAAACGGCTTTCAAATGGAAAACTTTCACGCCATCTTGGATTTCGGTTGCAGCGTTAGCAGGGTGCTGCGTTATTGGAAGAATCTGCGCGGGCCGGAAATTTGGGGAACCGACTACAACCCAAAACTCATTCAATGGTGTCAGGCCAACATCCCCTTTGGTAAATTCCAGGTCAATAAGTTAAAAGAGCGCCTGGAATACGAAGATGAAAAGTTCGACTTTATCTACGCACTTTCAGTTTTCACGCATATGACTGAATCACAGCAATTCCTATGGATCAATGAACTGAGTCGGGTACTGAAACCCGGCGGTTATCTGTTCATTACCACCCATGGTGATCATTACGTGGACGGACTGTCTCAGGAAGACCAAAAACATTATCGCGAGGGTGAATTGGTGGTACTCTGTGCGGACCACGAGGGCAGCAATCAGTGCGCGGCCTACCATCCGCAATCCTACGTGCGCGAACGCGTGGCCCGCAACCTGGGCGTGATCGATTTTGTGCCAAAGGGAGCTGCCGGCAACCCACACCAGGACGTTTACCTGCTACGTAAGCCGCCCATCTCGGCCTGAAACTGCATAATCCGTTACAGCCATCCCCGTGGGCGTAAAGAGAAATTAGCGCGTTTCGTTTAACCATTCCCTAGCTACGATTTCATTATTTCTTTTTTTTGATTTTAAGCACTTATAGGGCTCCATTCACGACCTGACCTAAGCACCTGACAAGACTGACCATCGTCGGCCACACGTCTTGAGAGCCAGACAGCAGGTGAGTGCGGGTGCCTACGCAAAAATCAAGGTGCGCTTGTCGAATTCAATGAGTGCGTCTATCAATTTCTGATCTGAAGAACTCGCAATGACAAGTGGGGTCAAGACGAGTTGGATTTGATTTAAGTCCCATAGAATCCTTTTATACTACCTAACAACAACATCTGATGCAGCTTCGTTTCCAAAATCGCGACGGCCACGTTCTCCCAACACGTTGGCAAATGTTTCAAACGCACGTGGCGTGGCAGAATTCAAGAGATTGCGCCCGTCTTGAATGCCATCTATGTCATTCCATCCCACATCGGCCACTTCCCAAATCTCGGATGCTATGTCGCAAGGCCGAAATCAATCGGCTTCAGCAGCGTAGCATGCTTAGCAGCTTATGTTTTTTATGCATGGGCCACAGTGATAATCGGCGCTATGCATCCATCACTAAGAACCCACTCAAATCTTGAATAGTGCTTAAAACATTGAACCGAAAACTTAATGCTGACAGCGCCGCGGACACGAAACACGGAGGTAAGCGTTGTATCTTGTAAGTGAAGATAGGACCCCGAAAGTGTCCATAATCTTGGTGAACTGGAATGGATGGAGAGATTCTATTCCGTGCTTAGACTCTGTTTTTCAGATAGCTTATCCAAATTACGACGTTATCTTGGTGGACAACAATTCAGATGATGAATCCGTTGAAAAAATAAGTTCCTATGCTGCTAGCAACCTTGTTTCGGGAACGAATCATTCTGAGCGACGCGCTGATACAGAGCAGGTTAACAGCGTTCGGTACTCAAGGAGCTTAGCGGAGCTGGGCGGCGATGGGAAAAAAGAAGAGTCACTCTCTAAGTTGCCGTCCAATCGCAGATTGCGCATTATCTTGAATGATAAGAATTATGGCTATGCTGACGCGAATAATGTTGCCATTACATATGCCCGTAAGGCTCTGAATCCGGACTATGTCTTGCTCCTCAACAACGATACGGTTGTACATAAGCTCCTTCTGAATGAACTCGTAATTGCTGCGGAACACGATGCGAGCATCGGCATGGCTGGACCGAAAACCTATTACTGTGACTTTGACGGAAGGCGCGATGTACTCTCTTTTACAGGTGGTCGTATCGACATGATACGGGGCCGTGTTCTCTACTTAAACGAACATGAAATTGACAAGGGACAATATGATTCGATTGGCGCGTTCGATTATCTGAGTGGTGCGTGTTTGCTTGTAAGAAAGGAGCTGTTGGACAGGGTGGGGCTGCTAAGCACAGACTATTTTTTGTATTGGGAAGATGTTGATTGGTGTTTCAGGGCACGGCAGCTCGGGTACAGATTGGCGTATGTACCGAGCGCGATTGTCTGGCACAAAGTTACTGCTAGTACACGCAAGATCCAGGCAAAACAAATCTACTATTGGGCCCGAGGTCTTATCTATTTCATCAAACGTTTTGCTACGATGGCGCAACTAGTCGCTTTCTTCCTCTATTTTTTTTGTTATGGATTTTGGTTCACTCCGTGGCAGTATTTGAAACTTCGAACTATGAGTGAGCTGAAGGAGTTTTACAAAGGTATCGCTGATGGTCTATTCACTCGAGCACGCTAGGTACCAGCTTTCCATGTGGTATCAGAAGTTACTCTCTGCAAACAAACGTGCGAAAACACTCGATGTAGGCTGCGAAATCGGACATTTTTTGTATTTCTTGAGAAGGAGGGTTATGCGAACTATGGGGGTGTTAACCTCCCCCGATCGCAAGTTCGATTCGTGAGAGAGTGCATCACGACAAGAGGTCGGAACATCGCCAAGTAGTACCACTGGTTGCATAGCTAACGCGATTTCGTTCAGCACTGCGCAGTTTGCACCTGGAACGTATGCGGTCGGCGATGTATCCTGGCGATTCAACGCACGCACTGGCACAGGCCACCGCGCAGATGGTAATAGGCGGCTACGCCGACAGCTACTCTGGCGCCTACGCCGAGGCCAACACCGATACCCTAGCCGCGGTGAAGATACATTGGGTGGGTCAATCGATTCCCATTTTTTTATTTTTGAGTGTTTGAAGGCCGGTGCTGCATCGGGGACTAGGCCTATTATCTCGCCTACCCTGTATTTCATTTTTCCCGTTTTGTGCGTTCGTCTAGCGCAATCGGTGTCGCTACTAGTTGTTACGTGTTCATTTTTCGAGCAAAGAGCCAGAAGGGGTCGCGGATAACAGCTGAAGTTGGCTCCAACGGTTAAACCTTGCGTGCGGCGACAAAATCTTGGTATTCGTAGTCTGATGCACGTACAGACCACGTGCCGTAGCGAATCGGTGCTGCAATTGTAAATCCATTCTGTGCATATAGGTTCATTATGTAGTCTTCATCATATGCAACGGCTTGCTCGGGGACTTTGCGAGAAACCGTTCGATATCGGTCGCCCTCAAACCGAAGACCAAGAGTGCTTTTCCCTGTTTCGATGTGTTCCAACGTTTCAGGATTTAGCAAGAAGTACGTCGCAAAGCACGTTCCTCCGGGCTTCAGCATTCGTGCAATCTCAGAGATGTAGTGTTCCAGATCCTCAGGGAGCATGTGCGTAAATACAGAAATCAAGATAACAAGATCGAACAGATCCTTATCAAAGGGGAAGGCGTAGTCTGATGCCTTGACTCTGCCTTTTGGATTGTATGCTTTGTTGTAGATATCTGCAAAGTGGAAACAAAAGCGCGGATATTGGCGAGTGATCTTTCTGGTGCACCACTTAATCGCTCTAAGGATAATATCGGTACCATCGTAACCCCCGTCACTCGTGAGGTAGTGCGTGAGTGCGACAGCCATCCGTCCAATCCCGCTGCCAATATCAAGTACACGTGCATTTGGCTGCAACCCGCAGACTGTAATAAGATAGGCGAGTAGTTGATCGCCCGTCTCTATTAACTCCTGACCGTCCTTGTTACCCCATTTGACCCAATGGGGTAGTAGTTCTTTACGACCTTTTGAAAAGCGGTTGCGAAAATTCAGCTTTGCGAAATACAGCGTCCAACCTTGCGAAATACAGCGTCCCCCCTTTTGAGGCTCCATAAAGCACATCGTGTCATGCTGACACCATAGGTAAAACTCTTTTTCATGTGCGTCAAGTGGGGGCGCGGTGCGCGTGCCGGTCGTAGTCACTTCTCAAAAATAGTGATTTTGTTTCCTTTTTGCAGCCTTCGTATACGCTCGATTAAATGCTTTCGTCAAGGGCAATTGGCACGGGTAACACGGCGTTGACACTCCGGAGGTTATCGTAAGCGTTGGTGCGGCCGGTGTGCTGCCGGTCAACGTACCATAAAAAAAGTAGCCGAGACGTATCTCGACTTATACAAGATAGAACCCGCCGGTCGCCAACGAGGAATCGTATTGAGCGTTCCCCGAGAAGATTGCAGTCGTCGAATGTGGCCCCAGCGAGTATCCTGTTGTTTGGAACGTGAATGTTCCCGTTCCATCTGCGCCCGAGGTTGCCGATCCGACATACTTCTGACCTTCTGAGATATAAAAATCGACCTTCAATCCGGGAACTCCCTTACCGTTCGCTGCGATCCCCCATACCACCGTATCGGGTTGCCCTTTAGTAGTTTGGAGCGGCTCTGCTAGGAACGAGAGAGTCGTTGACTTTTTGCTTGTGATCGGGGTAGCGGTCGGCGTGACAGTCGGCGATGGCGTTGCGGTCGGAGTTAGGATCGCGGTCGGAGCGACATATGAAGGCGTCGGCGTTGCTGTTGGTGTAGATGATGAAGTAGGCGTTCGTGTAGCCGAAGGCGTTGCTGACGCTGAAGCAGAAGTCGTAGTATTTGCTGTCGTTAATGCTGCTTGTGGTGCTCTACTTGCCGCTTGGTTGGTGCTAGTTGATGATGTACAACCCGCTATTGACAGCGAGGCAATCAAAACAAACACGATGATTGCTAAGAACTTTTTTTCCATTCAAGTCCCCCTTGATGAAAAATGAATCAAACAGGTAAACAGCGGCTTGATAGCTTAAGCGTTATCTTTTAGCCGTATTTCAGCGGGCGCGTTATGTGGGGCTGCGGTTAGTTTCCCCCCACGCAGATAGCCCTCTTTACAGTTGAGTTCATGAAATGCAAGCGTGATGAACAACAATTGCGTAGAGGTCGATGAGCTCATCCTTGAAATCGCGGACTACAAAAACGACTATGCCGATATGGCCGCCGAAAAACTTTTTAGGAAGTGCTCAACCAGTTAGGAAGCTTACCAATATCTGCGGGACCGCGTGCATGACGCTTGGCTACCCGACAGCGCACGTCAGCAGCTGCGACGGATTATCAAAAGGATTCAAGTGCAGATACATCAGTCTCGTGAATATGGCTGGGCGTATGAGCAACCGTGATGCTAGGGTGCGCGGCTAAATAACAACGCTTAAGCTGCCACGCCGCCGTTTTGTTCTTTTGAATACCTCTTTTTCAAGCGAGGAACTTCAAGGAACAGGAAGTGAATGAATCATAAACGTACTACGATGAGCATCGCCTTAGCAACTCTGATGCTCGTCTCGCTTTTTGCTGTGGTAAGCAGTCCGGCGAGCGTGAATGGTCAAGCGAGCGGAACGACTGTACCCCTTGCTACGAACCCGGTCGGCGGAACGAGGACAGGCACCGGCCCCGGCGCGAGCACCTCGTTTTCCACTGGCGAAACCGAAATCTTTGCCGTCGATACTAATGGTGACCTCTGGAACACGTCGATGGCGCCAAGCGGTAACGGCACCTGGAACTTCGTCGGTGGAATGTGTACCTCCTCACCGGCCGTCGTCTCCTGGAACTCTAGCTACTTCCGTGTCGACGTCTTTGTGCGCGGCAGCAACGGCGCCATCTGGTGGAACCAGAACTGCTCGAGTGGCTGGAACCCCCTCGGCGGGCAGGCTGCTTCTGGCACGGGACCTGCGGTCGCTTCATGGTCAGCAGGCCGACTCGACGTCTTTGTACAAGGTACGGACGGCGCCCTGTGGCATAAATGGTGGAATGGCTCGAAGTGGTCCGGCTGGGAATCGCTCGGCGGGAAGCTGACCTCGACACCCGCTGCAACGTCAAGCGCCGCTAATAACATCTACGTCTTTGCGCGCGGCACTGACGGGGCCGTCTGGCAAAAGTACTGGAATGGCCGTGCATGGTCTAGCTGGAAATCCCTTGGCGGGCAAGTCGCTCCCAACACGGGACCCGCTGTGAGCCAAGACCTCAACCTCTTTGTACAAGGCACGGACCACCAGCTCTGGCATAAATCGCCTAGTGGTTCCGGATGGTCCGCCTGGGGCACCCTCGCCGGAAAGCCTCCCGAGGCGCTGTCCACTGCCTCACCGGCCGCAGTCCTCCTCCCCAGTGACAACACCCTGGTGTGTGTCAGCAGCACGAGCGGGAACGTCTGGTATTCTGCGGACAGTCGTGCCAACTGGAAAGACTGGGGGTCTGCGGGTACCCCGCTCGTGATAAACGCTACCTACCGTCCCGAGCTGACGCAGGGCATCGCAACCGACGGCACGTACAACTACGGCATAAGCAACAACGTGCTGTACAAGTACGACGCGAACTGGAACCTTATTATGGCGAACGGCGATGCCGCTGCTCAATGCGGCGGCAACCATATGGGGGGTGGCGAGATCTATAATGGGACCCTCTATGTACTTTGTACTGAAGATTCCCCAGCACCGGAACTTGCACACGTCGGGTTGTTTAACACGAGCAACTTGAGCCTTATAAAGATGGTTGATTTAGCCAAAGTAGCAAGAGCACCGACTGCCGATCAAATGAATATTGGTGCCGCTGGAGTCAACCCCGATGCTGGCCTACTTTTAGGCCTTCAATTTGGCCCCTATGGCGGTAGCACACTTACCCCCGCTGTAGTATATACATTTAATTTAACAACCTTCGCATACGAAGGCCACATTCAGGCATCAAACTTCTCAACAATTTACAATCAGGGTATCAGTTACTACGACGGCCATTATTATTATTCATTTGGCAACCCAGGCGGCGTCGCGATAATGAATACTGACGGAAGCAATGCGACACAAATAATCTCAGCGTCGAAGATGGTGGCTGGCGAGATAGAAGGCTTATACGTTACTAACGGCAATATCTCCGTGCTCTGTGGCGGCTACATCTACGTGTTCCCGTTCCAGGCAACTGGGGGGAGTAACGCGAGAAGCGCGATTAAGATTTTGGGACCTACAGAAATACAAGCGCCGTAACCTCCGGCCGCAGCAGGCTTTACGATAACGGAGGTGTATAGCTCTCCATTGAATTTGCGAATCAGCTTGACTCCGTAATTGCGGGGCGTCATTCTAACAAAGATTGTACTAATTATTTGCATTCGTCGCATGTTGAAAATGTTGACGGCTTTGTTTAACCTGTAGCTTGATGAAACTAAAAAATCTATCCTTTGACTTTGCGGCTAATGATTGTCTAATAGAATTGGTCGGTCGCTTTGGTGTACGCCAGAAGTGAACGAGTTTTTTTGAGAGAAGAGAACGTAACATGTAACGGCAGGCTTCGTGACTTACTGTCAAGCTTTGGAGTCTCTCGTTATTTCGCTATGCACAACACGACGACGGTTCTCAGACAAACTGCAATGCACCCGCTCAGGCTTTCGTTATCTCCGCATGCGCTTGACGCTAGAGCATAGCCCCTTCTCGAATGCTAGCGCATATCGGTTCACCGAGACTACAAGGGCGTATGGATTAATCTTTGCATAATTGATCGCTTTTTGGGAATGTGATTCCGGCACCACAACTCCGAGCACCGCGTAAAATCATGTACATGTTCGTGCACTGGAACACCAGAACACTAACTGCTGCTCGGTCAAAATGCTTGTCGCATAGCGTCCATGGAATTCGTCGCATAACGAATAGTTACGGTATTTTTTAAGGTGCCACCAAAGCCGCTTTTGTGTACAGACACTCATCAAAGCGATTTTTTGATTATATTATATACCCGTTCTGAGTTTTCACAGTCTCGAAATTCATTAAAACGTTGGCAAATTTCCTGCCGTTGTGTTTTATAGTCATCACTTTGAAGATTACATTCCACAAACTCTAAGACTCCCTTCCAATCTGTGGCTTTAGGGCCTGGCGTTACCTCATCATAGTCATAGAATAACTCTTGACCGTCCAAACCAACAAACTCGTGAAGATCAAATGGAGCAAATATGATGGGCCGATCTAACAACAAAAAATCAAAATAGACGCTGGAATAATCCGTAATGAGGATGTTAACACGTTTCAAAAGGGGGTAGATATCAGGCAATGCCGTATCGGAGGGCGTGAAAATTCTGCTTTTTTGATCGCCGTGTTCTGGATGTAGCGCTAGTTCAGCTCCTCGCTCATGCACTTTCATTATCAGAATTGCATCTATTCGAGTGAGCAATGCTTCTACTTCGTCAATATCGAATCCGTAATCAAAAAGCAAATCCCGCTTTCGACCAATGTCTTGTCGCCGCCACGTTGGCAAGTAACAAATCACAAATGTAAAATCAACTTTACTCTTTATCTTCTCAAGATACGGGCAGTTATCATCGGACCACCATGCGTCGAGCAATAGGTCATTTCGTGGATACCCCGTAACAACTACATTCTGATTAGATCGGAAACCAGGAAGCTTGTCGAAGGCCGTTAACATCGTTGCTCGTGACTCCTGAGACGTCGCGATGGTAATATCGTAGTGTTCAAGCTCAAAGCCAAATATGCCGACCATTAGGTTCCTAAGGAATTGCCACAAACGAAACATGAGTTTATGATTTCTAAAGCGGTATTCGCTGCGTACAAGCAGTCTCTTCAGGGGGGTGCCGTGCCAGAGTTGCACCACTTTTGCTCCTCTGATAAGGCTTCGATTGACGTCCCACAACGAAGCTGAAACGATTACGCATCCAGCCCGTAATGAGTGCAAAATACCTTCTAGACTGTTTAGGTGATACGCAGAATACCCATCCTGCCTCAGCTTTTCGATGACATCAGTATTGCGCGACAACCAAACGCACGTAATATCGGGATGATTTTTGGTTACATAAAGAAAGAGGTACTTAGAATTGTCTGCAAATTTCTGGCCGGGCGGGGACCCAAAAACCCATGCATTGGGATCTTTGCGGAAGAACCCTGAGGCAAAATAGAGCACGTTGAAAGTAACGTTAGCAAGAGTGTGCTTGAGCTTCACGCAAAAACCACTCATACAGCAAAAAAACTCCATTGTTGAGCAATAGGTCTAATCGACATCAAGCGCCTCTTTTGAGGTTGTGCGCGTCTTAAGCTGCCCTTTCTGACAAACATCATACCCTGGATACACAGGCTCAGTCCTATACCGGATCGAAGCAATCATAAGACCGCTTTCTCATCGGCAGCGCGCAGCAATAATCGCGTAATCATCGCTCCTTTCCGTTGCTTGTTCGGTCATCTTTTGAAACGGGGGCATTTTCAGCAAGAAATAGTGGATCAGAATAGCTAATTTCATTTTTTTGCTCATTAGAGCTGTAGAATTCACAAGTCGCCTTTTTTCGTTTTGACATATAATGGTTATGATCTCTGTTCCCATTCACCAAGCTTGTGCTTATTCTTGTTGTAAACGCTCCTTTCGGTGGTTTGAATCGAAACGTTGGCGAAAAGATCCAACTTGTCGCGAATTGCTGCTAGTAAGATAAACATATGGGGTGGCTGTTTGATCACGACGATGGGGCAAGGCACTGATGCCGACGGTCAGTAATGTAAAAATTATACTAGAGCAATATCAATTCACGCGTCTTTAGAGCTATAATTCGTGAGAGCATTGCCGCACTAGTCGTCTGACAAGCGCAGCTAGTAAGACGGGGAATTGCTTTAGTGAGTTGACTCGAACGCTTTCGAGAGACGCAACGATCATTTCTCCGCATCTTGCTGGCTTGATGCAAAGCTCAACTCATTGAAGAATGCGCCGACAGAATTCTTCAACGCACCCGTAAGGCCACTCCTTTCTGAGGTTCGATGCGAGGCACTTCACGTACGCATTCAGCGTTTTTTTCAAGCTTATTTCGTTTTCCATTGCGAATTTGATGGACAGCACACAGAGCGAGTACACAAACGCGATCGCAAATTGCCAACTTGATAAGCTTTCGGTGAGAAAATAGAGCCATGAAAAGATCAGCAAGGATCTATTCTTCGTGCAACAGCGCTCACTGCGACTGAGATTGGTCACGTAATTTAAATGTTCTGGACGAACCCTATTAATAACCGCACCAGGCTTTGATTCATCTCTAGGCCTAAGTGGGGACTCTAGCAACGCTTTTTTGCGCCGAAGGTCAGGATGTCGGACTTCGGCCGCGTCGACAGCTATAATGGCAAATTTCGCTTGCAGCGCGCGACGTGCGTAATCATAATCTTCTAAACCGACAAAGAAGTGGCAAGCGTCATAATACCCGATCGAGTCCATGACTTTCTTTGAAATGAGAACCCCGTGCGTGCCGAAAGCGTCTATTTGGCACCTGTCACTACTCAAACGAACGGGACGCAGATGTCCAAAAAAGTTTTTCTTCAACCGTTCATGCGTAAAATCCACCCAAGGCCGATCTATATCGACCTTTTTGGGACAAAGAATGTCGCCCTCGTCAGCGCGCTTCAGCAACTCGGCCAGACAGAAATCTGATACAACTCCGTCCTGATCTACGGGCCATATCCAGTCGAAACCGTTCTCGTGGGCAATCTTCATTCCGTGGTAAAAGCCGCCAGCAGAGCCCACGTTGCTTTTGGTTTTGTGATAGCGGGCAAATGGGTATTGTCTAGAGTGCGTGTCGAATACTCTCTTGTTTTCTGCTGAGTATGTATGATCTGAGGTATCGATGACGATGAGTCCACTTAAAGACGGCCCTTGATTCGTGAGTGACGAGAGCAGACGCGCAAGTTCTTTTGGATCGTTGTAGGCGACTGTTGCTGCGCAAACCTGCACTGTCATTTTCGCATCGTCGATTTATGATTGACTGCGATTTATAACTGTTCGTTCTCGCCGATGACCTTTGTTGACGCAGCACCGTGATGGCTGCCATCCTTGGCCTAGAGGTTCGTGCAAAGTCCGGTCATAAGAAACGAGATTTGATGTCGCACAATGGGTCTAATCGGCATTTAGGGACTCTTTTGACGTTCTGCAGCGCGCGTTACAATGCGCCTTTTGACAAACAGCGTCAGCTATTTTTTCTGCCATTAATCTCGCCGTCGTGAGCTTTCCCCCAATAATATGGAACATGTTGCTCGGATCTTCAATCACCTTAAAATCACGCGACTTCAAGCGTCCGTCGGCGTCGTGCCGACCTAACTCGACCGTGCCGTGATCGCCGTCTGCGAGTGCCCTCACACCAGTAAACATGCGCAGCGTAGGGCGGCGCTTTACATTTGGAAGGATGCGAGCGATTTCATTTTTTAAATACGTGTCAGCCCACGGTTCAGGATGTGCGTCTTCTGGTCTCTGGATTGTTGTCGAAGTCGTGCCCAGCCAGCCATACCCATTGTGTACAATGTACGCATCTGCATCCGACGGCTCGCGCAAATGCTGGATACCTCGTGAGCAGAGCGCCTTTTGAACGATAATAGTTCCTTGGCTATAGGTTAAGGGAATGGTCGTGTTAACGTTGCTCGCAACGGTATTTACCCACGGGCCGGTTGCGTTGATTATGTAGTTTGTCTTCAATTTGCCTAAGCTGGTAGATATTACGAATTCCTGTTCAATTTCGTGTATCGACCGAAGGTCCTGGTTCTCGAATAGGGTGCCCCCATTTTGCTTTGCAGAATAACAGTTCAGCCAACAAAATCGCTGTGCATTTATGTTTTTATCGGCCGTTTCTACAGCAACGTTTAGATCTCTGTTTAATTCAGGGATCTCCTTAAATACTTCATCAATATCAACTTCTTTCGCTTGAATGTGGAGCTTTTTGGCTGCTTGCAACGCAGATTGTGTATATTCGCTAGTCACCCCGACGAAGTAATTTTGCACATCGCCGACGACTTCTGAAGCGATATCGGAAATAGTTTCGTTCTCTTCGGCGCATTCTTGCGCAACTATTGGATCTTTCAAAACATACCGCATCCCGCCGAGTAAGTTTTGATGGGAAGACGAAGTCGTGCCACTCGCGATGGTTCGTTTTTCGATGAGAGCCACTGAGAAGCCTCTCATCGATAAATCTCGAAAAGTGGCGGTACCGGTCGCTCCGCCACCAAATATAACTACGTCATACCTCATGCGTTTCTGTGCTCGAGCTGTGCGATTCTTTGGCGAACGGCTCGTGCTTGAATTAGGTCATCGTACGTGTCTATTTCACAGCGGAGCATCCCATTTGTATAAAGGACGTGCATTGCCGAGGGAAATTTGAGCAGAAGTTTATTCAGCGGTTCAGAATACCATTCACGTCTCGATCTCGGCTCTTTTAGCGCTTGTTTGAATTCGGTTAAGAGCTCATTACTCATCTTAATCATACTCGTGTACACGGCGTTGCCTGGAACTGACTTACCAATGCTCGCGGCGGAACCATTTTTCACGACGATCTTGCAATCTTCAGGCTGTATTTTTTCCCCCTCTTCGACGATGCAGGCGTTATCGTGCGGTGACTGGACTAATCTTCTCAGCAACTCAAATTCAAACAATATATCGCCATCCAAGACGAGGACAGCGTCCACAGCGGGGTCGACGTGTTCCAAGGCGAGTGACAAACTATATGCATTGTCGGTTTCATAAAACAATTTGTTATCGACGATAGTGACCGGCAGATCATAGTCCGACTTCTCTACGTGCTTCTGTATTAAACCCCGCTTATAACCTGCAACTATCAGGACGCATTCGATCTCCAGTTTTGCCAAACGGCGCATCTGATAATCGAGGATGGTTTCATCACTGAGGTATAACAAGCATTTGGGCACCTCTTCCGTCAGTGGCCGAAGTCTAGTTGACCTACCGGCTGCGAGAATTATCGCTTTTGTCCTCTGCTCACCCTTTTCTCTCATTGGCCACCGGCTGATTTTGAGCTCGTTAAGAACTCGAGGTATTCAGCATCTTGCACTCACAGGAGAAGATTATTGCCACATAAATAGCTAGAGACAAAGTGACTACTATAATCACGTTTCTTGAGTGTAGTGCTCTATGATTTAAGTTACAAAGAGACCGGCTAATAAAACTTGTGCTATGCTCTTCATCGTAACACTCCTGTCAAGCGCGTATTCTGTGCGCAAAAAAGTCATAAATGACGTGCCTAGCCCAGTCAGCCCCATTACTCGTGTAGGGATCGCTGAGCTGACATAATTTAATCGCGCTATCAAAACGAGTTCGCGTCTTGCTATAACTTTGAGGAGGGGCAAGAGTGAACATAGTCTCTAATCCTGAGATCTTTCATCAAATATGGACTCAATATAGAAAGCCAGCGAATAAAGACGCTTGTCGTCAATAACTAAACGCACCTTGCTGATGTAGTTTCATACTGCGTTTATTCGCTGCTGCCGTAGTATCTATCAAAAAGAACGTCATAAACATCGATATTTTTCTTCGCGACGTTGTGCCAATCAAAATAGTTTTTCGCGCGTGCTCTGTTTGCACTGAACATGGCACCGTCTTCAAGAACGTTGATTACACTGCTCGCAATTGCATTGGAATCCCTCGGCGGAATCAGCACGCCTGCTTCAAACTGCTCGACCAGACTCGGTATCCCTTCGACGTTGGTTCCGATAAACGGTGTTCCGCACGCCATAGCTTCGATCCCCACAACCCCCAATGCTTCAGTTAGAGACGGCAGGACAAACACATCAGCTGCACTATAGTAGAGCGGCAACTTCTCATCGGGAACCCTCAGTTCAGCGTCTCCTGCTGGAATGAAATGAATCTCGTCCTGAATGCGTAGCTTCTGGGCTAACAATTGAAGGTGCTTTTTATAGTATCCTTCTCCAACCAAAAGCAGTTCGGTATCGGGCAGTCGTTCGAGTATGGGTGGCATGGACCGAATCAGATAGTCCAGCCCCTTCCTTTCGACCATCGCAGCGACGCTCAACACGTACTTTTTGTTGGGATCTAGACCTAAGTCGTCTCTGGCTCTATTCTTGTCGATTCTCGTATAAACAGAGAAATCGATTCCCATTGGCGAGATCTGAACTCTTTTTGCCCCTACCAAGCGTGAAAAGTATTTTTCAGTGGGCTTATTGAGAACAAGGAAACAGTCGACGCGTCTTTTTAAGGCTCTTTCGAAAAAGAATCCCTTTAACAGGTAAGACGCCAAATAGTTGTAACGCGTTCTTTCTGGAGTTTCCAAAAAGAGCTGTAGGAGCGATCTATCTTCGTAGCATTGGACCAATATCGGAGTTTTTTTGATGAAGATAGATGTAAGAACAGTTGTCCAAGTGAATGCCGAGTGCAAATGTACAAGCGAATTCTGTTTTTTCACTTCGACGCGCAATTCTCTCAGTAATGGCCAGGAGACCTCGCCGAGGTTGATTCGATGGGATCCTATGCGTTGTGCGGGGAAGAATCGATAAAGTATGTCGTCGTCCTTGGTTACAAATTCTTTCTCTAGCCGGTTTTCGATGCTCCAACACTCGAGGTCATATCTGTCCGTGCTCTTTGCAATCTGTTGAGCGAGTCGAACGTGCCACCCCCCACCATAAGGAAGTTCGTTAATCTCTTCTTTAACCTGAAATTCAGGCAAGAAAGAAGAAAAAGAATGCGTATTGGCTAATATTACTTTTTCTTTCATCGCCGCGCACTCATCTCGACTGACGAAGAGTCCTTACCCTTTTGACTAAAGAATGGAATCGTATGCGTTTATGGTCTTTTGAACGGCTGTTTCCCAGCTAAATTTATGTGCTTGTTTAGAGCCCTTGGAACGTAAACTTTCGCGCAAACTCTCGTTATTTATTATCTCGAGTATGTTTCCTGAGATATCTTCTGAGTTCAGTGGATCGTTGATGTAAAGCCCCGCATCTCCCGCAACTTCTCTCAGCGAACTGTTGTCTGAGAGCACGACTGGAGCATTGCACGCCATGGCTTCAAGAGGTGGCAGTCCAAACCCTTCATAAAGTGAAGGGAAGATCAAAGCAGTCGCTGCGCTATAAATTCTTGGTAAGTCTTCGTACGCTACGTATCCGAGCAGCGTTATTCTTCTCTGCACTTCCTTTTTGACGTGACTCGGAAAGCCGTTCGAATCAATGTAAGCTCGTATCTTGTTCTTGCTAATCGGTCCGATCAGCACCAAATCGTCAGGTATTTCGTGAAAAACACTCATGTACGCTCTAATGAGGGTTTTTAAGTTCTTTCTCGCACGGTCGTTCCCAACGTAGAGCAAAAAACGCGGCCGCAAGCCGTATTTGCGCATATCTTGGCCGTGATCGTTATAAGGATGAAAAAAAGATGTATCGACTCCTAAATGGATAACTATAAGCTTATCTTTGTGCACTCCAAATTTCGCGATCAAGTCCGTCATAGTAGAGTAGCTATCCACTATCGTCAAATCAGTGTTTTCGATAAGCTTTGGAAGGACAGTTGTAAAATCAAACCGCAGTATACGATTGTACGCTTGCGGCAGCATAACCGGCGCAATATCGTGAACAGTGAGCACTTTTTTTGCTGGTAGGTTGCGGTGTCGGAAGAGAAACGGCCCGAGGTTATCTACATTATGTATGAGAGAGACCGACCCGTCTTTTATCAGACGCTTCAGCAGCAGACTGCCCAAAAAAACCTTTGTGTTTGGCCGGTTTAAAGCAAAATGGTGCAATACTTTCACGTCAACATCTTGCGCTCGCAAGCCCGGTATCAGGTGTCTGTTTAGTGTCCACTCCCCAGTTTGGCCTGTCGGTGGTATGATAGCTACTCTCATAACCTTCCTAGTTACTAATCAACCGTGCTGTCCCCATATTAAAATTGCTTTGTTGCGATCAACGTAAACGGCGGTTCCGGCTCGTCTAAAAAAGGAGTACTGCAACGCACGCGCTGCAAGAGAAAATCTCGATGGTCTAATCCACGTCGTTTCCGTTCACGCAAGCTCCCTTCACAATGCGACGCAGGGGGTTACGCGCGTCTCTCAAGCAGGTAAATACGATAGCCCTCGTAGTTCTTGACGTAGGCGATCGAGTGTGTTTGATTGAAGGCGCTTAGCACGCTTTTTTCAACAGTAGTGGGAGGCGCGTCATAACTATACACGACAAACCATACTCTATCGTTCTTGCTTGCGTGCGCATAAAGAGTGTTAATATCCTGAATCGTCGGTCCAACTTTAAGCAGCGTAGCATTTATGCCGTTTACGTTATCGTAGTACTTGTTAACTGACCACAAAAACTGAGGGTAAAGTACCACCAGATCTCCGTTCCGCCCTTGCTGGTTGATCACACTAAACGCCTCCTTCGATTGTACCCAAGCTTCTTTTGCCCATCCTTCGGCGAGCTGGTTATTTACGTAAGCTTGTACGTTCACCGCAGACAGCACGACAATGACGAACACGACGGCGAGCTGAACGGTTCGGGGCTTAATGTTAACGACCCCCTTAGCGACGAGCAAATAGAGCGCTACTGAGGCTGCAATCGTGTATCTGATCTCAAAGCTGAGCTTTGAAAACAGAGAAAGAGCGATCGGCAGGAAGAGGACGGTCAAGAACCACACGATGAGGAAATACTGTGCGTGAACGTCGCTAACCCGCATGCCGCGCACGTATCGTCGTAGGGCTTGCAATGGAGCTTTCAAGCTAGTTGAATCGTCTGCCGCGCTGCACGTAACCAACGATAGTACCGATAACACGAGAAAAATAGCCAAGAGAAGAAGCGTTCCGTTGGCATAGGACGTAAGCGTCGCTACCACGGCGGCGCCTACGTGCTGTAGCGCTAACCAAAAAGAGGCTTGCTGCCCGCTTGATGTCGCGCCTGTCTGGTGGATGAGAACCGGAACCCACGGAGCAAAAAGAACGATGACGACGAGTTCGAGCACTAGCCAGCGTCGCCACCAAAATGCGTCTTTGCGAGATACGACAAGCAGGCTCACTACATAGAGGTTTTGTGCGATGAGCAAAAAGAGACCGTACGCGTGCGTATAGAGTAAAAGCGTCGTTGAGATGACGTAACCAGCCCACGTTAGTGGGGTACTTCGTCGGGAGAGCCGGATGAAGAAGTACATCGAGAGCAATCCAAGCAAAACCAGTAAGCTATACATGCGCACCTCTTGCGAGTACCGGATGTTGAACGATGAAACGGCAAGAATGAATGCAGCAAGCAGCCCTGCTCGCTCATCGAAGAGTTGACGGCCCAACGCGTACACCACGATTATCGAGAGTACGCCGAATACAATGGAGGGGAGTTTGACGGCTAGCTCTGAAGTTCCAAAGTACGCCATCCAGTAGTGAAGCAAGAAATAATAGAGGGGGGGATGCACGTCTGTTGACGTGGTCTGCACGATGTCGTGCAGGCTCAATTTTGATACCCAGACCGACCACGTGTCGTCGGCGCCGAGACTCTGGGCGCCAGTGTGATAGAGCCTGAGAAACGCGCCAACGAGCACTATAACAAGCAGAACGATCGTGTACTTAGTTAGCTCCCGCCCAACGACTCTCACAGCCTGACAATCGCTAAGTGCACGTTTAAACGTTTTGTATTCAATTGTTTTGACCGACTGTCTTTGATTAGCTATTCGAGCACGATTGAACAACTCGCGACGATCTCAGTCATTGCATTGCTCGTCCTGCAGCGCCCGGTGGCTGTAGTGCCGATACGCGTTTAGTCGGCCTCTTCTTAGACTTCTTCAGTCGCAACAATCTTCACATCGGTGCGTGTAAGGGCCCTCGCTGAGGCGCGTGACGTGGCAAGGGCTGCTCTTGAGTTGTAGGTTCTTTGTTGAGCGAGGCACTTCGACCGAGGCTGATCCAGAGTGTGTCAAATGGTCCCGTTTGCTGCCATGAGCTCCCCGAAGCCCCGTAATCGACGACCGATCTCATTTGGCGAGTCTTCCGATTGAAGAGACGCCTAACGTGCAAGAAAATACTAATAAGCCTTTCAGATTGACGCGTTGACGCACAAACAGCAAACTTTATGTCGGGTCAGCATAAGGTACACGCAGATTAAACGCATAGCAGGCGCTATAACATTGTCCTCCACCGAGCAGAACCCAACGGATATGACGGAACTCAACGCGATGGCTCACGACGCAGCCTCCTTGAAGGTCATGGTTGGCATTCCGTGCTACAACGAGGAGGTGGCGATTGGTAGCCTCGTGTTGCGCGCCTCTCAGTATGCGGATCAGGTCGTCGTCGTCGATGACGGTTCCACGGACAAGACAGCCGAGGTCGCGCGCTTCGCTGGCGCCCTCGTGATCGTTCATGACGTCAACGTGGGTAAAGGCGCCGCCTTACGCGATCTCTTTCAGTACGCGACGCAAGCCGGTTTCGATATCATCGTGATTATCGATGGCGACGGTCAGCACAACCCTGATGACATACCGAAGCTGGTCGGGCCGCTCTTGCGCGGTGAGGCCGACGTCGTCAACGGAAGCCGCTACCTGAACGGAGAGGCGGGCGGTACGCCGCGCTACCGTCGGTTCGGGCAGGTCGTTCTCGACAAGTTCGTCCATTTCGGGCTCAACGGCGACGTTGCTATCACCGACACGCAGAGCGGTTTTCGCGCGTTCTCGATCAACACCACACCATTTTTCAAGTTCAACTCCGACGAGATGACAATCGACAGCGAGATGCTTATGGAAGCGGCAAACGCGCAGCTGCGGATAAAGGAGGTGGCCGTCGGGGTTCGCTACGACGTGGGTCGCTCATCTAAGCACCCGGTAAGTCACGGGCTTCAGGTGTTAGCGGGCGTGCTGCGCAGCATCGAGTTCAAAAGGCCGCTGCTCGCGTTCACCGTTCCCGGCTTGATCCTGGTCGCCATCGCGGCAGGAATCGCCGCATTCGTCATTCAAGCCTATTTCATCGTAGGGCACGTCGTCTTGGGTCCGACGCTGCTGATGCTGCTTCTTACGGTAGTAGGGACGTTTTTGGTGTTTACGGGGATCATCCTCCACTCCGTGTCTGCGCTCATTGATTCATAGCCGAAATGGGTGGCGAATCACGATAGGCTTTCAGTCCAGCACGTGCAAGCGCTTTCTTGCACAGGCAGGTTGGCGACTAGAGAACAATTCAAAAAGGCCGCCGACGCCACCACGGTGCTCCGATAACATATCTGCCATCCTCGCTTATCGAGCAATCACGAGTTTGTCTGAGCGTTGACACAAAAACAAAGCGTGATCACATAAGAACGACAAAGCTTTAAGGACTGCACGAGAACGCGAACGCATATTCGGTGAACTATGAAGTCAAGAATCGCGCTCCTCGGCTCACGTGGGATACCTGCCAAATATGGTGGGTTCGAGACGTTCGCGGAACGAATGGCTCCGGCACTCGCCGCCGAAGGTCGTGAGGTGTGGGTGAGCTGCGAGGGCACCGCTCTGCCACGGCCCTCCGAGTACAAGGGGGTCAAATTGTTTTACTTTCCGCTCAAGCCGTTCAGGCGGGTGTTCTATGAGACCATGTACGATGTCTATTCCCTCGTGTGGGCGAGCTTGACGTGCGACTGCGTGATAATGCTGGGCTACGGCGCCGGGTTCTTCTTCTTCATTCCGAAGCTCTTTAGAAAAAAAATCGCGGTGAACGTAGACGGCCGTGAATGGACGCGAGAAAAGTACAACTCCCTCGAAAAGACCGCGCTTCACGTCAACGAGCTGTTTGCGCTCCGCTATGCCGACGCGGCGATCGCCGACGCGCGGGTAATTCAGGAGTATCTCAAGGCATCGCGGGCGAGGGAAGCGACCTTTATCCCGTACGGCGTCGATGTGTCTGCGAGGGTGCAATGGGACCCGTCGCGGCTTGGAGCGCTTCCCGATGACCTCTCCCACTTGGAGATCGGCGAGTACTTCCTGATCGTCGCGCGTCTTGAGCGCGACAACAATATCAGCACGATGGTCGAGGGCTTCTTGACCGCGCGCACCGACAAGAAGCTCGTCATCGTCGGGAACTTTTTGGACTCGAGCTATAGGAAAGGCATCCACACACTTATTGCGGAGCACCGAGGCCAGGATCGAGTCACGTTTAGCAGGGGAATCTACGAAAAGGACCTTTTGACCATGTTGCGCCAACATTGTTTTGCCTACCTGCACGGGCACTCAGCGGGAGGCACCAACCCCTCGCTGCTCGAGGCAATGATCGCACGCAACCTCATCATTGCCCACGATAACCAGTACAATCGAGAGGTGTGCGACGGTTTTGCCTTGTTCTTCAACGATTCCGCGAGCCTGCGCACCTCGATCGAATCCGTTTTGGACCAGCCAGAAGCGTACGACACGCTTCGAGACGGCGCGTTTGACCGGGCGAAAAACGAGTACGCGTGGGATCGCGTTTTTCGCGACTACGACGCACTGCTTAACGACGTTCTGCGATGCGGGAAATGAAGCTCCTCCTCCTCAACTACATGGAGACGACCGCACCAGGCGGTATTAACCGAGCTGTTCGGGAGATCGGCGCAGAGATGGTTCAACGGGGACACGCCGTGACTGTCCTTCAGGCGAATCCCGCGAATCTGCCGGCTGAAGAAATGTACAACGGCGTCAAAATCATACGGGTAGAGTCCCGCGTCGCGCCTTTTCTCTACGATCTGAACCCTGCGATGTATATCTATTTGAGAAAGAACTTCACCAGATTGAATCCTGATGTTGTTCACGTCCACGGCTACGCTTCCTTGTTACCATGGGAGATCATGCATTTTTTGCGCCGCGCTGAGTGCCCTGTCGCCTTCTCTCCGCATTATGACATTCAATCGCACAACACGGTCGCTGGTAAGCACCTCTGGAACGTATTCAACCACACTGTCGGCGAGCACTCGTATACCGCTGCGGCAAAGGTCATCTGTGCGTCGCGCTTTGAACGCGAAAACGTCAAAAGGGACTTTCGCGTCACGGAAGATCGGATTGAAGTCATCCCTCACGGGGTCACGCATATCGAGGCACCAAGAAAGGATCTACGGAACCCTCACCACATCTCTTTGCTGTACTATGGTTGGCTGCTGGAACTGAAGGGCGTTCAGTATATACTGAAAGGGCTTTACGAGTTGCAACACGCTTTCGAAAAGCGTACAAGACTCAAAATCATTGGCGACGGTACCTATAAGGGCACGCTAAGCAAGTTGGCGCGAGAGTTGCGCCTCCAGTCATCGATCTCTTGGTACCCTTTCTTGCCCGAGGAAGAACTTTATCGGGAAATCAGGGCGGCGGACGTTTTCCTCCTGCTTTCCCGCTCCGAGAATTACGGCATTGCGGTAGCCGAAGCGCTCGCGCTTGGGGTGCCAAGCATCGTTGCTAAAACAACGGCACTCGTGGAATTCTTAGACGAACCGGGGTGTTTTGGCATCAGCTACCCCCCGGATCCGACTGAGCTTGCGGAACTTATCATCAGCATCAAAGATACCGATCCGCAGGTGGGTCCGCTGAGTGAACGTATTCGGACGTGGGGGCAAGTCGCGGGCAAGTATGAAAAACTTTACGCGACTCTGTTACACACCACGGCGGAACCGGGATAAAAACCCCATTGTGCCTGTTAAAACAAGTCGCGGTTTGCGGCCCGTATCTCGATGCTCTTGTTAAGAAGACTACTTTGACTATGTCACCGCTGCTGTGCCTACCTAACGCGCAGTCAGCGGCGCCAATCAATCGCTGCTAGAGGTGATGATTGCGCAGAAATTCTTCTCGCCCACGATAACCCGACCGTCGCAGTGCGTGACCGTTTAACGCTCTTCTTCAACGACGCCGCAAGCCTCAGCACCCCGATCCAATCAATTGAAGCTCAGTCGGAACGTACGACAAACTTCAGAAACCGCGTGGTCAGCCGGGTGAAAAAGAGCATGCGTGGGATCGGTCCCTGACGAATACGAAGGACTGATTGATGAAGTCGTGCAATGCACGAATGAGCTCCTTTTGTTCAACCAAATGGAAACGGCTGCTCAGGGCGGCATCAACACCGTAGCCCGAAAGGTGGGAGGGGCCCTCGCTCACTGGGGGTACGAGGTCACGGAGCTTCAGCCCAATCGTCATCATCGCCCAAGAGAAGAGCTGTGCAAGGGGTTCAGAATACAGCGTGTGGATGTACCCTTAGGCGACCTGCTTTACCGGCTTTGTCGTCCAGCTGCGGGGGGACACGGTTGCGCTGTACCGCACGATCACGCCCGAGGTGGTTCACGTGCTAGGCTTTTGCTCGCTATTTTCGTCTGAGGCAGTCTACTTTCTCAGACGGACAGACCCCGACATCCCACTCGTTCTCTCCTACCACTTGGACGTGTATCGGGAGCGGTTCTTTGCGAGGCGGCTTTGGAACGCGTACAAACTGGTCGCAAAAAAGATGGTGGGGGTGCTCACCCATCGCATTTTCTCATTCGAAGCTGATACGATCGCGCGCGAGTTTCACGTGCCGCGTGAACGTGTGTCTGTAGTACCGCGTGGCGTACCGGTCATCGAAACGCACAAAACGCGTGCGCCGGCAGCCGGCCCACGTCTTCTGTACGCTGGCCATCTGTGAAGAGGAAGAACGTGCAATCGATCGTCGAAAGCTTGGATGTGCTCGTGCATCGGGGTGTGCACGGTGCCTCTCTGACGATCGTTGGCGTGGGTCTAGAGCGTGCTAGCATCAGCCGGTCGATACGCGAACGGGGGTTGGTGCGCCTACGAACGGCTGTACTGTCGGTGCGTCGAGGGCGATTTGTGAGAAGTGCATCGGCGGCGCCTCAGTCGCGGCGGCGCTCGTTGCGGGGTCCGCGCACAGCGTCGTGACGAAGTGTTGACTTCCCGCGACGCCTCAACGCAAAAGTCATCACTTGCGGCGGTCCCTTCCGCGTACCACGAACCAGGCGAAACCGAGCAGGTAAGTGATCCCCACACCGCGAGTGAGCCACAGCCGATATGGCGTCAGGGCACCGCTCACGTTCATCAGGCTTGAAACAGCGCCGTAGATAGCTGCTGTGCTGATCGTTATCTGAGGCAGGCTTAAAGCAGTGCCGGCGGCAGCTCCTGTGCTGGTCGTCACCTGACGATCAAGTCGCGTGAACTGCACGCCTTCATTGGCTTTTATATAGTCAATGTAGTCACGCAACAGCTGCACCTCGCGCGCGTCGACAGAGCCTCCGGGCCCGCTGAAAGTCCACCAGTGGTACGCGACAATCAACGTATCGTTGGAGGGATCGCTGAAGAACTGGTCGGTCGTGTTTTTTGCGAGCTGAAAGCTCGTGTTGAGTGCGGTATAGTTCGCGCCGACGATATTAACAGTGGCCGGTTCCACCCGTATCCCGTCTGCTTGCCCTTGCAATGTCGCGGGGTCCCCGCGCCCCGAGCAATAATCCGTAAATCCGAGCGCCTGCACTGCCTCGAGCGTGTTGGCATCGCCATGGTCGAAGGGGGGAACAAACGTGGTTGGCGTTATCCCAAACGCTTCTGTGATATCGTCCCGCCCCTTCTGTATGGCTTCGTGCTGGACTGTAGCGGACGCACCGGCGAACTCGCTGGGCTCGCTTAGGAGCGATAACTGATCATCCTTGTGCGAGTATCCGTGCTGCGCGAACTCAAATAGCGGGTCTGAGCTAATCGACCGCATGTACGCGAGAAACGCAGGATCTTGGAGTAGCTCGTTGTCCGGGCTTGTGCCACGGGTAGCCGTAACGTTCGATGTGAGTTGGCCATACGGGAATACTTGGCTGTCGGGTCCTATGGCGTGAGGATCCGGAACGATTGCCAGCGTCACGGGCACGTTTTCATCGATGTGCACCTGATTCACGGCTTGCAGCGTATCTCCGTGAAACCACCATGGCGCGACGTCATCATCACGAAAGATGACGTACTTTTTCACGCCGACCGTTTGTGCATTGACGGACGCCGTGGAAAACAAAACCGCGAGAACGAGTAGCACGGCGAGAAAGATCGGGCGTTTTATCATTGATCCTCATTGCGGCGCGGGCTGTTCGAGGCTCTTCCTTGCCGTTAACGTGTATCTACGTCTTTCACTGAGTCTTTCATTAAAGCTTTTTCCTATGGATCGTCCTGCGTGGTTAATGATTTCTCTGATTGACCCGACGATCAGGTGCTCGTTGCGTAAGAACGCCCGCGATGTTGCGACTAACGGATTCTTAATCCGTTCACTCGAAGGCACGCAAAAGTGAAAGCATGCACGTGAGGAACTTCTCAGTAGACTCATTAAGAAACTACATATAGAGTATGAACAAACAACTGCATCGCGAAGCGTTCGTCCAGCTCTTTATATTCTTTAACGGGTAACGAAATCGCTCGGCCACTGACAGCATCTCCACGAAGGACCCACCGACGTCGTATCCATGAGACTCAACAATCCACTCGAAGCTAACGACTGGGATTTCGCCACCTTCTTCAAGCTCATCGCGTCGCTTCAGATATTCGTCTGGATAGTCTTGGCTTTAGACGCCGTCGGGGTGCACGTGCCGATTCTACGGGAGGTGCTGGTACTCGTTTATCTACTCTTCGTGCCAGGGATCATCCTTTTGCGAGTTCTCAGGTTGCACGAGCTTAGTGTCACTGAAGGGTTTTTTTACACGGTGGGCTTAAGCGTGGCAACGATTATGCTCACGGGACTCTTTATGAACACCGTCTATGTTCATGGCATTACGTCCACGCCACTTGCGCTCGTTCCGTTCATCGCCACGATGAGTGGAGTTGTCCTGGCGCTTTGTGTGGTAAGCTATAGTCGCGACCGGGATTATTCTCGCTCTACGACGATCAACACGCAGGTAGCCCTTTCGCCAGTAACACTCGGTTTGTTGTTGCTGCCCTTCATGGGCGTCTTTGGGGCGTATCTCTTCAACGCACGTGGCACGAGCGTCGGAACCGTTCTCGTGCTGCTCGCCGTCGCCGCCCTGATTCTACTGTGCGGCTTTACCAGTTACGTGCCGAAACGCTACTACTCTCTCGCGATAGGGGCAATCGCCTTGGCGCTGCTGCTCCATAACGCGCTGGTTACGAACTACCTGTGGGGATTCGATATCCAAATCGAAAACTTCGTGGCACAAACTGTCGTCAGCAACGGCTTCTGGGGTACCGCTGCGAACTTCAGTTACAACGCAATGAACCTCAATGCAATGCTGAGCATCACTATGCTCGCTCCGCTGCTCTCTATCGCGACCGGCATGAGCGTGACGTGGGTCTTGAAGCTCATTTTTCCGCTGCTTTTCGCTATGGTGCCCCTCGGCCTCTATGCGCTGTACGAAAAACAAACGTCCCCTCGGATTGCCCTGTTCGGCGTGTTTTTTTTTATGGTGACTTTTTCATTTTATACCGAGCTTCTTACCATGGCACGTCAGGAAATCGCGGAACTCTTTTTCGTTGCGCTGCTGCTGTTGCTCGTAGACAAACAGATGCGCAGGACGCCGCGGTTCTTTCTCTTCGGCCTGTTTGGCTTTTCGTTGATCGTCTCACACTACGCGTTGACGTACATCTTTCTCTTCTGTTTCATTCTCGCGTGGCTCATGCTTTTGGTGGTGAGGCGCTTCGACATGCGAGCGCTAACGGAGCGGGTCGCCCGCGCACGAGATCCCGATCGCGCGGTGCCGCGGTTTCGTCGGCCGCGTCGACTGCGCAGCAATACCAGCATCAGTGCGGTTTTCGTTGTTGGCTTCACGCTCATCGCGGCCGTTTGGTACCGCTTTGCGAATAACTCAGAACCGTTTGACACGCTTGCGCGCATAGTCGCTAGGACCTTCGCGTTCCTTGGAACAAGGGGACCGAACGTGCAACTTAGCGGGGCAACCAACGCCTCCACTATGCCACTTCCCACCACTGGGTCACTCGCGGGCGCGGGGCTTACTACAGGACTTCAATCAATTCTTGCGTACAAGCTTCCGTTGCACCAGGTTACTGAGTATCTCTTCATCATCGCACTCATTATGGCTCTCGTGGGGTTTCTTTTCGCCTTGAAAGAGCGATCAAGGCTTAAATTCTCGAATGAGTACCTAGCGTTTTCTGCCGCTATGTTGATCGTTCTCTACCTCTGTCTCACGCAGCCCCTTTTTGCGGCGAGTCTAAATCTCTCGCGGTTCGTGCAAATAGCGCAGATTGTGCTCAGCGTGTTTCTCGTCACCGGCCTTGCCGGCGTTTTCAGCGTTGTTAAGAGGCGAAGCACCAAGATTGCTTCGCAGGGAACAATATCCCCTCCCTTTAAGGCCTTGGCGTGTTTCATGGTCGTATTGTTTCTGTTCAACGTGGGGCTCGTGTACAAGGTGGCTGGAGAACTCAACGATAGCCCCACGCTCATAGCGTTAGATACGAGCGTCGACTTTGCAAAGTTCACTGACCAAGAAATGGTTGCAGCGAAGTGGATAGGCACAAATGCCTCTGGTGGCACCATAGGGACCGATTCCTTCCGCTGCTATGCTGTCTACACGTTTGACCCCGTTCAGACGAGGATGCTTCCCAGCGGAGGTTATTGGGCGAACCTCAAGCCCGGATCGTACATCTATCTCGGCACCTTCAACGTGCAAAGCGGGAAACTCGTCGTCGGCTTGAACACCCTAACCAGTCTGCCTGTGGAACTGGACTCGCGCTACTACGTAGGGGGTAGCAGCAACATCTATTCTAACGGGTATGCTCAGGTCTATCGCGTGAATGCGTAATCGGTCTCACACGCCGTTTTTCAGCGGCAGCGAGTCTCTATGAATCGCAGATTTTCTTTCACGAGGGGTCACCGGTTCGGGTGAGCTTCATAGATTGATTCCTTCTCAAGTGTCGATAACGGGGTGCAGAGCCGCATAGCTCAGTCGCCCCTGATAGCAGTGCTCTTCAAGCCGCGTTTGATCGCATTTGGCGCGCAAGCAAACATTTATGAGCAGGCACGAACGAATCAGAGTCGCTTGAATCGTAATACCGCCCTCACAGTGTCTCTTGCCATAGTTTTGGTCCTCGCGATTTTTGGAGTGATACTGATCGTGGTGCTCCCCCAGCCAAGCGAGCCGTTCACCCAGCTGTTCCTTCTGGGCCCCGGTGGGAATGCGAGCGGCTATCCGACCAATCTGAGCGTTGGCCAGACGGGCAACGTGACCGTTGGCGTCATCAATAACGAGAACACGAACGCCAACTACACCTTGGTGGTCACACTCGATAACGCGTCCGTCGCCTCGCGATCATTCAGCCTGGCGAACGATGGGCAGTGGGAAAACTCCATCTCCTTTGCGCCGACGCACAGCGGCATGGGGCAAAAGCTGAACTTCAACTTATATAAGGGAAGCGACCCCAACGTTTACCGCTCGGCGTATCTCTATCTCACCGTAAAGTGAGTGCGAGAAGCCTTCTTTTTTTGCGCGCGGCGCAGGCTGGGTTCGATGGCTGATGTGGTCCCGGCAGTTGCGATTCCGCCCTCAAGCGGCGTGAGAGCGACACACGGTAGGGACTCGCGGGATTTCCGATTAGCGCGCGAGCCTCGCGCTCACACAGCTGTACGCAGACACAAACGCTGCAGCAAATTCTTATAGGTGCACCGCGATCTTTGATGATGATTATCACGAAGGGAGCAGGAAAATGCCAGCGGCACTGATAACGGGTATCACGGGACAAGATGGGTCATATTTGGCCGAGCAGCTCTTGGAAAAGGGCTACGAGGTCTACGGTCTGGTGAGGAGGCTGAGCACCCCTAACGAATCACGCATCAAAGAGTCAATAGATCGACTCGTGTTGCTCGAAGGGGACCTCACCGACCAGTCATCGCTCAACGTCGCCGTGCAGACGGCGATGCCTGACGAGGTGTACAACCTCGCCGCGCAATCGTTCGTCGCCACGTCGTGGAATCAGCCCCTATTGACGGGTGACGTGACGGGGCTTGGCGTGGTGCGGATGCTGGAAGCCATGCGGCACTTTAGTCCTGATGCACGCTTTTACCAAGCCTCAAGCAGCGAGATGTTTGGCACATCGCCGCAGCCTTTGAAGAGCGAGATCACGCCGTTCCACCCACGAAGCCCCTATGCCGTTGCAAAAGTGTATGGGCATTACGCCACGATCAATTATCGCGAAAGCTATGGCCTGCACTGCTCCAATGGCATTTGCTTCAACCACGAGTCTCCGCGGCGCGGCATTGAGTTCGTAACGAAAAAGATCTCAGATGGGGTCGCGCGCATCGCCTGCGGCCGGGCGAACGAGCTTCGGTTGGGCAACCTCGACGTGCGCCGCGATTGGGGCTTTGCCGGCGATTACGTGAAAGCAATGTGGCTCATGCTGCAGCAGGATGAGCCTGATGATTACGTGATCGCCACCGGCAAGAGCCATTCGGTCAGGGAATTCGCCGCGCTTGCCTTCGATCACGTCGGCTTAGACTGGGAAAAGTACGTCACATTCGACGAGCGATTTATGCGGCCCGCAGAAGTACCTGACTTGCGCGGAGACGCGTCAAAAGCCCGTGCCAGGTTGGGCTGGGCGCCCGAGACCTCGTTTGAGACACTCGTGCATATGATGGTGGAGGCCGATGTGGCACGGTACAGCTAGGCCTGAGCGATTTGCGCTGATTTTTCTCTCTACCGGGCACGCCGTCTCCATTGAACACGTCGAAGCCGAACGCGAGTAACCGATGGGCGAGCATCCAAAATGAAGGTGACGTTGATTCGAGGGCGGGGGATAGAGCCCGGCATCAACAAGATAGCGAAAGCGCTGGCAACGCACGGCTATTCCGTCAAACTGCTGATTTGGGATCGCGATCGCACCGCGGAACCATACAATGCAGCGCTGTACCCGACGTACAAGTGCACGATACGAGCCCCGTACGATCGGCCGGCGGCGCTGCTGTATCTGCCGCTCTGGTGGGCATATGAGCTCGTGTTCCTTTTGCGCGACGACAGCGATGTCATACACGCGAGCGACTTTGATACGCTCTTCCCCGCCATACTCGCCAAACTCATCGGGAAGCGAAAGCTCTGCTATTTCATCTACGACTTCTATGCAGATAATCTGCCCGACGGAGGATTTCAGGGGCTGAGAAAGCGCATTAGGTGGTTCGTTGCGTACCTTGAACGCACGGGAATCGGCTTCGCGGACGTGCTGTTTTTGGTGGATGAGTCGCGCTTTGAAGAGGTCGACGGAGCACACATTAAGAAGCTCTATTACGTATACAACTCCCCGATTGACTGGGTAGCGAAGCTCCATGCGAGGACGTCAGGTACCGCATCGGGTGCGTCGCCCGACGAGATGGTCATATTCTATGCGGGGGCGATGCACGGCTCCCGCGGGCTTAACTACATGTTCGATGCGGTGAGCCGTGTCGAAGGCGTGCGGCTCAAAGTGGCAGGGCCGATCACTGACAATGAACGGGTTCTTAACGAGCTGAACCGAGTCGGGAGCAAGGCGCAGTATCTCGGGTTCTTGCCCTCGTATGACGACGTCATTAGGGAGACGCTGAAGGCGGATCTCTTGTTCCGGTTTAACGACCCTAGGGTCCCCAAGACGAAGTATGAGAGCCCCTATAAACTGTTTGAAGCGATGATGTGTGGAAAACCGATCATCGTAAGCGATGAGAGTGCAATGGCGAGCATCGTTCGAAAGGAGCAGTGTGGGGTGGTGGTGCCGTACGGCGACGTGCCCGCACTCACGCACGCGCTGAAAACGTGCAGGGAGGCCCCGCAGCTTCGCGCCGAGCTGGGCAACAACGGGCGTAAGGCGTATGAAGAACGGTACAGCTGGGCGATTATGGAGGAACGCGTGCTTACCGGCTACCACTCTCTTGATCAGCTCGCGCGCGCAGTTTGAGGATTGCCGTGAATATCTTAGACATCACGATTCACGTAGGCCTCTCGCAGCCGAAGAATGGAGCACAGGAGAGGTATGCCAATCTGGCGAGACAGCTCACCGCCAGAGACAACAGCGTCATCGTGCTCGAAGCCGCGGAGTTCGTCAATCCTCAAGACGCGAGGCTCGCCACGATTTACTCGTACAGCGATCTCAAGTTCGTCGGTCGGACGCTGCGCGTTTTTCGCGACCTCGCACCGAGTTTTGCGCGTAGCGTCATACGAATACTGCGTGAGAACGCTGTCGACCTCATTCAGATATCGCATCCGAGCGGTGCACTCTCCGTGAAGCTCGCTACTCTGCTGACGGCCAGCGGTGCTCCGCTTGTCTATGCCCCTCACAACGTTGAATCGGAGCTCGTGCGCGAGACTTTCTCCAACGACCTCCGGTATACTAGGATCGAACGGTTCGTCCTTCCGCGCTATATCTTCCTGCTTGAGCTGCTCGTCTGCCGGTTTGTCGCGCAGCACGTTATCGCGGTAAGCGAGCGCGATAGGGACCTCATCATCAGGCAGTTCCGACTTGCACCTACAAAGATAAGCGTCATACCGTCCGGCTGTAGCTTGGATAGGTTGCCGACCGACGAGGAGAAAGCTCGCGCGCGGCGTGAGCAGGGTATAAGTGAGCACGCGCGCGTCATCGTGTTTCACGGCTACTATCCGTACCCGCCCAATCGCGAAGCGTTTGACATCATTGAGCAGTACCTCGCACCTCGATTACGAACGGTCGACTCAAAGGTCTTGTTTTTGGTGGGCGGCGCCGGCGCCCCGACATTTGAGCGAGAGAATGTGCGTTCCGTCGGCTTCATCGAGGACTTGCGGCGCTTTCTCGCGACAGGAGATATCGCAATCGTGCCAATAGTCGCCGGAAGCGGAACGCGGCTGAAGATCTTTCAATACATGAATAGGGGACTTCCCATCGTAACCACTGAAAAGGGTATTGAAGGCGTAGCGGCACACAACGGGGAGCACGCGCTCATCGTGCCGAGGGTCGACGAACGATTCGTTGATAAGGTCACGTGCCTACTTGAAACTGAAAGCGAACGAGCACGGTTGGGTGCCAACGCGCGAAGGCTGCTTGAAGCGCAGTACACGTGGGATGCCATCGGCGCGCAATTGTTACGCGTATACAAGCGCGTACTGGAGGCCCGCCATGGTCCCTAATCCTCTCCTGATGAACGATTGGCCGCGCAAAAGGACGCTTGTGACAGTCCTTGCCCTGCAGTTTCTTGCCTGGGCCCTTATCGGACTCGACGCGGCAGGGGTGCAGATACCGCTCTTGCGGGGCCTCCTTGCCTCTGTGTACCTCTTATTCGTTCCCGGCATGCTCGTCCTTCGGGCCCTCCGCCTGCACCATATCGGCGGCGTGCGCACCCCGCTCTTCGCGGTTGGCCTGAGCCTCGCGCTTGTCATGGGCGTAGGACTTTGCATGACGACGCTGTATCCGCTTCTTGGGTTCGAACGGCCGCTCGCGCTTGTCCCTGTTGTGATGACGGAAGGCGTAATCATCACCTTCCTCGCAGTACTGAGTTATTGGCGCGACCAGGGTCCAACTGAGGACGGCATCATCGATCGACGTGACGTGCTCACGCCGCCTGTGTTAGCGCTGTGTGTGCTCCCCTTTGTGAGCATATTTGCAACATACGCGATGAATGCGTACGGCAACAACGTGCTCCTGCTCGCGCTCATTATCATCATCGCGATCACGGCGTTTTGGATCAGCACGTCGGCGTCAGTTCCAAAGGAACTCTATCCGCTCGCGGTATTCGTCATCGCGGTCGCTCTACTCTACCACGGATCGCTGATCTCGCCGTACGTCTGGGGGTGGGACATCCAAAAGGAGGTCTATACTGCGAACGCGGTCCTTACCAACGCGCAGTGGAATGCGTACGCGCCTGGCGCGACCAACGCCGTGCTGAGCGTTACGCTGCTTGCTCCGCTTATCTCAATCCTGTCAGGCGTGAGTGTGGTGTGGATATTCAAGGCGATCTATCCCCTCTTGTTTGCCCTCGTTCCGGTCGGCCTGTTCGTCGTGTTCCAAAAACAGACGAGCGACCGAGTCGCTCTCTTGGCCTCCTTCTTTGTCATCTTTTTGTTCACTTTCTTTACCGAAATGCCGGCGCTCGCGCGGCAGGAAATCGCCGAGCTGTTTCTGGTCCTGCTCCTGATCTTGCTGGTGGACAAAGGCGTCGGAGGCGCGGCTGGAAAAGCGCGCCTTTACGCGCTCTACACCATATTTGCCGTGTCAGTCATTGTGTCGCACTACGCGCTCGCGTTCATCTTCATTGGGTATCTCGTCGTCGCGTGGCTGCTGCTCTTTCTCGTCGATAACCCGGCAATGCGCCGGCTCTATCGAATCGCCCACGTGGAGGCGCCTGCTAAGACCTCGTCTCGACCGAAACGGATGCTCACACTGCCCTTCATCTTGGTGTTTGTCGCCTTAACGGTCGTGTGGTATGCGACTCTCGGGTCTGCGGCGCTAAGCGATGGAATCGATCAGGCGTTCGCCCAGGTCAGCCACACGCTTTTTACGTCCCTAAACATCCCCCTCGTAATCGGGATCAGCGCTGCGGCGTACGCCTGCGCGCTCGCGATTGTCTATATGCTCGCCGCACGAGCCCAGCGGAAAGCGCCGAAGTCGCCCCGATTGTTTGGGGCACTTGCGGTCGTCTTGTCCGCATCGCTCGCGTTAGCGCGCTATAACGGGATTTCCATCAACGAACTGCTTGAGATTGGGATGCTCTCGCCCCTTCATGAGATGGCGGAGTTCCTCTACCTGCTTGGTCTACTTCTCATCTTTGTGGGCCTCGCCGCGCTCGCGCTCCGCCGTTGTCGTTTCAAGTTTGATCAGGAATTCGCTGCGCTAGCGTTCGCGAGCTTTGTGATATTGATGATAGCCGCCGTCATTCCGGTTTTGGCGGGCACGATCAATACGACGAGGCTCTACCACATCTCAACGCTTCTGCTGGCCCCCTTCTGTGTTACCGGAGCGCTGCTGATCGGGGGGGTTCCTGGGCGCCTGCGCGCGAAACGGCGTGAAAAGACAGGCGTGAGCCTCGCTTACAAGCTCGTCGCGGCACTCTTCGTCATAATGTTGTTGTTTAGTACTGGTTTCATCTATGAGGTCACCCAGCAGGATCCAACGTCGTTTTTCTTAAATAACGCCATTGATGCTGCGCGCTTTAATCAGAGAGAAGTGGTTGCGGCTCAGTGGCTCTTCGAAGTGAAAGGCGCCGGCACAGGTACGGCTGGGCTGCCCGTGTATGCCGACGTATATCGCGGCCTTCTCTGGACCAGCTTTGATTTGAATCATTCGCTCGGAACGCTCGGAAGTCCCGCGGCGAAAACGCCACGCACGGGGTACGTCTATCTAGGGACTTTCAATTTGCTCACAGGGACGCGCGCGCAGCAGTCTTACACACCCTCATTCCTCAACGGCACGGTGATATACCACTCGAGTTTGGCCGGTATCGCGGACACTCGTAATCGTGTTTTTGACGACGGAGGCGCCGTCATTTATTACCACTAACAAGGGCGACGTGTGCGCACCTCGTCCTTCGTCTGTCGCGCGGATAGCATCCGATTGGATTCAGGCGCAAGCGGTTCCGAAGAACGCGGCTCTGCGTCCGGCGGGCACGTAGAGGCGAGCGTTCGCGGGGTGTCGGAGCAACTGGTGCATCCGGGCTGAAGCTGGCGTTCCTTACGTTGTGCAAAGGCAGCACGCAGAGTAGCGTCAGTTCATGTATCTATTTATAACAGAGCGCACCCAAAGAAAATAGGAGAGTGTGTGGCCTTGCACGCCGCACGAAGCGTAACGATGCCCGTTCAAAACGAATTCGACGGCGCGAAGCAGCCTGCTAATCGTGCGGCCGGCGCTGCTATACTGGCGACCAGCGCGGGCGGCAGCATGGTGGCGATCCCCGCGTATAACGAAGAGCTCACCATAGGTAGCGTTGTCGCCCGCGCACGGCGCCACGCCGACCGAGTCGTCGTTGTCGACGACGGCTCTGATGACGGTACCGCAGACGTAGCTGAGCTGGTCGGCGCCGAGGTCTTCCGGCACCCCACGAACGAGGGGTACGGCAGTGCCATCCGCGATTGTTTTGAGATAGCGCGAGACTGCGACGTCGACGTGCTCGTGACGCTCGATGGGGACGGACAACACAATCCCGATGACATCCCGCAGCTTATCGACGAGATGCGAGAAAGCGGCGCCGATATCGTGATTGGCTCACGCTTTGCGCGTGGCGTCAGCAGCAGAACGATTCCTCGGTACAGGAAATTTGGACTGAGACTCCTCAATCACGCGACGAGGCTGAGCTCCGGTTTGAAGGTCACCGATTCGCAAAGCGGGTTTCGCGCATACTCGCGCAAGGCGCTTCACGCTATCGACTTGAATCAGAACGGCATGGGCGTGAGTTCTGAGATTATCATCAAGGCGGCCGATAGCAAGCTTACTATCAAAGAAGCGGGAATTGTGACCCGCTACGACGGTATTCGCGCGTCGAGCAAGGGCCCCGTCCGCCACGGGCTCGATGTCATCAACTCGATCGTTCGCTTGGTCTCGCAAAAGCACCCAATACTCTGCTTCGGCGTTCCTGGGCTTTTCTTCCTGGCCGCAGGTGTAGTCTTATTTCTTCGCGCGCTTGACGTGTTCAATCGCACCAACAACTTGATCACCATCTATATGCTCGGATGGCTTTTCTGTGTGGGCGTGGGTCTTTTTGGGGTGCTTGCCGGACTCTTGCTGTGGTCCGTCCAGGATATCAACGCGCGGGCCAGAATGTGAGCGACCGCTGAGCGCTCTGGCGGGGGGAGGAAAAGCTTCATATACGGCTGCGCGCAAGCCTTCATCGTGAGACGTCGGTGGAAGACCGTGGCGATTTCCCGTGTAGCGTGTCGTGAAAATGGCCGATGAGTACCTCGTTAGCATTGTTATCGTGACGTACAACAGCGCGGACTACGTCGAAGCGTGCATCAATTCTATCTACGCCCGGCATGGTCGAGGAGTCTACGCGCTCGAGATCATCGTCGTTGACAACCATTCAAGCGATGAAACTGTTCGAATCCTGAAAGAAGGATTCTCGTCGGTAGCATTGCTCGAAAACGACGAGAACTACGGGTGGGGCCGCGCCAACAATCAGGGCGTCGCTCGTGCCACGGGCGATTTTATCGTTATCTTGAATCCCGATACGCTGGTCGAGGAGGGCTGGTTAGACGCGCTCATACAGCCTCTTATCGGGCGCCGAAGGTTATTGACCACCCCTAAGATTTTGATCTACGACGGCTCCACAATCGGCAACTGCGGAAATATCTTACATTTCACCGGCCTCGCATTCACGAGAGGGTATGGCGCAGATAAAGACGCGTGCGCCGTGTCGGAGCCAGTGAGCTACGTTTCAGGGTGCTGCTTCGCCGTGCGCAGAGACGAGTTTCTGCAACTGGGCGGCTTTGATGAGGTCCTCTTTCTCTATCACGATGATCTTGATTTTACGTGCAAGGCGTATCTTGCGGGATTTGAATCGCTCTACGTCCCTACGTCAATCATTCGACACGATTACCGACTCGATGTCCCTCCGGAGAAGTTTTTTCTGCTGGAGAAGGGACGCTACATTTTTCTCAGAAAATACCTGTCGACCGGCGATGTGCTAAGATTCGTGCCGTCGCTCGTCGTGTCTGAGGTGCTCAGTTTCAGCTTTGCCGCCAAGCTAGGCTTTCGAGGGGTTTTGTGTAAGCTGCGCGCAGCGCGCGAGGGCCTTTTCGACGACGTGCCTAGGCTTCGCGGCGACAAAGAGAACCTGTTCAAGCATTTCAGTCGAACCATACCCAACGATCAGCTGACGACCAATCGCATTGAACGAGCTGGCGTGCGGCTTGCAAATGGAATTTTTCTGCTCAATTATGGGCCCCACCGTTAGGGTGCATCAGGAGACGTATGGGCGTCACAGGAGACGCAGATGAGGCTGAGCTGGCGCGCGCGTCTGGGGGTACTTCTCGTCGCAGCCTCAGCGGTGCTCTACCTCGTTCACTATCTCATCTTCCGCGACGTGTATCAAGTGGCGGTCTATGGGCTGAGCGACCTTGCGTTTCTTCCCCTCGAAGTGTTGCTGGTTGTGATAATCATTGAGGAGATAATCAGCAATCAAGAGAAGCAGAGCAAGCTCAACAAATTGAACATGGTAATCGGGGCATACTTCAGTGAGGTGGGGACCGCGCTCTTGAAGGCTTTCTCCACCGTGGACCCGCACGTCGACCGCATTCGCAGCGAACTGATCGTCAAGGGCACGTGGACGGGCCGCGATTTTCTCGAGGCGAGCGCGCGCCTGAAGCAGTACGATTACTCCATCGCGTTCGACCCGCGCAATCCGGCCGTGCTTCATTTCTTGGAGAATCTTCGCGATTTCCTTGTGTCAAAGCGAGAATTTCTGCTCGGTCTCTTGGAGAATCCCACTCTGCTCGAGCACGAATCCTTTTCTGAACAGCTGTGGGCAGTCTTTCACTTGGCAGAGGAGCTCGCGTACAGAACCGACCTGGCGCAGCTGCCTGATGCCGACTACAGACACTTGGCCACCGATTCAAAAAGAGCATACAGCGCGCTTATCGTCGAGTGGCTCAAATATATGGAGCACTTGCGGAATCGCTATCCGTACCTTTTCTCCTTGGCGCTGCGAACAAACCCGTTTGATACAACGGCCTCGCCGGTCATCATCGACCAAGGCTGATGTGGTGCAGCAGCGCTCGATAAGGCGCCTATTCGAAACTTCGTTACTCCACATCGACCGTGTCGAGCTCCGCTGCAAGCGCGGGCAGGAAGGTTCCCACGTCCGTGACGATCCCGATAGCCTGCGCCGTCCCGCGATCGATGAGCTTTGTCACGGTGGCCGGATTAATGTCGACGCAAATCGTTTTGACGTACGAGGGCAGCATGTTGCCGACGGCGATGGAGTGCAGCATGGTGGCCATCATAAGCACGAGGTCAGCATCTTTGAGAAGCTCCCGCATGGCATCCTGAGCCGCCATCGTATCCGTAATGACTTCGGGCAACGGGCCGTCATCGCGGATGGACCCAGCAAGCACGAAGGGCACGTTATTGACGACGCTTTCGTACATGACACCACTTTTTACGAGCCCCTGGCGCACCGCCGCTGTAATCGACCCGGAGCGGATCACCTCACTGATGGCGTAGAGGTGGTGTTTGTGTCCCTCGCTGACCAGTTCGGCTGTCTTGATGTCGAGGCCGAGCGATGTCCCGTACAGGTCACGCTCGATGTCGTGAACCGCGAGCGCATTGCCGGCGAGAAGGGCATCCACGTACCCGCGGCGTATGATGCTCGCCAGCGCCTCGGCAGCGCCGGTGTGTGATACCGCCGGCCCGGCAACGACTACGATCTTCTTGCCTTGCACCTTCGCGTGCACCATTTCGATGGCGATTTGGCGTATCAGCGTCGCCGAAGGACGCTCAGAGGACACGGCGCCGCCCATAAACTCAAAAAGAGAGCGAGTACGCGGTCGCTCAGGGGGAGTAACGCGGACGCCGCGCTGGCCGAGCACGATCTGGTCCCCTTGCACCACCTGGTGGAGCGGCGTGCACCGCGCCCGGTCGTCGCGAACGACGATCGTGCAGTCCATCTCGATATCCTCCACGGGAATCCAAGCGCCGCGGCGATAAATAAAGGTGGGGTGATTCGTGGTCGAATAGAACCCTTTCGGGACGGCTTTGTCTTTGTCGGCGGCTCCTAAACGGACGTCCTCGATCTCGGGAACCTGGGCTCCGAGGCGGTGAAGATCGCTCATGATCGCGTCAAGATGTGCCTCGTCGCGTCCCTTGACCGCCAGCCTGACGTAGCTCGGGTCGCTCTTGTGCTCACCGATCGTGAAGGTGATGATCTCGAACTCACCGTCAAGATCCATGATCTTATCGAGCACCCGCGTCAGCGTGAGTGAGTCAATAATGTGTCCCTGCAGCTCTACTTCACGAATCGTTCTCATGCGCACGTTCCCAGCCGTCAGTCAGCCGATGCGGCGGCCGCCTGGCTTACCCCCTTACCATCATCGTTCCGATGCCTTTGTCCGTGAAAAGCTCGAGCAGGAGTGCGTGGTGGATACTGCCGTTGATGATGTGCGCGTTTTGCACCCCTGCTTCGAGGGCCTTGATGCACGCGTGCACTTTGGGGATCATTCCGCCGCTGATGCTCCCTGCCTCAATCGCGCGCTGCGCTTCTGCGAACGTCATGCGCGGGATGACCGTTCTGGGCTCGCTCTCATCGCGTTGAATACCGCTCACGTCGGTCAGCGCGATAAGCTTGCGGGCTATAAGCGCAGCCGCAATATCTCCGGCGACGGTGTCAGCGTTGAGATTAAGGCTGTGACACGCGTTATCGACCGCAATGGGGGAAACGACGGGGATATAGCCTTTCCCGGCCATGATCATGAGGATCTCTGGGTTGATGACTTCCGTTTCGCCGACCCAGCCGAGGTCGACATCCTGCTCGATACCTTCATAGACCACCCGCTGAGGACCCTTTTTCCGCGCGGTGATCATACGTCCGTCCTTCCCGGACAACCCGACGCCTTTACCGCCGTGCTTGCCGATGAGCGCGACGAGGCGCGTGTTGATGTTCCCCACAAGGACCATGCGGGCGATCTCCAGCGTCTCTTCGTCGGTGATGCGTAAGCCAGCGGCGAATTCGGGTTTTTTACCCATCCGCTCCATCTTCTCGCTGATCTCGGGTCCACCCCCGTGGACGAGTACCGGCTGCATGCCGACGTACCGCAAAAGCACGATATCCTCGATAATGCCCTCCATGAGACGATTGTCGACCATTGCGTGGCCGCCAATCTTTATGACGACGAACGATCCGTAAAACTCACGAATGTAGGGCAACGCTTCGCTGAGAATTTGCTCCCGCTTCATTTACCTCTAGTTCCGACTGAGTATAGAAATATCTTCCTGCGCACGCGCCGTCAGGCGTTCGATCGGTCGTCGCGAAAGCTAGGGGAACGTCTGGCCCGTAAGGCTATATGCCTCAAAGACTATGAGACACGTGCGAAAGTCATACTGGCTCACGCGAGTGGCGGATCACATGGGGTACAAGGCGGCGTGTATTCAGATGGGTGCGCTCGGCACCCGATCGGAAAACATTGATCGCGCGGTCGCTTTAATCGACAAAACCGATGCTGACCTCGTCGTTCTCCCAGAGCTGTTCACCCACTGCAGAGATTTCAAGGCCGGAGAACCCATTCCAGGGCCCACAACCGAGATCTTTGCGCGCATCGCTCGTGAAAAGGGCAGCTACATCGTCGTGGGCAGCATCTTGGAGGTAGACGAGCACGACCGGATGTTCAATACGAGCGTTCTCGTCGATAGACGCGGCACGATCTGCGCTCGGTACCGCAAGATTCACCTGTTCTCCTATCATTCGCAGGAGAGACGTTCGCTGACCGCAGGAACGGACGTTGTCGCTGCGCCAACAAAGCTTGGCATCATTGGCCTTTCGATCTGTTATGACCTGCGCTTTCCTGAACTCTATCGGGCCCTTGTTCAGAAGGGGGCCGAAATTATCGTCTGTCCTGCCGCTTGGCCCTCCCCGCGCCTTGAACATTGGATCGCGCTAAACAGAGCACGGGCTATTGAAAACCAGTGTTACTTCATCGGCTGCAATCAAGTGGGCACGCCGGCACCGGCGGCGACTTTTGTTGGCGGCAGCATGATTACTGACCCCTGGGGAGAAACGATTGTCGCAGCGGGTAACGCTGAAGCTATCATTACGGCAGTAATCGACGTTGATAGCGTTAACGAGATAAGAAAGGAGTATACTTTCCTCAACGATATCGTCGCATTTTGAGGGAGCAGTGCCCGGTGCGTGCCGCGCATCGCGCAGGAGCGCGTTCGATTTACAAGCCGATGCGACCATTCGATGGCCGCTCCGCTGTCAGCAAAGTTTAAGAGCCCGTGTGCTATAATGGAAATCGGGCTCCGGTAGTGTAGTCCGGCCAATCATGAGGGACTCTCACTCCCTCGACTTGGGTTCAAATCCCAACCGGAGCATCTTTTTTGATTCGCCGGCTTGTGCCAGCCCCAAGTGACCATTAAGTAGCTATGCGCGTAACGCGCTCCGCTCCGCTATTCTTCTTTAAAAACGCTCCGGCGCGACATTGTGAAGACGGGGCTCCGTCGCTGATCACTCACGAAGCAAAATTTCGCGTGCGACCTGCATTGCATTGATCGCGACCGGAAAGCCTGCATAGACTGCCATCATGAGGATGGTCTCGACAAGCTCCTGTCGCGTGCACCCGATGTTGAGAGCTGCTTGAATGTGGTCGCGAAGTTGATCCTCTCGATTGCCGAGAGCAGTGAGGGCGGCGACGATGCATAATTCGCGCTGTTTCGTGTGTAGTCCGGGACGGGTGTAGATATCCCCGTACTCAAACTCAATAACGTAGCGTGCAAGGTCGGGCGCAACAGCGTCCATACTCTGAATGAGGTTTGTGATGCCCTCCTCGTTCACCCTGCGCAGCGCTTCGATCCCGCGCCTATATCGTTCGTTTTCCATGTTATCCCCACACCCATGGCGCCGCGCGGATATAAGCGCTGTTATGGGTCAGCGGCATCCAAATGCAATCTGTGTGGTCGGGCGGCGTCGTCACTACCTTTTTATAAACGCGTAGAAGTGTTGTAAGCGATCAAAGTGACTGGGTGCCTATCGCTGCCTTTCATCACTAACTACGGCTTGCTTGAACTGTTTCTCGTCGCCGCCACCTCATCAGTGCTCCCTATCCCCACAGAGCCGACAATCGCGCTGCTGCTGAGCGAGAACGTGAGTCCGCTAGTCATCCTGCTTGTGCTGATTCCTGCGTCGGTTCTTGGCGCCTCGGTGGGTTACCTCTTGGGCAAATACGGGATACGCAGGATCATCCCCTTCCATAACCCCGAACGCGAAAAGAGGGTCCGGGATTGGTTTGGCAAATATGGGGCCGCGCTGTTGATAGTCTCGCCTTGGATTCCCTTTGCCGGCGATTTGGTGCCAATCGTCGCTGGAATCGAAGAGTATAACCCGACCACATTTATCATCTTCATGTTCGTGGCTAAGGCTATCAAAGGCACAGCGATTGTGTACTTCCTCTCCTTCTTCGTTCAGCTGGTTGGCTTGCACTTTTAACGCGCCAGCCACTGACCGCTCTATCAGGCGGGGTAGGGCGGCCCTAGCGTCCCGTTCGAAGGATGCACAAAAAAGTGAGTGACGTCGTGCGCGAGATCACTCTTCGATAATGGAGATGGCTTCAGTCGGGCAGCTGTCAGCAGCCTCTTGACAGTCACATTCGCTGCAGGCAGTCGCGTCGATGACGTGCGACAATCCATCATCCTGAAGCTCAAAGACGTCGGGGCATATGTCTTCACACGCTCCGCATCCGACGCATAGCTCGACATCTATTTTGGGTACTAACATGGTCACGCTAACCATGCTGCTTACTCTTGACGTTTATAATTATCGGTCTTCTGGCTCAGGCAGCCCATTTGAACCCCTTGGACGGCGCCCCTTACGAAATTGTTCCCCTGAATCGCGCGGAACGCTCGTGCATAACACATAAGACTCAAGACCGCGCTCATGCGCTCGTGTTTGATACGCATGCACACATGGACACCCGTCCGTATGAGGACTTTGAATTGATGGGGGTCGCCGGCGTCACTGACGTACTCACGCTCGCGCACGACCCGATGCGCATGTCAACCGCGGATGTGCTGCTCGACCACTTTCACAAGCTTGCCCACGGCGAAGTGCGCCGAGGCGCGGAAAATGGCATCAGCGTGCACGTTGGTCTCGGTGTCCACCCGCGCTCTATAAACGCCCAGGTCGACGAAACGCTACGAGCGCTGCCCGAGTACCTCTCGCATCCAGATGTGGTCGCCGTTGGGGAGATCGGTCTTGAACGATGCACTGACGTCGAGGAGCGGGTGTTTCGCGCGCAGCTCGAGATCGATTACTATCCTAAAGTCATCCATACGCCGCGGCGCGGGAAGAGAGACGCGCTCGAGCGAATCGTTGCAATCGTTGACGACGTTGGGGCCAAGGATGTGGTTATCGATCACATCGACTTGTCTACGATCGACATCGCTCTCGAAGCGGGGACGTATGTCGGCATTACCGTCCAGCCAGGAAAAGCATCGGTGCAAGATGCGGTGGAATTGATCAGAGAGTATCCTGAAGCGAAGTTTGTCGTCAATAGCGACATGAGTGCGCAGCGATCGGATTGCTTATCGGTCGCACGGGTGTTCCACGCGCTCAGCTTAGAGGGGTACGCCGATCGAGGGCAGAAGGCGTGCGTACAAAACGGCCTCGACTTATTTCTGCGATGACTGGTTGCATCGTGAAGCGCTCCTTCATGATCCATTTTTTCCTTGCGTATGCTTTATTACCTTCCGTGCGCTACTAAATTTGATGGTATTATGACCGACGAAAAGAAAGAAGAGAAGAGAATCACGCCGAAGGACTACTGGATGAGTGAGCCCTTCGCCGAGATGCGCCGCATGCTCGACACGTTCCGCGCCAACATGGAGGACACCCTTGAGCGCGTACTCCCCTCACAAGCGCAGATGCCTGCTTTGAAACAGCCAAGCGTAGACGTCCTTGACCTTGGCGACGCCCTCCAGGTGGTCGCAGACATGCCCGGAGTGAAAAAAGAGGATATCGAGATCAACCTTACCCCGGAACAGATTGAGATCAGCGCCGAATCGAGCACCGAAACGGAACGCAAGGATGAGGATTACAGCTATCGCGAGCGCGGCTACGCATCGTACCGCCGGACGCTCGACCTCCCTGCCGACGTTCTTCCAGATAAGGCAGAAGCAACGTTCAAGAACGGCGTGCTCGAGGTGAAAATTCCGAAGAAGGAGCCCACTGAGGCGGAAAAGAAAACGCGCGTGAACGTCAAGTAGGTCGATGCGCCATGGAAGAACGACGCAAGTACCCCTTCGAGGCAACCGTTACGCCCGAGGTGCTCGACCGGGGGCGCCACTGGATCACCGTCCGGCTGAGGAACGTATCAACGGAGCGCCTCGTCGACGTGAGCGCGACGCTGTATACCTACAACTCGTACGATCTCGACGTCTTGCCAAGCGGCTCATTTCATTTTGTGAAAGAGTTGGCCCCTCAAGACACCGCAGCGCTCAACTTTCAGATTTTTGCGAACCACACCGGACGGGTCTATCTGCACGTCACGGCGTACCGCGACGGTGCTCTCGTAAGCTGGTACTCTCCTGATCAGGAGGTTCGGCTCACCGAAGATCCCGCTGAGGTCCAGACCTTTTTCGCGAATCGGCCCTACTGGGCGTATGAAGAGACAATCGAGACGGAAACGGTAGTGCACGCCCACCGCGACGTGTCGAATCTACGGCTTGAAATCGCTGCAACTCCCCCGTCGAAAGCCCACACGCTTATGGACGTGATCGATATCGATTTCATCGCAGAAGGTGGCACAAAGCGATTCGTAAGCGAGCTCTACGCGAGTGAAGAAGGCACGTACCTCCTCACAGCGCGGCTTTTTCACGAACAGAAGCTTATTAGCAGCAAGCAGACATCCTGCTACGTTGCACCCTTTGAGGAGTGAATCTACGGCTCGTTGGATATCAACAACAGCTACCCCCTCACGAAGTGTTCGTCAACAACTGCAGGGAGGCACAATGAACAGAAATGTGCGGGCCCTTAGCGGGTATCTTTCGAACTATATCCGAAACGAATTCGACAATCCGTTCTACGCCTCATTCAAGATCACCCACCGGTGCAACCTGCGGTGTGGCTTCTGCAACGTCTGGGCAGATAAGATCCCTGACCTTAACACGAATGATGTGCTCACGGTCATCGATAATCTGTCTCAAGCAAGCACCTTTACGATCAGCTTTGAAGGGGGAGAGCCGCTATTGCGCAAGGATATCGGTGAAATTCTCCGCTACACACACGACTGCTCGAACTATATTTTGTTTACCACCAACGGACTGCTCATTGATCGACGGCCATTTGCAGAGTACGCAAGGTACTTCGATTTTCTGCAGTTGTCCATTGACGAGGGCCACGGCAACGTGCACATGCTTGACCAGCTCGACTTGTTCTCTGATCTTGGCATCAAGACGACTGTACAAACAGTCGTAACGAAGCGCGATCTCGATAAGATCGAGGAAAAGGTGGAAAAAGTGCACGCACACGGCCACAAGATTCTCATTATGCCTGCGTTCAACTTTGATGGCACCGAAGACCTCGCGCCGGATCTGATGGCACTTCGCGAGATCGTTACGCGCCTGAAGCGTGAGTACGGGAACACGCTCACAACGAGTCGCTCGTACATCGAGAGTTTTGACCAGCCGTACACGTGCCGGACGCTTAGCGTCATGATCGAGCCGAACGGCGACATCATTTACCCGTGCATGCCCATCGGCACGAAGTTGGGCAACCTCCTTGAAAACGACCTTCAGACCCTTATGTCCTCGGAACGGGCACAGGCTGACCGTGAGCAGATGCTGCGGTGCGACAGGCACTGTCTCATTTATTGTCACGCGGAAACGTCCCATCTCATGTCACTGCGCAAGCTCGTCCCCTACGCGCGGAACATCGTGACCTTCCGGGCGTTTGGCTAGGCGAGTCGCATAACAGCCGAGGAGAGTCATTAGATGCGTCTTCGCTCGCGCATTGCGTTCAAGGCGTCCATCAAGGCGAGAAGAACAAGGCCCACAATCGTTGTACGGGCGCACGAGCGGCAGACGATGACCGGGAAACAGCATCAAGCGACACTCAACTACTTCAGAAGCCAAGGGAGGTCATAACGTGATAAAAGACGCCATGTTGTGGGAGCCGATCGAAAACGAGGCCGTACACTGTTTTGCGTGTGCACACGAGTGCAAGATTAAGAAGTGGGAGCGGGGAATCTGTCACGTGCGGCAGAATCTCGACGGCAAGCTCAAAACCCTCATCTATGCGGAGGTGAGCTCAATGAACGTCGATCCGATCGAAAAGAAGCCGCTGTATCATTTTTACCCCGGATCAAAGGTGTTTTCGCTCGGTTCGGTGAGCTGCAACTTCAAGTGTGAGCACTGCCAAAACTACGACATCTCCTTCGCGGAAGTCGGAGAGCTGGGCACGACGGAAATCCCTCCGGAGCGTTCTGTGCAGCTCGCTCTCGAGCGCAACTGCCGCGGGATTGCGTGGACGTACAATGAGCCGACGATCTGGTTTGAGTATACGTACGATTCTGCGATCCTCGCTAAAGAAGCCGGTTTGTATACGGTGTACGTGACTAACGGTTATATGACGTCGCAAGCTCTCGAAAAGATCGGACCCTATCTCGATGCGGCAAACGTCGACGTGAAGGGCTTCAACAAGAAGTTCTACAGCGGCGTCTGCAAGGCGCGCCTCGATCCCGTTCTCAAAACGTGCGAGCGCATGCACGAGCACGGCATCCACCTCGAACTGACGTATCTCGTTATTCCCGGACTGAACGATGACGAAGCACAGCTCACCGCTTTTAGCGAGTGGGCGGCGGGCGTTGACCGCGATACGCCGGTTCACTTCTCGCGCTTCCATCCTGATTGGCGTATGCTTGACCGTCCCGCAACACCCGTAGAAACGCTCGAAAAGGCGTATAGCGCCGCAGAACGGGCCGGGCTGCGCTATATCTACCTAGGCAACGTTCCGAGCCAGCACGAGAATACGGTCTGCCCCGAATGCGGCGCCGCCATTATCGAACGAACCGGTTATGTCATCAAAAAACGAGATAAACAGTGTCCTGGATGCGGGCGCGAAGCGCCCATTATCGATCAGTAATACTTCCGGGTGATGGTGAGGCACACCTTCAGTATCTTTTTCATTCGGTCGATGCTGAGCTCTTTACGGGCCATCCCGATGTCGCTCATCAGGTCTTTCCTGCTCATGCGCGTGTAATGCTCGTTTCTTTCTATTTAAGTACTTCGAAATGAGTCTCGTGCGTAAAGATTGGCGCATAAGGCTTACGCATAAAGGTTAATATCGTGTCGCGTTCTATCGGTTTGATGCCATGATCTGTAAACGCTTATCTGAGGTGACTGACGCCGAATTCGACCGTCTTCTCGACCGCGGTGCGGCCGTACGTGAGGTTATGGGCCACGTCCAGCAAATCATTAACGATGTGAAAGAAAACGGCGACACCGCCGTCATGCAATACACCTTAGAATACGACAAAGCCGACATCGTCGGGCTTCGGGTAACAGAAGGGGAGCTCCTCTCAGCGTACGAAAATGCCTCGCAAGACATCATCGACGCGTTGTATCATCTTTCCGACAACATCACGTCGTTCCACATGCGACAGGTACACAGTGACTTATGGCTTCACGAGGTTGCTCCGGGAGTTGTCTTCGGGCAAAAGACCACGCCACTCGATCGCATCGGCGCCTACGTGCCCGGAGGATTTGCGCTGTACCCCTCGACAGCACTTATGAATATCGTGCCGGCCAAGGTAGCCGGCGTGCGCGAGGTCGTCGTGTGTATTCCGCCGATGCCTGACGGCACCGTGCCGGTGGCAACACTGCTCGCTGCCGATATTGCAGGCGCGAACGCTATCTATAAGATTGGGGGGGCGCAGGCGATCGCTGCAATGGCGTATGGGACACAGAGCGTCGCGAAGGTGGACAAGATCGTTGGACCGGGCAACGTGTACGTAACGGCCGCAAAGCTCCTCGTGCAGAGTGCGGTGGAAATCGACTTCCCCGCGGGCCCAAGTGAAATTGCGGTGCTCGCCGATGGAGGGAATCCCGAGTTTATCGCTGCTGATATCCTCGCCCAACTCGAGCACGGCCCCACATCATCAGGTTTCCTGCTGACCCCGTCTCCGGAACTCGCACGCGAGGTCAAAAAGGAGCTCATTGCGCAGCGCGAAGCAGCCCCGCGGAAGGATCTCATCGATCTGAGCAACACTGCCATTCTTGTGGGCGACAGCGTGGACGCGTGCATTTCGTTCATCAACGACCTCGCTCCCGAGCACCTCGAACTCATGGTGCGCGATTCGATTACTGTGTTGGAAAAGATCCGCAATGCCGGAACCGTCTGCGTGGGGGACTATACGCCCGCAGCTGTCGGTGATTACGCCACTGGAATAAGCTCCACGTTGCCAACCGGCGGGTACGCCAAGTACGTGAGCGGGCTTAACGTTGACCACTTTACTAAGAAGACGAGCGTACAGATGCTAACGAGAGATGGGTTGGACAGCCTTGCGGACCTCGTTCGTTCGCTGGCGCAGATCGAGGGGTTGCCTGGACACGCAGCGTCAGTGCTGCGGAGGCTTCAATGAAGCTCACGCGCTCGAGCGCGATCGTCCCAGATACTGACGTGACCGTTGCGGGGTGGGTGCATGAGCTTCGCGACCTCGGGGGCATCAGCTTTCTTCTGCTCCGTGACCGCGATGGCGTTATGCAAATCACCATGCCAAAGAAGAAGGTCCCCCCTGAACTCGTCGAACACGTGCGAAGTCTCAGCCGGGAGTCCGTCGTTCGCGTCGCGGGACTGGTGAAGGAGGAATTGAAAGCGCCGCAAGGCTTTGAGATTATTCCCTACGAGGTTGAGCTGCTCAACGCTGCGGAATCACCGCTCCCGCTTGACGTTACCGGCAAGGTGCGGGCCGATCTTGATACGCGCCTGGATGCGCGGTTCATGGACGTGCGGCTTCCAGCCACGCGCGCTATCTTCCTTATTCGTGCGACGGTGCTCCACGAGGTGCGGGCGTTTCTGTCAGCCCACGATTTTATTGAAATTCAGACTCCTAAAATGGTGGCTACGGCGACTGAGGGCGGGACGCAGCTCTTTCCCATATCGTACTTTGACCGCGAAGCGTTCCTGAACCAGAGCCCGCAGCTCTACAAGCAGATGATGATGGCGGCCGGTTTGGAACGGGTTTTTGAGGTTGGCCCCATATTTCGCGCCGAGGAGCACGACACGCGCAAGCACCTCAATGAGGTCACCTCGATCGACATCGAGGCCTCATTTTTGGACGACCACGAGGTCATGGAGCTCCTCGAAGAGCTTATTCAGCACGTCTATATCGCTGTTGCCGAGCGCTGCAGCGCGCCGCTCCGATCGTTGGGCGTGACGCTTTCGATCCCCCATATCCCCTTCAAACGAATCGCTTATGCGGAGGCGATTGAAATCGCAGATATCCCGTGGGGAGACGATCTCGACACCGCTGCAGAGAAAGCGGTCGGCGAGGAGATCGGAGAGCACTACTTCATCGTAGACTGGCCAGTTGAGCTGAAGCCGTTCTACGTGCAGCCACGCAACAATCTCTGCTACGCCTTCGATCTCATGCACCCGAGGATGGAACTCGCGTCAGGTGCGCGACGGATTCACGACTATGCCCTCCTCGTCGAACAGCTTGTGGCCAAGTCGCTCGCGCCTGAAAACTTCGGGTTCTATCTCGACGCATTTCGTTTCGGCATGCCGCCTCACGCGGGGTGGGGTCTTGGGGCCGAGCGCCTTCTCGTAACCATGCTCGGTCTCGCCAACATCCGGGAAAGCGTTCTTTTCCCTCGTGATCGGCGGCGGATTACGCCATAAAATCGAATTGCGCGTTTGCGGTTCGAGTACATACCATAAAGTATAAGGTGCGAACCCCGTACTACGTTACGAGGTAGGATATGCGTTATCAAGACGATCCAGATGAGGTGCCGCGTCGCTTAAGGGTCAAGCAAGGGGTCCCGCGCTCGACGCTCGACCAGCGCGTGACGAAGCTCGAGCATAAAGTTACTGAATTGTCGAGCGTCCTAAACGGTATCACGCAACAGCTCGTCGACGTCAGTTCTTCAGTCCACGATATGGCACTGCTTCCGCGCGTGAACGAGAGCAACGAGCTTCCAAGCGAAACGGAGCCTGCAGAGCCGTTGCTTCTCAAAAGTGAGGGAAAAAAGAGGACTACCTATATCATCGCGGATGCGGACCGTGCTCCCGAGCCCCAGCGTCGTCTAGGCAACGATATAATCATCGCTGATCGCGAATTGTGAGTGGGCACGCGGCCCGATGAAACTATGTTCATTAAAGAACTTGAGATTCACAACTTCAAGTCATTTGGAAAAAGGGTGAGGATTCCTTTTTTTGACGATTTTACGGCCGTTTCCGGACCTAATGGTTCAGGAAAGTCGAACATCGTCGACAGCGTACTCTTTTGTCTCGGGCTCTCGAGTTCGCGGACTATGCGCGCTGAGAAACTCACCGACCTGATCTTTAACGGGAATGGCGCTGATGAGGCAATGGTCAAGGTGAGGTTTGACAACGCTGACGCCGAACTACCCACCGACGCGGATGTGACGGTTGCCCGAAAGGTGCGCCGCACCGCAAGTGGGTACTATAGCTATTACTACCTCGACGGGAAGCCGTGCACGCTCGCAGACATTCACGAGCTCCTCTCGAAAGCGTGTATCACCCCAGAGGGCTACAATGTCGTGCTCCAAGGAGATATAACGCGCATCATCGAGGTAAGTGCGCTCGAGCGCCGTAAGATCATCGATGAGATCGCCGGTATTGCTGAGTTTGACCGAAGGCGGGATCGAGCGCTGAATGAGCTCGAAGTAGTCCGGGAACGCGTTGAACGCGTCGACATCATACTGAACGAGGTAGCGCTCCGGCTCGAGCAGCTTAAAGTCGAAAGGGAGCACGCCCTCAAGTATCAAGAGCTCAAAGCAAAGAAACGGGACTACGAAAAAATGGTCTTTGCGTCAAAGCTCACCAAGCTCGCGCGGGAAATCGAGGCGACCGAAGGTGACTTGGCGCGCAAGCAGCGGAGCAAGGACAAGGCGGTTCACGAGCTCAGCGCAACGCGAGACGCGATCTATGATCTTGAGGGTCAGCTGAGTGCACTCAACAGCGCCGTGTCTGAAAAAGGCGAAAACCAGCAATTCGAATTGACAAAACACATTGAGAGTATCAAAGGGGGTCTTGGGCAACGTCAAAGCAGGATAGATTTTGTGACCAAGGAGGCAGAGAGCCTCGAATCACAGAAGCGTAAGGTATTCATCGAGGTGAACGCTCTCAAGCAGAAGCACGAGGCACTGCAGGGCGATCTGAGATCTGAAGCGGTGCGACGTGCAAGCCTCTCAAGCGAGCTCGAAGAGCAGGAGCAGGATCTCAACGCGCTTAAAGAACAGCTTGCCACGCTCGACGAAAATGTTACTCAGGCGCGCGACGAACTCTTTGAAAAGCGCAAAATGCTTGGCGAGGAAAAGGATAGGAGGGGGGACGTCGTACGCGCCCGAGACCGGGTGCTCGATGTCTTACGTCGCGCCTCAACGGACGTACACGCGCTCGAGGGGAAAATTGACGCCGTGCGGTCAGACGCGGCTTCTGCCGAGCGTGATTTGGAGAAGATCCATCATGACCACGCTGTGTTGACGCGAAAACTGGAGAACGCGCGCGAGAACATTAAAGACCTCGAAGTGCGACGTGAGGACCTCAAGCTCGCCATGGAAACGGTCGAAAGGCGGCTGAATCAAGCGCATCAGGAGTTCGTTCGCGCGGAAGCGCGCCTCAAAGAGAGCTTCGGCAAAGCGGTGGAAGCGATACAGGCCGCCCAGTTGCCGGGGGTGCGTGGCGTCGTGGCTGAGCTTGGCAAGGTCGATCCGCGGTATACCACGGCGCTCGAAATTGCGGCGGGCCCGCGCTTGCGAAACATTGTCGTCGACACCGATGCAGACGCGGCGCACGCTATCGGCTATTTGAAAGAGCAGAACGTGGGCCGCGCGACGTTTCTGCCTCTGAACAAGATGAAGTCCGTGCACCGCGAAGCGCTCCCGGCGCGCGAGGGCATCGTCGATTACGCCATAAATCTCGTTGATTATGACCCGGAGTACGCGGCGGCGTTTTCATATGTGTTTGGTAAGACCGTTATTGTCACTGAGCTCGAGCCAGCTCGCGCCCTTCTTGGCCAGTACCGCATGGTGACGCTTGATGGTGAGCTCCTCGAAATGAGCGGTGCCATGACGGGAGGCATCGACCGGCGGGCGCTGAGGTTTATCGCTGGCGAGGAGCAAGAGCTGCACAAACTTAGTCGCCAGATACGCGAGTACGAAAAGGAACGTGAACGCCTGCAGCAGGAGCTCAACGAGGTGGACGACCTTTTGCTACAAGCACGGCACGAGCACATCACAGCTGAGGGCGAGCGCGAGCGTTTGGCGCGGGAGACCAAGACTTTCGAGGCGCGAAAGGAGCAGGCTAACACAGAAGCGGATGCTGAAATCGTTCACCTCGCTGCGATGAGGGCGGAGAAAGAGCAGGCGGGCGTGAAGATTAATGAGCTTGAGGAACAAGAGGCGCTATACGGTTCAGCCGTTGCCGCCCTTGAACAGGACATTGCGGAACTTGAAAAGCGGCTCAAGGGTACCGACGCGTCAAAGCTCACCGAAAACCTCGCTCAGATCGCGGACGAGGTCCGACGGCTACAGGCTCGCATCAGCAAATGCGACGCAACAATCGCTGATTTCCGCCTTCAGGAAGACTATAACGACAAGAAGCTTGCCGATGCTAAGGAGCATTTGGAAACGACCGATGAGCGGATCAAGGAGCTACGGGCCAGCATCCGTGAGCATTCCGAGGCTTCTGCGCATCTCGAACAAGAGCTCGCCGACGTTTGCGGCCGCGAGCGCGAACTCACGCGCGAGCTTTCAGAACTGCGTGAAGGCCGGGATGCACTGCTGGCGCAGATCAGCCTGAAGGAGACGGAGAAAGCGGATCTCCTGCACAAGATTGATCGTACCGATCAGGCGCTCGAAACCCTCGATTATCAGCGGTTGGAGCTCGAAGCCCGTCGAGACGAGCTCAAAGCAGAGGCGGGCGAGATCGACGACGTGCCGCCTGAGGAGCCGCATGAGGCCATCGTGGCAGCGCTGAGAACCCTTGAAGCGCAGCTCGAGTCGATGAATGACATCAACATGCGTGCCATCGAGGATTATGACAACGTCGCCCGACGACAACAGGACCTCGCCGCACGCAAGGACACGCTTTTCAATGAACGCGTCGAGATACTCGAACGCATCGACCGCTACGGCCTGATGAAAAAGGAGGCGCTGCTCACGGCGTTTGAAAGCATCAATGCAAACTTTAAGGTTATCTATGCGGAACTCTCGGGAGCCACGGGCGAGCTTGCTCTGGAGAACTACGAGGATCCCTTCGACGGCGGCCTCTTCATCCACTCATGGCAGCATGGCAAACATGTGCAGCGAATCGAGGGGATGTCGGGCGGAGAGAAGAGCCTTGCAGCGCTGGCGATGATCTTCGCCATTCAACGGTACATGCCGGCGCCGTTTTATATGTTCGACGAAATCGACATGTTCTTGGACGGTGCAAACGCCGAACGGGTCGCACGCATGATCAAGAAGCTCTCCTCGAACGCTCAGTTTATAGTTGTCTCGCTGCGAAAACCCATGATCGAAGCGGCCAGTCGCACGATCGGCGTCTCTATGCAGGAGGGCAACATCTCGAGCGTCACTGGGGTGAAGCTTAATTGACCAGCGATGGACGCGGCAGCGCCACCGTCAACGGTGACGCGCCTGAAGATTTTGATGAACGATCAATCGATATTTTGGTCTCGCTCGCGAAAAGCGGCGAAATCGATCCCTGGGATATCGACATCGTCGACGTCACCGACAAGTTCTTGGCCCAAGTAGCGGAGCTCGAAAAACTCGACTTGCGGGTGTCGAGCCGAACGCTCCTTTTTGCATCGATACTGCTGAGGATGAAGGCGGACGCGCTCGAGGAATCGGAACCGCAAGACCTTGACGAAGAAGAATTGCTCGATGAAGACCTTCACGCGTGCTTCCCCGCCCTCAAGCCTAAGGTACGGCGGCACGCGAAGCGTCGCGTAACTCTGTCAGAACTCATCCACGAGCTTAAGAAAGCGACAAAGCGAAAGGAAAAGTCAGACGTGCGGCGGCTCATACAGCTGCAAGCACCGGAGTTTGATGCTCTCGCAGTGGCGCATACGGAAGACATCGAGCGGCAAATCAAACGAGTGCAGCGCGAGCTTAAGCGTCGCTTCGGGAAGCAGGATCAGGTGCTCTTTAGCGAGCTCGTCCTCGATAATACTGCTGAGCATATCGTACAAACCTACATACCATTACTCTTCATGGCAACGAGGCGACAAATACAGCTCGAGCAGAAGGAACTATTCGGTGACATCCTGATCCAATGTAAAAACCTTTAACGCCCTTGCCGCGTTCATGAACGGTAATGAACGATAGAGACCTCGTCGAGGCAGCGCTCTTCGTCGCAGGCAGGCCATTGACCCTTCTCGAACTAGAGTCCATGGTTAGCTTTGATGCCGATGTCGAAGAAATAGTCGAATCGCTCATCGAAGAATATCGGGAGAATGGCGCGCTTGAGATCGTTCAGACCGACGAAGACATCGTCATGCAGGTGAAGGGCGAGTACGCTGACGCGGTCCGCACGATCGCCCAACGTGATCTCGAAACGCCCGTGCTGCGTACACTTGCCGTTATTGCGTTTCATCAACCGGTCACACAATCAAAGGTAGCCGAAATTCGAGGTAACAAAGCGTACGGGCACGTGCATGAGCTTGAGGCGCGCAAGCTCGTTGAATCGGAGCCTTACGGCAGAACTAGGATGCTCCGAACTACCAAAGCTTTCGCGGACTATTTTGGTTTCGAAACGGAAAGCCTCGAGGAGATTAAGCAAAAAATCGGGCTGCTTCTCCGGTAGCCGAGCGTGCGCGGTGCAGCCTCTCAGCCGCAGTCTCAGATATCTGGTAATTGGCTAGCGGTTTGTTGTCGAGTGCGAGCCGCCCGATTCGCAATCTTTGCTGCGAAAGCGCCGGCGACGAAGCCTGCATCCACGTTTACGACAGCCAATACCGAGCACGACTGCAGCATTGCTAGCAGGGCAGCTTCTCCTCGACCGCCTAGACCGTACCCGGTGGAGACCGGGACACCTATCACAGGGATGTCCGTCAAGCCTGCTATGATGGTGGGAAGGGCTCCCTCTCTGCCTGCAAGGACAATGAGCACGTCGGTGTCCAGCAGCTTAGAAAGCTCAGGATATAGTCTGTGAATGCCCGCTACGCCTACATCGTACGATATGATTGTCTTGCAGTTTAGTTCTTCAGCGAGAATGCGGGCCTCTTCTGCAACAGCGATATCTGCCGTACCGGCGCACACTACGCCGACAAGCCCGTTCGGGGGGTCAAAGTGCGGTTTTTTTCCAATAGCTGCGATGCGCGCTCGATCGTGCCATTCGACGTCAAAGTGTTTGAGTGCCTGCAGCTGGTGCTCCGAAACCCGAGTAATTATGACCCGCCCTTCCACCTTAAGCTGCGCCTCGACAATAGCGACGAGATCTTGCGCATTCTTGCCTTCTGCTAGGACAACTTCTGGAATCCCTACTCGATGCAGCCGCGCGGTATCTAGCTTCGCAATTTCAGCAACCTTTTCATATCCGTCAATAGTGATCTCGCGTCGAATAAGTCGTGCGGCTTCTTGCTTCGAAATCTCTCGGCCGGTGAGCTTATTGAGTATAGTCTCCAAGCTAGGCATGCGCAGTCATGTTCTTAGCAAGTGTAATAAATGCACCACATTGAGAAGCACAACGGGCCAACCCCATCGGCGCGAATGGATAGCCGGCAATCAGGTAAGCCGGAGACGTTAAATACCGTCCGTTCACTTCTATCGTGTAACGAGCCATAAGAAAAAAGGAGAAGAGAAGCCGCTTGAAAGCTTCTAAAGACAATCCGGACGCGAAACGGCCGCTTGCAAGGCCACGCGGCACCCGCGATTTTTTGCCGGGTGCGATGGCAAAACGCCGCTGTGTCGAGCTTCAGTTCAGAAGCGTAGCCGAGCGCTGGGGGTACGGCGAGATTGCAACACCCGCGTTTGAGCCGCTCGATCTTTTTACGATCAAGTCGGGAGAAGCGATAAAAGACGAGATTTACAGCTTTACAGACCGCGGGGGGCGCGCGCTAGCGTTGCGGCCTGAGCTCACTGCGCCTGTCATGCGCGTGTACGTGAGTGAGCTGCAGTCCGCGCCTAAGCCGCTCAAGTTCTACTATTTCGGCGACTGCTTTCGGTACGAGCGGCCCCAGTCCGGGCGCTACCGGCAGTTCTGGCAGTTCGGCGTCGAACTGATCGGAAGTGCGAGGCCAGAAGCAGATGCCGAGGTGATCGCGCTTGCGCAGCATATGCTTAGAAGCTTGGGGCTTGAGGCGCAGATCCACGTTGGCTCTCTCGACGTCCTCAGGGCCGTGTTTTGCGAGCTTGACGATGAAACCTGTGCCCTCGCGATGCGCTTAATCGACAAGGGCGATTTCGATCGATTGCAGGAGCTCCCGCACGGCGACACCGCCATAAGGATCATCGAAGCAGAAGACCCATTGAGCGAAGCCCAAAGCGTTGCGTCAGTCGATCACCTCTTGCAGGTTCTTGAGCTTCTCGATACGCTCGCCATATCGTATAAGGTTGATTTCGGCATCGCGAGAGGGCTCGAGTACTACACCGGGATCGTCTTTGAAGCCTATGCCCACGGCCTCGGCGCTCAGAATCAAGTTCTCGGAGGGGGCGCATACCGGCTTGCCCACCTCTTCGGCGGCGACGACGTGCCGGCGACAGGCTTTGGAATTGGATTTGACCGCATCATGCGGGCCGCTCACATTCAGAGCGAAGAGCCGCCGCGGATTCTAGTCGTTCCGACTAAGGACGCGCGCATCTACGCGCTCCGCATCGCTGACGAGTTGCGGGCACACGTCTGCGCGGATGTTGACGTTATGGGGCGAACGCTTCGTGCGCAGTTGACATATGCCAACAGCGCAAGTTTTGACTTCGCCGTCATTATCGGAAAGAGCGAAATGCAGACCTCAAAACTTACGCTGCGCAATCTGAAGACCGGTGAACAAGAATCACTACATGTTCAGGAGATTATCGATCGCGTCCTACGCCACACATAAGGGAAAACGGACTACAGGAGGGTGCTCTTATGAATGTCGTGCAGACTGTGCTATGGAAACTAATAAACCCGATAGCGATTGTAACGGCCCGCTATGCGGGCAACGTGAGCGGCTTTGTCGCAAGCTGGATCACCCAGGTGTCCTTCGTGCCGCCGCTGATTATGGTAGCAGTGAATCCATTGCACTATACCTATGAGCTCATTATCAAAAGCAACGCTTTTACAGTCAATATTCTCAGAACCGATCAAGCGGAATTGGTTGATGTCTTCGGCAAGAGCTCGGGCAGGAAAGTTGCAAAGTTTGCGTCGGCGGCGTACGATCAAAGGAGCACAGGCTCGCCCATCCTCAAAGACTGCTTGGCGTTTATCGACTGTAACGTGATGTGGACCAAGGAGGCCGGAGACCACGTCCTTGTTGTCGGTAGCGTCGCTAGTGCCGCAATTACCTCTGCTGGCGAAACTCTTCAAGAAACACGGTCAATGTACGCGCAACGCACACCAAGCGAGACTCGTCATCGGGGGATCAACGATGGTGGAGCTTAAATTCAAAAATGGCCTCATTCCGGTCGCTACGCAGGACAACGAGACCGGAGAAGTGCTGATGATCGCCTTTATGAATGAGGACGCATTTGAGATGACGCGAAAAACAGGCTGCGTCCACTATTGGAGCCGAACAAACCGGCGCGTTTGGAAAAAGGGGGAGACATCTGGCCACATTCAGCGGGTAAAGGAGATCTTAGTTGACTGTGATGCGGATGCGCTTGTGATAAAGGTGGATCAAGTCAAAGCGGCGTGCCACACTGGCTTCTGGTCGTGCTTCTTCAGGACTATAGACGGGCAGATAATCGGCGAGAAAGTGTTCGATCCTGATAAGGTATATAAAACGCGCAACTAAGCACCAGCTGTCGCCGCCCCAATGTGAGTTGCTAAGGCGCCCTCTAAACTCGAAGATGCCCCTTGCAGGCTGTAAATGATGCGAGGATGGAGAGTGCCTTGAGTCCGTGAACAATAGGCCTGCCAAAGCATCTAAATGCGCTAGTCAGGGTTTTGTCCCGCACAAGATTACAACTCCTTCGGCTGCGTGCAGACGCCGGCGAAATGTTTAGGTAGATGTGTTGCACAAGTTTTGCCGAGATCATGACGCGTAAATGCATCGAAAAAAGCTGTTTGTATCACGCTGAGTGCGAGCGTTACTTTGAGGATCAAAACTTGACTGACTTCAAGAAAACGAAGTCCGCGACCGGCGAGGAGCTCTGCGTATTTCATTGGGGCATTGGTTTTATGCGCGCAATGAAGAAATGTCCCGGCCGGGAACCGAAAGCATAAAACCGACCTTCAAACTGCATTTTAGTTGGAGACCCCTACGATTGCTGGCGCTGACGGCTTCTTGCGCGTATTTTTTTAGACCCTTACACTTGTGGCGTTGTTACCGTTTGTCGATTAGATACCCGTCGTTCAGCAGCAAGTGATGGTGTCTCGTCCAAGCGGGCATGCTGTTTCCAGAAGCTTCGCAGCTGGTTCGCGCTTCTGAATACCTTCGTGCCGGCAATTGCACTATCTTTAATAAAGCGGAGCAGTTGTTCGTCTGGTTTCGTTGTCGGACGTCTGTCAGGTAAGACTGTAACTCGCCGTCGCGATTATCGGCAATCCGTATTCTTGTTTTCGAGGCCCATTAAGATGTCCGGGGAGGTTTGACGTCTTATGGGTTGCGGCCCTATCTCTCTTCTTCTTGCGCGCACGCCCTACACGTGCGCCGGTCTCGAAGCGCTATAACTGAAAGCCAGCGGATTGCGGGTGAAACACGCGTGAATGCCAAAGGAAAGAAGTGTTGGAGAAGATGCTTCAGGTTTAAGAGGCGCGGGCTCGCATGCTACTGTTATGCAGAACAAGACGTATTCGATGAACGTTTCTGACATGAGTGAGGACGAAGTCGACGGAGCGGTATCAGATGCGCTGCACGGAATCGTGAGGGCGATGAATCTTTGGCAAGAAAAAAAGTCGTTTCACAAGAAGGTCACCGAAGCGCTGTTTGACATTTTGAAGCAGAACGACCTCACCATTTTCGATGTGCTTATTAAACGAGATGAGAAGGTCTGCGAGATTCTGGATGAGCCTACAAAAGACATCCCTGAAGGAAAAATGCTCGAAGGCTCGATCGATACGGAAACGGTGAAAGTGTATAACCTGCGCTCCAAGGATCCGAACGGCAATTTTGAGCTGCTTTATGACAATGAGTTTAGAAAGGATATCCAGATGACGCTGCACACTGAACGAAAAAGAATCAAGATGTGATTTGGTCAAGAACTCATCCCGGCAACGTGCATTGCATGTGCAACAGGGCCGGTTTGTTCTCAATTGGGGGGTTTCATTCATGTCTCTGTCTGAATACGATCGTAAGCGATACCACCGACAAATAATCATTCCCGGGTTTGGAGAAATAGGGCAGGAACGGCTGAAAAACTCGACCGCCTTTATCGCTGGCTTAGGCGGGCTCGGCTCACCTCTCGCCTTGTATCTTGCTGTCGCGGGCGTTGGACATCTTCAGCTGGTCGATACAGACTCTGTCGAGCTTAGCAATTTGAACCGGCAGGTGCTGCACTGGGACGAAGATTTGGGAAAACAAAAAGTCGAATCAGCATCGCAGAAAGTGGAAAGGATCAATCCGACAACCAGTGTTGAGGCATTCGATCTGACTATCGAGGACAAGAATGTCCTTAAGCTCACCGAACGCTGTGACATTATTCTCGACGCTATGGACAACTTCGCGGTTCGGTACATGCTAAATTCCGCGGCTATTGCTCACCGCGTACCTCTGATCCACGGCGCGATATACGGCTACGAGGGGCGACTCACTACCGTGTTGCCGGGCAAGACGGCTTGCCTTGAGTGTATCTATCCGCACGCTCCGCCTCGGGCAGCGTTTCCGGTGTTGGCTACGACGCCAGGCGTGATAGCATTGCTCCAAGCAACAGAGGCCATCAAGTGCTTAGCTGGCGTAGGCGTCCCATTGGTCGATGAACTTCTTATCTATGACGGCGAAATGATGGCATTCGACAAGGTTAAGGTGGCTAGGAACCCGCACTGTAAGTCGTGCGCCGGCTCCTGGTTGGAGTAGGTTTACCGTTAAAAAGGCATTTCGTAGTAGCGGCGTGCTTCACCGGAACTCGTTGTCAATACCCTACGATGTGACGGCAGCACTGGAGGATCATACTACTAGAACGGCGGTAATCCACGTCTGACGCTGTTTCCACGCGATGACTGCGGTCGCATCACTTGTGGGGTGGACGGTTTTTTTGGATGCCGTCTATGTCGAAGTCAAAGCGGAGCGTTTCAGGCTCGGAGGTTGTTGCTGTCTGCCTTGTCAGACTAAAAATACGCCATAACACCAGGGCCAACGCCAATGCGGCAATCCCTATGATGCCGATGAACTTTTTGTTGCCAGCATAGACTGCGAAGGAACTGGCAACTATAGCTATCAGTACGAGCACAAGTAGTGTCAGATTGGTTTTCAAAAGGCGACTAAGGGCCATGGCTTCCGGGCTGTTGTGGGTTGACGCGGTGGACAGTATCATGCTGAAACACTATATAAAGCTGATTTGTCGACCGTCAGAAGATTCGTGCTGCGCACTGAGGTTTGCTCCCGCCAGTCGCTTCTACGCAAGCAAGACGGCTATGATCCCTGAGAGAAAGACGCCGTCAAAAGTACCGGCGCCACCGATCGAGGCAATAGGGGCCCCAACCTGTTTGATAACGCCTAGATTCGTTAAGTCGGCCCCGATGAGAGTGCCCAGCACGCCACACACATAAGCTAAAGCAAAGGCGTTGTCGACCCCTGAAAATAGTGTCAAAACGACGATAGTATAAACGGCGGCAACGAGAGGGGAAACAAGCGCCGGAGTGACTATTCCTACCCCCTTTACGGGTTTTGATATGAGATGGGAAATGACGGCTACGAGAGTCACCCCGACGATCGCAAAGGCGAAAACGTCCGGAAATTGCCATAAGAGATAGAAGGAGACAACAGATGGAATTAGGGCGCCGCCGACGTTGATAGCAACGACCGTTTTTCGTGAGCCTTCGGCCGCCGCGGGCACCCGGTAGGTCATCCCGAAAACGGTGACATAGGCGTTAGTCATGATCGGCTCAGACGTTTCAAGAGTGAATAGAGGTATGTTAATAACGCTCCCGATCAGCACAGCTAAAAGCAAAACTGTGATGGCTTGCGCGGAAAAACCGATTCGACTAAAAGCCGCGCCAATTAGTCCGAGGAAGATGAAAACAAAGAGTAGGAGAACAACGAATATGACAAATGCCGTAATGATTGGCGAAAATGGGCTGTAGACGTACGTCCGATGATCTGCCAAAAATTGCCCCCCAAGGCGCCTTTTTTTTCACGCCGCACGCGTCTGCGAGGAAATCTAGCTGAGTTAATGTAGTCGCATCGATATAAGGTTTTCAGACAATTAGCGCGATCTATCTTGCGACGTGACTATAGCGGCGAGATCTCGCGAATAGGCAGGCGGCTGGTTAGGTATAACTGCTTAAAGCGCGACAATCCGGCGGGCAGTAGCGAATGGCCGGGTGCTGCTGCGCTTTCTTAGGTCGTGCGTAAAACGTTGCTTTGATTAGAGCTGACGCTTCTGAACGACATGCGTGGTTTTGTGCCGAAGTAGCTGTTCAAGCAGAAGGTCTCGGTTCTTCACGGCGACGGCTGGCGGTCTTTACAAAAAGCCGACGCAATTTCGCCCCGAGTTTATGGAAACTGTCTAAATAACTTAAAGGAACAAAGCGGGCTTGAATGCAGCGTTTAATTTCGTAAGTCAAACTCTTTTGATGCTCCGACGTAGTGATCAAACAGCTCACGGCCCCACATAATGCCATCGTTGCTATAACTTAACAACTGGTCTGAATGGTCATAAGACCCGTCGGATCTGAAGAGTCCAATCATAAAGAAATAGTCAGTAACCGTGAACGCCGTTTTTGGGTTTTGTTCAATCACAAACAGCTTAAGATTTTTCTTGAGCGGATTTTTGAGCGGGCTGCGCTCTGCGAGCTCCAGCATGTTTTCGAGCACTTCGTGAGTCACGACGAGCTCGATCGATATGCCTTTTGCGGCAAGTCCGGCGTAACTATCAAACAAGTCTGGCGTGAACACGGGGGCAACGCCTCGTATCACTTTGGCGTCGTCGAGCAGGGTGACAAAGGTTGAAAAGGCGTTGAAAATGTCAGTGGGCGTGCTTGTCAAAACTTCTGATTCTTGCAAACATCCTATGTTCCTGAGGCAATCTTCAGGGATGCCGCTCAAATCGTGTTCTAGCCAGAACTTGCCAAACTGAGTAATCACGCTGACCGTTTGCACAAAGCTCTCCACGTGCAAAGCGACAATCTTGCCCGAGCTCGTAAGCAAGTAGTTGCGCTTACCATCTTGGAAGGTGAGGTGTTCTTTCTCCAGCTCTCTGAGCGCGTGTATTGCTGCGGTTGAGCTTGCCCCCGTTGCTTCGCGCAGGTCGGCGAGGGATGTCGTGCCGTTATTAAGTGCAAGAAGGAGCTTCTTCCTCAGATCCGAGCATATTAATAGTCTGAGCAGCTCGCTATCGTTAATTTGTGGCGCGGCGATCGTTTCGCTGAGTTCTTCTGCTCTTTGTGTTATGGTATGCATGATTGTTGTATTGTGTCAATGATGGAGATCAATATAAAGTTTGCTATCCATTCTCATTATATATTCCTATTTTGAATCGTAACGAATTTTTAAATTATTGATAAAAAATGTCAATATTTTTTAAAATAGCAAGAACCTATGTGTGAAGACCACCAAACTTGGATCAAGTCTATCTCAGTTGAAGCGTCTTTAGGCCGTTAGGCACGGCCTCGCTGAGCGGCGCCTTCTCCCCAGCCTTGAGCGGAAGCACGGGCTAGCCACGTAGCGCGAATTCCTGCGCCGCATCAAGGGCTTGAGAGATAAATTCACTATATCTTCCTGGCATTGCTGTATCTCCGAGGCTGGACAGGTGCGATCCTGGCGTTGTCTTCCCGCTTCTGAGGAGCCATTAAAACGTATTTCACCGGAAAATACGACGCCTTTATCATACGAGAAGTCAATTTTGTGACTCGGTTTGAGCAACGTGAATGAGCGAGGTATATAGAGATTAATTGTGTCAAGTGAAGCAGATCTAAAAATGGATCATACAGCGCTCGATGAACGACTAGCGGAACTGGGCATCAGCATCCCTGGAGGCACGCTCGCGCTGTGGGCAGCGGAAAGCTTCATTCCGCGCCCCATCAGCTTATTTCAAAAAGAAAAAAAGACTGGTAGGGCGTCCTTCGTCTGAAAAAAGGAGAACAAGATCAGGAAGAATGGAGTAAAGGGCGGTTCATGGATTGGCCGACGAGGCGGTAGAAATGGCCGCCGCAATTTGGCCCTTTCGCAACTGACCAGAAATCACTTCGGGATATCGAGTTCTACGGCGCGCACGCAAAGGGAAGCAAAACGTGCCGAATACTACGGCGGTCTTTCAGGTGGAGCAGAAGGGCAAGAAGCTCCATGACTTGCCAGAGACTGACTGCAAGGCGCCTCTATTTTCTTAAGGACAGCAGTGTATGGGAAACGGATTTATGGAGTAGAAGATTACAATGCGGTTCGTGTATGGACGCAACGCTTCATCGAGCATAGTTTGCAGGCTCTCGTCATACTGTGGATATTGACGAGAGAAGGCGCGTCGTAGGATCCTCCTAACCGAGCTAATTTTCGTTTGGTCGCCGTTTTTTTAATGCAGATAAAGCTCAGTGGTCTCAAATCAAAACGCTTATTGCTTCATAATCCGCTCGTGTTCAAGCTTATGCATTCACACGAACAACCAGGCCCTCCAATGAATGAAAAAGACACAAGAAGAGGTGAGAGGCCGTTTAGTAAGTTGAGATGGTCATTAATAGGGCTTTACGCTTTTATTATCGTGTTTTTGCAAATATCCAAGAATCCCCTCGGGAGCTCGACTGAGGCATCAATATATGCGTTTGTGGTATTCGTTATCGCAGGTCTCCACGGCAGAGAACGTTATGGCCTCAAGAATATGGCGATTTTCTTTCTCGTGACGTGGGCAATAAGCCTCTTTTTTGAAGCTTTGAGCATACACACCGGAATACCTTTCGGACATTATCACTATGCCATGCAGTCGTTAATTTCACTTTTTGGGGTGCCTTTAGTCGTTATCATCGCGTACTTTGGCACCGGATATTTCTTTTGGATGTTGTCACACGTATTCACAGGACAATTTAGCAAGAAACTTCAGGGAAAATGGATTTTTGTCGTTCCACTTATTGCGGCGTTTATCCTGGTAATGTGGGATCTGGGCCTGGATCCCATTTTGTCAACCGTACTATCGCAGTGGGTGTGGGAAAGTCCAGGCCCCTATTTTGGGGTTCCCATTATGAACTTTGTAGGATGGTTTGTGACCGGCTTCATCTTTTACCAACTATTCGCGCTCTACCTGTCTAGATATGACCGGATTAGACCTCAAAAAGTGAAAACGCTTGTCAGTAAGCCTTATTGGCTTGAAACAGCTATTGTGTATGGCCTTATTGGTTTCACTATTATAATTACCCCTATTGCTATTTATAACGATATCACGGTGTCTATGGCGTTGGTGACCGTTTTCACGATGATATTTGTAGTTATCATAGCGCTTATTGCGATTATAAATAATAATGAGCTAAGATAATGGAGCCACCACTTTTCCGTTTATATCGCATCCACTGCCTGAGCACTTTGCGGTGCTCTCGAAGCTCGAAGTCACCCTTGCGCGTCGTAATCCCTTTGGCTGGAGTTCGGCATAGCATCCAGCGAGAGGTCTTTTTCAGGACCGCCTATCCAAAAAAATTGCTACACGGCTGCTGGTTGGCTGAACGTTATATGAGGCGCAATAGAAAAACCGCCGATTTCTGAATGTTAAGCTTTAACACACTTGCAGCACGTTACTCTTTTCAAGCGCTGATTGGTTCGATCATGACGCTTTTTGAAAAGAAATTCCCCCCGATCAAAGGCCAAAAAGCAACTCAACACTATTGCGCGCGTGCCGCTTTCAATGCCGCGCCATTTTAAATCATGCTGTTGTTGTGGCCGCACTTAGTGAGATGGTCGTTGCATATAGTCCCCCCAGCCAGCGACTGAAAAAATGACGAAAAAAGCGGCCCTGGTATCTCTCAGTGGCTCTTCGCTTGTTTGGTTGCATTCAGGCCGCTTTTTTGGCTGTTCTTGCCTTGAGGCTCTGCGAGCGACGTAGTAGCTGCCAGCTACAAAGTGCAAGTGAGCAGGGTGTCGCGATTCAAAGAATGTGGGGCCACCCTAAAGCGAATGGTGTCGCATAGAGGGCCAGTATTATCCACTCACCGGTTACATACGAATAATAGAGCCTGCTGGTCTTAGCCCTCGCCCTCGTAAAGCGTAGGATGCACCAGTACCCATAAAGCACGCTGAGAATCAAAACGAAAATGTATGGGTAGAAAATGGCTCGAAACAGCGAGAATGCCACCCACGGCACAAGCGTGGAATTCAGGAGTAGTAGCAGATTTCGTGTCTTGTTCACGCCCAGGGATACGGGGATGGTGCGTACGCCGGCCTTCTGGTCACCTTCGATGTCTCGAACGTCAAGAAGCATGGTCGCAATCAAAATCTTGACAAAGATAAAGTAGGTAACCGTTAGCACGATAAACGCGCTATTGGCGTAGACCGCAAATGCCAGTGCCACTGCAGTTATAGTCATCGTCCCTGCGACCGTGATACTCTTAAGAAATACGATGTTCTTTAGTCTAAATCTGCGCGCTCCCCAGCCGTAAAAAAACGCTATAAAGAACGCGAAGAGGATGACGATGATTGCAGACGGATAGGTGAAGAAAGCGAGAACCACCGCGATGTTGACTGATTCGAGGCTCGCAAAAAGCAGGTAGTCTCGGTTTTTCTTTATGGATCGACCTCCGTCGGGCAGATTGATTGAGTCTTCTTCGAGGTCTGTCACTCTGTTCAAACTGTACACAGAAAACGACAATAAGAAAGCAGCGATTAACAGCAAGGCGCTGCTCAAGCTCAAGATACCTTGAAGCAGAAGAGACATGTAAAGTATCGCAACCGCACATGCGCTAACGAACATTAAAGGGTAGATCGGACTGAAGGTAACAAAGGAATATACTCTCTCTCGCCGCGTGCGTGGCTCTGGTAAACGAAATGGGGCGAGGAATTCCCTGTCTGACGCACTCCCGCTAAAGAATGACTGGTTCCGCCTTCTCGACATAGTATGCGTACAACTCTTGTCCCCATGTCAGTGCGTCAGGGCTGTAACTCAGAAGGCCGTTAGACCAGTCGAACTGTCCGTCCGGCTTGAAGAAGCCGATAAAAAAGAAATAGTCTGTAACTGTGGCCGCAAAGTTCGGCTGCTTTTCAATTTCAAAGATCTTGAGATTCTTTTTGAGAGCATTTCCTAGGTCTTTTTTATCCGCGGTTTTTAGTGTTGCGTTCAGTACGTCGGGCGTGAAAACAAGTTCGATGTCTATGTTTTTTTCGTAGAGTCTGTTAAATAGGGTCGGCATATCCCCGATGAAAATCGGGGATATACCACGTATCTCCTTGGAATTTTCAAGCAGCATAAAGAATGCATTAAAGACGCTGAAGAGATCCGTGGCCGTACTTGATACAATGGTAGAATCGGCGAGATACCCTATTTTGTCGAGCAAGTGTTCCGGAATGTCACTCAAATCGTGGTCGAGCCAAAATTCCCGGTGTCCTGATAACGCGGTGATGGTGGCGTTGACTTCTTGGAACTTTCGCGTGACTATCTCGCCAATGTTAGTGAGCAAGTAGTTGCGCTTCTCATCTTGGCGGGTAACGTGTTCCTTTGTTAGCTCTCGCAAGGCGTGAACACAAGCCGGTGAGCTAGCTCCAACGCTCTCGCTCAATTCAGAAAGTGTCATCTTCTTGCCATTGCGGAGTGCTTGAGCGAGATTGTTTCGCAAATCAGAACACGATAAGAGGCGTAGGATTTGTTCAACTTCTGTGTTCTTTTTTTTGGAGTTAGTCTCGTTCACGTTCCGCTCCTTTTGGTTTCATTGGGTGCCGCTTTTGTGCAAAACCTGTTCATCTACTTACAATTTATAATGTGTATAAAAGCCGTGCATGTTGTTATATGTTTGCAATTTATACTTAATCGTTGTTATTTTATTTATGTATAGTGCCCCTTTTTCGTTCTTCTTCACAGAATACAAATCCTTGGCTGTAATTACGAGTTGAAATTAATTTAACTTTTAACTACAGTATTATCTTTTTATATATATTCTAACTATTGACAAATTTAAGCAACATTTAAATACCTTTACAACAATTTAGTGCCGACGCACCCCGATGGAGAAAAGTCTTCTCGATACACAACAACTCTGCAGAAAAAAGCCCCTGCAAGTGATCAGAAAACAAGGACGAAAGCCTTCATCCAGAAGCTCAGTCGTTCTCGCGTCGGGTGCGCCTCAAAGACAGGTGTGATTGATAATGAAAGAAGTGTCATTGGAGTCGGGGGCCATGGGGAGAAACCACGTACGCGTCTACAGCAAAATGCGCTGTGTAGCCAAAAGACAGGACGATCGGACCATGAGCGAAATTGCACATGAAGTAGAGCAGATGGCACATGCGATCGCGCAAAACCTTCACACGATCGAACGTCAAAAAGACGATAAAATCGTATTTAAGAAGGATATCTCGCCGGAATGGATCACAGAAGTAATATACGCGGTTCACACCGCAGAAGGCTTCGAGCTCATGCCGCACGATACGACGTGCGAGTTTATAGACGAGGCAGCGCGCATGCTCGCAGATTCGAGCGCAGATACGTTCGATGAGCTACTCGATGAGGAGTGCAATATAGAAGCGGATGCTTGTACCTCCGATCTTCTAAGATGGGCACATGATAACCCGAAAAGACTTTACGAGAAACTAGATAGTTGCGCTTTGTCGATCGTGCAAAGTCTCTCGATCGCGCAAGAAGAGCATAAACGCGAAATATTTGATATTTTGCTTAATGAACTTCGAGAGCGTGCCGAAAAGGGAGCAGAAGAGCATGTCGAAGGTAGCGCGCGTGAGCTCGTCGAAAAGCCCAAAGCTGACACGGTCAACGATGCTGGGCTGATGATCTTGCGAGCACCGGCAAGAGAGGATCTGGGCGAAGGACGTCGTGAGGGTATGATACGATGTCGTTGGTGAAGAGTCAGCGTGAACAGACTGACGCGGTTGAAGAGCCTGAAGAGCGCGCAGCGCCGCTGGAACGAATAATTGAAGAAATTGAAGTATATGAAAATGCAGCCTGGCTCTCACCGCCGTACTGTAAACATTCCGCGCGGCTACCAGTCATGCTCGTCGCAGAGCGCACGGCGGATAGGCCCGCGCACCTTATTCAAGGCTTCCACTGCTTCGACTGCGGGCGGGACATAGCCGAAAAAGGGGAAGAAGAATGATCTATATGGTTTTAATCTCACTTGTAGCCAGCGCTCTTTGCTTGATTACCGGCATCGGCCTTACGGTCATTGGCGCATCACTGATCGGCACATGCTTAATCACACTAGGATTTTCGAGTCCGGTACTTACATATTTAGTAGCAAACTTGAGGGTTAATTCTCGGCGAAGTTTGGCGAGCGGATTACTCAAGCAGCCGCGGCAGAAGACTGAGGGTTAGATGGCATCGGTAGACCGTTCGAGAGTGATTGGGCTCACGTATCAGGACACCAAGGGTAAAGACGGCGTTCTGCTGAACGCGCCTGGAATCAAAGTAAAACTTCTGGAGAATGGGGAGCTCACCGGCATAATATTCAAAGATAAGAAAAACGGTGAAGAGACCTGCTTGAGTGGATTAAACATCACGGGGGTCATCTATCAAGATGAAGACTCCGCTCGTGAGAACATTTTGGCCGCGCGCAAGGTGCTGGGCATTATCTACCAAGAGGGAACTTCTGCCGATCGGACAATCTTAAGCCGATCTAAACTGCTGGGCATTACGTACCAAGAGGGCGGCAGCACCGAAGTGAAGCTGCTCGGGGGACCACAGCTCAACGCAAGAATCCTTAACGGCTCGAGAATAACGGGCATGGTTTATCGAGAAGACAAAGGAGTCACTGCAACGTCCTTGCGCGAAGCGGTGTTGACAGGAGTGCTATACAGAGAGCGAGCCTCCAGCGAGGAAGGCATCTTGACGAGTCTGAGGATCATCGGCATCATCTATCGAGATGTCGCGCCCCCGAGTCGCGCGGCACGCGGCGCGACTGAGGTGGAAGGGGTGTCAGGAAATGGCTTTCGCAAAGCGGAGCGCATATTGTTGTACCTGTTGCCGATCATTGGCGTTCTTGGTCTCGTCGTGCCGATCGCATTGAAACAATTCAATATCACTCTGCTCAGCTCATACATCGCCATTGCGTTAATTGTCGTGCCTGTGGTGTACCTACTCTACCTTAGGTATCACAGCACTGAGAGGTCGACTACAGATAGTTCGTAAAGGTGTTACTATGAAGGTCTTAAGCGGCGTGAAAATTACAGGCATCATCTATCAGGAAGAAGGGACTGATGAAAAAAAGCTCCAGAGTGGGCTGAACATTGACGTCAAACTCTTGACCAATTCGAAAGTGGTTGGTGTCCTGTACCACGACGAGAGCGCCGATGAGAGCATTCTGAGCGACTTACAGCTCGATGGCCTCACCTACTGGACGACGAGCGAGGATGACGAACGAATCCTCGAGGCATCGAAAATCATCGCCATACTCTATGGAAACCCGGTCTCTCTCGGCAAAAAATCGCTTTGTGACCAACGGATCAAAGGCCTGATTTATCAAGACGAGACTTCCGGCGAAACAACGCTCCTCACAGACTTCAATCACACGGCGCATATCCTGCCGTGGCAACAGGTAACCGGCATGCTTTGTCGAGAAGAAGGCTCTTCTAAGAAGAAAATCTTCGAAAGCGCAACTCTTAGCGGCTTCTTATATCAAGACGAGGATCGTGAAGACGTAAATCTCATAAGCGGGGTGAGAATATGCGGCGTTCTGTGCGAGCAGGCGTGATGATGAAGACTCCCATCTACTACTTAGAGGAGCGCGTGAGGAGTCTTGAACTGCGCTTTGAAGATAAAGACAATGCCCCTACGAGGGGCACGAAAGTCTACGATGCACGCGGGGCCGATGAACGCGAAGCCAACCTTAAGAAAGAATACTTTGGCGAGGGAGCAGCTGACGATCTGATAAGCAAGGCGAGCGATTGTGACGGCGCAAGCACCCACCAGCTCAAAGGCGCCGTGTTCCGTTACAGACGCGAAATAGCGTACGCACAGAAGGTATCTTCGTGAAAATTGCCGTTTTTGTCAATACGCCAGCTCAGGTGCATTTCTACAAGAACATCGTCGCCGCGCTTGAGGGTGACGGCAATCAGGTCTTCATACTCGCTCGTGATTACGGAGAGACTATAGGCCTACTAAACGAGCTCGAAATTCCTTTTTCTCTTTTCGCGAGTACGCCCGACTTGAAGTCTGGGAAGAGCACGTCGCTTCCGCACGATGTGGTAAACGCCTTTCGATACCTCAAGGGTAAGAAGATTGACTTGACCACGGGCTGGGGTACCTATAGCACCTTCACGGCGCGTTTGCTCAAGGTTCCTGACATCACGTTTAACGACAGCGAGTGCACGACCAACGCTGCCCTTTATGCGATGCTTAACCTCACATATCAGTTCACCGATGTTTTTGTGACGCCGTCATCATTTAGACAGGAGTTGGGCTTAAAACACCTCAAAGTGGAGAGCTACAAGGAGCTCGCGTACCTACACCCCAACTATTACGCGCCTGACCCATCCGTTTTTGATCTCTTGGGCATCTCAAGGAGTCACGATTACAATGTGCTGCGGTTTAACGCGTTTGACTGCGCGCACGACTTCAGCGTGAGGGGGCTGACCGACGCCGACAAGATCGCGCTCGTGAGAGAGCTGAGTGCCTATGGGGAGGTCTTCATTTTGTCAGAAAGCGACGTTCCAGACCAAATTAGAGAACACGTTCTCAACGTGCCCAATAGGCGAATACACGACGTACTATACTATGCATCGTTGTTCATCACCGAGACGCAGACCATGGCGACAGAAGCCGCACTTCTAGGCACACCGACAATCCGCAGCAACGCCTTTGTAGGCGACTGCGACGTGGGCGCGTGCATCGAGCTTGAGCGCGAGTTTCAGCTCCTCTTTAACCTAACGACCGCAGGTGAAGTCGCGGCCAAGGCGGTGCAGCTTATTCAGGACCCCCACGCCAAGGAAGACTGGCAAAAGAAACGCGCTAGATTGCTAGAAAAAAAGCTGGATATGGTGGCGCTGATGGTGTCGCTCATTGAAGGTTATCCCGCTAGTGTTGCCCGTTTAAACGCCGCCTCTGCTTTTCGGGGCATCCCTCTGCTTGAATAATGTGTGTAACAGGGTGTAATAAAATGCTTGTGGAAATTGCGGCGCTGTTTGCGATCTCAGCTCTTTGGTAGGGCACCCGTTGTTTGTCGAAGGCGTAAATCTGCGTCCCCGCGACGAGGAGCGAGACCCTTTGTTCTTACACGCGTCTCCAGTCGTTCCGACGTTCAACGACGCGAGGATTGAACCCATTACCGACAGGTGAAGAAAATAATTGCGCAAATACTGCAAGGCGTACCGTCAGATGCTCCAGCGGAACTCGCCATAGTTGGCATGTCCCTATTATGCGTCATCTTGGCGGTGTATCTTTGGTGGACTGGGCGGCGACAAGCATATCAGTAGCAATTGATAAACAAGCGATCGGAAAAAGCTCTTATTCAGTATCGTAAGCAGCACCGTGAACCTAAAGAGGTTAAGATGACCGAGCGCCTTTAACCTCGTTAAGAAGTGCGCTCAGTGCTGCGCCTCAGGTCGTGATGGTGTGGGAACGTCTGTATCTCATATAAACGAGGACGACGATGGAAACAACCACCATAAGGACAAAAAGAGTAGTCACGACTGCCGATGGGAGCGCGAGAAAATTCAAGGGCGAGAAATCGGTATCCTTACGCACTGTTGGAAGCAGAAGACCCAAAATGCCAACAATGAGCACGATGTAGAGAATGACCCTCTCGGCCATGGAGATGGCATTCTGCGAGCTGTTTGTGACTCTTTTAATGATAGCATCTTTCTCTTGGTAGATGAGCCCCAAAATGGCCATATCGCCTACGACTGTTTCGCTGTTGGAGTTCTGCTGCTGAAATAGCAGGCCCGTGAGGTTCGATCCGGTCAGGTGCTTGATACTCTCCCCCTCTGGTCCTTCATAGATGATGCCCGCAATGGACGCCCCGTTAAGGATCTTCATGTCGACCCGTGCTCCAGTAGTCAGCTGTTCCTCGCCCGTGCTCTTGTCGCGACAGATGATTCCAACAATCTTCGAACCGCTGAGAAGCGCTTGCTCAGACGAGCGCAGAGTTGCTCGCGCGGCATCGACGTTTGCTGATTCGTGCGCTGCGTCAACCTGAGCTTGCTCCCTGTTCTGAAATATCACGCCTTTTATATTCGCACTTCTGAGGATTTGATCATCGGTACTGGTCTCGTGTCGGTACACGATCCCCGTAACCCGCGATCCGCTGACGAGCTTGTTCTCTGTTGAGTTCTCTTCGCAGTAAGTGAAACCGGTGATCGGCACCCCGTCGAACAACTTGACGCCAATCGCAAGCCCGCCTAAAAGCTGCGTATCCGTCGAACCCTTGTGTTGGTAGAGGATTCCGGTGATTACAGACGAATCTTCTGGAAGTCTCATTAGCTCAGGACCTCATCACGATAGAGAAAACCTACAAGCTGTGCCCCGGCTACGATCGACAGATCGCTCACGTCACTCAAAAGCTTGACATCAGCGCCACTTGGCTGCTGATAGAGAAGGCCCTTGACCGCCTGTCCGCTCACTAGACGCAGAGCGCCCATCTGGCTTTCTTGGTGAAGCACGCCGATCAATAGTGCCCTTGCTGCGATCGACAGATCGCTCACGTCACTCAAAAGCTTGACATCAGCGTCACCGTGCTGCAGATATAGGAGGCCCTTGACCGCCTGTCCGCTGACGAGTTTCAGCGCCGTATGCGCTACGCGCACGAGCTTGAGGCCGGGCACACTCGTCTCCTCATACAGCACGCCGACGATCTTCGACCCCGCCAAAAGTTGCACGTCGGCTGTCGTTTCATCTCGATAGAGCACGCCGGTAGCAGTCGCGTCGCGCAAGGTATTCACGTCGAATTTTGAAGGGTTTAGGAGCTTGACTTCTTCTGATTCTTTTTCGAGATAGGTGATACCCGTAATCTGTGATCCGCCTAGGAACTCCAGTTCAGCGTTTTCGCGCTCGTGATAAAGTACGCCTATGATCTTCGTCGAACTTCGCCATTTCATAAGTTAGCCCATTTTGTTCGCTGCTGCAATCAAAGATCTCTTCTTATTTATTCCTAGCTAAATCGTGCGCTTTTGCGAAATCCATTGCCCCTTCTTTGCCGTACGTAAAATCAGCGCGCTCAGAAGTCTCTAGCTTTGCGCCATCGCTTATGCCACCCCGACGCTTCCAGATGACGCGAAAAAAGCAATGCTGAACTGATGAATATGGCAAAGCAAGCGGCACTGAAAAAGACAACGTTATTCCATTCGGCCGTAGAAAGCAGTTTCAAAGGTACCCTGAGGTCTAAAACTCGGATTCATCGGAGCGCATAGAATTTGCTGGAGATTTGTGTCGGACTTTCGGACAGAATCTCTAAGAAAGCATTCATGTGCACCTGTGTTTCTAAGAGCCGGGAAAGTGGCTCAGCTTAGCTGGCTCTGCTGGTCATTTTTTGTGCGCCGATATCTTAGCCGTCCGTGACTATCCGAGAAGCGAGTTGTTTGCCTATTTCATAGTATTGGGCCAGCTCGTTATCTGACGGCACGTAATACACTTCTAAGTCTTGGAGCACTTCAAATCCGCACGCCGCAATTGCTTCGGCAAGCTTCTTGGCAGCGCCGCCTCGCCACCCCATAGAGCCGAAGGTGATTGCGAGCTTCTTCTCTCCTGTTTTATCAAACCTGAGCCCTCGAAGATAATAGACCAAGTCCCCAATGCTCGGGAAGGGCTCGTTGTGCATTGTCGGAACGCCGAACAGGACGAGCTTGCTATCGAGGATATCCTTGACAATCTCGCTTCGTTCGTCGGTGTGCAAGAAGTACACCGCGACGTCAACCCCGCCGGCGATGAGTCCCTCGGCAAGTGCGTGTGCCATCTTCTGGGTCGAGTAGTGCATGGTGTCGTACACGATCGTGGCCTTGTTCTTCGCTTTTCCTGTTGCCCAGCCCGTGTAGGCATTAATGATTTTGGCCGGATCGGTCCATATTTGTCCGTGAGAAGGCGCGATCACCTTTATCTTGTCGAGCAACCCGAGCGTTTTGACTTCGTCCAATTTCTTGAGCACTAACTGGGACAGCGGCGTAATGAGGTTGGCATAAAACTTTTGCGCGGCTTGCATTAGTACGTATTCCGAGACGTCGGAGTCGTATCATTGCGCCAAGCAGAGGTGTTGTCCGAAGACATCGTTTGGAAACAGGATCCCATCCTCTTTCAGGAAGGTGAACATGCTGTCCGGCCAATGCAGCAGCGGCGCCTCGAGGAAGGTACACGTTTTGGCGCCAAGCGCAATCTCATTGCCGGTCTTGACGGTGGCAAACTGGACCTCGTCTAGTGCCGAATAAATCCTTTTCAGTCCCTTAACGGCAGCTTCCGTGCAGTAAATGGGCGCAGTGGGAAACTTGCGGTGAATCTCGGACAACGCCCCGCTATGATCGAGCTCGATATGGTTCTGAATGACCACGTCGATTGAGGGCGGCCGCCCCTCCTTTTCGCACGCATCTCGAATCCGTGCCCACATCTGCGCTGATGTGCCTGGGTACGTGTTGTCTATAAGAGCCGTGCGATCCTCACCGAAGATGAGATATGCGTTATACGTCGTGCCGTGCAGCGTATATCCGTGGTATGCCCGTAACTCCCATCTAACACGCCTACCCAGTATACGCGGTCAGCAATTTGAACAGCATCAGCTTTCATGTTTTCACCTGCTGTATTAACATGAAATGCTCCATTATTAGCGCTTCGCTGCGCGTTTGCGAGTCAATGCAACGTAGTCGCGCTCAAAAGCATGTTTTTTTATATTGCGAGCCAATAGTGTTGACAGCGTATCTGCGATTTCTGAGATACTTAAGGCACGATAGCAAGCGAATTTTTATCGATTTGAAGGTGCTGGGCATGGGAGCCACTATAATCGTCGGCGGGTTCTTTGGAGACGAAGGAAAAGGTAAGATCGTCGCGCACGTCGCATTTGCAGACAAACCCGCGATTATTGCCCGCGGCGGAATTGGCCCCAACGCAGGCCACACGATAGAGGTGGGTAGACGAAAGTTCGGTGTGCGCATGATACCCTCGGGCTTCGTGTATCCGGATGCGCGACTGCTCATCGGCGCGGGGGTGCTTGTTGATCCACGAGTGCTCCTTAGCGAAGCGGGGCTGCTCAAGGTGACAGAGCGGGTCGGTGTGGATTATCGCTGCGCGATAATCGAAACAAAACACATCGAAACAGATAAGCTCGATCCGTACCTTTCACAAACGATCGGGTCAACCGGAACTGGCTGTGGCCCGGCTGCAGCTGATCGCGCGAAAAGGACAACGGCACAAGCACGGGAGGTGGCGGAACTCTCGCCTTTTTTGACGGATGCAGCGGCTGAGGTAAACAAAGCGCTTGAGGCGGGGAAAAACGTGATTTTAGAGGGTTCGCAGGGATTCGGCATCTCTCTCTTCTACGGGACGTTCCCCTACGTAACATCAAAAGATACGACCGCTTCTCAAATTGCTGCCGATATCGGCGTCGGACCGACGCGTATAACTGAGACGATCGTGGTCTTCAAGACATTTCCGACACGCGTCGGAGCGGGGCCCTTTGACACACAAATGAGCGAAGACGATGCAAAAAAGCTAAACATTGAAGAATTTGGTACCGTTACCGGGCGGCAACGGCGCATTGGTTGGTGGGACCCCACCATGGCAAAATACTCTGCAATGGTAAACGGAGCCACGCAAGTGGCGATAACAGGGCTGGACAAGCTTGATCCCTCCGTTAAGGGAGCGAACCAGTACGATGAGTTGTCCGCAAAGGTAAAGACGTTCCTGCGCGAAGCTGAAACGGTAGTGGGTGTTCCGTTCACACTGCTTTCAACTGGACCAGAGCTAACAGAGATAGTTGATTTACGAGAGGAGAAACTCGAACGCGCGTAATTGTGTGCAGCGCATCAATAGGCGGCTGAAATGAAGCGGGAGTTACTGAAAATATTGTGCTGTCCTGTCTGCAAAGGCCCGCTCGCACTAGAGGTCGAGAGCGAAGGGGCAGGGGAGATCATTAAAGGCACGCTCTATTGTAAGGCGTGCAGCGTGTACTATCCAATAGATGAGCGAATTCCTAACTTGCTTCCGCCTGAAATGAGGTGAATTGTGCAGAGCGTATATATAAACCGGAAGGGACTGCAATCTGTCGAAATCGAGGAACCCATAATTCGACTTCCGCTCAGGCCAGGCGGCAAGGCGACTCTCGGTATCGACGTGGTCAATTACGAAGCTCCGACACATATTTACCTCTCATCGCGTGGCGCGATCAAAGACAAAGTAACTTTCAACCGCAATAACCCGTACGTCGATGGCGAAGAACTACTTACCATCACCGTCGCAAATCCCCCAGGTCAGCAGGAGCTTTATGAGGGTGAGGTAAGTATATCAACCGGGTACGGTTCACGGGAGGGGAGCTTCATTCTACAAATCGGACAACTGGAAAACGAGCCGCCGCCTGATTCTATTGAGGTCGATGATGCCCTCTCGCGCATGGATTATCGAAGCAAGGCGCGTCCCGCTAGGGTTTGGCAACCTTCAGTGCAGTTTCGGTGGCCGCATCCTCGTGTCGACGCAACGAGAATCAGAAGAATGAAGAATCTTCCTTACATTCTCCTTGCGATCGGCGTGATCATTGCGCTGATACTGCTAGCCGCAGGCGGCATCAGTTACGGCGTGGCGATCCTTGGCTTTATCGTAGTCGTCGTTTTGGCGTACTACACGTGGAGATTATTAGACTAAAAGGGCGCAAGCGGAGGCCACGTAACGCTGCACCGGCACTGTGCGTGCAGCTATTACGTTATTTGCTGTTGTCGCGAAAAGCATTCTGAAATCAGGCTACGCCTTAGTCTTGAGTATAAATAACTTTTCGGCAGCATATTAGAACGATAACATCATCATTGGCATTGTGGAGAGGTAGAAGGATGCGATACGTCGTCGTCACTGGCGGGGTCATGAGTGGCCTCGGGAAGGGTATCACAGCCGCCTCAGCTGGCAGACTTCTTATCAACCGCGGGCACAACGTAACGGCGATCAAAATTGACCCGTACATAAACATCGACGCCGGAACCATGAATCCCTTCCAACACGGTGAGGTATTCGTCCTCAAGGACGGAGCTGAAGTTGACCTTGATCTGGGAAACTACGAACGATTCCTCGACGTTGAACTCACCGGCGATCATAATATTACGACAGGTAAGATCTACAAGTCGGTTATCGAAAAAGAGCGGCGAGGGGACTACTTGGGAAAGACTGTTCAGATTATTCCTCACATAACCGATGAAATAAAGACCAGCATCAGGACCGTGGCCGACCAGGCAAAGGCTGATGTATGCGTTGTGGAGGTGGGTGGTACCGTCGGCGACATAGAGAGCATGCCATTCTTGGAAGCCGTGCGACAAATGCACAGCGAAGAAGACCACTTCGTCCTGCTCCACGTAACGCTCGTGCCAGAAGACATGACCGGCGATCACAAAACGAAGCCGACCCAGCACTCGGTAAAGAGCCTAAGAGAGCTCGGACTCAGTCCTGACGTCATAGTTGGCCGAGGGAAAACGCCGCTGGGCAAAGACGCTCGCGCCAAGATCTCACTTTTCTGCGACGTGCCACTAAACGCCGTCATCAGCGCGTACGACGTACCTGACATCTATCAAGTGCCGTCGATGCTTGAGCTTGAGGGCTTAGGCGACTACCTCGTAGAAAAACTCGCCCTCGAAAGGAACGCGGCCAGACCTTGGGATGTGATGAAAAACCCGCCTATTTCGCGATCAGTTGCCATCGTCGGCAAATATATGTTTGAAGATGCGTACTTCAGCATCAAAGAGGCTATCAAGCACGCCGCAAGCGCTCTTGGAGGGGGCATTGACGTCAAGCTCGTCGATGCAGAAGACCCGCACGCCCTCGAGACGCTGAAGGCGGTGCACGGTATTTTGGTTGCACACGGGTTTGGCCCTCGGGGAAGTGAAGGGAAGATCGACGCCATTCGTTTCGCGCGCGAAAATGACGTCCCTTTCTTAGGAATCTGTTTTGGCTTCCAATTGGCCGTCGTCGAGTTTTGCCGTAACGTTCTGGGGCTCGAGGCAACGAGCGCTGAGCTGGATCCCACAGGCGTCCACGTCATCGATGTACTGCCCGAACAGCTTGACGTCGATCACATGGGAGGCACCATGCGACTGGGTAACTACGAAATCGCCCTCTCGCCAGGGACGCGCGCGCATGCGATGTACCAAAGTGCGCTCGTGACTGAACGGCACAGACATCGGTTCGAAGTGAATCCTGAGTACATTGAGCGCATCGAGCAAGACGGAATGGTGTTTTCAGGGAAAGCTCGAGACGGCATCAGAATGGAGATTGCAGAGATTCAGACGATGAGATTCTTCTTGGGGACGCAGTTCCACCCAGAGTTTAAGTCGCGACCGGGCAAGCCGTCACCGCCGTTCCTTGAATTTGTGCGATCCGTCCTCCGCATGAACACGAGCACGTGAGCTCACTTGACGTCGCGGCTGAACGTTGAACAAAAGAAACGATTGGACTTATGGTAAATAGTCAGGAGTTTATTGAGGGCGCAATCGCAGAGATCAAGAGAGAAGTGGGAAATCATCGAGCGATCATCGCTCTCTCTGGTGGCGTCGATAGCTCGGTTTGCGCAGCTCTCGCGTACCAGGCGCTGGGGGTCAACCTGTATCCTGTGTACGTCGACACAGGACTGATGCGCAAGGGGGAAACTGAAAACATCAAGCAGGCTTTTCGTCACATGCCGTTGACGATAATCGATGCAAAGGCGCGATTTATTAATGCGCTCGACGGAGTTGTGGATCCCGAAGAGAAGCGAAAGGTAACAGGCGAGACGTTTATCCGCATATTCGAGGAAGTGGCGAGGCAGAAGCAAGTAGAGTACCTATTACAAGGTACGATCTATCCAGACATTATCGAATCTGAGGGGCAGATAAAGTCGCACCACAACGTCGGTGGCCTCCCCTCGGAGATTGCGTTCCACGGGGTTGTTGAGCCCCTCAAGTACCTGTACAAGGATGAAGTCCGCGAAATCGCGCGGGCCCTTAAGTTGCCGCCTGAGCTCAGTGAGCGCATGCCGTTTCCAGGACCCGGGCTCGCGGTGCGCATTATCGGCGAGGTTACCGAGGAAAAGCTCCACGTTATCCGCGAGGCGAATGCAATTGTAGAGCAAGAGATCTTGCGGTACAAACCGTGGCAGACTTTCGCGGCGCTTTTAGAGAAAGGAACCGGCGTCAAGGGCGACGTGCGTGTGCACGGCTGGATAATCGCAGTGCGCGCTGTTCAATCGCGAGATGGCATGACTGCCGACGTGCTTGAAATGTCTTATGACGTACTTCGCAGAATTGCTTCGCGCATTACGAGCGAAATACCGGACGCCGCGCGTGTGGTTTACGATATTACGCCGAAGCCGCCCGCCACCATCGAATTTGAGTAGGTAGGCAACGTCTTGAGCGGAAAAATGGTCTCTTAAAAGTGCACTGCCAGGCGTGGACGTGCGCTGGCACTGCCGTAGGACGTGGTAAGAAATGCGCGTATCCGAAAAAGAAAAGGTAGTCGCTCAAGAATTGCAGCACTATATGCCGGTGTTCACGCGTCAGCCGCTGGTGATTGACCACGGTAGAGGGGCGATCGTTACAGATACCGATGGGAATGACTATATAGACTGCGTCGCAGGAATTGCCGTCAATAGCATCGGCCACTGTCATCCGCGCTTGGTCACCGCCATCAAGGCGCAGGCAGAGAAGCTCATCCACACCTCAAATTTATATTACACCGAACTGCAGGCGCGCTTAGCTGAGCGCATGACAATGCTGACCGGCATGGAGCGCCTCTACCTGACGAACTCCGGAGCTGAATCAAACGAAGCCGCGATGAAGCTCGTGAGGAAGGTAACCGGCAAGAAAGGCTTCGTTTCGACTAAAAACGCATTCCACGGACGAACTATGGGTTCACTCAGCGTGACGTGGAAAGAGGCACTCCGAAAACCGTTTGAGCCCCTTATTGATGGCGTCACCTTTGTTGATTATGGTGACGTGAACGCAATCGCCCGAGCGGTCACGGCGGATACCGCTGCGGTCATCGTGGAACCGATTCAAGGAGAAGGCGGGGTTATTGTGCCTCCGGACGAATATCTCGCAGGAGTCCGCGAACTCTGCACAGATCAGGGCATACTGATGGTCGCGGACGAGGTGCAAACCGGCTTCGGTAGGACAGGAAAATGGTTCGCGTGCGAGCATGCTGGCGTCGTTCCGGACGTGATGACGTTGGCCAAGGGTATGGGCGGCGGCTTTCCCGTAGGCGCAATGATGTCGCGCGAACCATATAAGTTCGCTCCAGGCGATCACGGGGGGACGCAGAGTGGCAATCCACTTGCGTGCGCTGCGGCTCTTGCTACGATCGACGTGATCGAAAGCGAATCTCTCGTCGAGCAGTCGCGATACAAGGGTGAGCTGCTCAAAAAACTGTTAGGTGAGCTCGAATCGAACTATACTGTTGATATAAGGGGTAAAGGACTTATGGTCGCCTATGAGTCGTCGCTTCCCGTGCCTCCTGTCGTCGACTATGCCCGAGCGAATGGCGTACTGCTAAATAACACCTCAGAAAACGTTTTAAGATTCGTGCCCCCTCTGGTGATCTCAAAAGAGCAAATTGCAACGGCTATTGCAGTGGTTGAACGTGCCATCAACGTATATTCCAGGTAGGTCTGCCGAAGACGTAGCTGAAGCATATGGCATCAGTCTCGACCAGGTGATCAAACTGGGATCAAACGAAAACGCCCTAGGACCGAGCCCGCGAGCAGTTGAAGCGATTAAGCAGCACATCAACGAAATAAGCATTTATCCCTCTCCTGGGTACGTCGAACTCAAGGACGCCATCGCGCGCTACACTAGAGTTTCAGCGGAGCGTGTGATTGTCGGTAACGGATCGGACGATCTCCTCAACACTCTCCTGCGCTACGTTATAGTGCCCGGTGATCAGGCGATTATTCCTATCCCTACCTACTCATACTACGAAATAATCGTTGAGGAGGGACACGGCACGTGTGTCTACGTCAAGCGTGCGGACGATTTTTCAATCGACGTTGACGGTGTAATCGAAGCAATCACCGACAAAACTAAGCTCATCTTCATCTGCGCTCCCAATAATCCGACGGGAAACGCAATCAAGGAAGAAGCGCTGAGGCGCTTGCTACGATCGACAGAAGCGCTAGTCGTGCTGGACGAAGCCTACGCTGAATTCGCATCGCAAAGCCACATTGAGCTCGTAAGTCACTTTGATAACCTGATGGTCTCTAGAACGTTTTCAAAAGCTTTTGGATTGGCCGGGCTCCGCCTCGGCTATGCGGTGGTTGCAGAGGGGCTTGCGCGTTCGTACGAGAGATTCATGCTTGCCTTTTCCGTGAATCAATTGGCTGTCAAGGGGGGTATTGCAGCGCTTTCAGACCGCGACTTCCTGGACAAGACCGTGTCGATGGTGGCGCAGGGACGTAAGTACCTACGCGACAAGCTCCCCTTCAGGACGTACCCAACGGAAGCGAACTTTGTCTTCGTTGACACCGCGCCACGCACCTCGCGCGAAATATCGGAATACCTGCTGAGTAAGGGCATAATTGTTCGAAGCTGCGAGACGTTTCGTGGATGCTCCAATACCCACATTCGAATCACCGTCGGCCTGCCGTGGCAAAATGCGGCGCTTGTCAGTGCCATCAACGAATTTCTGTCTACGAACTGACCTCTTTAGCCCTATGAAAATTGCTCTCACGGGAACTCCCGGCACCGGCAAAACCACAATTGGCAAGATTCTCCGTGACCGCTATGGCCTCAAAGTGGTGGACTTAAATGAGGTGATTCGCGCTCACCAGTACTACGCAGGCTGGGATGAAAACCGTGACTGTATGATAGTTGATCTCGAGGCACTGAGAGCGCACCCGTTTTCAGAAGATCTCGTGCTTGAGGGGCACTTCTCCCATAACCTTCTAGTCGACCGTGTCATCGTCCTCCGGACTAACCCGGTCGCGCTTCGAAGGCGCCTACAGCAGAAGGCTTTTTCAGACAAAAAGATAAACGAAAACGTCGAAGCAGAAATCCTTGATGTCATCCTGGTTGAGGCCTTCGCGCAGCACGGTAACAATGTGTACGAAGTAGATTCGACAGGTACGCAGAGTGAATCAGCACAACTCGTCTGGGAAATCACACAAGGACACAGGCTCGAGCGATTCGCCGCTGGCCAATGCGACTGGACTGTCTATTTGAATGACGCTTGATACATACCGCGGAAGAATAGGGCGGATCTTAAATCCGATCGCGCTAGCGCTTTACAGGCACGGCGTAAGTGCAAACCAGCTGAGCGTCCTGTCCCTCGTTTCTGCAGTCGTCGCTGGCGTTGCGTTCTACGCGCAACTGCTTGCATTGGCGATATTAGCCGTTGCCTGCAACGCACTCTTTGACGCCTTAGATGGGTGCTTGGCGCGAAGTTCTAGCAGCGAATCGATGCAAGGTGACCTAATCGACCACGTCATTGACCGCTATTCTGATATTTTCATATTCGCCGGTATTACGCTCGGTGGGTACGTCGCTTGGCAGATTGGGCTGCTCGCCATAGTAGGCGTTCTTATGACGAGTTACCTTGGGACCCAAGCGCAAGCACTTGGCGTTGGCCGGAATTATCGGGGCTTGCTCGGAAGAGCAGACAGGCTTGCCCTGATTTTCTTTGTCGCGTTGCTCAGCCTCATATTCCCGGAAAACGTCATCTGGTTCCCGTTGCTCGGCTGGATGATGGTTTTTGTGGCCTTCGCCAGCAATTTCACAGCGCTGCAACGATTCTATCTCGCGTATCACCAGCTGTAGAGGAAAAACGCGGAGCAAGCGCTTTGTGTTGCATAACTAGAAAATGCTGAATCGCACGCCCATACGCGTCAACTCTTGCCTGGTAGACTATAGCACGCGCTAATGACGAACGATTCAGAGAACGGCGAATGCTGCTCGCTTATGCGAACATTGACCCCAGCTGCTGCGCCTCGACGTTAGGCATGCCCATTACTTTACGCACGGCATCGTCAAAATCGGCAGCGGTCACTGACTCGCGCTCCGCGCGAATGGCAAACATGCCGGCTTCCATCGCAATTGCTTTTATGTCAGCACCACTTGCGCCCTCAGTGAGCTTGGCAATCTTCCCGGAGTCAATCTCGTGAGCCAGGTTCATGCCGGACGTGTGGATCTTGACAATTTCAACGCGGGCTTCGTAAGTTGGGAGTGGTATGTCGATAAGGCGATCAAAGCGGCCTGGCCGGAGCAACGCGGGGTCGAGTATGTCACTCCTATTTGTCGCACCGATGATCTTGACGTCGCCGCGATTTTCAAATCCGTCCATCTCGGCGAGGAGCTGCATGAGCGTCCGTTGGACTTCACGATCTCCCGAAGTTGCGCTGTCCAAGCGCTTCGCTCCTATCGCATCGAGTTCGTCAATGAAAATAATGCTGGGAGCCTTGTCCCGGGCCATTTCAAATAGCTCTCGAACGAGTCGAGCGCCTTCGCCGATGTACTTTTGAACGAGCTCACTGCCTACGATTCGTATGAAAACCGATTCGGTCTCTTTTGCTACTGCCTGTGCCAGAAGGGTTTTTCCTGTCCCTGGAGGGCCGTAGAGAAGCACCCCTTTGGGCGGTTCTATGCCTACTCGCTGAAATAGCTCAGGCTTTAATAGTGGGAGCTCTACCGTTTCGCGCAGCTCTTGAATCTGACCGTCAAGGCCTCCGATGTCATCGTAGCTCACGGTGGGGGTCTCGATGATTTCCATCCCATACACCGTGGGATCCTTCGAAGGTGGCAAAGCGCCGACGATAGCGAGGGATTGTTGGTTTAGCGCGACTCGGGCGCCCGATATGAGTTCCTGTTCGATGAACTGCGAGGCGTTGACCACGAACTTTGGACCCGTTGAACTCTTGATCACGACTCTATTGTCTTCAAGCACGTCAAGGACGGTCCCTACGAGTAACGGTGGTCCTTTGAGTCGTTCAAGCTCACTTCTGAGTTTTCGGACTTCGCGCTCGTAGCGTACTTTCTGATTCTCGGCGGATCTCTTCTCGTTTTCGACCTTGCGATTGGCATCGCGGAGCTTGAGATTACGCTCTTCCAGTTGACGAACGCGATCCAAGAGGTATTCAGAAAAATCGTTCCCCTTCTTTTCGCTTTCGTCAAATGAGTCTTCCACTGTCGTCTCCTCCGCATGGTATTTAACAATGCATGCTATATATCCTTTTTTCGAGGAATGCCATGCAGTGCGAATTATGCGGGAAAGAAATCCAAGGAAAGCCTAAACGCGTTGTAGTCGAGGGAGCACAGCTCGAAACGTGCGCCGCTTGCGCAGGTCTTGGTACAGAAATCCGCCCCCCTCAAACGTTGCGCGGACCCGCGAGCAAAGTCGCCGCACACGTCCGCACCCGGTACCGGGATATTTATCGCCAAATGGAGGGCGAACTTGATCCCGATTTCGATCATATCGTGAAGTACGCCCGTCAAAAAAGTGGACTAACCCAGGAGCAACTGGCGGCTAAAATAATGGAAAAGGCGCCCATCATAAAGAAAATTGAGCGAAAGGAATTGACTCCTGACGATAAGCTGCGAAAGAAACTCGAAAAGGCGCTGAATGTAAGCCTCCTCATCGACATCGGCGGGGAGAAAGTGCAGAAAGGCAAGCCGTCCGAAAACTTGACCTTCGGAGACGTGGCCATCGTCAAGCGGCGGCACTGAAGGCGCTGCCTTTTTGCAGACAGCTATTTGCCGAGGGGCGTACGGTGGCTATTATCAAGGTGACTAGAAGTGTGCAGGGCGCTGCTAACGCTATCAAGGCCCGTAGGGTCGTAGCCTACCCGACCGAGACCGTCTACGGAGTTGGTGCGCTCGCCCTGCAAGAATCAACCGTGAGGAAAGTGATCGCGCTCAAACGGATGGCTTCAAAGCCTATCTCGCTTGCAGTTTCTCGCTTCGACATGATAGAAGCTGTTGCGCATATCGACGACGCCCCCCTCCTCCAGACGCTATTGCCAGGGCCAGTAACCGTGCTGTTGCGAAAGAAGGACGTCGTTCCTGATGTCCTCACGGCCGGTGCGAACCTCGTTGGTATTCGGTTTCCGTCGCACGTTGTTACTCGAGCACTGATTGACTCTGTCGGGGCTCCCATCACCTCGACCAGCGCTAACGTGACCGGCGCGCCTCCAGCAATGTGCGCAGAAGACGTAAAGATCAGCGTCGATTGCGTGCTTCAAGGGGGAAAAGCCACGTTGGGTCCTTCAACCGTCGTCGATCTCGTCAATTATGTGGTGGTGCGCCGAGGTGCGGGCTTCGACACCTTGTATGAAAGAACTGGGATTCTACCTCGAAGCGGGGAGCAAACCTGACCGGCGTCAAGAGTTCTTCCTTTTTGCCAACAGCATCCACGCGTGCTTTATTTTGGCCGTCTCTGGAGGGCGATACTTCGTGAAGAAGGCGAAAAAGTACGAGGTTTCGTCCATAGAACACACGTCAAATGCCAGGAATGGGCGGCACGTGGCTAGTTTCGGCAGCAGACGTGACTCGCGACTTTCATGAACACTCATAGATCGTGTCTATTTCACAGGGTCTTGCACAACCGGGGCGGCTAAGTGCTAAAAGCGCGAAACTTAATGATGGTGCAATGACAACACGATTGCGAGATGATGTTGCAGGAACCAGTTAGAATAAGAGATTTTGTAATAACCAAAAATAACTGGATTTACGCGGTCGTTTCATACGACAATGAGCCACATATCTGCGGCTTCTTACGCTACATTCCGGACAAAAATGGCGACAGAGTGAGTCGGGACGGTGCGCGATTTCGCAAAGTTGGCTTCGAAGAAGCACGGCAGCTGATGCATAAGTCTGTTAACTATCGAGATGGGCTCTGTGCCATTCCCAGCGAGGACATTGCGCAGCTGGAGCGCCCTCGGCAGTGCGTGGAACGCTGCGATGATGCTGACGTTTCGTCTATCGTGGATTTTTTTGAGAGCAATGGCATCAGTCGGCGCCATATGGGCGTTACAGGTTCTCGACTTGTTGGGCTTGCAACTGACTCGTCTGACATTGATTTTGTTCTTTACGGGAGGCCGAGCTTTGAACGCGGGCGAGACGCTCTGCGCGACGCGGTAGAATCCGGATTGTTGCCCGAGATTGATACTGGTACGTGGCGGCGGATATTCCGAAAGCGCACTCCGGAACTGACGTTCGCAGAGTTCGTTCTGCATGAGAAAAGAAAATGGAACCGCGGGTCAATAAGGGCAACATACTTTGATCTGCTATTCGTAAGGGACTTTGATGAGATAGCCATTGAGCCTCGAGGAACGGATGATGGATTTGCGACTGTCCGCGCTACGGTGACCAATGCTACCTATGCATTTGACAGCCCTGCTATTTACGAAATAGAGCACGAGACCGTCAACAAGGTGCTCTCATACACCCACACCTACGCGGGCCAAGCAGATGAAGGTGAAGTGATCGAAGCGCGAGGAATCTGCAATGAAGCTGGACATACGCGCTTGATCGTCGGCACCTCGCGGGCGGCCCGAGGGGAATGGATCAAAAGCTGCACATTGCTATCGCACAGCGGGACACAACCAGGTTGAGATTCGTCTGCGGGTCGACTTGGCGAGAATACGATGTTATGCTCATTACAGTCCATTCAAATCGGGCGCCGTTAGCGCGTGGCATCCGAGCATACGGTGAGAAAAGCGTCTCTATACCCAATTGCGGCCAGGGGATTAGTATGTGCCCTCCGTATGTGACAAGTTGTGCACGCGTTAATAGATGTGAGAAGGGGCGGGCTCAGGCCGGTCGCGACTTGCGGTGAAGTAAGTGGAAGTGCGGATTAAATACGACAAAGGCACGCTGCTGATTAGTGGCGACGCGCGAGTCCCGAACTCCCACTGGGACGCGCGCTCAGGCGCGTACAGAGCACTGGCGTTGGACTATGCGGATATCACCGATTATCTCGAGAGCAGTCACATCAACTATGTAGATGAAGCGCTTGAGTTGCTCCCGGTCCCTCGCCTGCAGTTCCACGCCTCGTTGCGGGACTACCAAACAGACGCGTTGGACTCGTGGATCCAAGCGGGAAAGCGAGGCACGGTTGTCTTGCCGACCGGTGCTGGAAAAACCATTGTTGCCGTCGGAGCAATTGGCACGCTGCAAACGCCGTCCCTAGTCGTTGTTCCCACGCTCGATCTAGTGGAGCAGTGGCGTCGTGTGCTCGCGGCCGAATTTGCGATCGAGATAGGGACGTACGGGGGCGGGGAAAACGTGCTCAAACCGATCACGGTATCGACGTACGACTCGGCATATTTGCGCGCCGCGGAGCTCGGCAATCGATTTGGGCTCGTCATATTCGACGAGGTCCATCACCTGCCCGCGCCGGGCTATCGGCACATCGCTGAAATGTTTCTGTCGAGAGCGCGGCTAGGACTTACGGCAACGTATGAACGTGAAGACGGACTGCACAGCGAGCTCCAACGTCTTATTGGCGGCAAGGTTTATGAGCTGACCGTGCAGGACCTTGCCGAGGAGCACCTTTCTGGCTACGACGTCGCGCATCTCTTTGTCGACTTGACGCCTGATGAAGCTGAGGAGTACGCGCGGATGTATGGTGCATATACTGGCTACCTCGCGCGCCGCAATATTCCGATGCGAGGGCCGGACGACTTCTCGCGGTTCATCATGCGAAGCGCGCGAGATCCAGAGGCGCGAAAGGCGCTTCTGGCTCGAAATCGGGCGTTGGATATCGCTTTGAACTCGCGAGCGAAGATCGAGGCGCTCAAAGAGCTCCTTCTTGAGCATCCTCTTGATCAGACGATCATCTTCACACAACACAATAAGCTCGTGGACCGCATTGCGCGTACGTTCTTAATTCCTGCAATCACGCACACGACGTCTAAGGACGAGCGCAGGGAGATCCTTGACAACTTTCACGATGGCGTGTACCGTGTGATAGTCACGTCCAAAGTGCTTGACGAGGGCGTGGACGTTCCCGACGCCGCGCAAGCAATCATACTGAGCGGAACCGGCAGCTCTCGAGAATTTATTCAGCGCCTCGGGCGCGTGCTGCGAAAGCGAGAGGGAAAGCGCGCGAGACTCACTGAAATCGTGACACGTGACACGACCGAAACAAAAATAAGTCGCCGTCGGAAGCGAAAATGGAGGAACGCAGAGCGTGCTGCCTAGCAATCTTCTCATCGCCCGTTCTCGCTCGGGAAAGATAAAACCGGTGTACGCGCCGCTCGAAGAGCGTTACCTGGAGTTGGCATCGCGTTTGATCGAAACCTATGAAGCACACGTGGGCAAACGCCAGGGCGAGCTAGTAAGGCACCGTCAGCAGTTCGAGGACGACGTCTTTGATTACCGACTGGTGAGAGGGTTAATCGCGGTGCTCGACCGATCAGCAGTCTTCGAACCGCGAAGCCATATTGCTCCCAAAAAAGCGCGCCGTGAAGTCTTCACTGAGGCAAATCGTTATGCGCTTGTCGAGACGAACGAAACGAAAAGAGAGGTGATCGCGCAGGCAGCCTCTCGACTCGGCATCTCACCATTGCAGCTCGAGGAGTCGCTCTGGAGCGATGCAGAGGACGAGTTGGTGCTTGAACGCTTTGCCCCTCCTGGTCCGCGCGAGCTAATCCAGCAGTACAACCTAAGCTTAACGCAGACGTTGCTGTTCAAGGCGGTCTCTCTTGAGTTTACTGCGGGGGGCAACTACCAGCGTATTTTCAGACGGCTAAAGTATCTGGGCCTCATGTACACCGTCGAGCAGGTCGGCGGCCTTTATCGAGTTTTCGTGGATGGCCCCGTCTCGCTCTTCAAGATGACCGAGCGGTACGGCACCTCGCTTGCGAAGCTGCTGCCATCAATCGTGGAAGCTCGTGAATGGCGCCTAAAGGCGCATATCCTTGGCGGGGAACGACAGGCACCTAAGCTGGTCGAACTGGAACTTGACAGTGACAAGGTAAAAGAGCTCCTTAAGGTGCCGGCTGCCGAGGAAACAAGAGAGCGCTTTGACAGCTCCGTTGAAGCGGCGTTTGCCCGATCGTTTAACGCGTTGAGGTTGGGCTGGACTCTGAAAAGAGAACCAGAGCTTTTGACTGCTGGACGGTATGTGTTTATCCCGGATTTCGGCTTTGAAAAGAACGGTGTGAAGGCGTACCTGGAAGTGGTCGGTTTTTGGACTGACGAATACCTTCAGAAGAAGCTCGGGAAGCTGCGGGAGCTCGACGTTGAGAACTTGCTCATTGCTGTTGATAGGACCCTCAGTTGTGCTAAGTTTAAGGAAGTGAAAGGCCTCGTCATCTTCTACGACAAGAAAGTGCCGCTTAAGCCGGTCGTCGACTACCTAAAGCAGTTAGAGGAAAAGACCATCATGCAGCAGGCCGAAACCATCGACAGCACACGGCTCGGACTCACAGGCGACGTAATCGACGTAGTGCAACTGGCCGACGAACAGTCCGTATCGGCAGGGGCCGTCACGCGGTGGCTGCAGGCCAATCCAGCAGCGCATTACCGTCTGATCGGCACACTTCTTATAAGTGAACAGAAGCTTGGCGTAATCGCAGAGAGACTGGAAGCGCTAGAAGGTGGCACACTGCCTGCTGCGCTCAGTGTAATCGAAGAAGAAGGCCTCTCATCTCCAGAGAAAGTGTTGGAAGCTCTCGGCTACGTTGTCGAATGGCGCGGCCTTGACCCAGACAGCGCCACAATTCGGAAGCAACCTAACGTGCCGCTGTAGGATCACCACGGAACAAGAAGACGTTGGTCCTGCGAGGCGTTGCTTACGCGCGGCACGCGGTGTCGAGACATCGAGTCTTGGTTTTTAACTGCAGCTTCGGGAGCCCGCACTTGCACCGTCCAACGATCGCAGCGTTAGCAGGCAATAAGAATGCGGTTTTACATCCGTCGTAGTACTGTGCACACCCCACAATGATTCCCTTCCTGCGCACGATGGTTAGAGAACCGTGGCAGCGAGGGCAGCTGAAGTCACTCGCTGCGAAGTGTTTGGAAATCACATCATCCATACTCTCGCAATGACGGTCAATGCACACGTCAACGCCAAGAAGCTTAAGCCTGAACTTTGGCAGCCCGCAGCTGCAAGTACTTTCGGCGAGTTCTGCTCCTGTGGGCAGTTTGTAAAGAGCTCCACAATCGCACGTTATTGCGCTTTCAGCGCGGTTCAACGAGCCGCCGCACTGCTTGCAGCGCCCGACGGATCTCGAGAGCACGTCTGAGACACCTTCGTTCGGCTTTGTGTTCTTCGTGCCCGTGGCGTCGTAGGGGGTCTTGAGCGGCGTCTCCAACGCTCCTGCTCGATGTGTCTCTCCAAGCACTCCTGGAGATATCGAAAAGCGTCGGACTTCCGCCTCATCTCTTGTCCCATTGCCGGGAGTTACTGGTTCTCTGCTCGCGTCACTGGTAACTACTCTTAGTTCGCTTGGAAGCCCCGCTATCACTATTTCTTTCTCTCTGATTTGCGGAGCTTCGACGCAGTCGAGATGGTCGACTCGCACTTGATATGTGACTCGTTCGTTTTGAGAACCATAGGTGCCGATAGGAATTGATTTGGCATATCCATTCGCCAGATAGAAGCTATCGCGAAGCATCTTGAGCCCATTGGCAAACACGGTTACCGACACACGTGCGCCTCCGCGAGCGTTTGTTAGAGTTGCGTGACACATTAGGCCTTGTCCAAATGCTATGGAATCAGGCAACTGCATGTCAATCACGATTTCGGGCAGCTTGTTTATTGACTGTGCGATCCGCGTGCCGGCAACGAGTTTTGAAAGCATAGCTGGGGTGATGTCAAACGGCGACCTGATCCCCTGCGTGTAGAGCTGAGTCGCCTGTTTTATGCCCACTCCGTCCAGCTGAAGCAACGGGCAAAGCTGCTCTGGCGCTCCGTATTCAAGTCTTAGAGCGAGAATTCTCGCGCGCAAGACGGTTTCCGGTGCGTTGAAACGGAGGAGGAACGCTTGTAGTGCCGATAGAAGCCGAAGCGCGTTTTGTCGGATGAGCCACGCATCGCTGCGCAGCGCTTCTGGGACCTCTCCGCGCTCAATGTATACCTTCAATATCGCATGTACTTTCGACTTTGGCCCTTTATAGTGCGCTTGCGCGCCCTTTACCGCTGACAGTTCATTGCGCCTAACGACCACGCCGGTGAACTCTTCAGCCGAAGCAACGGCGTCGAGCAGTTCCTCGTCTGAAGGCCCTTCTCTCAATTGTTTGAATCCGCGAGCAGTGTCGAGGCGAAGATAATACTTCGAGGCAAGCGTGCCGAGATCGGTCGGAAGTAGATTATCCTGTGCCTCGACCGCGAAGCCTTTTTCGATGAGGGCGTTCACGTGATCGTCCAACAAAACACTTGATTCCGGGTGTTGCACGTAGTAGAACGTCCCGCTAAACCATTGTTGTGCATCCTCGCGGCTCTTGATGGTGCCCATGCTGATTTCGGCGTTCAAATGCTCACTGAGCGTTGTGTGCAACTGCGAGCGTATGGGTGGCCCCTCCCGCAACATCTGCACGAAGTCGTCCGCACGGTCGCGTGGAGCGATAATCCACCCGAATCCACGTTCGTCATACTGGGGCCTTCCAGCCCTACCGAGCATTTGGAGCAGATCCAATGAGCTTGTTTCCTCATCGATGGCTTCATTCGCGATGTCGCGAATAACGACAACACGTGCAGGTAGGTTCACGCCCCAGGCGAGCGTCGACGTAGAGACTAGTATCTTGATGTGTCCGGCTTTGAAAGCCCCCTCAACAAGGTCCCTGTCTTGCTTCACAAGACCCGCGTGGTGAAAACCGATGCCGTTGCGCACGGCGTCTCCGAGGGATTTGTTCTTGATTCGTGCTGCCACTTGTTCGGACTCTTGTGTTGCAAGTTTCGCTTTTTTTGTGGCGAAGATTTCGACGAGCTTTGACGCTGCCTGGGTCGTGTCGGACCGCGTTGCTACGAAAATGAGGGCTTGACCGCCGGCGAGGTGTGGCTCGATCAGTGAGACGGCCTTGTAAAGTCTAATGTACTTGTCTACGAACTTGTTCTTGCCAGGATTGTATCCAAAAACGTCGGCTTTGAGTGGAACTGGGCGGTACGAATCGTCAAAGGCAAAGGTTCGCTCTTCCGTGGCTCCTATCCATTGAGCGACCTCGCGAACGTTCGGCATCGTCGCGCTGAGTGCTACGATCCGGACCTTGTTGTCCCTGATGCGCTTCATCCGCGTAATCAGAGCCTCAAGCACGCCGCCGCGCCCATCAGAATCGAGCAAATGCACCTCATCGATGATAATAACCGAGACGTCTCTTACGAACTTGTGTGTCGTGCTGAACTTTCTGCTCGAAGAATCCCATTTCTCCGGCGTCGAGATGATGATGTGTGCGCTGCGGGCTTTTGCTGGGTCCAGCTCGCGTTCGCCAGAAACGACGTAGACCCCAAATCCCATTGGCTCAAACAGTCTTTGCCACTCGCCTTCCTTCTCGTTCGTCAGCGCCCGCAGCGGGGCGAGGTAGAGGATTTTGCCGCTTTGCGGCTTTGAAAGCTCCCGAACCATCGCAAGCTCAGCAAGGACGGTCTTTCCGGATGCGGTCGGCGCTGCAACGACAACATCTTCATCCGATGCGAGGAGACTTGGCAGTACGCGCGACTGCATTTCATTGAAAAATGTGAAGGGAAAGAGAGGCGCAAACTGACCGCTAATTGAATCTACAACTGAGTGCATCCTCTGGCCCTGCCCGATAATAATAGGATTCTCCGCCGAATGTTATTTTAAGCTATGTATTAGGGGGAAAAAGTAATATCGCGTCATCAGCAATGGGAAATGACAGGAATGGTGTGCGAAGATGGCGTTTGACATAAAAGGCGACAAAGTGGTGCTTTCTAGGGGTTCCTTTGCGGAGGAGGACTTCAGCTACTATGGTCGGTTGAAAGGCGACGGCCTCGAGCTGTCACTCGTCGAAGCTGCCTTCTTGATAGAACGGGATCGGCTTGAGCTGGGGGTCTCGCTCAAAGAGTTTATGAAAAGAGCTTCGGGCAAGCAACCGTACTTTGACCTCAAATATGTGGTCTACAAGGACCTTCGCGAACGTGGTTACTACGTGCAACCAAGCGTGACGGACTTCCGGCTCTATCCGCGCGGAGGACGGCCAGGCGAGGGTGCGGCTTCTGCTTATGTCTACGTGCTTTCAGAACGTATTCCCGTTCCCTTTGCTGACCTCGTGCAAAAGGTCAAACTCACTCAAAACGTGCGGAAAAAGATGCTGCTTGCCGTCGTTGATGGGGAAAGCGATCTGACCTTCTACGAAGCTAAAAACGCGCGCATGCGGGGCATGATGGCGCCTTTAACGGTGGATCTCTCTGAGGCCGACGCCACCCTTCTTGACGACCGAGTCGTTATCTGGGATCAGCAACACGCCGTGCAGCTCTACGCAGCTGGCTTTTACGGAAAGCTCGTTGATGGGAAATTGCTCCAGCTCTCGCTTCTTGAGTGCGCGTACCTCATGCGACTCGGGTTGCCAGTTGAGGACGGGGCGACGAACAAGCGCTTCACCGCTCGGCAATTCACGCGCAAGGCGAAGGCCCTCGAACCAGAATTCGTGAGGAAGCTTGACGTATACACGGATCTTCGCGATCACGGTTTGGTCGTGAAAACAGGTTTCAAGTTTGGCAGCCATTTTAGGGCATATGAGCAAGTCAGCGACGTACGCGCGATACCGCACTCGAAGTACCTTGTGCACGCACTTCCGGAGGACTACGTAGTGATGCTTCCGGAGATGTCACGCGCCGTGCGTCTCGCACATGGCGTGCGCAAACGAATGATCTTTGCGTATGGTGGAAAAAACGGTCTCGAGTACCTTGACATTGGGCGTGCAAAACCGTAACCCGCCGGCACGTTGGCACGCGACGTCGCGACACGCCTAACGAGCAAGCACGTTGCAGCGCCCTGAGGTCTTCGCTACTATGCGGTGTCTTTATAATTGCTCGTGACTATCACTAGCCGAAATACGTATCCGAACAGGGTTGACAACGATGCCAAGCGATGAATTTCTCGTCACACCGTGGGAAGTAGAAGGCAACGTCGACTATAACAAGCTGACGGCGCTCTTTGGCACGCAGCCCATTGACGACGCGATCTTGGCGCGATTCAAGAGGCTTACCGGCTCAATCCCGCCTATGTTGCGAAGGCAGGTATTCTTCTCGCACCGAGACTTTAACTGGATACTGGATCGGTACGAAGCGGGTGAAAAGTTCGTTCTGTACACCGGGCGCGGGCCTTCAGGGCACACGCATCTTGGTCATCTGATGCCGTGGATCTTCACGAAATACCTGCAAGACGCGTTTGACGCAGATCTGTACTTTCAGATGACCGACGATGAAAAATTCTTACAAAAGGACGAGCTAAGTGCTAGCGCGACGCGCGGTTTTTCGTATGACAATGCCCTTGATCTAATAGCGCTCGGCTTTGATCCAGAGAAGACTCGGATATTCCTCGACACGGAGTACGCACGAACCCTTTATCCAATTGCGCTAGAAGTGGCAAAGCGGGTGACATTTTCGGCAGCTCGTGCGGTCTTCGGATTCGACAGCAGCACCAACATCGGAATGGTCTTTTTCACGAGTATGCAATCGGCGCCAGCATTTCTTCCCTCGATATTGTCCGGGCGAAACGTTCCGGTGTTGATCCCGTGTGCGATCGACCAAGATCCACATTTTCGTATAACTCGTGATGTAGCTCCCAAAATGGGGTACTACAAGCCCGCACTAATCCACAGCCGCTTTTTCCCGAGCCTCTTAGGACTCGACAAAATGTCTGCATCGATTCCTGAAACGAGCATCTTCACCACAGATAGTCCAGAGCAGGCGCGCACGAAAATTGCCAACGCCTTTACAGGAGGGCGAACGACGGCGCAAGAACAGAGGGCTCTAGGTGGGGTGCCTGATATTTGTGCGGTGTACCAGTACTCATTCTACCTCTTTGAGCAGGACGATAAGCGGGCCGTTGAGCTGCGAGAAGAGTGTTTGCGCGGCGCGCGCGCTTGTGGCGAGTGTAAGAATGAGCTTGCTGACAAGGTCGTGCAATTCCTGAAACATCACCAGGCCGCACGCGAGCAAGCGCAAGACCGAATAGAGGATTTTATCATCCGCGACTGTCAAGAATGACTTGATCAAGGAACCCCTCCTCTAAACACCGTGCGGTGAGGATCGATTATTCTCAAAGGGTTCTGAGTTTAGCGTCTGCTGACGCAAGCGCATATAGGTCTGTTGATTCGGAGGTTTCAAAGCGTCATCACGGATCTCGCGTTGTTCTGACGCGACGCGCACATTCGAAAGATTGCCGACCTCAGCAACATTTATAGGTCGGACCGGAACCGAGCGCGCTTTCCTGAGAAAATGCGAGAAGATCGTATACGGTTCCCCATCGTCTTTCAGGACGTCAGTTGGCTTGTGGAGCAGCGTGTCGGAACAGCAGCGAAACGCGACATCTTTGTTTTGGCACGCTTTCGCGATCGGGCGTCTCGCGTTCTGCTGAAAGGGGTATAATCTTTGTTTATGAAAACAGCCTCGATATCCTCCTCAGCGAGAAGGCGATCCGCAATCGTCTCTGGGCGTCCACGAAAAACGGATAATCGGCCACGTGCCGCCGTCACTTGGTGGGCGAGGTCCTCGAGTGATTCGATCATGAACTGGAACGCATTCGGACTGAAGTACGGGTTTCGCGCTCCTTGTCTCGGGTCAAAGATAAACAACGGCACCACCGTTTTAGAGGCCTGAGACGCTTCAATCAGCCCAGTGTTGTCGCTTATGCGTAAGTCTCTCCTGAACAAGAAAATGGATTTTCCATAATCTGCCATTAGCCATCCTCCGCAAGGCCCTACATGTGTCGTGTCGTGGTGGGTGGCAACAAGCCGGTGAATCCAAGGCCGCGCTGAGGCTCAGCCAGAGAGACTCGCTGCGCGATAACACCGTCATTTTGGCTTGCATATGGTTTGTGTCGACAGGTAACAATAAATAATAATCGTGTGTAGGTGAGTAGCAATACGCGTATTTTACCCCTTATAACGTCAGAGATTCGTATGGTGCAACTATCTAAGAATGACTGGACACTTTTTCGTGCCCTTAAGCGCGCAAAGCGAGCGACCATTGAAGCCCTGTCAAAAGACGCGAGCTTGAAAACCGAGGCAGTCCTTCAATCAGCGTACCTTCTTCAAACAGAGGGGCTAGCGGAGGTAAAGGAAACCATTGAAACTGTCTACGAACTCACCGCTGAGGGCGTAACCTACGCTGACAAGGGGCTTCCAGAACGGCAGGTTCACGACTACTTGCTCATAAATGGGCCAACTCTGCTGACGGACCTCAAGAGCATCTTTCCAGCCGTGTCGATCGCTATTGGCTGGCTCAAGCGTCGCGGGTGGGCCATCATCGAGACCGCGAATGGCGACTCCGTACTCTCACCTCGGGCGGCAGACGAACTGCCTGAGGAGCGCATACTTCAGGACGTCAAGGTCGGGATCCAATTCACCTTGAATGATGTCTCGGTTGAGCGACAAGTAGCAGAACCGACTCTCAAAGAGCTCGAAAAGCGCAATGTCGTTCGCGCACAGCAGATTGTAGCGCGTGAGGTCGTTTTGACCCAAGCGGGCGACGAAACGCCACTGCGTGCATCACCCGCGGCCGACTATGATATTGCTGATCTTACGTCTGAACTCATCAGAACTGGGGCGTGGCGAGGACGATTGAAGCCCTACGACGTAAGTGCCGCTACCCTCCCGCTTTATCCTGGAAAAGCACATCCGCTGCGACGCCTTATTGATGAAATGCGCGAAATCTTCATTTCGATGGGATTTACCGAGTTCAGGGGGCCGATCGTCGAAAGTGAATTCCACAATTTCGACGTTCTGTTCGTGCCGCAAGACCATCCCGCACGCGATGAACAAGACACGTTCTACCTCAGTCGTCCAGCGGCGCTGGAACTGCCAACGGACTTAGCAGAGCGCGTGGCAGCAGCACACAAGTTCGGTTGCGAGGGTTCTGTGGGGTGGGGGGGCGAGTTTGACCTCGAGCGATCGCGCAGAGCGGTCTTACGAACCCACACGACCGGGTCTGCATTTCGTTATCTGGTACGCCATCCGCAGCCCCCGACAATGATTTTCGGAATCGACCGCGTGTTCCGACGAGAAAGCATGGACTCAACGCATCTGCCGCAGTTTCACCAATGCGAGGGGACAATTCACGGTGAAGACCTTAGCCTGGCCGACCTGATCAGCGTGCTTAAGGCGGTCTTTGAGCGGCTCGGATTCGATCGCGTTCGATTTAGACCCGGCTATTTTCCTTTCACCGAACCGAGCCTTGAGGGCGATGTCTTTGTGGACGGCAGCTGGCTTGAGCTGGTAGGTGCCGGCGTCTTTCGGCCTGAGGTGACTCAACCATTAGGGCTCAAAAGCGTTTTGGGATTCAGCATTGGTATTGAAAGGATTGCTATGCTCAAAATGGGGCTGGCCGACATTAGAAAGCTCTATATGAGTGACGTCGCTTGGCTGCGCGATACGCCAAGCGTGCTGCGTTGAGGTGTCCAAATGCCAGTTGTTACCCTTAATCGTGCGGAGCTTGAGGAGATGGTTGGCGCCGACGTTCACACGATCGTTGAGTTGCTTCCGCGCCTCGGGGCAGATGTTGAGTGCGTCGACGACGAGATACAGGTCGAGTTTTTCCCAAACAGGCCTGATTTGTTTAGTGTTGAAGGGGCGGCCCGAGCGATAAAAGGGATGATGGGGCTAGAAAGGGGTCTTCCCACGTATGCGACCTCACCATCGGGCATCGAGATCGGGGTCGACCCATCGGTAAACGCGGTGCGTCCACACGTGGTTTGCGCCGTTGTGAGAGGAATTACGATCGATGAAAGGACGATTAAGTCTTTGATCGATCTACAGGAAGACCTGCATTGGGGGCTCGGGCGGGACCGCAGAAAGGCTTCCATAGGAATTCACGATCTCTCTCGCGTCTCCCCGCCGTTCAGGTACACTCTTGGTGAAGTCGCGTTTATACCACTCGATTTTTCCGAACCGATGACCCCCGCGGAGATTCTGCGCGTCCATCCGAAGGGAAAGGAATATGCACACATCGTTGGCGATCACCACCCCTTAATCTTAGACGCAAACGATCACGTTCTCTCGTTCCCGCCAATTATTAACGGTGAGCTCACCCGCGTTACCGATAAGACGACCGATCTCTTCATTGACGTGACGGGTATTGAGCTGAAAGCTATTCAAGACTGCCTTCATATACTTGTCGCAGCGCTCCATGACCGAGGAGCGTCGATCGAGACGGTTGACGTCGTTTATGGAGGTGGCGATCGCGTGCTGCATACTCCCAACATGGGCATCTCGACATTAGTCGTCAAAAATAGCGACGTAATGCGGCGTATTGGCGCCGAGATCGCGGACGAGGCGATCACTACCTCACTTCAAAAAATGCGGATGGACGCTGAGGCGCATGCAGGCGAGATTACGGTGTCCGTTCCGTGCTACCGGACTGACATCATGCATCCAGTTGACATCATAGAAGACATTGCTATCGGTTTTGGTTACGAAAACCTTCCGCCTTCGTTTCCGAAGCTTGGAACTATCGGCAGCAAGCTGGAAGAAGAGCAGCGTTCAACCGTCGTTGGGGGCGTGCTACAGGGGCTGGGATTCCTTGAGGTGATCACGCTTATGTTGGCGTCCGATCCCAACGAAGCGGTCATTATTGAGAATCCGCTCCTTGAGGAGCACATTAGCTTGCGAACGAGTTTGTTGCCTGGCTTGATAGACACGTTGGCCCTCAACCAGCACCGAGAGTACCCACAAATGGTGTTTGAGGTGGGTGACGTGGTCCGCCTTGTCGCCGAAGCGGCTGAAGAACGTCGCCTTTGTGCGGGCGTCATCGCATCCAGCTCAGCCAATTTCACGGAAATAAAACAGGTCGTAAATGCGGTCTTGCGGGAGCTCGACCGTCCGTTTGAGGTCACCGAATCTGGCGACCCATCATTCATTGAGGGAAGGCGTGCGACGATTATCGTCAATGGACAGGCCGTAGGAACTTTTGGGGAGATCGACCCGGATATTTTGGTTCAGCACAAACTGATTTATCCTGTAGCGGCTTTCGAGTTCCGCCTTTAACGCTTGCTAGATCGACGGGGCGTCCGGCGCCTTGCGAAACTAGGTGTGGCGAATTGGCAAACGAGTACGGGTTGGCCGCTGTTCGATGCTGCTAGCACTCGAACTTAGCATAGAATTAACTTGTCGCAACCCTTTTCAAGCGTGTGCCCAGTTGTGACGAGTTCAGCTGGCGTTCGTGACGAGTTGCGCGCTAGGGAGGCCAAAGCTAAATGCGAACGAACGATTGTATCTATAAGGGGGGTGCTATCCAGACCGTTTGTGCATTTCATCGTTGGCGTCGACTAAATGTCGCATGAGCATGGGTGAAAGCGCAAAAGCGGACCCGGGGGGATTTGAACCCTCGACCGCCGGCTTAGGAGGCCGGTGCCCTATCCTGACTAGGCTACGAGTCCTAATGTGGGGGTTTCGATGCCGTGTGTTAAGCTTATGGGGTAGGGCAGATTCGAACTGCCGTCCAAGCGTCCCAAACGCTCGAGGATGGACCAAGCTACCCTACTACCCCGATGGCAACTGGTATGGGACTTCTGACAATAAAAAGTTGCCTAGAACAGGGGCAGAGCTTGACAAGCCAAGAGACAGCTTTTGCTTGCGTCGATATTGGGGCGGACCGAAAACGTGGTGGCTCGTTCCATCGAGGACCTAGGCGGGCACATCCGGCGTTTTCCACTGCTAGGTCATCTAGCTAATCGGGTTCACAAGTGCGTTTTGTCTTAGGTTCGCACGCCTGATGGAAGCGACCCAGCGAATTCACTTGATTGATTCAACTCGGCGAACTTGAGGCCCTGCGTAAATCGATAACTCCCTTCCGAAGAGCGGTAAGCCCTGCTTCTAGCCGACGTTGATCGCTAGTCGAACAGCACGACCTCTACCTGTTGACCTTCGTCGTACCCTGCGACGTTTTCTGGAATGATAACGAATCCGTCTGCTTTAGCCATAGAGCTGAGTATGCCTGATGTAGGAAGTATGCCTGATTTAGAAACCATAATGGGTTCGACGCGTCCGTTCCTGATAGCCACTCGCGCATACGTTCGCGAGCCGGGCTTTCCCATGATCTTTCGCGCCAGTACGCCGGTCACCGTGCGCTCAAATGTATGTTCGAAGTGAGCGAAACGATGGACCGCTGGCTTGATAAATGCGTATGAAGCGACGATGCAGGCGACCGGAAATCCAGGCAGACACGCGACGGGGGTACCCTCCACAAGCCCAAGCGCAGTAGGCTTTGCAGGGCTGATCGCAATCCCGTGTACCAGAAGCTTGCCAAGCTTACGCACCGCCTCTGGCACGAGGTCTCGAATGCCAACTGAGGTCCCCCCAGTCGTAAGTATCAGGTCGGCATCGATGTCCCGCAACAACGCGGCTTCAATGAGCTCTCGCGCGTCGGTAACGATGTTTCGATAGCGGTAACGAGCCCCCCATTGTTCTACTAGGAGCGCGGTAATAAGACCATTTGTTTCGACCACTTCCCCCTCTGAAGGCTCTTTTTCAACGAGCTCCTCTCCGGTCGGTATGATTGCGACATCTGGTCGCCGGTAGACGGTAACGTCGCGAACCTCGAGGGAGGCGAGCAGACCGATGTCCGCAGGTCGCAGTTGATGGCCGGTTTCAACAACGACATCACCGCGGCCAATGTCCTCCCCTTTGAGGCCGACATTTTCGAACGGATGTACTTGCGCTCTAACCTCAACGACGTCGCCAAGACGTTCTACGTCCTCCACCATCACGACGCTGTCGGCCCGGTCCGATATTTTGGATCCGGTGTGAACCCGCGAGGCCACGCCGCGCCTCACTGAGTCGCCAACTCTAAGAACGATTGGTGAATGTTCGTTCGCTCCCAACGTGTCATTGGCGACGACAGCGTAGCCATCCATTGCGGCGCGTCGATAGTTGGGCTCATCCCTTTGTGCGATGATCTGATGCGCTACCACCCTTCCTCGCGCCTCTCGTATTGGCGTGACCTCGGTCTCTTCGATCGGCACAATGGTGGTGAGGAACGTATCCAGCGCTGCTTCGAACGGAGTTCGTGTGTTGAATTTCATCGTTATGGTTAAGTGCGCACATGGACTATTATAGCTTACCAGCATGAGAATCAGACCACGATTCAAACTGTGGTTCGTCGGCGAAGATGGGGAACTCGTGTTTGGCCTCGGCACGATGCGGCTCCTTGTCGAAATAGATAGGCTTGGATCTGTAAGCGCCGCGGCGCGTGAGCTGGAGATGTCGTATCGCTACGCTCTGGAACGCATAAAAGTCGTAGAAAAACGGCTCGGTCGGACTCTTGTTGAGAGGACGCGAGGCGGAAAAGAGGGGGGCGGAGCGAAGCTGACTGCGTTCGGTTATGAGCTTCTCGGAGATTATCAAGGCATGGAAGGCTCACTGAACCAACTTACCAAATGGTATGTTGACCTCCCTGATTGATGTTCGCACTCGTTAGCCGCCCGAAACAGGCGGGAAGATAGCAACTTCATCGCCATCTGACAGAATCGTGGCGAGCGCTTCCATTTCGCGTATATTCTTGCTATTTACGAGGATCGTGATATATGAGCGAACCTCACCGTCGTCGTCACAAAGCACGGACCGCAATGCCGGGTGTTCTGCCTGAAGTGCCACGAGCACATCGCGTATTGTGCCGGCCTCTACCGCTAAGTGGGGCTGTCCCACGATTTCGCGCAAATTTGCGAATAAACGGACGTTCACAAGTCCCATCAGTAACCTACTCGCTTTAGTGGACTATAAAGACTTTCTGTCGTCTTGGTAAGAAGATACATATATATGGCTAAGGTTATATAAAATAATATAAGCATTAGATCGTTGCCTGCGGCTTAATATCGCGTTATTTGATTGAAGCAGAATGCGACAGAGACTTTGCCTCGTCCATGTGGGAGGCCCGCATTTTCACAAGCACCCAGTGGTTCAGCGATTTCTGCGGCTGTAATAGGATCAGGTAAGATTATGAATACCGTGAACCGTACTCAATCGCAGCGAGGGGTTCTATAAAATCAACGGTATAGCATTCGGTTGCTCATGTTGATCGTTAGGTTTGTTCCGAAGAACTGTGCAGCGTGTAAGACGTGCGAGCTCGCGTGCGCCCTGCGCCACAGCCAGTCAGGGGACATTAACACTGCGATGTCTGAGCATCCTCGCCCGATCTCCAGGCTTTCTGTCGGATACAAGGATGGCAGGTTGCATCTCACACGGTGTTTGCATTGCAAGCGGCCGAAGTGTGTCGACGTGTGTGAAGCGGGTGCGATCGTAAAGAGTGAAGCTGGCGTGGTGACGATTGACGACGAACGCTGCACCGGCTGTTTCGCCTGCATTGATGCGTGCCCGTTTGGGGCGGTATTAACGCGCGATAGTAAAGCGGTTAAGTGCGATCTATGCGAGGGCGCAGCGGAGTTGTCGTGCGTTCTTGCGTGCAAGTGTGGTGCATTGGTATATGGACAAGAGACGTAGCAAAAGAAATACGAAAGCGGTTACTGTGGATCCCGCGGCGCTCGAGATGCTGCCACGTGCAGAGCGGGCCAACATGCAAACGATGTGGGACCGGGCCGAAACCATGCAGCCTCAGTGCGGGTTCGGCGAGTCCGGTCTATGCTGTCGGATCTGCTTGCAGGGACCTTGCCGGATCAATCCTTTCGGAAAAGAGCCACAAAGAGGAGTCTGTGGGGCGAAAGATTACACAATTGTGGCGCGTAATCTGATCCGGATGATGGCAGGGGGCTGTGCAGCACACTCTGACCACGGCCGGCACTTGGCGTCCGCGCTTAAAGGGGTCGGTGAGGGTCAGGCACCTGACTATCGCATAAAAGATGAGGCGAAACTGCGCGCACTTGCTGCAAAGCTCGGTCTCGAGAACGAGAAGAGCGTAAGTGAACTTGCGGTGGCGGTGGCGAATGCTGCTTTGGAGGACTTTTCGCGGAACGATGACCAGGCGTGTAGCTGGCTCAAGATCATGCTCCCCCCAAAGAGGCTGGAACTCCTTGAGAGAAATGACGTCATGGCAACCAACATTGATAAAGGGATCACGGAAGTGATGCACAGAACGCACATGGGGTGCGACGCTGATCCGGTGCCGTTAATATTCGGGGGGATCAAGTGCTCACTCGGCGATGTCACGGGCGAAAACATAAGCTCAAACATCTCAGATGTCTTGTTTGGCGCGCCGCAGATGGTGGTCTCAGAGGCTAATCTTGGAGCGTTAAAGCAGGACTACGTGAACGTCTGTGTGCACGGGCACAATCCCATACTGAGCGAAGTCATCTGCGACGCTGCTGACGAGCTGCAAGGCGAGGCCATAGCCGCTGGTGCGAAGGGGATTAATATCGTCGGCATTTGTTGCACTGGTAACGAACTGTTGATGCGCAGAGGTATTCCGCTCGTCACGAATTTCGCGAGTCAAGAATTGGCGATAATGACGGGCGTCGTCGACGTGATGGTCATCGATTATCAATGTATTGCGCCATCGGTGGGATTCTGGACGCAGTGTTTCCACACAAAGTTGATATCAACGATGCCGATTACCCGCATCCCTGGCGATACACACATCGAATTCAACGAAGCGGCGGCGCGCGAAGGCGCCCAAGAGATCGTGCGCGTCGCAATTGAAGCATACAATAACAGAGATCCAACCAAAATATTCATTCCTGACATTTCGAGCAAGGTCGTTGCAGGCTTCAGTCTCGAGTACATAAAATCGTTACTGAGTAGCTTCAACGAAAACGAACCGCTTGCGCATCTGGCCGAAAAGATTCGCAGCGGAGATGTCCAAGGCATCGCACTTATCGCGGGGTGCAACAATCCCACGAAAGCTGAACATGACCTCGGTCATTTAACTATCGCCAAAGAACTGGTCAAAAATAATATACTGACGCTTGTGACCGGTTGTGCGGCCCAATCTCTCGCGAAGCACGGCTTGTTGACGCCAGAAGCAGTTGACGAGTACGCCGGCGAATCCCTCAAGGCGTTCCTCAAAGACGTCGGGGAAAAGACCATTGGCGAATCGTTACCGCTCGTCCTTCATATGGGGTCCTGCGTGGACAACTCGCGCGTGGAAAACCTCGTCAGCGAACTCGCGCAGGTGATGGGCGTCGACATAGAGGACCTCCCCATCGTCGCGAGCGCGCCTGAAGCCATGAGCGAAAAGGCGGTGGCGATCGGGACGTGGTGCGTGGCAACGGGATGGCCCACGCACGTCGGGGTTTACCCCTTCATCAAAGGGAGTCCCCTTGCGGATGAAGTCGCTCAGGCGACGGCACACGACGTCTACGGCGGTCACTTTATATTTGAGCCCGATCCTACGGCCGCAGCGAAGACGCTGGTAAACACCGTCCAGTACCGCAGATGGAAGATGAACGCCCACAGCGAACTAGATGGCGGGGTCACGTACTGGAACGGATCCACGCCGTCGGTGGAGGTACCCGCGCTCTCGAATGAGGATCTCTACAAAAAGGCGATTGACGGGGCCATCATCGCAACGGGGTATGCAGACCAGCTGCTGAACAAGGCGATACGTCAGCACGGTCGCGATAAGGAGATAGGATACCCGAGCACGGGGTATTATCTTCCTTGTATCACCGCGTGGACAGGAGAACGAGTAACGAAACTCGCACAGCTGCCGCGGCTCCTCGGAGAGGTACGAGGGAAGATACGAGAGGAGTACACGTTTGACAACGCGGTGGCTTCGGGTGAAGCGACGATGATCGCTGCAGAGATCGTTGAAGCCCTCAAGTACATCGACAATCCTGACCCATACGCGGCCACTCCGTACACAGGGTTCGTCGCTGACGAGGTGCTGCGAAAGTTGGGGATCTCGTTCGTCGATGACACCATACCGGGAGTCCTCGTGCTGGTGGGGAAGGCGAGAGACCCAAAACTGCTTGCGAAGATCATCAGAGATTGTCAAAGTAAGGGCATGTTAGTGATTCCTACCTTTGATACCATACAGCAGATTAGCGAGGCCGGCATTGAGATCGGCGAGCACAAGGGGCTTGACCGGCTACTGTTTTGCGTAGGCGAATTCACGCAGGCAATTCACGCGTTGAGCTTTGCGATCCGCGCCGCGCTGACCTTCGGGAACGTCAAGCCAGGCGATAGGAAAGGTCTTTCCGATTACCTTGCAAAAAGGCCGAAAGTCGTCGTTGTCCAGTTAGGCCCTATTGATGACATTAAGGCAGCGATTGAGTTCGCCGTGCTGTTCAATGGTTCACCCACGATCACCGATCAAGACGTGGAGGAAGTGCCAGGCAAATATGAGGTGGAGAAGGATTACAATCAGATCGTCGCCCACGCGATAGAGATACGGAACATGAAGGTCACGTTTGGCGAAGTTTCGTTGCCGGTCGCCTTTGGGCTAGCGTTCGAGGGTGAAACGGTGCGTAAGCCGCAGACCTACATCGAGTGCGGGGGCCCGACAAAGACAAAGGTCTTTGAGCTTGTCAAGATTCGCGATGCTGATGCTGTTAAGGACGGTCAAATCACGCTCATCGGCAAGGACGTTGATGAGATGGAAGAAGGGAGCGTGTCCGCGCTGGGGATTCTCGTTGAAGTGTATGGAAAGCACATGAAAAGCGAGTTTGAGCCCGTCGTCGAGCGGCGCATCCATCAGTTCATCAACTATGCGGAAGGCGCGTGGCATACAGGTCAGCGAAACTTGATCTGGGTGCGACTAAGCAAGAACAGTGTGGCCAACGGGCTCCGCCTCAAGCACTTCGGAGATATCCTTTACCACAAGATGAAAGAAGAACTCGGCGGTATTATCAGCCGGATACAAGTCACGATCGTGACCGACGAGAAGGAAGTGGAGAAGCACCTGCCAGAGGCTATGGAGGCTTACACAGAGCGGGATCGGCGGATTGCAGGGCTGACGGACGAGAGCGTCGACGCGTTCTACTCGTGCACGTTGTGTCAGAGCTTCGCCCCGAGCCACGTATGCATCATTTCTCCGGAACGCCTTGGGCTGTGTGGCGCACTGAACTGGCTAGATGCGGCTGCGGGGTACAGCATCGATCCAAACGGGCCAAACAGGCCGGTTGAGAAGGGCGCTACGATTGATGAGCAGAAAGGCCAGTGGTCAAACGTGAACCAAGCGGTCCGCGAGCTCACCCACGGCCACATCGAGCGGATGAATCAGTACACTATGATGGAGGATCCGCAGACGTCGTGTGGATGCTTCGAGTGTATCGTGGCGATTAACAGTGATCTGCAGGGGGTGATCGTCGTCAACCGCGAGTACACGGGAATGACCCCGATCGGCATGAAGTTCTCAACGCTCGCCGGGTCTGTCGGTGGGGGCAATCAAACGCCCGGATTCATTGGCGTCGGCAGGCAGTTCATTACGAGTAAGAAGTTTATCCGTGCGGATGGGGGGCTGGCGCGCGTTGTTTGGATGCCGAAAGACCTGAAAGCGGCGCTACGGGAAGATCTGCAAGAGAGGGCAAAGGAACTAGGCTTGCCGGATCTGGTGGACAAGATCGCCGACGAAACTATTACGACGGATGCGGATGAACTAGCGGAGTACTTGGCGAAGGTCGATCACCCGGCGCTACGCATGTCGCCGATGGGCATGTTCTAAACGCGCCGTCGTGAGAAGCTCAGGGGTTACGGATGGTAGCAATTCCAAAGGAAAGTTGGAGTGGAAAGATAAAGGAGATCGCATTCGGGGCAACTGATGACGAAAGCGGAACGAGGGATAAAAAACTCCTTTTAGGTGGAGAGGCAACTCTTCCGTTTTTGGCGTTCGAGGGCAAGGTTTCGCGGCCGGCGATCGGAATGGAGGTGATCGATCACGTTGGCGATGATTACCCCCACATCATCATCGATGAAATCGGCGACGTCATCAAGGATCCCGTTTCGTGGGCGCGTGCGTGCGTTGATGTTCATGGCGCAGACTTCATCTGTTTGAAGCTGCTGAGCACGAATCCAGAGGAAGCAAACGTCAGCGCTGAAGATGCGGCCTCCCTCGTGTCCACCGTGCTCGCGCAGGTGAAGGCACCGCTCATAATACAGGGAAGTGGCGACTATGACAAGGACGCCCGGGTCATGGAGCTCTGTGGCGACGCCGCCAAGGGAGAACGGTGTTTGCTCTCCCGCGCGGAACAGGACGATTACAAGTCGATCGCCGTTGCGGCGATCGCCAACGGCCACGATGTCGTCGCGTTCTCAAACATCGACGTAAATATCGCCAAGCAGCTCAACATCATGCTCACCGAGTTTGGCGTGCCGGTCGACCATATCGTCAGTGACCCGCTCATGGCGGGAATTGGTTTTGGGATGGAATACGCATACTCTGCGATGGAACGGATTAAACTCGCCGGTCTCGTGGGAGATAAGATGCTCCAATCTCCGATGATCGCCGACATAAGCGTGGCGTGGAGCGCGAAGGAAGCATATCGCGTTGACGCTAAGCTGGGCGACGAGAGGGAAAGGGCAATCTTTTGGGAGGTGGCGTCTGCGTTGGCGGCTTTGATGGCCGGCGCGAATGCGTTGATTCTCCGACACCCTCGGTCTGTAGCGATCACGAGACACGTTGTCGATGAACTGATGGGATAACTACCATGCCGATGACAGCGCTCGATATATTCAAACTCCTCGCCAAAAAGAATTGCGGCGAATGCGGGGTCCCCACGTGCTTGGCGTTTGCCATGATGTTGGCGAACAAGCAGACAGAGCTCACGAAATGTCCGTATGTTTCACCCGAAGTGGTGCAACAACTCGAGAGCTCCGCTTCGCCGCCGATGCGCACCGTCACCGTCGGAGACCTTGAAATCGGAGGCGAAACCGAGCTGTTCAGACACGAGAAGAAGTTTTTCAACCAGACGGCATTTGCGGTGGTAATCGAGGACGACAGCGACAACGAAAGCATCGTGGAAAGGGCCAAGAAGCTCGATGCGATGAAATACGAGCGGATTGGCACCATCTCAGGCGTGGACTTGATAGCTGTCGAATCGAAAGGGGATGCACAGCGGTTCTCTGAAGTGGTGACGCTCGTGAAGGAAAACAGCGGATTGCCGTTCGTTTTGATGAGCGATGACCCCCAGGTCGTTGAGGCGGGGCTTAAGGTAGTGTCGAAGTCCAAGCCGTTGATTTACGCCGCTAATGCGAGCAACTGCACTGCACTTGCAAAACTCGCGCGGCAGTACGCGTGCCCGCTCGCGCTCTACTCAGACGACGTCGATGAGCTCGTCTCGCTGTCTGAAATAGCGAAGAGCGAGGGCGCTGATGACATCGTATTAGATCTGAATCTTGGTGCCAAGCCATTGCGTGAGGCATTGGAATGGCTCACCATTTTGCGTCGACTCAGTGTCAAGAAGCTCTTCCGGCCGCTGGGCTACCCCGTCATGCTAAACGTGGATAACGGGACGGACGTCGAAACGCAAGCGATAAGGGCCGCGATAGGAACGCTGAAATACGCGTCGCTGATCATCTTTGGCGACCTTGATGCCGCGCGGTTATACCCCCTTACGACGCTGAGGACTAATATCTTCACGGACCCCCAGGCGCTCATACAGGTCAATCCAGGTCTCTATGACATAGGAAAGCCCAGCCGGAACTCGCCAGTCATCGTCACCTCAAATTTCTCCCTCACATATTTCACCGTCGCAAGCGACATTGAAGCAAGCAAAGTCCCTGCGCGCCTTCTTGTGGTCGATACCGAAGGCCTCTCGGTGATGACCGCATTCGCCGCTGACAAGTTTACGCCAGAGACAATCGCACAGGCGCTTGAGGAATACAAGGTCGCAGAAAAGGTGGATCACCGAAAGCTCATAATTCCCGGCATGATCGCCATGCTGAAGATGAAACTCGAGGAGCTTACAGGCTGGGAAGTCATCGTTGGTGTCAAAGATTCGTCTGCACTGCCAAAGTATTTGAAAGAGCTTACAAACGGATAGCCGCGCTCACGGCGTTATTGAGTGTTCTGCAATCGCGCTCACTGCTTTAAACGCTGCTGAATCACTAGGCAGTTCAAACAGAGATCTCCCCTCCAATGCATACTCTCCAACCAATGCATCTGTTGGGATAGCACCGATGAGGTCTAATTCCTGTTGCCGTATCTGGTCCTTGATGCTTTCCGGTATACCGTTCTCGACTTCGTTCAAAACCAAATAGATTTTTCCTACCACAAGATTGAGGCCCTCAGAGAGCTTCTTTATCCGACTCGCCGTGACTATGCCTAGCACGGTCACGTCGCTCATGATGAACAGCACGTCAACATCTCTCGTCGTGCGTCGTGATAGGTGTTCCATACCTGCTTCGTTGTCGATCACAACGTAATCGTAATTGACGGAGAGCCTGTCGAGGACATCGCGCAGCACGTTGTTGATGTAGCAGTAGCAGCCAGGCCCTTCAGGCCGTCCCATCGCGATAAGGTCAAACGTGTCTCCTTCAACGAGAGCCAAACGTATCTGATACTCAATAAGTTCACTCTTGGCGACCCCTGCGGGAAACTGCTCTTTGAGCAGATCCTCTCGTAAGTCGCCAATCGTTTTATCGACGTGCATTCCGAGCCGCGCGTCCAAGTTTGAGTTCGGATCTGCATCGACAGCCAAGACAGTGGCGCTGTTAGTGCTCAAGTGTTTTACAAGGAGCGAAGCAAAAGTCGTTTTGCCTGTTCCGCCTTTACCCGTTATCGCAATGGTTGGCACGCTGTCTCTCCGTAATGCTGTGTGAGGAAATCCCCACCGCTAAGCCTACGCTGCTCTTCTACTTAAATCCAGGTCACTCTTGCGACTTATCTCACCATTGGGTGACCGGCAAGCGGCCGCCTCGCGTAGTCAGGGATCGAGGGCGCGCACTCATCTCGCAAGAGGTGTATCAGGTGAAAAGGATACGCCACGCTATTTACGTGTAGACTCGTGTGGCAATGTGGGGAAACTGATCAAGTTCAGTGTGCGGAATGAACAGGGCTGAGGTAAACTCTTTGAAGAACATGCTGCTGACGCTCAGCTCTATGTGTGTCATATTTTCGACGATCTCTGCTGCTTTGTCTTGCAGGTCCCGCGAGAGCAATACCATTCGCGCTCCGCCAAGAGCCCCATTGCCAATGAACTTGAACGTATCGAGAGGTAGGTCAGGAAGCAATCCAATCGTAATTGCTTTCTTGGTGTCAAGGTAGTTGCCGAAGCTCCCTGCGATGAAGACGTTGCACAGGTCGCCAAATTTGTAGCCAAACGTTTTGAGCAGCACATTACAGCTCGCGTAGACCGCGGCCTTTGTTCGAAGTATGTTTTGAATGTCGACGTCAGTCATGACTATGTTCTTGTCAATGGCTGTGTCCTCTTTGAACGCCACGATGAACTGGTTGCCGTTGCTTCCGACCTCGGTTCTGACGTTGTTCTTGTCTAGCTGAATTTTCCCCGTTCGGTCAATAACGCCATTGCTGAAGAGCTCTGCGATGAGTTCTATGAGACCCGATCCGCAAATGCCCTTTGCCTTTTCGTTGCCGATGGTCGAGTACTCTACCAGACCGTCGTTGATCCACACGCGCTCAATTGCGCCGTTCATCGCTCGGACGCCGAACTCAACTTCCCCACCTTCAAAGGCCGGACCCGCTGAACACGAGCACGACACGAGGAACGTATCGTTTCCCAATACTACCTCGCCGTTGGTGCCGACGTCGATCAGTAATGAGATGTCCTTATTGTCGCTCATCCCAGATGCGATGATGTCAGCTGTGACGTCGCCGCCGACGTAGCTGCTCCTGCACGGGAGCGCATAAATATAGGCGTTGGGGTTAACGCTCAGGTCGAGCTTCACCGCCTTCATCTGGGGGGCGAAGGACATTACTGGTATGTAAGGCTCGTGGCGTATGTACTTGGGATCCAGCCCATAAAAAAGGTGCATCATAACGGTATTGCCTGAAAGAACCACCCGACAAATCCTTTCATAGCGTACGTTGTTTTCGATAACGAGCTCTCGTATGAGGTCATTGATACCATATCTAATGGTACTTGTCAGTTTGCTGAGGCCATCGTCGTGCTCTTCGGTGTACATCACTCGGGAGAGGACGTCTTCACCATACACGACTTGCTTGTTATAGTTAGATCGGGCGTCAATCACCCTGCCAGTTGTCAAATCCACTAACTCGACGACAATCGTCGTAGTCCCTATGTCGACGGCGATTCCGATCAAGTCGTTATCTGAAGGAGGACCGATATCGATGATCTCTTTCCTGTCCCAGAGATCCATCAGCGTGACGTTCACGTTCCATTGGTTGTCTCGAAGCACTCTGCTTATCTTCTTCAAGGTGGGCAGCCCGATCGTCACGTGCCCCATATCGAGATTGCGCAGCGCGTGCGTGACTCTATCGAGGTCGCTCACGTAATCCGCTAGTGACGGGGGGGTCAGAGAAAGCGGTACCTTCAGCACGGGCGGGTCAATCGCTGGCAGAGGCGTGACGCTTTTCATGAGTATTTGGTGCGATTCGACCCTACTCTCTTTGGGCACGGTCACTTTCAAATTGCCTGCGACTCGAGCCAAACACGCCAAAAAGTAGCCGCCTGCTTTTTCTTCAGCGGTTAGCAGGTCAGTCTCGTCGCTTTGGACGTTCCCCTCGATGAGGACTTTACACTTGCCACATTTGCCTCGGCCTCCGCAGATGCTATCGATGTAGATGTCGGAGCTCGTAGCTGTGTCAAGTACAGTCGTGCCTCGTTCAACCTTGACAGTTTTGTTGTCAGGTTTAAAAACAACCTTGAATTCTTTCTTCAAATTGCCCCAAAAGCCTCACATTGTGTTCAAAATTGACGTGTCTTTATATACTATATTTTTATATATAGGTTGCGAGGTGGGTAGCGTCGTACGCGCGAATGCGAAAGCGTTAAAGCGTTACGCACACCTAATCACTTGTCACTTTAGCGAGGGAGTTGTCCATGATAGTCATTGGCGGTAACATCAACGGCTACTCAAAGTCAGTCGAAGCGATTATCGATCGACGAGATACGAAAGCCGTTCAGGAACTTGCAGTTCGGCAAGTCGACGCCGGGGCGCAAATCATTGACCTCAACGCGGGGCTTGGCAGGAGCGATGCCGCTGAGCTGATGAAATGGCTGGTAACGACTGTGCAAGATGTGGTTGACGTAACGCTTTCCATTGACACTCCTAAAATCGATGTGATGAAAGCGGGTATCGACGACGTCAAAGGAAAGTCGATGATCAATTCGATCCCCGCCGAGCAGGAGAAGATGGCGACGCTTTTTCCATTAGCCGCGGAACACGATTCAGAAATCATATGCATGACGATGGACGAGAAGTTCATCCTTGGCGATGTCGACAAACGAGTGGAACAGGCGGCGACGCTTGTCGCAAGCGCCTGCGAGTATGGGATCGATGTCGAAAAGCTTTATGTCGATCCGGTCTGTCTGCCGGTAAGTACGGCGCAAGATCAAGCTCCCGTGGTCGTCGAAGCGGTGCGGCGAATTGGCTTGCTTACGAGCCCCGCGTCAGTGCTAAAGACGACCGTTGGCCTCAACAATATCTCGCACGATACGAAGAACCCGCGGCTGATAGAAAGAACGTTTTTGGCGATGCTGATCGGGGCTGGTCTTTCATCGGCAATCATAAACACCGAGGATCGAGAGCTGCTCGACACGATAAAGACGTGCGACGTGCTTCTCAACAAGGACGTATACGCCACGGACTATCTGAGAGCGTAGCGCCAAACGCGCTCATAAGGGTGGTTTGTCAATTTGAGCTTTTTAGCAACGCGGTGCGGCTCAACTAACTTTTGCTAAAGCTTAAATAGCATCCCCATTTATTATATCGGATGGGTTTGGTCACAATGAAGTCAGAGATATTATTAGAGATCAAGGCTGCTGAAGCGGAAGCCCAGCGAATGATCGATGAAGCTCAGACCCAAAAAGAAAAAACAATCGACGATGCAAAAAAGAAATCGTTTGAGATAATTGATGCGTCAGAGAAAGAAGCAAGCAAGATAGCAGACGATTTGAACGCGACTGCCGATTTAGAGATAAGCACAGCTAAGCAAGCAATCCATAAGACCGGAGAAGCAGATATTTTAAGCGTCAAAGAGCGCGCCGAGAAAAAGCACGCTGAAGCGCTCTCGTATTTGGTTGAGGAGTTTAAGAGGACGCACTATGTTTGAGCCGCAAGCGATGACTAAAGTCATCATTGCCGGATCGAAAGACTACATGGGCGTCGCGATAGATACCCTCCATAAGCATAACGTTGTCCACATTGCTGACTTCGTTGATGAAGATGAAGACTTCAAGATCGGCAAGCCGTACGCTAGCGCCACCAAGCTCTCAGAGCGGGCCGTATCCCTGCGCTCTATAGCGAGTTATCTCAACATCACGGGTAAAGAGGACATTCAGAGCAGGTACCCGGAAGGCGCTATTACCGATGAGATCGATGAGAAAACGGAGCGCCTCAATTTTGAAGTTACGCAAGTAACACACAAGATAAGCGATATCGATTCGCACATCAAAGACATCAACGACAAAAAGCGGTTGCTCGACCCTCTGAAGAGCTTTGACCTGCCACTCGATCTGTATGGCGGCTATCGCTCGTTAGCGGTGTTTGTCGGGACACTGAAAGGGTCGCCTCCGATCAGCGACATCACCAATGACTATGAGCTCGAAACTGTGCCCTATGGCAGGGGGCACGTCATCGCCCTTTTTGTGCCTAGGGAATTTGAGGACGATGTTCTGAAACGCTTGCAAGACCAGAGCTATTCAGCGCTTTCGCTCCCTGAAATGGAGGGCACTCCGAGGGACATACTCGCAAATATCGATGCACAGCGTACCGAACTTGAATCCGAAAAAGAAAGGAGTCAGGAGGATCTAAATGCGCTGCGGGAAAGATACATCGATTACATTCTCGCTTCAGACGAGTGCCTCTCGGTAGCAACGCAAAAGGCTGAAGCTCCGCTGCGATTCGCCACGACGAAGAACGCATTCATCGTTGAGGGCTGGATCCCCACAAAGAATCTCGAACGCGTCCAAGGCGACGTCGATCGGGCGACTGAAGGTCACGTCATGGTGGCCACTGATGCATCAGAGGCAGTCAGCGCAGAAAAAGTTCCCATAGCACTCGAAAACCCGATGCCTTCAGAACCTTTTGAGGTGCTCGTGAGGGCCTTTTCACTTCCGAAGTATAACGAGATCGACCCAACGACGTTCGTCGCTCTGATTTATCCTTTTCTCTTCGGCCTGATGCTGGGCGATATTGGCTACGGAGCCGTGGTTATCGGAATAGGCTTCTTGGTGCAACGAAGACTGAAATCGAAAGGCATTCGCGATTTAGCCAAGATCCTGGTCTATGCAGGGGTAATATCCGTCGTGTTCGGATTTATCTATAATGAGTTCTTTGGCGCCCAGCTCTTTGGGGGAGGAGGTTTCATTCCGTTCTTTTACGCTTATCCGACTATTCCCCGTTTTGACAATGTTCTCACCTTGCTGCTGGTTACCTTAGTTATCGGTATCTTGATGCTCACGCTCGGATATGCGCTCGGATTTGTCAACGAATATCGACAGCAAGGGCTGAAGCACGCGGTGTTCTCGAAAGTGAGCTGGCTCCTTCTGCTCTGGGGCGGGGTGCTCGTGATCATTGAGATCTTGCCGCCTCTCACGACGGGAGCTGCGATCAGGATATCTCCCGCGTTGTTGGGTGGCTTGGCAGTCGCCGTAGTTGGCTTCGTCTTCTTGATAATGGGTGAAGGCATCATCGGCATCGCTGAGCTTCCGACGCTTCTGTCAAATGTGCTCTCGTACTCGCGATTGCTCTCGATAGGTATCTCTTCGGCCGGTATCGCTCTTGCAGTGAATAAGCTGTCAGATGCGCTCTTCTTCTCTAAGGGCGGGGTTTTTATCATTTTTGGAGTGCTAATGCTAATCGTTGGCCACACGGTGAACACTGCGCTGGGCATCTTGGATTCAGGCTTGCAATCTTTGAGATTGCATTACGTGGAGTTCTTCACGAAGTTTTATAGTGGAGGCGGAACGAAATATAGGCCGTTTGGTTATGAAAGAAAATATACGGAGGAACAATAAATGGTAGATCCAATTGGAGGAGGTATGATCGCTTTGGCCGCAGCCATAGCGGTCGGCGCCACGGGAATCGCAGCCGCCATGGGCGAGCAAGTCATTGGCTCAGCAGCCATAGGAGTTATGGCGGAAGACGAAGGCTTCTTTGGGAGGGGTCTGGTCATGACCGTCATTCCGGAGTCTATTGTAATCTTCGGGCTCGTCGTGGCCTTGATACTGCTCTTTGTGGCTATGCCTACAATCTGAGGACCTATGGGCCTGGAAGTCGTCGTCAAGGACGTCCTAGCGCGAGGAGAGGAGGAAGCGAACCGCATCAGGCAAGAAGGAACGGACGAAGCCAATGCCATAATCAGGGGGGCCGAGAACACAGCACGTCAGATCCTCGAAGAAAGACGAGAGCAGGCAGTCCAAAAAATTGAACGTCGAAAAAACAGAGAAATATCCAGCGCGAACCTTGATGTTAAGCGATCGATCCTCAACGCGAAGAAACAACTGCTTGACAACGTATATAACGAAGCCCTGGGGTCGCTAGCTGCACTTTCTGAATCGGAGCGAGAAACTATCATCAAGAAGCTGCTCGAATCACACACTGACTCAAAGCGTATATTTTCAAATAAAAGCGACGAATCCATAGTGAGACGAATCACCGACTTGGAATATGGCGGCACGATCCTCTGTTCGGGCGGCATAGTTTTGGAAAATGAAGATGGCACAGTCATACACGACCTGACCTTCGATACGCTTCTCAGGACCGTGCGTGAGACGTCTTTGAAGCAGCTCTTAGAAATTTTGAATGTGTGAGCGCAATGTACGCGCGGCCAAAAAAGGGCAAGTCTTCAGGATCTGCACCCAGAGCGAGATACGCCTATGGCACTGCACGAGTGCACGCAATGAAGGTGAAGCTCTTTCCGAAGGAGACCTACGCAAAGCTCCTTGTCATGGCCCTTCCTGAAATAACCCGATTTATTGAAGAGTCGGAGTACAAAGCTGAAGTCGACGAACTCGCGCGCACGTACTCAGGCATAGACTTAGTTGAGTTCGCTACGCACCTGAACTTGGCGAGGACATTCACTAAGATCATGGAGATGACGATGGGCGAACCTCACGACTTGATCGTCGAATATCTCAGACGCTGGGACATCTGGAATATTAAAACTATACTGCGAGGAAAAACGTACGGAGCTTCCGATGAGGAGATAGTGAGGATCCTGGTCCCCAGTGGCGAGCTCTCGCGCGAGTACCTGCAGACGCTCGTACGGAAGCCGAGTGTTGAAGAGGTAATCGCTGCGTTGAAAGGCACGGTCTATTACGATGTCATCAAAGATATTGGCTACACTGAATCTTCGATGAAGGTCGAAGACGAACTTGACAAGTTCTACTATGCACGAATGGTGGATCTCGTATCGAGAATAGGCGGCTCTTCGTTGTACTTGACCGTCATTAAAATGGAGATCGACGTTGCCAACTTAAAAACACTATTCAGGTTGAAAAATGCAGACATTTCAGGCTCGCGCGTTCTTGAATATGTCATACCGGGCGGACTGTATCTCTCAGACAAAGAGATTGAGAGGATGGCTGATGCGCCCTTCGACGAATTTGTAGCTCTGCTGAGCAAATATCAGTATTGGAGCGCTATTTCCGACATCGTTACAGAGCGAATGGGATCATTGAGCAAGATCGAACTGCGGCTTAACAAATACTTGAACGAGCACGTGTGGAAGATCTCTACGTTCAATCCGTTGACGGTGCTGCCCATGCTGGGGTACATGTTGAGTAAAGACACAGAAGTGGACAACATCCAAGCGATAGTGCGAGGCAAAGAGGCGGGACTCTCGCAAGAAATCATCAAAGACCATCTGCTATTGTAGAAGAATACATTTTAGGGCAAACGTTTTGTAATGCGGTGAGTTGCGTGGAGGTTGCAGTTGTCGGCAGCGCGGATTTTGTGACAGGCTTTCTATTAGCAGGCGTGCGAAAAACGTTCATCACCACCGATGCTGATTTAGAGCCGACACTTAAGAAGGCTTTAAAGGACGAGGACATTGGCATATTAATCATGAATAGCGACGATGTGGAAAAGGTGTCGATGCCTCTACGCATAGCTTTAGATGACTCGGTAGAACCGACCGTCATCTCAATTGGCGGCGCGGGAGAAGAGCGCACGCATTTGCGAGAGAAGATAAAGCGATCTGTAGGTGTTGACTTGTGGAAGTAGAGCAAAAGGGCAGGATATATCGGGTTGCAGGGCCCGTCGTTACGGCTACCGGAATCGAAGCAAAGATGTATGACCTGGTAAAGGTCGGTGACGAAGGTCTCTTGGGAGAGGTCATCGAGATCGACCGGGACAAGTTCATCATTCAAGTTTATGAGGATACGTCAGGCCTGAGGCCCGGCGAGCCTGTGGAGAACACGGGGTTGCCGCTTTCCGTTGAGCTGGGGCCCGGGCTCTTAGGTTCCATCTATGATGGCATACAACGGCCGCTTCCAGTGTTGAATGCGCAACTAGGTGACTTCATTGAGCGGGGCGTTGCCGCATCGGGACTCGATCATTCAAAGAAGTGGGACTTCGTGCCGGAGGTTAAGCCCGGCGAGGAGGTCCACGCGGGTCAAGCTCTCGGCCATGTACAAGAGACGCCGCACTTACAGCACAAGATTATGGTCCCTCCTGAGAAAGGCGGAACGATAAAGACGATAGCGTCAGGAGAGCACACGGTAGAAGACGTTATTTGCACTCTAGACGACGGAACAGAACTCAAGCTCATGCAGGAATGGCCGGTTCGCGTGTCGAGACCATCGGTTGAGAAGTTAATGCCTGACACCCCCCTCGTTACGGGGCAACGGATTCTGGATGCACTCTTCCCTGTGGCGAAAGGCGGAACTGCAGCTATTCCTGGACCTTTTGGTTCTGGAAAGACGGTCGCGCAGCAACAGCTCGCGAAATGGTCGGACACACAGATTGTGGTGTACATCGGCTGCGGAGAGCGCGGCAATGAAATGGCTGACGTGCTCACGGAATTTCCGGAGCTTCTAGACCCCCAAACAAACGCGCCGCTCATGGACCGAACCGTACTCGTAGCAAATACCTCAAATATGCCGGTAGCAGCCCGCGAGGCGTCAGTCTACACCGGCGTGACCATCGCTGAGTATTTCCGCGATATGGGGTATGACGTTTCCCTTATGGCAGACTCCACGTCACGATGGGCTGAGGCTATGCGTGAGATCTCTTCACGTCTGGAGGAAATGCCCGGCGAGGAGGGGTATCCTGCATATCTCGCCGCACGGCTCTCTGAGTTCTATGAGCGTTCGGGGCGCGTCAAGACACTTGGCGGTAACGAAGGTTCTATCACCGTTATCGGGGCGGTGAGCCCTCCCGGAGGCGATTTCTCGGAGCCCGTGACCCAAAATACGCTCCGGATCGTGAAAGTATTTTGGGCTCTTGACAGCAAGCTCTCACAACGGCGCCATTTTCCCTCTATTAACTGGCTCGATTCATATAGCCTCTATACGCAAAACCTCGCGGAATGGTTTGTCGATCATGTCGCCGGAGATTGGGAAGAACTCAGAATGCGGGCTATGGCGATACTCCAGAAAGAAAGCGAACTTCAGGAAGTTGTGCAACTAGTGGGATCTGATGCGCTCCCTGACGATGAGCAATTAACGCTGGAAGTTGCGAGGATGATTCGTGAGTACTTCTTGCAGCAAAACGCGTACCACGAGGTAGATACCTACTGCCCACTTCAAAAGCAACACGATATCCTCGCAGCCATAATGGTTTATGATGACCTCGCGAGAAAAGCTCTTAATATGGGCAGACTCGTCGATGAGATCATCAACGTCCCAGCAAAGTCAGAGCTGGCGCAAATCAAGTTTGAAGCAGAATACGGGACCAAGCTTGAAGAGATTGAAACAGCCCTGCGAGCGGAACTAGCATAGGGTGAAGAAAATGAAAGAGTATCGAACAATAACATCCATTGCGGGGCCCCTCGTTTTCGTTGAGAAAACAGAGCCTGTTGGGTATATGGAGCTTGTCAACGTCATCCTCGCAGACGGAACTGTAAAAAGAGGACAGGTTCTTGATACGTCCGAAAAGTTGGTAGCACTTCAAGTATTCGAAACGACGGCGGGCATTGACCGACACTCGAAAATACAGTTCACCGGCGAAGTCATCAAGATGCCCGTCTCGACCGAAATACTCGGCCGAATACTCTCAGGATCAGGAGAACCGCTCGATGGCGGTCCAGAAATCGTGCCTGAAAAGCGACTCGACATAACGGGCGCGGCCATTAACCCCTATGCACGAGATAACCCATCTGAATTCATCCAAACCGGCATTTCCACGATAGACGGAATGAATACCCTCGTTCGAGGGCAGAAATTGCCCATTTTCTCGGGATCGGGTCTCCCCCATAACGACTTGGCGCTGCAAATTGCGCGGCAGGCGAAAGTATTGGGTGCAGAAGAAGCCTTTGCTGTCATTTTCGTCGCCATGGGCATCACCGCAGAAGAAGCGCGACATTTTATGAACGACTTTGAGAGAACTGGGGCGCTTGAGCGGGCCGTCGTGTTTTTGAACCTTGCGGATGATCCTGCAATTGAGCGGCTCATTACCCCACGGCTTGCGCTTACAACGGCTGAGTACCTCGCCTACGAACACGATATGCACGTCCTCGTTATACTCACGGACATGACGAATTATTGCGAGGCGCTGCGGCAGATTGGCGCTGCCCGAGAAGAGGTGCCGGGGCGGCGAGGCTACCCCGGATACATGTACACCGACCTTGCGTCGATCTATGAACGCGCCGGACGAATCCGCGGTAAAACAGGTTCGATTACGCAAATCCCGATTCTCACCATGCCCGGCGACGATATCACCCACCCAATTGCCGACCTTACGGGGTATATTACGGAAGGGCAGTTCGTGATATCGCGTGAGCTACACAGGAGAGGCATATATCCGCCGGTGAACGTCCTCCCCTCGCTCTCACGCCTTATGAACTCGGGCATAGGCGTTGGAAAGACGCGTGAAGACCATAAGGCGGTATCGGACCAGCTTTATGCGGGGTACGCCGAGGGCAAAGATTTGCGCGGGCTCGTCGCGATAGTCGGCAAGGAGTCACTCTCCGATCGTGACAAAACGTTCCTCATGTTTGCAGATATCTTCGAGGACAAATTCGTGCGACAAGGTTACGAGGAAGATCGCGGTATAGAAGAAACGCTCCAGCTCGGCTGGGACTTGCTTGCAACGTTGCCGGAAGCGCAACTGACCAGAATTGACAGGAAGCTTATTGAGAAATATCATCCGGCACACGTCGCGAAAAAGGCTGAGGAGCCCGTGCTCGCAGTCTCTTCCTAGCGTGGCTTTAGACAAGGCGTAGGCGGCGTACATACGTAGCGCCAGAATCCCCGTTCGACTAAGGAGAGCGCATGGCTTTAAGGGAAGTAAAACCAACACGATCGGAACTGCTCGAAATTAAGAAGAAAATCCGGTTGTCGGAGTCGGGCTACAACCTGCTGAAGATGAAGCGGGACGGGCTCTTGCTGGAATTCTTTGACGTCCTTGAAAAGGTGAAAGATGCGAGCATAGACCTAGCGAACGCGTACAAAATTGCGAAGGAGAAGATTGATGTCGCGGAAATGGTCGAAGGCGTAATAGAAGTGTATTCCGCCGCGTTTGCTTTGAAGCACAAGCCAGAGGTCGCTTTAACGAGCAGGAGCTTAATGGGGGTCACCGTCCCGGAAATATCTTTCACTACTATCAGCAAGAGCATAGATGAGCGCGGTTATGGTATAATAGGGACATCATCGGCGATTGACGAGGCTGCAGCCGCATACGAGGAGCTGTTAGACAAGATTATACGTGCGGCGGAAGTCGAAACCGCCGTCAAGCGACTGCTTATGGAAATTGAAAGGATTAAACGTCGCGTAAACGCACTTGAATTTCGGGTTATCCCGGACTTGAAAGAGGCCGAGGCGTTCATCATGTTCAGGCTCGAAGAGATGGAACGCGAAAATATCTTCAGGCTTAAAAAAATCAAGAAAAAAGCGGCGAGTTCTGAAGCCGCGTGACACAGATCTTTTCGTCGTACCCAACGTATCTGTGGCGGTCGCCTTTCTCTAAGACGCCGCTGCGGGATGTGAGCTGACATACTGCGCATAACCACCGATCAACGCAAAAAATGGATCATGCGCTGTTCGCGCGAACCGCCGCGGTGCTAGGTTCGATAGGCAGCTCGTAGGAATTGATTTCCAAAAAAGATATCTAAACGTAGCTAGAATATGAGTAGGGTAGTGTTATGCCTGAAGCCCATGACGAGGAAGTTGGAAGGCGGCTATTTCAAATACACAAGGAAAAAGCCGTTGAAGTTGCACTCGAAAAAATACGGCGAAAAATGCCGTCAGAGTGGAAGTCATTCACTTCAACAGACATTGACGTGCTCAAGCACATCCTAGGTGAGGCGTGGGTCTGCATCAAGCGGAGCGAATGGGAGGGTATCTCGTTTGCAAAGCTGACCCAGAAAGATTTACAGGTAATCATAGAAATCGCAAATCAAGTGAGTAGCAAGGAAAAACCGGAAAAAATAGCGGTTGATGAGGTTTGCGCTGCGATAATAACTAAAGAATAACCCTTCTTACTGGTCCCGAGAAGGCGCAGCCCGTCGTGCTTACCAGTCGATGCAGGCTAGGCGATAGAACTTATGCTGCGCCCATAGATGCAGCTAGCTGCTTTTTCTTTGTAGCCTTCCGTCTTCGTTCGAGGATCTTTTTGACCTTCTTCAGCCGGTACAAATCCTCCCTCTCGCGCTCTCCGATGGATATCTTGATGTATTTGGCTTGCCTTTTTAGCTCAGGTATGAGTACTTGTTCGAGGGCGTTTACGCGCCTTCTATTCATTTGAATCTCGTCTCCGAGCCTGCGAAGAGATGTTTCAGTTTCTGCCAGCCCGATGATCAGATCCAGCTCCGCTTCATACCGCTCGGCCGCTTCGTCAATCCGGCCGCTCGTCCCTATCATACTGTAACCCCGTTCGAGGACACTTTTTGTGACCGTTTTACGCTCAACGAGGGGAACGGGAACCCCCATTATGTTTTTTCCCCCAATCTCAAGGGTCAGGAATCGTTTCGTTGCAAAAGACGCGGATTTCAGAGCTGTAAGATCGTCAACTGCTTCGGCGACGCACAGCGAGCGTTGCGCGTCGACAGCTGCGGCCTCCAGTTCTTCTCGTGATTTGGAAACCGAGACCATGATGTGAAAAAACTCCTGAATGAGGGCGTCCATTTTTTCGCGCAAGAGGTCTCGTCCTTGCTCCGCTAGCTTTATTTGAGCTCTCTTCTTGATGAGTTCCATTCTGGTCGGATTAACTTGTTCCATGTGATTTCCCATTGTAGACCGGGTGGTATTTTTGAATGTAATCCAACTTGATCCGCTTGAGCTCTTCCTCAGGAAGCATTGAGAAGAGGTCCCACGCTATCGCGAAGGTGGTTTCGATATTCCGGTCTTCGTCTCCTTGTGAGATGAATTTCCGCTCAAATTCGTCTGCGAACTCGAGATATTTCTTATCCAATTCAGTCAACGCTTCCTCCCCGACAATCGCTACCAGTCGTCTCAAATCTCTGCCGTAGGCGTACGAAGCGTAGAGCTGATCTGCTACGTTCCGGTGATCTTCCCTGGTTTTTTCGGATCCAATCCCCAGGTTCATCAGTCGAGACAAGCACGGAAGCGCGTCGATGGGAGGATCAACTCCTCTTCGGTACAGATCTCTGCTCAACACGATTTGCCCTTCGGTAATGTAACCTGTCAAATCTGGCACAGGGTGGGTAATATCGTCATCGGGCATGGTGAGAATCGGAATTTGGGTAATCGAACCCGTCTTTCCTTTAATCCGTCCTGCGCGTTCATAAATTGACGCGAGGTCCGTATACATGTATCCTGGGTAGCCCCGCCGGCCCGGCACCTCCTCGCGCGCGGTGGAGATCTCTCTCAAAGCCTCGCAGTAATTCGTCATATCGGTGAGAATAACTAGCACGTGTAGGTTGTGGGTATACGCGAGGTATTCTGCAACGGACAAGGCACACCGAGGTGTTGCGACGCGCTCAATAGTCGGGTCGTCTGCCAAATTCATGAAGAATACCACGCGCTCGAGCGCCCCTGTCCGTTCGAAATCCGTCATGAAGAATGACGCATCTTTGTACGTAATGCCCATCGCAGCGAAAATGACCGCAAAGTTCTCTTCTTCGCCTAGCACCTTCGCCTGGCGCGCGATTTGAGCGGCTAACCTGTTTGCCGGCAAGCCGGAACCAGAGAATATTGGCAGCTTTTGTCCACGGACTAGCGTGTTTAAGCCATCGATGGCGGACATCCCCGTTTGAATAAAGTCCGCCGGTTTGTCGCGAGCGTACGGATTGATAGGGGTCCCAGCGATATCCACGCTTTCTTCTGAAATGATGGCAGGGCCCCCATCTCTTGGGTTGCCAACGCCGTCGAAAATCCTTCCAAGCATGTCAAGAGAGACATCTATTTTCGGCGGTTCCCCCGTAAATCTGACCCGTGTTTCAAGGTCGTCTATGCCGCTAGTCCCCTCAAAGACTTGAACAACTGCGAGCTCTCGAGAAACATCTAGAACTTGACCAGTCCGTTCTTCGCCATTGGGAAGTGTAATCTTGGCAGTCTCTCCGAATGACACTCCTTTCACGTTCTCGGTGAATATCAACGGCCCAGACACATAGTTGATCGTTTTGTACTCTTTGGTGAGCAGACTGGGGGGGGTCATTGTGCGACCTCCAGAGATGCGACACTTGTATCTATTGTGTCTAGGAGGCCTTTGATAGTGGCCACATCTTCTTGTTCCTTCATGCGTGCGATTTCGGTTTTGACTGGCAAATCGAGCAGTTGCTGGAGCGAGGCCCCTTTGCTCAGCGCCTCGGTTATTGCATCGTGGAAGGTGAGGATCGCTTTCAACATCCAGTACTGCTTCTCAAGGGGGCAGAAAGAGTCGACCTCGTCAAACGCGCTTTGCTGCAAAAAGTCCTCACGCACCATTCTCGTTACCTCTAAGATCGCCTTCTCGCTCTCTGGCAAGGCATCAGGGCCCACAAGTTGAACGATCTCTTGCAATTCGACCTCCTTTTGGAGAAGAAACATCGTTTTGTCTCGGAGCTCTCTCCAGTCGCGCGCGATGTTCTCTGCAAACCAGTCTTCGACGCTTTCTATGTAGAGACTATAGCTGTTGATCCAATTGACGGCCGGAAAATGTCTCCTGTACGCAAGGCTGGTATCCAAGGCCCAGAACGCGCCGGCTATCCGCAACGTGTTTTGTGTTATCGGTTCTGAGAAGTCGCCTCCTGGTGGCGACACTGCGCCGACGACCGTGATAGATCCAGCTCGTCCATCTGAGCCCAAACAAACAACCCTCCCGGCACGTTCGTAAAAGGCGGCCAATCGTGTCGCGAGATAGGCTGGGTATCCCTCCTCACCGGGCATCTCTTCAAGCCGGCCTGAGACCTCCCTAAGGGCTTCGCCCCACCGTGAGGTCGAGTCTGCCATTAAAGCGACGTCATATCCCATGTCGCGGTAGTATTCAGCCATTGTAATCCCGGTATAAATCGAGGCCTCCCTCGCTGCGACGGGCATGTTTGAGGTGTTCGCGATCATGATGGTTCTTTCGATCAGGGGTTGTTGGGTGCGGAGATCAACCAGCTCCGGAAACTCGGTAAGCACGTCAGTCATCTCGTTGCCTCGCTCTCCACAGCCGATGTACACTACAATCTGAGCATCTGCCCATTTGGCGAGCGTTTGTTCTGACACCGTCTTTCCGGTGCCGAATCCACCAGGAATCATGGCGGTGCCGCCTTTGGTCACAGGAAACATGCTGTCAAAAATGCGTTGTCCCGTGAGCAAGGGTAACGTGGGATCCAGCTTCTTGGCGTAAGGTCTCCCGATTCGCACCGGCCATTTTTGCAGCATGGTTATGTGTGTATCGTTGTCTAAGATACACACCGTGTCTTCAACGGTGAATTCTCCGCTTTCTATTTTGGTTACCGTCCCAGAGACATGAGGCGGAACCATAATCTTGTGTTCAATGTGGTACTCGTGTACGCTGCCAACGACGTCTCCCGATTCGAGTGTATCACCTTCCTTCACTGAAGCGGTGAACTCCCACTTTCGGTCTCTGTCCACGCCAGGCACCGCGATACCTCGCGAAATGAAATCTCCGCTTTTTTCCATTAGTATCGGGAGAGGCCTCTGAATCCCGTCATATATGGACGAAATTATTCCGGGACCCAGCTCGACGCTCAGCGGACTCTCGGTACTCACCACTGTCTCTCCAACTTTTAGTCCTGAGGTGTCCTCATACACTTGAATGACGGCTTCATCTGCGTCTAATCGTATGATCTCGCCGTTAAGCTGCTCGTCACCGACTCGGACGACGTCGTACAATCTGGACCCCCTCATGTCGAGAGCATAGACGACCGGGCCCGAAATCCGCGCGATGGATCCCTGCAACATGTCCTATCGCCTCACCACGATGTTATACCCGATCGCCCTGCGCAGCATCCGTTCGATGTAGTCGGTGCGATCGATCTGTCGTGTTCTCGAAGGTATCGGAATGATTATTGGTCTGTGCGTCTTTTCGATTTTTTCCATGAGCTTAGCGTCCAATGAAGCCATAAAATCCTCGTTCACCGCCACAATGCCGGTGTCATCCTTAAACAACAAAGGAGGGATTATACTCTTAGCCTCTTCTAAGGTAGCCGCTTCGAGAACCTCAACTCCCGCCAGCCGAAAACCCGGTGCCGTCTCTGGGTCGGTTACGACTACAAATTTAAACAAAGACTAGTTCCTCCATCACTTCCTTCTCTGGCACGTACTCGCTCTTGCACATCGCTATGATCCGGATGTTAGTGATCTCGTTCAACTTTGCCCACAAATAACCAATGATCAAGGCGAGGCTTAGCGGATCGCCAGAGAACAACCTCAGAGCTTTTTGTAAGAGAAACTTATCGAGCTCTTTTTCAAAAGGGGATATCTTTTCTGCGGTGACGTACTCGTCCGGAAGGCGGGCGAGGAAGTCGTAAGAGCTGCCCGCCAATTGCTTAGTAACGCCGTCCATCGTTCGAGTTTTGCTTAAAGCCGAGAGCTTGTCGACGTCTAACTCTTTTCCCCCGGAAATGAAGTAGTACTGGGGGTCTTCAAGTTCAACCTTGTCGCGAATGATCCGCAAAACGTTTTTTATGTTGGTCACGTCTATTTCCGTCCTTACTATCCCCCGAATGATCTCTTCATCGTAAGAATCACCAGCGACGGCGTCTAGAGCGTGGTTATAGTAAAACTTGTCTAGAGCATACTCCAACACAACGAGATCTCGCGTTTCGCTGAATTCCTTAAAATGTCGCGTTAACGGCCGTGAATATTCGATCCCCCACGTCGCGAGTAAGTCAATAACTGCTTTGACATCCGGTTGCTTAATCAGCTCGGTGAGCGTCGCATCGCTAAGCGCCCCGGCAGGTGCGAGGCTCTCTGCTATCTCTCCAGGAACCTCGTGGATATTTTTCCCTCTTAAGATCGTCTTTATGTTTTGGACGTCCCATTTGTTCAGGAATATGCTAATAAGCGTTTCAGCGTCTTCGCCTTTCACAAAACTGAATATTAGTCGAAAGGTCTTGCTGAGATTCCGCCGCAGCGTCTCTTCGACGCACGCGAGACCGGTATGTTGGACACTCGCATCTTCTAGGTCTTCTCGGTACCGCGTGTTCTCTAACTCCTCGATAACGGAGTCGATGTCCAGTTTGGCTCCTAATGCTTCGAGTTGTTTCCGCTCAAGGAGACGGCTTTTCATGCCTCTTATGCGCGCATTGATGTACTCGTAGTCCACCTTAGTCACCGAATAGTGTGGAAAAGATCTCTCGTTTCAGGAGTTCTTTGGCATTGGTTACTCTTGATTCAATCGTATTAGATACGACCACCTTTCCGTCTTTTGTGCTGATGGCTAAACCCCCTACGCTGCTCAAATCACCGACGATCTCGGAGTTCCTGCCTAGTTCATCTAACACCTGCCTGCATAGAGTTTCGTCGCGCGTATCGATATGAAGGCTCACCTTCTCTCCTTCGAGTTCGCGAACCGCTTCTTGGAGCATCTTCTTGAAATCTTCTTTGTAACTGGGGTGATCTCTAAAACTGTCTAAACTTTTTTTCGCGTCGAAAAACGCTCGTTGTATGACCGCGTCCTTCTCTTTTATGATCCGCATTTTATTTTCGGCCTTGGCGTTGTAAATCAGTTTGTTTCGCTCCATCTCAGCCGATTTTTGTGCGTTCTCGAGGTGCGAAGCCTTAATCGCCTCAGCCTTTGCTTCTGCGCTTCTTTTCATTTCTTCGGCTTCTTGATGCGCCTTTTGCGTAATCTCCGTGATGCTCTTTTCAGCGCTTACCTCCATCGACGCAATCAGATTTTCATATGTCATTCGCCCCAACCGCCTTTTTCGGCCCTCCTTTGATGAGAAGTTCTTTTGCGCGTGAGCGACACTCTGATTGATATGCTGATACAAGAGAAGATTTCATTGTGGACACAGTAGTGTGCAGCCCCCCTGTCGTATCGAGGCGTGGTCATATTGTTAAACTAGAACGAAAAGGATAATCGCAGCGATTACGAAGCCCAAGATGACCATAGTCTCTGGAAGCGCCACAAAAACGAGTGCTAAGCCGAATAATTCTGGTTTTTCTGCAATCACTCCTGCTCCTGCTGCACCTATTCTCGCCTGCGCTATCCCCGTTCCGAGCGCACCCAACCCGAAAGCTATTCCCGCACCAATCGGTATCATCGGTTCGACCATCTTTTACCAACTCCGTATTTTTTTTATTACACCGCGTCTTACGGTAACGTCGTGATCCTACGCGGATTTGCGACTTGGATAACTCTCCTCGGTGGCACGCGTGCTCGTCGCGCATCTAGGTCGATCATCCGTGTCCTTTATATTCGCAGACGGTTTCGATGACTTTTTCACCTCCGTCCTACAGATGGCGGCGTCGTGTGCTGCTTAGAGCCACCTCCGGAGTCTCACTTTGCCGTCCCCCGTTTGAAAGGATCGTACTGTCTGCCCCCACCCTCATAAAACTTTGAATAGAACTCTACGATATGCAGCCTGAGTGCTTGGATCGAGGGGCTAAACATACACAGCACGACATTTAATCCGTGAAGCAATACTGCTATCAAAAAACCTACCAATACGATTCCCATTGTGCTTCCGAGCGTATTGGCCACAAGCGCGAGTACTACGGAAGCCAGCCCGATTGCCATCAGTCTCGCGTACGAGAGGATGTTCGTAAACGCACTCATGACTTCTAACGCTCCCACCATTCCGCCCCCATAGACGATTAGCGGGAGTGCAATAACGAGCAAAACGATGCCGGGCGCTACGAGTATCGAGGGAATCACTGCAACTACCGCGAGCAGAATCACTATGATGCTCGCCAAGGCGAGCATCAAGCCAACCCTCGTACATACGAGCTTTTGGTTGCTGCGTCTGCGCGCGTTCACCACGCCTAAGCTGAGGCCAAAGAACACGTGAAATACCCCGATGGCGATCGTGAAAATGAGCAGCGGCACGATAATTTTGATCCTATCTAATGTTAATCCATTTATCGTAACGGGCTGTATCCAGCCCATCATTTGCCCGAGATTTCCGAAGAACTCGCCATAGAGATAGCCAAAAAACATGGTGGGAATTGAGCAGATGATTAGGATATTCATCAGTTGCTTGATCGTGTTACTGCGTCGTCCATAGAACCATCTCACCACCAGCGCAAACACGAGTATACAGATGCCGTAGCCAATGTCGCCTACCATGAGGCCAAAGAAGAACGGGAAAAACAACGCGAGCAGCAGTGTCGGCTCAATCTCGCCGTGCTGTGGCGTACCTATCAAATTGCTGAGAGTCTCAAAGGGCTTGACAACTCGCGGATTGTCGTAACACGCCGGCGCGTTGTAGGTCTCCTCTGCACTTACCTTAAGATCGTTTACGATGACTCTGCCTTCAAATGCCTTTTTTAACGCATTTTTTGTGTTTGCGAGCTCCTTTTTTGGCACCCACCCCACCATTACGAAGGTGTAGTCCGTCTGACCGAACTTCGTGAAAACGCTGAGCTCTTCGTTCCTGTCCTCAAGCACTTCTTTGAGCACTCCGAGCTTCGGGTACCAGTGCCCCGACAGTTCTGCTAACTCCTCGTTGAGGGCGCTCATTTCGACCGTTGCTTTCTGCCGTTGTTCTTCAACTAACGTCAGAACCTGATCAAACGGCTTATCCAAATATTCGGGAGGGAGTCGAACTTCATTCACATTTTGGGACCAAATAAATGAGTGCACCTGGTCAGAATACCTTTTATTAAACACGATCACCGCAGCGGTCGTTGCCTCGTCGACATCCGCGGACATGAGCTCAAATTGGTTGTGCGTGATCTCGACTAGCGCTGCGCGAACGATCTCGAGGATATCCCTAAACTCTCTTTGGATGAGAATTACGGTGACTTCAAACCCCTCTAAAATGGGCAGTTGAGCCTCCAAAGGCTGCAGCTTCCGAATAACTTCTTCGTAATGATCCAGATTCGTCAGCGTAAACTCAAGATCACTTTTTCGCGTTGCTAGCTCTTTGGTTATTGTCTCAAGCTCGCCGATAACCGGGCTTGCCTCCTCGACGAGCTCATCATCGTTTTTCCACCGAAGTTCTTCATAGAGTTGGGCCTTTAGCGCCTCGTTCACGGGCATGGTGGGTAGCAGGTGAAACATCCCGCTGACTTTGACCAACGCGCCCGCGATGTCGGCTTTTGGGCCAGCTAGCACGCGTCGCAGCATCGTATCTCCCGGGGCGATAGTCGTCGACGCGTCCTCTAAATGAACTGTCCCTAGGTTGTACAGAAAATCAACCGTGCTGTGCAAGTCGTGTTTTGGTCCAATGACCTGGATCTTGGTCATTTTCTGCAGCATATCGATCTACTCCGGAGTCACCGCTTTCACTATTTTTTCTACTGCCTTCGACAAGTTTTGCTCTCCGCTCTGTCTTGTCAGTTCTGCTTCTTCTGTGCCGAGCCGTTTCAGGTCTTCGATCTCATTAAGGACGCCCGCTAGTCTTTTTTTGGAGTACTCGTCAGCGGCTTGTTTTCCGTCAGTTTCCGCATGTTTCAAAATATCAGCGGCTTCCCTTTTAGCGTCTGCGACAATCTGCTCGGCGTCCCGCCGCGCCTGGTCCGCTTTTACGCTTAGTTCCACCTCTTTCCTTCGTATCTGCTGCAATACCGACGGCTCTACTTCAGGCATTTTTTGCTTCCATCGGAGTTTTGATCCTATAGTCCGCGGCGCGCTTTTAGATGTGTTGTTATCGTCTGATCTGGAGCGTGTCGCTCGATCTTTTTTTGATTGTTGTACTTCGTCTGTTCAGCTGCGCGCAAAACGCGCTCGCGACACCTGTCTACGCTCCTTGTTTCAGTTTATCGACCAGCGGTATAACACCGTTATCCACAGTGTGTCACCAAGGTACCACATTTATCACTATTAATTGTGTAACTATAAGTTGGGGAACGATATATTTACCGGTCAATATTGCTAAGAAAAAGCGCCTTTTTTTAGGCTTCTCTTAGACAATAAATAAGCAAAAAAGGCGCTTACGGGCCATCTCTTTTTTGAGACTCTGGGGGGCATTTTTTATGCGTATTCTTATACGTAAAAGCGCTCGATACGGCTAGGGACGGATACGGTTGGTTGCAGTTAGTGCTCCCGCCATTATGCCAGAATTCCGAGGTTTTGTGGGTTAGGCAGTAGGCGTTTGAAAACCTGCACGCGTGAAATCTAATGAAGGCGTAAGGGGGCGTAACTCCTCTTTCGCACTCCACTCTCAGCACTGTCCAAAATGCCCGAGCTTTTATGTACGGAGTTAACGTAATGACTCGTGGTGAAGATCATGAAGCGACTTAAAGTCAGAGACGTGATCGAGCATAGAGCGCAGACGATTGATCCGAGTGCATCACTCCTTGAGGCGGCAAGGCGCATGGTGGAAGACGCAACCGACGCTTTCATTGTGTCGCCGCTTGAAAAAGATGAGCCATTCGGCATCATTACCCAGAGAGATATCGTCGATTTGTTCGCCGACGAGGTCGACATTGGCAAAGTGACGGTAGGAGAGATGGCCAGCAAGCCACTCCTCATCGTGTCTCCGGGAATGCCCATACTGTACGCTGCTAAGATGTTTCGAAAAGGGGGGGTGGATCATCTGGCCGTCTTCAACGGGCAAGAAATCCTTGGGATTATCTCGTGTAATGACGTCTTGGGAAGTCTTCCCAATCTGATGGAACAAATCTACAGCGAGTTCGATTAGCCGTTGGCCGAGGGTGCCCGCACCTTGAGTGCAGGTGCCTCTGAGCAGGAGGGTTGGGAGGCGAGATGTGCCTTAGGAATGCTTATTGACTAAGATCCAATCTCGGTTTGACTCGCTTTTTTTCCAAAACTATTAAGTAGCTATCGTGTAATCATATTACGAAATAGCTTGATGTATAAGCATTTTTGGAGTCTATCTGTTGTATTGAGGCGATCATAATGGCTGAACAACCCCCTAAGAAAACTGTATTTGAGGACTACGGTATCGATCCTGCGATCTCTGAGATTCAGAATTTCAAGGCTGAAATCGTGTTCGAGCTGAAGAAAGCTGAGGTGCCATTTCCGATAACGAGTCGTGAACAGCTGATGACCGTGTTTCCCAAGGGCTGGAGCATGCATTGCTCGATGAAAGGTCAAAAAATAGAGCTTCACGATTACGTTTCAAAAATGAAGGCGGACGAGTTTCCCATCAGAACTGCCGGTGACGTTGCGGACAAGCTCGCGTCGTTCTGTACGATGTAGCTCAACGTCGTGTCGATTTTTGCCGCAACGGACTGTGCCCCCGTTCAAAGAAGCCTACTGTTCTGAGCTTTTTTGGACACCTACTTTTTTTTTTAAATATTCTTATATAATTGAGTGTGCATAAAAGACATGTAAGGCCATAGGTGTCAAGCGCTGGTGAGCCTATGCATGCGACAATAACACCGGAAGAATGGCAGTTCGAAAAAGAAGTCGTTTGTTTTAACTGCCAGACAAGAGCAACGCAAGTTGTGCGGATCAAGGACAGGCAGGGCAGCGTTATCTGCTCGGCGTGTGGCGCACAGCGACACTATATCATACGAAGCGTGATTTATGGGACGGATACGCCGCCGATGCCCCCCGTAGGGATGAAATATGATGCGTGGGACTTCGCGAAGACCAGCGAGTGTCTAAATTGTAAAGAACACGCAAGGCACAGCGTCCATCTTGACGAGTACAAGATGAACGTGATCTGCGACGAGTGCGGTTTTTCGCGAGTTTTGAAGCTCGATTATCTTGCCTTCGCGCCTGCGTTCCCGCACGAGTAAGCCCCGCCGAAGATGAGCACGCGGTTGTACGTCTTTCACGCAGGGCAGTGTAATCCGAAGAAGTGCACCGCCAAAAAACTTGCTAGATTTCAGCTCGTAACTCTTTTCTCGACGCCGCGACCCTTGCGGGGCGCTCATACGGTACTCCTTGATCCATCCGCTCCGGCTCCGTTATGCCGCGCGGACGTTGTGACGACGCTCGTTGCGGTTGACTGCTCTTGGAAACAGCGTGAGCGCGTGTTCGAGTCGTTCCGGGCGCGGACAAGGCGACGACTTCCGTATCTTTTGGCAGCGAATCCGGTGAACTATGGGCGGCCGTACGAGCTCACAACGGCAGAGGCACTGGCGGCTGCGCTCTACATCCTTGGGGAATCACAACGCGCAAGAGAACTCTTGAACAAATTCAAATGGGGTCCGACATTTTTGAACCTGAACGCTGCGCCCCTCAATGAATACGCCGGCGCGAACACCGTTGGTGAGGTGCTCGCAAGTGAACGCGCCTATATAGAAGGTTAAATGACTTCTTATCCGCGTTCTTGCGGTTAACGCAAACATAAAGATTAAATGCTGTTAGGCGTATGGTTCTACCGACGTGAGAGGTACTCTAATGGCACGTTTTCCAGAAGCTGAAAAAAGGTTACTCAATGTCAAAATCTGCATGCGGTGTAACGCCCGCAACCCGCCGCGGGCGACTCGATGCAGGAAATGTGGTTACAAAAACCTGAGGGTTAAGTCGAAGGAACGAAGGGGTTAGCCGATTGAGGATCGAGCAGCACCTTGAAGAGGCGATCGGCAGAGAAGGAACGATACATTTAACGCTTATCGATCCCGACTCACAGTCGCCAGAGGAAGCCGCGCGAATTGCACGGGGCGCCACAGCGGGAGGCACGACTGCCGTTCTTGTGGGAGGCTCTGTAGGCGTTGGCGGACATGGCCTAGAGTACACCGTATCGGAAATCAAAGGTAGCACGGTTGTCCCTGTCATCATCTTCCCTTCAGACGTAGGGAGTGTGTGTACCACGGCCGACGCGATGTTTTTCTTGTGCCTTTTGAACTCTAGGAGCACGGCGTATCTCAGTACAAACCAAGCGCTCGGCGCCGTGTTTGTCAAGAGCTATGGGATAGAGCCCATTCCAGTAGCGTACATCATCGTCGAACCCGGGGGAACTGTTGGCTGGATAGGTGATGCGCGTTTGATTCCGCACAACAAACCCGAGATCGCTGCTGCATACGCGCTCGCAGGAAAATATCTTGGGATGCGATGGATCTACCTTGAAGCAGGTTCCGGTGTCCCTGATACGGTCCACCCCGAAATGGTGAAGGCGGTAAAAACAGCCATAGACGATACAAGGCTCATCGTTGGCGGCGGGATACGCACCGACAAACAGGCCGAGTTGCTGGCGAAGGCGGGAGCGGATGTCATCGTAACGGGTACGGCAATCGAAGAGGACGTTGACATCGAAGACAAGATCGCAAGCTTTGTCCGTGTAATACAGCACTAATCGCGTGCGCAGCACCTACCGGCACCTAACACCGTGCTGTCTACGCGCTCTTGTTCTTTTCTTTCCAGTTGGTGTAGTTGCATTGTGGACAGCCGAGATCCCAAAATCGCTTGCCGCTCTGTACCTTGATAAGTCGCATGTCGTGCTGTTTGCACTTGCGCGCAGTTATGCGCAGTCTTCCTGATTTCGGCAATGGGAGTCCAAAGGTGCACTTCGGATATCCACTGCACCCTACAAAGCGTCCGCCCCGTTTTGAGCGACGTACGACGAGATCCGAGCCGCACTGAGGGCACGTCCCAACGGTCGCATCTCCGCGTAGCCCTTCTTGCAGCGATGTGCCAATCTCGTCGTGTTGCTCATCGAGCGTGCTTAAGACCTTATCGAGAATGTCCCTCGAGCTTACCACCACAGACTCCTTTGACAGCGTTCCCGCTTTGACCTTCTCCATCTCCTCTTCGAGGAGTCGGGTCATCTCAGGTTTCGTAATTGTGGGGGCGTAGCGTTCGAGCGATTGCGTGACGCTGCATGCGATACCGGTGGGACGAAGGGGATTCACGTCAACATAGCCCCGCTGAGTGAGTTTCTTGATGATCTCGTGGCGGGTGCTTTTCGTCCCCAACCCGAGCTCGTCCATCTTCTTGATCAACTGGCCTTGTCCCCATCGCTGTGGCGGCTGCGTCTCCTTCTCCACAAGCTGCTTGTTCGTGACAGTGAGAACGTCGCCCTTGCGAAGGTCAGGGAGGTACCGCTCTTGTGTCTGCGCATATGGATAGTGATAGCGCCAGCCTTGATGTGAAAGTTCGAGGCCGGTCGCTCTGAACTGCTCCCCCTCGGAGTCCAGCGTGACCTTTTTCGTGCACCATCGCGCCGGGTCGGAGAGCGTTGCAAAGAACCGTCGCACAACGAGCTCATACACCTTCCAGCTTTGTGGCTCGAGATCAGCTTGTGTGGCGCGCATCGTGGGATAGATCGGCGGATGGTCGGTCGTTTGCTTTTTACCTCGGGTGGCGACCAGTTGCTTCTTTTGTAGTAACAAGCGAGCATTCTCAGCGAATGGACCGCTTCTGAACATGCTCACTGAGAGGCGGAGATCGAGCTCATTGGGATAGACTGTGTTGTCCGTGCGCGGATAGCTTATCCATCCGGCTGTGTAGAGCCGCTCTGCCGTTTCCATAGCGCGGCTTGCTGATATGCCAAGCGCGCTTGCTGCAGCGAGAAACTCGGTCGTGTTGAAGGGTTTCGGGGGGGCATCCACTCGCTCGGTTTTCGCAAACGTAACGACGGTGGCCGTGTCGCCGATGTTTTGTAGCGCCGCCGTTGCGCTCTCTTTGTTTGAAAATCGGTCTGCTCGGTGCTTTGCGTGAAACGTTTCGCTGCTCGTGCTAAGGTCAATATATATTTCCCAGTATGGCTCTGCCACGAATTGTGCAATTCTTCGCTCGCGATCGACGATCAGTGCGAGCGTCGGACTTTGTACGCGTCCCGCAGACAAGAAACGGTTGCCAAGTCGCTTCGCAGCCGTCGATATGTATCGCGTGAGTGCAGCACCCCACATAAGGTCCACTGCCTGCCGTGCCTCCCCGGAATGAGCGAGGTTGAGGTCAATTTTGGTTGGTGATCGGAACGCGCGTTTGACCTCAATGGGGGTCATCGCACTAAACCGCACGCGGTCCACCCCGACGTCCTTGACGGACTTGACGATCGTGCACGCCTCTAAACCGATGAGTTCGCCTTCCGTGTCAAAGTCAGTCGCAATAGTCACCCGGTCGGCATCCTTGGCGGCCCGCTTGAGTCCTGACACGATGGTCTTGTGTGTGGGAACGGTGACGACGTCAGCCCGGATTAGGTCGTGAAGGTTTGTCTTCCAGTCGCGGTATTCCTGTGGGAAGTCGAGCTTGACGATGTGCCCCCTCAGGCCTAGCACTGTCGTGCTATTGAAGCGATACGCGTTGGCGCTGGCGACTTTGGTTGCTGATGCTGCTCCGTCGGAGAGAATCTCGGCGATCCGCTTCGCCGCGATATCTTTCTCGGTCACGATGAGGTGCATCAGAGTTGCTCCCGAATAAGACGATTGGTGAGGGTGGGATCAGCCCGTCCGCGCGTCTTCTTCATGACCTGACCGACGAGGAAGTTAAGCGCGCCTTTCTTGCCGCTGTGATAGTCGTCAACCGCCTGTGGGTTCTCCTCGATCGCTTGCGTTACGGCAGCAGTGATCTCTTCGATTGGAACAGCCTGGAGCGCCTGCTCTTCGATAATCTTAACCACCACGTTTTCGGCCGATGCAATCGCACTTGCGCTGGCGACTCCCACATTGATGTCGCCAGGAGGGCAGCTCTGGTCAAGAACAGTTCGTATTACCTCGACGGCTGCCTTTTCAGTAACGGTTCCGTCGGTCACGCTGATGATCACGTCGATTAAGTAGCCAGGCTTGAAGGCGTCAAGTGTGAGGCCGCGGTAGTTCAGTTCTCCTTGGAGGACGTCCACGACCCAGCTTGCCGCCGCCGCGGGGTCGACTTGTGCGGCGACTGTTTCGAAATAGTCGGCCAACGGTTTCGACGCGGTGAGCACTTTCGCGAGATAATCTGAAATCTTGTACTGCTCGATGAAGCGGTGACGTTTTGCGTCAGGGAGTTCGACCTCTGAGGGCTCTCGGAATTGTTCGGCCAGCGGTTCAGGGTCAACAGGCGTTAAATCAGGTTCGGGGAAGTACCTGTAGTCGTGTTCTTGTTCCTTTGAACGGAGTGATATCGTAATGCCGCGCGCTTCGTCGAAGTGCCGTGTTTCTTGCGTGATGTGGATGCCTCGTCGAAGCAAGTTTCGCTGGCGGGTTATTTCAAACAGGAGCGCTTTTTCCACGCCCTTGTATGAGGAGATGTTTTTAACTTCGGCCCGTTGCCCGCCGGCGATCGAAATGTTGGCGTCGACGCGAAGCGATCCCTCGAGGTTGCCGTCGAAGACGTCGAGGTATTCAAGGATGTTGCGCAACTTGTTCAGAAAGTGACGCGCTTCCTTGGGGGCACGAAGGTCGGGCTCGGTGACCACTTCAAGCAGCGGCACGCCGGACCGATTATAATCTATGAGTGAGAACTGCGCCTTTTCGATGGTTCCGCGGTACGTAAGCTTCCCTGGATCTTCTTCCAAGTGCACGCGCCTGATCCGAATCGTCCGTTCCTGCCCTGCGGTGTCGACTGTCAAGTAGCCATTAGTGCCGAGGGGAAAGTCGTACTGGCTGATTTGAAAGCCTTTCGGCAAATCCGGGTAGAAGTAGTTCTTCCGATAGAACTGCGTCTGTTGCACCGAGCAGTTGAGCGCTTTCGCGACCCGCTCGGCGTAAACGATTGCCATCTCGTTGACGACCGGTAGACTCCCCGGAAGCCCGAGACAGATAGGACACGTGTGGGTGTTTGGCTCTGAGTCCTGATAACGCGTTGAACATCCACAAAAAAGCTTCGATTGCGTTGTGAGCTGTGTGTGCACCTCAAGCCCTATGATAATGTCGGTTCTTTCCGTGGTCATGTGATACGGTTTTTTGTCGCTGCTTCTCTTACCGAGATCTGCGCCTATAACATTTAAACAGCGGCGTAGAAGCGCGTTGATTGCTTGGATATTTAGTCAATCCAGAGCAGGACGCCTGTAATGTTTTAAGGCTTTCTGTTAGGATAGTTCCAGCTACTAGTCGGAACGCTCCGTATTATAATTAACTGCGCGGGCGCGGATGGGTTGCAGCTCGTCGCCGTGACTGGGAAGTTTGAAGGGTAGGGTTATCCCGCGATCGGACGATATCACAGCGAACCAATTGAAAAGGTTTATCTGATAATCAGTAGGTTGTTTGTTAGAGGAGGAAATATGAGCGCGTATAAATGGGCCATCCTAATGCTGGTCACAGTCGCGTTGCTCGCATCGGCTTGCACTGTAGCGAGCGCGCAAAGCACAGGAGGCGTAGTAAAGATCAGCTCGCCTCCACAGAACGGCAAGGCCGGGCCTACGGAGCGCGTCAGTGGCAAAGCTCAGCTTTCAAAGGGGTATTCGCTTTGGATCGTGCCGTACGATCCAACCGCTGGCAAGTACTATCCGCAAGCCCCCTCGGTCACGGTGCGCAGTGATGCGAGCTGGTCGTCTCGTCTCTCGGTAGGCCCCATATTTGGCGTCGGCAAGACGTTCCAGATTTACGCGGTCGTCGCCGATCAAAGTGCTAGCACAGCGCTGAGCAGTTACGCCGCGCAGCGAACGGCAATAACAAAACTACCTTCAGGTGCACAGTCTGTCGATGCCGTCACCGTAAAGCGCGTGGCAGCAGACGTTACGGGCGCGCCAACTGCAAGCCCCAGCGCCGTGCCACGCACGGCGTCAACCACTGGAT
>CABDZG010000032.1_pt1 | contig 150052 bp, 168 predicted proteins | sample 3132101 | NCBI WGS metagenome assembly CABDZG01 (sample SAMEA5534340, study PRJEB31848) | metagenome | biome: tundra; feature: field; material: soil | place: USA | collected 2013-05 | depth 0.45 m
ATGAAAATAAAGGCTGAAACACGAAGCGAAACAAGGATCATAAGCTATTTGCACCCAATAGAAAATTTGAAGCTTATCAAAAGCCAAAAACAGATTTTCATTTACAAGACATGAAAGGTTCTATCAACATGTTTTACAGGGCTACGCCTTTCCATTACTCCATATACACTTCATGCACGTGCTTAGGCTGCGGATGAATATTTTGGGAAATGCAAGGCAAAATCGGCATGATCGTGACCTTAGAGGTGGTCGCGAGGACAGAAAATATTAACAATAAGCACCGTCAAGGGCAATCGCCATGAAAACATTGATTCTCTACACCTCAGTTCACCACCAGAACACGGAAAAAGTTGCTAAGGTGATGGCTGAAGAGCTGGGGGCGGACCTTGTCCCTATCGGTCAAGCACAACCTGAAACCCTCACGGCGTATGACCTGATCGGATTCGGATCGGGGATTTATTACATGAAGTTCCATAAGACCCTCCTAGAGTTTGTAGGGGCGCTCCCGATCGTCACGGGAAAACGGGCTTTTATCTTCTCTACCAGTGGTGATGGGGGCACACAGAGGCATGCTGCTTTGAAAGAGCAGCTGGTGAATCGAGGGTTCTCTATCGTGGGTGATTTCTCCTGCAACGGATGGGATACATGGGGGCCTCTGAAACTTGTCGGAGGGACTAATAAGGGAAGACCAAATGAGCAAGATCTGCAGGAAGCACGGGTATTTGCACGGGGATTGAAAGAAAAATATACGTGATCGCAGTGTAGTTACCTGTTCTCGTGCTTTCATCCAAATCATTGGTCGGTTCGGGCATCTTCACACGCTAACCGCACGTCACTCCAATACTTCATATAAACATCAGAGACATGCTCAGGCAGCAGATGCTTGTAGCGCGCCCACTTGACTCGATCCGAAGCTGCTGTCGGAGCCTGTGATTCTTCTGGTCGCGGTCAAATCCATCGCTCAACGTGCACAACGTAACTTTATTTCATAAAAGCAACGCTTATCGCCTAGGTTCTTATGCAGTTGGATAAGTCTTGTATTTCGCGATGCTATCGGTGGCATAATTCGCAATGTAACGGAGTGCGATCCTGGTCTTGTCATCGCTGACACTCAACATAAAGCTCGCAACTTACACAGTAGATCATTGTATTTAACAAGGATACCAGGGCGCTAAGCGTAACCGAAGTGTTTAGCGAAAGTAATCGACGAGAGCGCGCCCTAGAATCACGTAAATCAAAAAAAGAAATAAAAAAGAGGGGCCCTCGAAGGACCTCTCACCGTCTTATCAGTAGATAGACGAATCCAGCCAAAAGTGCCGGTATTCCAAGTCCGAGAAGCGAAAACTCCGAAACAGGTTGGGCAGGTAAGCTCGCGACGCTGCTCGTTTGAGCTGAAGGAACTGATATTCCGGGCACAGAGGAATTCTCACGCGCTGTAGATATTCCTGAATTAGAGTGTGAGACATTAGAGGGAGCATATGCTTGCCCCACCGTGGCCGTTGCTGTAGCCGTTACCGTTGGTTTGACCGCTGCCTTTACCGTGGCCGTTGCTGTAGCCTTTACCGTTGGCTTGACTGTTGGCTTCGCCGTGGGCGTCGTCGCTGCCTTTACCGTTGGCTTGACTGTTGGCTTCGCCGTGGGCGTCGTCGCTGCCTTTACCGTTGGCTTGACTGTTGGCTTCGCCGTGGGCGTCGTCGCTGCCTTTACCATTGGCTTGACTGCTGTTGGCTTGGCCGTGGGCGTCACCTTGGCTGCGGGTGTTGCAGTCGGGTTGACGGTTGGCGTCGTGGCTGTCCACGCCAGCTTATCAGTGTTCCAGTTTCCACCAGTGCTAAAATCAACGATTGAATTGTATTGCCGGTAAACAAAGAAGCCGCCATTGAGCCAGGCGGTCTTGGCTGATGCGCTGTTGCCTGCGTCTGAAGCGGTATTCCCCAGGTTCGCACCGCCTACTGCATCATTGTACCACGATCCGGTTCCGCCAAGAGCGCCGCCGCTCTCGTCCCAGTGCGTTTGATGCACCGGCGCGTTTCCGTCCTCGCCGATCCAGATCGTTGGATATGGCTCATTTCCTGGACCCGCACTGGTGTCCCACGCGATTTGAACATAATAGTTGTGGCCTGCGCGGAGCAGGGTATCAGTTGGGATATACCACCGCGCGCCGCTGCCGCCGGTCGTAGCACGGTAGATGGTAAGTGTGCCCGCATTAGGGCCCAGGTAGGTGTCGATTTCAATCATAAAACCGCCATACGCTTTGTCCCAAATTTTTTGGAAGCGCTGGCTTGTCATTCCGGTGTAATGAAAACCTATCTCCCACGACGCTGTGTTCTGGTTATTTGTTGCACTGCCGGCCGGGATGGAGATAAAATCATTTTGCCCCATATCACCCCAATACGGGTGTCCGTTTGATTGAGTTCGAAATAAGCCAGGGGTGCTGACGTACGCGTTATAGCTGGCTCCTGCAGCTCCGTTGTTGACCCATGTTGATCCCGCTTGGGGGGAATAATATATGGTGGGGGTCGGCTGTGCAGCAGCCGGCGTGATTACCAACCCTACAACAAGCGACGAGGCCGCCAACAGAAGAAGCACTCTAAGGGCTTTTCTTTTTGCATATTTCAACTAAAACACCTCGGTCTGGTAGTTCAGTGTACCTGAAACGACGACGAGCATCTATTTAACAGTTCCTACCATTTATTTTTATAAAAAAGCTGAATAATTAATATTATCGCTTATTTCTTAATTTAAAGCGTTTTAGGAGAATATAAGTAACTTCAACATAGTTAAGGGCTACTTACACAGTTTTAACGCGCAAAAATAGAATTGCCATCGGGAGCTTATTCTATGTGGATGACATCCGCTCAGCGCGCTCACCTTCTTTTAGGTCAGAGGACCCTAGAAGCGAACGGAATCTTCAGAACCAGATAGGCTGCCGCAAAACAGAGCGGGACCGTAATCACCGCTGCCAGACCGAACTTGAGCAGGTGCTCGAGAGTGAGTCCCATCAGTGCAACGGCAACGAACACGATGATTGGGGCCTGGATGACATAGATGGTGTACAAGTGCCGTTGCAGGAATCGGCTGACTCTGCCCGACCAGTTGAACCGCTCACGGAAGAGAGTAATCAGCCCGAGGGCCATTCCCACCGCAACGGTCGAATCCCACAACGCATAGGCTGCAGACTGGCAGTCCCATGGCCTGCGAAATTTGCGCCTCGGTGAGCGCAAGGGGAAAGAGAATAATCGTCGCGACCAGTGCCAGAATAAAGCCCGCCCTCCGCATCGATTTCGGAATGTTCCAGAACCAGTTGCGACGGACGGCAACGGTGGCGACGATGAAGAAACTGAGATACTGGAGGGGGTAAGACAGGGTCGGAAAGCCGAGTACCGACCTACCCAGCGGTATGATGATGCGGATCAAATAACTGGTAAATGCTAGGATAAGGATGAACGCGGCTATGGCGCGATAGCTGGGGGGCTCATTGCGGCTCTGCCGCCGTGGTACACGGTCTCTTCTCGCCGCCCACCAGATCGCGAAGCCGATGTTGAAGAAGAGCAGCATCGCCACAAACCAGAGGGGGCCGATACCGAGCAGTCTGGGGTAATCTTGCCAGGACAGAGGCGTGGTGATGCCCCTAAGGGACGCCGGCATCGCGTACAAGCCCCCCGATAACTGCGATCGGGTTAAGCACGAAGAAGAACACAAGCAGAGGAATGCCCAGGCGGATCAGCCGATCCGTGACGAAACGCCTCGGCCCCTTGCGGTCGAGCGATCCGGGCGAGAAGTATCCCGAAATCAGGAACAAGACCCCCATAAAGTAGGCTTAGTTGATGAGTGCAAAAATGAGCAGCGCGGCGAGCGCTAGCGGGTCGTTGTAGGGTGGCTCTAAGTACTAGAAGGGCGAGAACGCCCCGTAGACTATGGCCAGATGATGTAGCACCACCAGCGTGATTAGCCAGGTCCGCAGGTTGTCGGCGAAATAGAGGCGATCAGACAATTTTCTTGGCGGAGGAAGTGTTTCTGCCGCTTAAGGCCGCGGGCGCTTGAGCGATTCGTACAAATTGTCGAAATATACTTTTAGCTCTTCGATCATCGGTTCTAATTTTTCAATAAACGCCGCTCCACCCAGCCGCGTTATTTCGTCTTCGGCCTCGTTGATATCTTGATCTAGCTGCGCGACTAGGTCTAGAGCCTGATCACGTAAGACGACCGCGTCGTTAAGCATAGCCATCGCTTTTCGTATGATGTCTTCTGCCTCGGTCGTAGTGAGCGACTCGTACCGCTTCATCCACCACGCGATATCGTCTTTATGTCGGAATTTTTCGCCGGCTATGCCCCCGCGCAGAGATGGTATTTTCATCTATTCCACCTTTTCTTGCAACATTGGCTCATCCGCCTGTTACGAGGACCTTAGAACTGTATGTCGATTGACGTTTACGGTGTTATTGGCGTGATATTGACATCAGTCGAAACAAAGCTGTATTCTAACGCAGAAACCGGTCTCCCAAAGAACGCAGCCGGAAAGTCCTGCGTTAAAAGCGCATTGCGTATTTCGACATCGTAGTATCGGCCATATTTGGTGTGCGCGAAAATGCCCTTTAAGGCCACGCAGGGTAAAGAGACGTCGCTAAGCTGACGCAAAGTGAATTTTTCATAGAGCATACTATATGCTTTTTCTGGACTGGGATCCCCTTTACTATAACTAGCAGGGCCTATCGTCTCTTTTGGATCAAGTATAACCGAGAAATCCCCTTCGATAAAAACTCGCAGCAGTTCGATCTTCGCTTTGTTATCCGGGCTACCGTCGAATATATATGTTTTAATAACCTTAAAGGACGCCTTTTCTAGTTCCGGATGGCGACCGTCGCTAGTTTTAATAATCAACTCTGGGTTCCTATGCTTCTGGTCTTTCATTAAAGTGTATTCGTCTTGAACAACGTAACTCCCGCTTTCTGGCGCATACAATTCGTACATATTCTCACCCGAGGTGTTAATGCAGCATTCATGTGTCTGATTAGAACGAAGAATGTTTTGCTCAGAAAGGACAGCAGATATAAAATGCAATATGTGCGCTAGTTTCGTCTCACGACCCTATCTCGCCAAGCACGTAGAAACGCGCTAGCGTTGTTGTTTTTGCTTACTCCGGAAATCGAAGTTCAAATAGCTGAGAAATTAATCTAAATGTTTGCTGGTATTTTTGCTTATAGCCGCCTTTGCAGCGCTTAGGCTGTGCCCAGATTAACGGCATTATAGAACATTAAATAACTTGCCAAACTAGAACTAGTTACCGCAATGTTGAGATTGTTAAAACAAAGGAGTAATTTTGTGATATGCCTTCATCTTTTGCCGACGATAGCGAAAAATTGAGCGATGAAGAATCAAAGAGATATGTTCGCCCAATGAACGAGTTATGGGCAATGTGGGGCCCTAGAGTAAAAATGAGGATTTACCCCTTCACTTATGCGGTATACGAAGACGTGGAACGGGTGATGACCACTCTCACGTCTTATGACAAAGACAAGTGGGCTGCCGCGTGGAGCTCGATAGCCAAACCATATGAAGAAAAAGCAGCCCAAGCGGAAAAAGCAGGCGATGCCCAAAACGCTGAAGAAAACTATCTCCGAGCCTACCAATACTACAGACTTGCTCGGTACCCAACCATTAACTCGGACGGAAAAAAGCAAGCTTACAGGAAGTCACAGGAGATGCTCTTTAAGGCTTCGCAATTCTTTGACTTTCCACTGGAACGTGTTGAGATACCATTACCGGAAAAACGGGGGAAGGCAACAAGATTGTCGCTTATTTGCGATTACCCAAAAAGGGCTGTGCTCCTTTTCCCGTGCTTGTAAGCTGGGGTGGAATCGACGGTTTCAAGGAAGAACAGCTAAATGACCCCGCTCTGGCGCATGGCTTAGCCACTTGTGCAATTGATGGGCCTGGAGTTGGTGACTCGCCACTCAAAGGCTCAGAGGATGCGGAAAGACTATTCGGTGCAGTCTTCGACTGGATTGGGACGAATGTGACCTTGGACTCTCATCGGATTGGAGTCTGGGGTTACAGTACTGGCGGTTATTGGGCAATCAAGGTTGCCCATATTTACAAAGACAAAATAGCCTGCGCTGTAAGTCAAGGTGGACCTGTCCACTATGCTTTCGAGCGGGACTGGATCCAAAAGCAAGACAGAGGAGAATACCCTTTTGAATTCTTCGAAACTATCACGTACGCCTTCGGATTGCCCGGTTACAAGGAATGGGTGGAATACGCACCTAAGCTCTCCCTTCTTAAACAAGGCATCTTAGACAAGCCAAGTGCACCCCTACTACTTATCAACGGAATACACGATTCAGTGTTTCCAATCAAAGACTATTATTTGCTCCTTGAGCACGGCAGTCCAAAATGCGCTAGATTTTACGAAGCTGGACACATGGGCTTCACCCGTGACACGTTTGATACTATTATGAACTGGATGTACGAAAAATTAGGCTGAAAAATGGCGGTGAAATGCTAGGCTCATCGCTGACTTTTATTCAATCGCTAATAACAACAAAAACGGGAAGCTAGCTGCAGCCGCAGCAGGCTATTGCAATGATAGAATACATCAAGGAGGGAAATAATAAATGCCACATCCACTTTTGGCAGCACTGAGAATTGCCGTAAGCATTGTCGTAGTCGTTGTGCTGATCTGGGGAGCCTACACGCTGACGCAGATACGCAAAACTCTTGAGCAGCTTCGGAAGCCGTAGCTGCCTTGCATGATTTTTTTGAGCGATTCTACTACTCGCCCCGATTGAATTCCCAGTCTTTCCAATATCGCATATACACATCATACTCCTGCCCAGGCAGCGGATGCCGAAACTGACCACATAGATCGTGGTTGGGGCCTGCATTAGGCTTCAGTCGCTGTGTCGAATTGATCCTTCAAAGCGTTCAGTGTTGATAGGTCGGTCCCAGCCTCAACAGGAGGACTATGACCTACTTAAAGCTTGTTCGGGAAAAAAGGAGGAAGGCTTACCCTTTCCTACACCTTATTCAGGTCCACTCGTGGCCCTTTTCACACCTGTGCTTCCCTTCGTGCTTCGCGTCTTCATGCGAGCAGACAATCTCGCCACCACACTCAGGGCACGTGACGGTGCACTTAATGATTTCATTTTGCTTGTCATCCTCTGCCATTGTTCCACCTCCTGTAACTACTAATTAAATCGTAGCGGAGTATAAAAGTAGTGTTTTACTTAGCTACCGTTGGCGGTAATCAGCAGGCACCCCCATCTTTCTGTTACATTATACCGAGGCACTGTTGACTCGAAGTGAACTCAGATGGGGCATTATCTAACTGAGGATGCGGTGCAAAAAAAGAACTGTCGCCATAGCGTAGGGCTTCAAGAACTAAGGGCAATTCATCTTGAAAGATTTTATATCGTAATGGAGCAGATCCAAAAACAAACCCGCCGCTCACGTGACAATAGACGCGTAAGGCTGGCCCTTCATCAGTGCCTTTCCACTCAGCTAGCACTTCGTCTCTCATGAGCCTTGTATACCAACCACATATCTGTGATTCATTGCAATCTGGGCCAATTGTCAAAAAGAGCTCAGCCGTGAGATCGGAGTGGGTTAGCGTATAAGGGCGCGGGGGAGATCGGATCTGCGGGTCCAATCCCAGCCACGTATTTGACGTGCAACTTTTCCGACCGCAATCTATTCTCGCGTCTGTGCGTATTCGTTGGTTCGCCTGCTTTTCAAACGTCCTTAAATAGAATCTCGTAGACGAATTGGAAGCCTATGTGCTTATAAAAAAGGGTATTGTCAAACCGTTGATGCAGCATGCCGGAACTGCCTCACCAATAGTTGCTGTCTATGCTTTGTGAGGAAAGAAAAATGCCGCTCTCCTGTGAAGCAAGAGAACAGCTATGAAATGCAACCCGCTGTCTTAGCTTATGCATTCTACTTCTCGCTTTCATCAGGAGCGGAAGTAGCAGGAACATCAGTTGCCGACTGTGGCTGGGCAAAACCATCTGCCAAATGACTGCTAGAAGTGACTTCTGCCTCCAGTTGTTGCAGCGAGATGCCGTTTTTTTCCATGAGATGGGTCAACATACGAGTATGGCGCAGCAGTTCCGCGTCTTGAGCAGAGAGATGTTGCATAACCTGTTCAATATCGTTGTAGCTGGTCATAGTCGTATTGAACTGTTCGTCCGCCTGAAGTTCAGACTTTCGTCCTAAGACGTTCTGCCCAACCATAATAATCGGTAGTAAGGTCAGCTGAAGGAATGTTTGAGAAATCCATACCACGAGTAAGGCGACGATGGGGCTGAGTAGGCCAAGAATGGCCAGTAATCCAACGACAGCAAGCGCTGCAAACGTATATGCCGTCCACATCGTACCAACACTCTTAGTAAGCCCAACCGCAATCCGCGTGTTGACGCCAGCCGCCTTTTGCTCAGCCTCGTGAACCAGATTGACATTGCGTGGCTGGTACGGGTGATGTTCGTGTTCGAACAACGCGCTGGTATGGCGATGTGGGTGCGCCTGCGGTACACTCTCTGTTTTGACAGAGTCCGAGGTGGTCTCTCCTTGCATGCTAATTATCCTCCGATTGCTACAATTTTCCTATGTGTTTCTATGTTAGCGCCGCACAGTTTACCACTGTAGCACCGCGTATACTGCCGGCGCCGCCCCTGCAACCTATGGAAAGGCTTCATCCGGTATAACTTCTGTGCCCTTCCGCCCGAGGTCGAGCCGACTCCACGGACTTGGCGGAAGTGGAACGCGCTCGTATTCCGGATCGTGTTCCCATCTAAGCCACATACCTTCGTACTGATCAGGCAGCGAATTTGAGCTTCCGGCAATCTTCAGTCGCTCTAGGACAAAGGGTTTGAGATCCCTCTTTTGCCGACGAATGGTGAACAGAATCTCTGTGTTAACCCGCGGGGCTGCTAACCAGTCAGGGAGGATGCTCCGCACGTGAAACCGCTGGAGTGAAAAAAAGCCTTCTGCGGGCGGTTCTTCAGCGTCTGCCCATTGTCTGATGAGCTCGTGCTCGTTTCTCCATATAGCGACGCGTCTGGACGTGATCTCGCCTGTGAGTTGCCTGCATCTGTCACGCCGCCGATCTGGTGCGTCAATTTCGTCAAACGCGCGCATGTAGCCTTGGTCCGCGTTGATCTTAAGGAGCCCAAAATCAAGCTCTGCCATACCATGAACGGGAACTAGCGGGGCGATAACCGTCAGCTTGGGTCGCACATTGCCTCGGCGCGTGCCTTTCAGATCGCCTGACGTGATCTCATCAAGCACAATCGCTGCGGAGCGGTTCGCGACGTCGATTACGTCAAGACCACCGTCGTTGCTCCAGTCCCGTTCGCTCGTGCCAAAGTCGTACGTCCTGATATCGAGCAAGCTGCTCGTGCTCCAGTCTTCAGACTGGGAACCGACAATCCCACCTTCCCCGCTTTGAGTGAGTCTCGGGAAACAAAGAATCGCATAAATGTTGTCCGCGCCGCAGTCTATGACCCCTTGAACAGGGACAACCTCTCTGAGGCTGCCATCGACATACCACTCGCCGTCCACTTCAACTGGCGGAAACATCACCGGAACTGCCGCTGATGCCAACGCGGCTTTGATAAGCTTCTCTTTTGATTCGCAGAGAATGTTTACTCGTTGATGCGTGTTCGGCGTGTCGAGATCCGCGTCGCACGAGCTGTTATAAAAACAGGTTTGCGCTCCCGTGCGAAGGTTCGTCGCGTACAGGCGAAGGGCGATTTTTGACGTGAGCGCTGTTGCAACGTCTTGCGCGTCGTCTCGCATCTTTTCTTCAAGCTTCTCTGTCGAGTACAGTGCGCGCGTCTTTCTTACGTCGGCGAACATCTTCGTGACGTCCTTCACCCCACTGTACACGTTGGCGAGGGCCTCTTCGCGGGTCGTACAAATAAACCGTGTTGCCGCGCCGACCCACGAACCTGCTGCTCCGTCAGCCACGGCGTGAAGAACGGGAGCGATGCTTTCCGACCATTCGTGTTGCGGGATCAGATCGTCACTGAGATTTACGTCCGTCACCCAATATTTTTCAAGCTTGGCGGCACAACCTTCGCCTGTGGCCGCAATCGTCGCGTTGATAGCGCCGATTGAGGTGCCAGAGACGCACGCAATATCTGATAAAATCTCCTTTTTGTCCAGATATTTGAGCGCCCCGACTTGGAAATCACCGAGCGTTCCTCCGCCGCCAAATACGATGCCTATCGGCATACGTTCACCTCCTAATCTACGGTTTTTGCATCGCGATGGGAATCCTGCTCTCAGGCGAGGTTAGATTCTGACGATGTGTGTGGAAATCAGACCGTATTAACCGGCGTCCGTTGCAGCCTCTTGAGACAGACCTCGGGGTCGTTTAAAGCGTGCTGGCAGATTGGCGAATGTTGCGGTAGGACTCGATTCGCAGTGCAAAATCATGACGCCTTTCTAGAAAAAAAAGTTGTTGATTGCAGGTGTTTTTAGCTTAAAGGCAATGCGTAGGGCGGGGTGTCAAGCCTATGAGCTCTGCAGAGGAAGTAGCTCCTCGAAGCGCAGTTAGATAACCACAACGTCCAATGACCAGCGGCAGTCTGTATTGCTTGGCGTTTTAATGGAAAATAAGACTGCAGTGATCTTAATAAAAGCAAATACTTAAGTCAGAGCCCCCGCAACCTTTTCCTATGCCATTCGTTCATCAGCCTGAGTCTATTCCTGGAATTCCAGCAGCCACCATTACAACCCCCACTAATAATACGCGAGTAGAAAACTCAGCATTTGTTATGGGCACAGCCCAAAATATTGGGGGAGAATATCATCTATGGCTTACATTATATGATTACACCGCGAACCGCCACTATCCACAAGATGGGCCCATTGCTGTCTCCTCAAACGGTCAATGGGAGATGACTGTTTCTTTTGAAAGCAGTGGAAGATATGATATTACTGCACTCGCTGCAGACCAAAACGCCAGCGAAATTCTCTTACAATACCAAGCGGCCAGTCAGTCGAGAGCTGATTATCCGGGATTGCCTACCTTTCCTTCAGGATGCATAACGTTGGCTTCAGTCACTGTCTCTAGAAGGGAGGGCAGCGGATGCTAGTAAAACCGCTAATCGACTCCCGAAACGCCGTGAGTAAGTAGTCGTCTGTATAAGTAGAATCTTCAAGATAAGCAGTTGCTTTCCAGGCTACATCGGAGCCGCGAAGGATTTACGGGAAAAGAGTTCCTTTAGACATCATATCCTGTGGCCGAATTGTACTGCTCTCTTATACTCTTCGCAGTATCGCCAGGCACTCTCTCCTCCAGCAGGTCGAGAAACATCCCAGCAGCCTCCGGGGAGATGCACAGCAAGCACTCTGAGCCGTCCAGGATGCGGTCGGCCAGATACTTGAGGTCCTCTGTTGAGAGCCTCTTCAGCCGGTCCTGTAAATCCTCATCGTCGGTTGCAAAATGCATGGAGACCGGTGGCAGGATGGAGCGATAATGAGTGGGTATACTTGCCTCCGGAGCAAGCTTCCTTAAGATCTCCAAATCCTTCTCATTGAGCTTTCTCATGAACGTCCTCCAGAAAGAGAGTTACTATTCTCGTAGTAATATCTTGCGACGCCCTATGGACCGATCGCAGTTCCTTTGCTGCCTACGCCAAGATTTCGATGCATAAAGACTGGATGACGCTTAGCTGCGGGTTAAGATATTGCGAACCGCTTCCCGCCAATACTTCAAATGCACATCATACATCTTCTGGCAGCGGGGATTTATGTTCATCCTGCGCGCTCACAAAAGCTTTATCACATCTATTTCATCTCTCAATGAATTATGAGCGTTGAGCTCAGTTCACTTGAAAAGACGTTGGTAGTCCCGCTGTGGCACAGAGCACAGGCAAGCAAGGCACACCCTGAGCTACTGAACGATGTTAAAGCTATTGAGCTCGTCAATCATCTTGACTACGATTTTTCAATCTTCGAGCAACGCTTCACTGTTGAGGATAGCTTCAGGTCTGCGGCACGAGCGCGGCAGTTCGACGACAAGCTTAGAGCTTACATCAGCACACATCCCGATGCGTCGATAATGAATCTCGGCGCAGGCCTCGACACAGCCTTTTACAGGGTCGATAACGGATCCATTGAATGGTACGACCTCGATCTCCCGAACGTCATCGCTCTGCGCAAGCAGTTACTGCCTGAAACCGATCGAGTCAAGTACTTCGCCAAGTCGCTGTTTGACATGAGCTGGTGTGCTGACATCGACCACACCGATAATGGCATCTTCATAGTAGCAAAGGGTATTTTGTGGTTCTTTGAAGGGGCAGAGATCAAGCGCTTTTTCTCATCACTCGCCGATGCGCTGCCGGGAGCAGAGCTTATCTGTGAGGCCTGCTCTACGCTTGGCGCGTCGATTGTTAATGACTCATTAAAGTCCGTTGATATGGACGTAGAAGTGAAGTGGGAGTTGGAGGACGCGCGCGTCATTACCCAATGGGACGGCCGCCTAAAGCTCATTGACCAGACTCCGGCCTACTTAATTCCTCGAGATCCAGCGTGGGGAGAGCAAACCTTGGAAAACATAGATACGAGCGACCTGACCAACGCTTTATCTATTGTTCATCTACGCGTGTAATGTCCCCGCGCTTTGCGACACTCAACTCGCTGAAGACTACAAATCACTACAATGTTTGAAACGGCCATCTTTCCAATACCGCCTATAAACATCATACACGTGTTCCGGCAACGGATGCCGATAGTTGCTCCACTCCACACCTCTAACACCGTCGGTCAGGATATAAGCGCGACTGGATGCATTCCACCTGTTACATCGCCATACTGCTCTGCAAACCTGTGAAGATAAGAGGCGACGAAGTAGCTTGAACACATCACCAAAGGTATTTTCCGGTCACTGCGTCGCACCTGCCGTCAATAACGTAGGTTAATATGGCCATTTCCCGCGAAAGCCGCAGTTAGGTGTGACACAGATGCACTGTCACGCTTTCCCACACAATCGCTGCCTCACGCGGCCTTATGAAACGACCCTGCGGAGTTTGGATCGGAGATGAACGTTATGGCAACCAACGTAACGACCATAGAAAACGGGGCCTGCTGGTATGGCCTCCACTTCGGCTGCTTGAACACAAACGATCGGAACTGCACCAAGTGTGCAGAGCGCCTCGCCAACGCCGTGAACAGCGTGCTTCGCCCCCCGGCTCCGGTATGGGCACAATCCGTTGATGCGGCAAGAGCGGAAACGCAAATTGCTAGAGGCCTATAATGGATGACGATGCAGACCTCATCACCCGTCTCACGGGCTTCGGGCTCAGCGAGAAGGAAGCTCGGCTTTATCTCCATCTGCTGAAGCACGGCCCAAAGACTCCTTCTCCACTCGCAAAAGCTCAAAAAACGTATCGCGAAGACGTACATCGCACACTGACGAGCCTCATCAAGAAGGCCATGGTGCGCTCCTCCCTCGACTCCCCCACCGTCTACGCTGCCGTCGACCTCGACACAGCGTTAGAAGCAGCGCTGAAGAAGCACGAGAGCGAACTCCGAGAGATGGACGAGAGGAAACGCGAGCTCCAGGAGCTTTCACAACAGCAACGATTCCACCCCCCCGATGAAGTGAGCACGTTCAAGATCATCAAGAGCATTAAGGAACTCGTCGTTGCAATGTTGCCTATTTTGGACTCGATGCAAGAGGACTGCGTGATGGTCGTTCCTAGCGGCGCGGCAGTCATTGCATCCCAGTTCGGCGTCAACGAGGCAGCTTATCAATTTATCGAGCGATGGGGGGACCGTGCTGGACATGATACCAACCGCCTTCCCTTGCTCGGGCAAGGCGACTCGTTCGGTGAAAATCCGGTAGAGGTGGGTATCCTCCTTACCCAGGTGGATATTGAGATGAAAACGGAACGCAGCGGTGGCCCGGGCGGTTGTTAACGGGTCGCGTGAAGCGTACGATTTACTCAACTCGTCAAATGCCGAGTCCAAACCACGGTGGTCTTTCACATAAGCCTCAGCAACCAAGGGGGCGACATCCTCGAGCACGGGGAAGATAGCTAACTCTTCTCCGTGGGCGTGCCAGACCAATACTTCGTTGAAGAACCGGAAACGCTCGACGGTGGCGGCAAGACCCTCATCTCCCCGTGCTGAGTCCAACGCTGCGGCATCGATATGCTCCATGTCATTCCGGAACGCATTGTGAAGCGCCCGTATCGCATCTACAGGTTCTGCCATGACAATTCCCCCCTGTGTTTTAGTTATAAAAGATTACTTCTCTGAATGATGCAGATCCTATTCCCCACACTGAAGAGTGAACGTATAACACGTTTCGTGTCCATTTGCGCAAGCTTTCCAAGGTAAACGTACGTTCCTTGTTTTCTCTACTGTCAAAAAGAGTTTCCGTCATGCCGCATATCCGGCTAGAAGGCCTCCTTCACTTTACAGGCCTGAGCACGTTTCGTCCTGCGATTCTATCAGACTTTCTTCTTCGTCCAGCAATCCGGTTTACTCTCAGAAGTATCTACGTTGAACGCACCAAAACCAACAGCGTGGAAAAGGTTCAGGGAAACAGCTCACGCAGATTGATCTTAAATTCGCCCAGTTTTCCACCGTAGTTACCCGCGGAAATTCCGACCACACCGTCGATGTCCAAGGTGGCTTCAATTCCTTTCTTCATCGCCTCTCTAACTGTTTCAAGCGACGTTCCGTTAATCACTATCTCGGGGATATACCTGACGCCCTCTGGAACCTTGTGGATCTCTCCCAATCTGTGTTTAAGCGAAGGACAGAAGGGATCATTTGTGGTAGGACCTATCAACGGAAAATGGGTTTCAGGCTTTGAACCTGCGGCGCACACATCGAAAGGCGTCACTACGCCCGTTACGCGGTGGATGGCATGCAGGGCCTTTTCTCCAGCTTTTCTTAGAGCTTCTTTTGTTGAACACATGACCCAGAAATTCGCACCCATTACGCCATGGGCGTACCCTAAACGCCTTTCAATGATGAAATCTGGGACCATAAGTGGCACAACAATAACGTTTCTACCAAAGCGTTCTTCTTCCCATTCATGTCCGTCTCCGCAATGCCCAATCCACTCCATCATATCCATTTTACCCTCTGCGTTCCGTAACGCATCGAAGACCGCGGTGAAGGGTTTAACAAGTATGTCTTGGCGAATCCTGTAGGAAAGTTCAGCCTCAAACTTGTGTAAGGAAGCAGTGAAGGCGTTATTCTTGTCTAAACCTGCCCAGAACTGCAGGACGGCGCCCTCGCGTTTATCCGGAGTCGCATCTTCGTCAAGCCACTTCTCAACGCCGCCTTCGACTCTACCAATCACAACTGAAGGTGTTGCCGTTGAGTCTTCGGCTGCACCGTGCAAAGTTGCCCTGTCGTCGGCCGTGATTATCACTCGGCAAAAAATACCTGCAAATGCCTCGGCATACGTGTCGTCAATTTCAGCTTTGAACACCATAGCTCATCCGAGCCTCCCGACGGATTCTCCTCTGACCTTCTTACTGAATTCGCTGCGCTCTTTCACTATTGATCCCTTATTCCTAGCGGCAACTATTTGAACCTTGGGTAACCCTTTGAGGCGCTCCTTTCTTGCGTCTATTTGACAAGCGGGGAATAGCACGGCATTTTTTGGTTGAAGCGACACACCGAGTTTTACCCCCCTCCTCTTTCTTAAGCCAACCTATACCTATCATTTAGCGCACATACATTGTGATCAATAGTGACCACTGACGACGAGTTTACCCGCCGTTTAATTAGATTCGGGCTCAGCGAAAAAGAGGCGCAACTCTATTTGCACCTGCTCAAGTACGGGCCAAAAACCCCCTCGCCGCTCGCAAAATCGCTACAAACCTATCGCGAAGACGTACATCGCACACTGACGAGCCTCATCGAGAAGGGTATGGTGCGCCCCTCACTTGACGCCCCCACCGTCTATGCAGCGATCGACCTCGACACGGCCCTCGGGTCCGCACTGCAAAAGCAGCAGAGCGAGCTCCGCGAGATGGAAGCGAGGAAGCGCGAGCTTCAGGAGCTCTCGCAACAACAGCGGTTTCGCCCCTCCGACGAAGTGAGCACGTTCAAGATCATCAAGAGCATCAAGGGACTCATCGCTGTCGCTATGCCCCTAATTGACCCCATGCAGGAGGAAGGGCGTATCGCCGCTCCTGCATACCTGACTGTTGTCGCCTCCCTCTTTGGAGTCAATGACGCTGCGTATGAATTTATCAAGCGAGGAGGAAAGGTGCGGGCCATCGTCGACATTTCGTACCAAGTTATTGAGCCGGTGCGAGAAATGATCGCCATCGGTGAAGAAGTGCGCCACATCGATCAGCACGGAATCATGTTCGTCGTATTTGATAGAAGAATCTCCATAAGCGCGATCAACGCGGAAGTCAAGCGTATATCTCTCAACGAACCTGTCTCTGGACTTTGGACCGATGATCCTGCGTATGCTCAGTACCTCGCGTCTACGTTTGAGATGGTGTGGGGACAGTCGGTTCCTGCAGAGCAGCGCATACAAGAACTACTAGAACGCGGCCCTCCGCAAACATAAAAAAAGCCGCGGCACGAGCGGCGATGACAATGTTCTCTGTTGATTACTGTTAAGGGGCTTTTTTTAACGCGCTGCGCTAGCAGCTATGCAAAATTTGGTCGCCGAGCTTCTAACCCGGCATGCCTTCTAGAACAATGGCGAAAGGCGCAATTGCTCGCAGTGTAAAGCATGCAAGCCTAGGTTCAAATATCATAGAATCTGCAACGAACGAAATCGTCTGGCTTCTCTCAGCTGCTGGTTGTCTTCTCTGCGCACTACGGTTTACAAAGAAGTCAAAAATGCCAGCTCCCCCCCATTCTTTATAAAAAAGTGAAACGGAGCCCGATTTGGCGTTTTCACGCAGTCGAGTTTAAATATGCCTTTTGGTGAATGTATGACTAGAGTTAACATGGACAGGATCGGAAGATGAGATCGTTTACTGTCGACGAACTCGTTGCTGCTCCGGGCTGGCCTAAGGAAGTCTAGAGGATCAGTTTCGAACGAGTGCGTGTCGAAGGAATCAGAGTGGAGAGCATAAAGAGGGATAGTCAACAAATGCCCTAAACAGACCCCGTTCGGGGTCGTAAATACTACAATGCATACGAGCGGGGAAAAAGGGCCTAGGGATTGACAAAAAAAAGGATAGACACACGTCTAACCGCCCTTTGCATGAAACTGCTGAAGACCTGCGCGGCTTGTTTAATCAGGTTGAGACAGAGGTACAAAACACTGATAGGTCTTCGCTGGAGCTTGAGAAAAGTTGAGAATCAAACGCGGGCGGTGAGATATGCCTGCGGGCCATTGAGGTGACGAATCGCAAGCAATTAATAGTTACGCTTGAGGAGCAATTGCGTCAGTCGAAACGGAGCGAGAATTCGAAGGGCGACAGGCAAGGTTGCTTCTGCACTATTGCTTCGATTTGCGGTGCTTGCTGCTATCTTCCGTTCCTGCATCGTTTTTGCTTGTTTGGCCTATCCGAAAAACGCGCCAGAGATAGCCCACGATAGCGATGATCACGGCCACTGCGGCAACGGCTAGCGTTACTACGATTCGTTGTTTCATTAGTTCGCTTCCTTTTCTGAACTTTTCTTCGTTGTGCTGGTCGGGTTACTCGACTTCAAAAAGCCACTCAGATACCGCTGCCTTCTGCCGTCACGCGGTCTCGCTTATTGGCCTTCGGAGGCGTTCTCTCTGGGGGCTCCTCCTCTTCGATTAGTCGCGTCTCGCCACTTTCCAATCCTTTTTCTGAAGCCTCTAGAAATTGAATACAGCATGTGCACTAGCTTCTCCGAATTTAACATTTGTGCCGCTTGTTCGGCTTGCACTCGATCACTAGACGCTTTCTCGTTACGTATCCGAGAGTTCAGCGCCAACGATGGTGTGGGTGGTAATAACCCCCTCCACATCGCGGATCACGTCTACTGTCTTGCTGAGGAGGGGTAGCCCATCGACTTCGATGATCACCAAGAAATCGTACTCTCCGAACACGTGATGCAGTTCTCTGATCCCAGGGATCTCGCCGAGTTTGTCAAAAACGCTTCGCTCCTGGCCAGGAATGACATTCACTAGGGTGACTCCGACTACCATAAGTATCCCTCGATCTAAGGAAGGGGCGCGAGTATTTAGAGCTAATCGCAAAAAAAGGTGGGTTCAGGTCGATTATTGTGAGGGGGCAGTGCGTCGCATCCTCTGACCTCAGAGGAGTTGCGTCTTGACTCGCGACCGGCTAAACTGATAACCTTTTTTGCCGTGCAGAATTCCCTGCGCGCAGGGACTCGATCGAAGTAGTCGGTGGCGTTTACGGCAATTTGCCCTTCACCTCATTGCGCCCAAACGCGCGCGGACTGATATGTGCAAAGCTGACACCCTTTTTGCTGCGTCACCTATGAGTTCGGTCGTTCGTTCATCTTCAGGTTAATCTTGACAGATTGTAGATCGTCGCGAGCTTAGGAAGGTCATTTACCACATACACAAAAGCCATCCATGCCCATTTGCCCCAGCGGTCGTTCACCGCTTTCGCCACCGCGTTGATTTCCTGTCTGGGGCGTTTCGGCTCACGTCCGAGCAAAAGCTCACTCATGATGACCACGCTCCACACGTCTAGCGGGACAGAGCGCTGACCAATGATCAGACCGGCCGAGTACGTGCCAATGCCTGGGATCTCCATCACATTCTTTACAGCCTCTGTCTCGGGCTGGCGGCGTAGCTCTTTTAGAGACATCGGGTGTTGAATTAGATAGTGCGCCGCCTTCACGAGCCGCTCCGCTCGGTAGCCGAGCTTCGCGTCTCTCCTCAGCTCGATGGGGTCCCGCTTAGCGATATTGGAAGGTTTTGGCCACAGAACGACCTCGTGGCCATCGAAGGCAATCTTGGTCCCGTATCGCTCGAGCAGTCTTGCCATCATGTCTTGGCTTCGCTTGAGCGGTGCCATCTGGAGGGTTGTAGCAAGAATCACCCGACCGAACAAGTCATCCAGCCGCCCAACTCGCATGCCGTAAAGGTCTTGCACTGCGATGGAGAGCACCTCGTCAGTGCGGGCGAATTCGTAAAAAGCCTCAAGCTCTTCGTCCTCTCCGAGCCCGAGTTTAATAGCCGTCTGTAGCATGGTTTCTTCATCGTTTGTCGGATGCGACTGAACGTAAACGCTTACGGTCACACGTTCGTTGACCGCAGACAGTTTCAATCCGACCGGCTTGCTATTTAGATAGGTTCCGCTCCACAGCGTACCGTTTTGAAACACTTCTCCCGGCGTTGACCAATGCCAGCCAGCCGGTTTAGCGACGGTGAGCGAGAGATCAAACGGCTCAGGCATGTCGATTTCAAATCGGTCAAACGCGCGATAGTGACGGGGCTTGTTCATGGTCCCTGTTCCGTATTTTGTTACAGGCCTTCTAATCATGCATGATACGTTGTTATTTTTGCTTTGCTAAACCCCTTACTGGAGGCGTCCAATGTTAGCGTGCGTTCATCACGACATGTGGGCGCTCAGAAAAAGCTTTGTGAGTTCACAGCAAGTGAGTAGTGCACGTCAAAAAAATGTGATACATCGTGTCAAAGAGGCGAAATTCCCTGTCGAATGACCAAGCTTCAGATTCGTTGCTAAGCAGTTTTATCCGGGGACTATACGACTACTTTAATCCGCTCCTTCATGTGATCGAAGAACTTCAGAGTGACGCAAAGAAGAACCGCAAAAAGTGAGCAGTGTAAGCAGAGTTTCACGAATGGAAGACTTCTTCCACGCGATCGAGCCACTCGTTAACTAAGCAGTTAAATACGGTCTCTTGCTCGACTTCCAGGCCGTGTCCGGCTCGATCTAATACTCCAACAGTCCCACGGGAGTAATTCGCAGCGATTTTCAGCGAGTCACGATAGCCCACCGATGCGTCTTGGCGGCCCACAAGGATGAGCGAAGGCCAGTCGAAGGGATGAGGAAGCTGGTCTACATCAAAGGAGAAACTGTACCCGCAGTTTTCAAATCGCTTGAGAAACGCTCCATCTTTTGCTTTCATCCCTGGAATAATATCTTGCGTAAAGCGATCCCATCGTTGTTGGTCCTGCACTACAAGCACGCGCTCAAACATTCGTTTCTGGTCGTCCGGTGCGATGCTCGCTAAGAACGATTCATCTTTGACGAATACCTGTCGGAAGGGGAGGTCGCGCAGGTTTCGATCGGCTATGACAACAGGACAGATGAGAAGGACTCCTTTGATGCGTTCGGGTAGAGAACGGACTAAGCCGCGTGCCAGATATCCTCCGTACGATTCGCCAGCCACCAGGAACTGGTCGCCGGGGATAACGTTTTCACAGAACTCTATGATTACGTCCAGCATCTGATCTGCATCGTTCAACCAGCCTGGGGCGCGTGTGCGACCCATGCCCGGCAGGTCCACGTAGATACGTTTCCATCCCGCGCGATTTGTGAAAATCGGTTCCAAGCAGCCGGTCATCACGTGGTGATCGATGCCAAACCCGTGGATCGCGAGCACGGGGTTGCCCTCGCCACGCGTCTCGTAATAAATGTGCAGATCGCCCATTTCGTATATCATGGATGGTGAGGTGGGGGGGTCCGAGGTAAAAAAGATGGTGCCATTTTGTAACAAATTAGTCAGGTTTTTTGGGAAACGTCTAACGTTTGGCGCACCACAGCGTCATCGACTAAGCGCCAGGTGCCAGCTCTTTCGAACAGATGCTCTCGCTACGCCATTCTGCTAGACCTTTACTGCCTGAAGTGGTGCGCGCATCTCAGAAACGTCCAAGGGGGAGAAGCTCCGATGGGTCTCTCTAAATAGGATGACGAACATACAAATTAGCAGTGAAAATAACAGTCTCCCAGCGTTAGCATTTACGCTTGCTGTCTTGAATTGCCGTTGGGGGGCGACGCCGCATGTCTCCAGAATGAGGTAGTCACGCTCTATGCGAGACACGCGGCTTTCGGTGCCTTTTCCCAACTGCTTTTCCCCAAGAACGAGGTACTATTTTAACTTGTTGGATTAGGAGTAGTAGTTCTATTGCACCTCACTGCCTCCCCGATTTCAAGATGCTTAGCCAAAATATGCCGCTAGGTTGTCCCAATACCATTCGACCCACCCAGCTTTGAGATCTGCGTAAAGATCTTCAGGGATATCGGCTTGAGTGAAATCTACTCTTGTTTCATGACCTTGCGCCTGCAGCTCGAACATCACCGTGGAATAATGACCTTGGGGCCAGTCGGCCCCTCGCCATTTTTGCACGATTTTCTTGTCTGGGATCAGTTCGACGGTCTTTCCGGAGGCCCAGCCATCGAAGGTACTAAACTCTCTTCCGACTTCCCTATGTATGGCCGCCGGCGAATGCGTAAACTCTGAGTGTTTATTGGAATCCATGAGGGCTCCATAGATGTCGTGAGCAGTTGCTTTAAGCAATACCGATTGATGAAGGGTTTTGGTCTTCATTTGCATCACCATTTCACAAGGGCATGCTTATCTTCTTTGCTCAGCACGCCAAGGTTTCAGTAGGAACCTATTGGCGTGACTCCGGGCTTCGTGTTTGGCGTTCAAGAGATGAAATGGTTGCGCGCGGAACGCGCCTTAAATCAATGCTGTCGCGTAGAGAGCCCCGTTTAGTCTTAGCTGGCGCTTGTCTTCTCTAATGCACGAAGCTATATATGACATAGGCATACAGATACGTGTCAAGCAAAAAGGAGGTGACGGCGTGTATAGAGCAAACACAAGAGACAATTTCGGCGGCGGCTACAAGAGCTACGATAGCAAACCAAAGAGCGCTCCCGTAGATGTTGGAAAGCAATACGACGTGAAAATCGAAGATCTTGCAAAACAGGGCGACGGGATAGCTCGCATTAGCGGTTTCGTGATTTTCGTTCCACACACCAAGATCGGTGACGAAGTTAAGATTGAAATCAAGGCTGTGAAGCGCAACTTCGCTTTTGCTGAAGTAGTCGAAGAGTAACCAAGCTAGTTTGAGTTACGGATTGAACTGAATTGATGGATTAACTGCATTATTATTGGAAGTTGCGCTGCGCACCTTGACTAATATGTTGTTCTTCCATCTACCTTTTTGATTAACTGGTGCATTTAGAGAGTCGTTTGTGCCCACTGCGTTGCACGCTTTTTCGAAAAGCGCACGCTTTTTTCTGTGAAGCCATTTTTCTGGCGATCACAAGACGAGATGGGCTCCGCAATTGCATATTGCCGTTTTGCGGACGGTTCCGAATTCACTGAGCGCATTAGACGGATCTGTGCCGTAAACCGCATCCCCGAGCATCGCCATCGAAGCGCACCCGCCAGTAGCCTCTACGGCCTCGACCGCGTCTCGCGCTTTCTGACTCAGCATTTCGGTGTCGTATGCAAATTGCCGAGACAAGCGCATGAATTCGTCAAATGTGGGCTTCCGGATGAGCTTCTTGAGCGCGGCCGATCCAAACTTCTCTATTGCAGAGAGCGCGCCTCGATCGGCCAAGATTTTAGGCGTTGAGAGTGGCCCGAACACAAGATAAGAGATTTCGAGAGGCGGGGTGAGAATTCGATCGACCGAATCTTGTCGCCTAATGACGACGCCTCCAACAGCTTGGGCGATGACGTCGCCGACTCCGGTCTTGTTCACAATTTCTGCGCGCTGCGCCGTCTCGCAAAGCGCGTTGAAACTGAAATTGAGCTTCCACAGCTGGTTGAGGGAAAGAGCGGTGCTTAAAGCGCCTGCACCACTCGTGCCGAGGCCGCAGCTGATCGGTCCGGCGAGCTCCGTCTTCACGTCGGCTTGCTTCTCAGATAGAGAATCGACTACCGTCCTTGTGGTAGGCGCGGAAGAAGGCTCTCTGTTGATATACACGCGACCTTCGCCTACCACGGCTTCTGTCGTTGCGCCATCGGCGATAACGATGCCGCACCCGACTGAAGAGATCCCTGCCCGGTTGGGCTTCAGCGCGAAAAACCCGGTTATGTGAAATGGGCAAAACGCTTTCATGTGCTGTTCATTCGACGAACGATAGCATCAACAATCTTCTCAGCGAGGAATGCCTTGCTGCCCTGGTGCCGTTCGACCTGTGAGTTGACGATATATATTTCATTATCTTCGGTCCCCATGCCTTGGAACGTTACGTCGTTTGCGACAACTAGATCAACGGGAATGGATCTGGCGCATTCAATAAGAGCGTCCGGGGTCGTGTGTGTTTCCGCTTTGAAACAAACGATAAAGAGGTTTGGGTACTTCGCTCTGACGATGTCGGTGAGTTTCGGCACATTTTTCAGCGCGAGATGTAGCTCCTGACCCGATTTTATCTTCTCACTGTGTGTATCTACCGTATAATCCGAGATGGCCGCCGCGTTGATGAAAATGTCGCACCCTTTCTCGACCTCAGACAGCACCGCTTGAATCATCTCGGCCGCGCTTTCTACATGCACTTGGTTGACGAGTCGCGCGTCGCCGTTGTGCACGATAGTGACGCTCGCGCCTCTTCTAAAAGCTTCATATGCAAGCTCTCTGCCTGTTCGTCCGGAGCTCCTTGTAGTAAGAATACGAATGGGATCCAATGATTCTGTCGTCGCTCCGCTAGTTATTACGACTCTCTTTTGCTTGAGCTCACCTTCCGAAACGAGCCGTTCGACCACGAGCACAATTTCATCGAGTTCAGCAAGCTTTGCTTTGCCTTCTTCCAGGCGCGGCGATACGAAATACACAAAGTCTTTCAAGCGATCAAGGTTCTCAGTAATGAACGGATGAGAGTACATGGATTCGTGCATTGCCGGCACGATGACTACGGGTTTTCCCGATCCGAGCGCCGTGACAGCGCACGTCGTGACGGGGGTGTCGTCGATGCCGTGCGCCACCTTGCCGATTGTGTTTGCCGTGCACGGGGCAATTAGCAGCAAATCTGCCGATCCGCCTTTACCAAGAAATGTGACGTGTTCCACGTTTCCGGTAAGTTGCGTGATTACGGGCTTCTGTGTTGCGTATTCCAGCGCGTTCGGATGGATGATCTTACAAGCCGCGTCTGTCATCACGCAATGTATCGTTGCGCCTTTGCGCTTGAGTTCATGGATCAGCTTGACTGTTTCAACTGCCGCGATGCTGCCAGTAACGCCGACGATGATGATCTTGCCTTCCAAACTTCTCATGTGCATTCAACGGTTGCGTTTTAAGCTAGTTTCCTCTCGTTTGACTCATTAAGTTTTGCATCACGACCCACCAAAATAGCGATGCACTTATGAGCTCGTGGGCGGTGGCTGTTGTGTTCTAGTTAGAACAAACGGCAATGATAACACGTTCATTTCGGCTACTCGCACCGTTGCGCGTCTAATAAGGATCGAGCGAAATAGCTAATACCCGTCGCCTCGTCAGAGGGTATGATGAAGCAAAACATCATACGAAAGGGACGACTAGCGGAGTTCGATGAGAAGGCGCTGCGGTTCACCTCCTCGATCGCCGCGGATGCGTGGTTCTTTCGCTACGATGTTCTTGTTGATCTCGCCCACGTGGCGATGCTGAAACGACAAAGCATCATCGAGCAAACGACGTTCGAAGTGTTGACAAAGGCACTCCTCAAAATCAACGAGGAGGGGTATGTTAAGCTGCCGCGTGACGTTGATGACGTTCACGTCGCGATCGAGACTGCCTTAACGGAACGCGCCGGAAGCGCGCACGCAGGGTGGCTCCACGTCGGTAGGTCAAGAAACGATGAGGTCGCAACCTGCATCCGCATGGCCTTACGCCATGACTTACTGGTGCTCATGAACGCTGTCCTCGCCTTACAAGATACGCTTCTGGAACTGTCCGCAAGCAACGCCGCGACCATTATGCCGGGATTCACGCACTTGCAACACGCGCAGCCAACCTCGCTCGGGCATCATCTACTTGCGCACTGTGACGCTTTAGAACGAGACTTAGAGAGGTTGGCCAACTCGTACGAGCGGACAAACCAATCTCCTTTAGGCGCAGCTGCATTTGCTTCAACAGGGTGGCCGCTTGACCGGGATTTTGTTGCGTCAGCACTTGGCTTTGATGGCATCGTAGAGAATTCCATGGACGCAGTGAGCACCCGTGATTTCGCGATAGAAGCGCTATCCGCTGCATCAAATGTGATGATTACGCTTAGTCGTTTGGCCGAAGAGCTGATATTATGGAGCACATCTGAGTTTGGTTACGTGGAAATTGACGACGAGTTCGCTTCGACAAGTTCCATCATGCCGCAAAAGAAAAACCCTGATACGCTCGAGCTGATCAGGGCTAAGACCGGTTCGGTTATTGGAGATTTTACGGCTAGCGTAGTGATTTGTAAGGCGCTACCGTTCAGCTACAATCTCGACTTACAGGAGATTACACCGCACTTGCAGCGGGCGATTGCAACGACAATCGATTGTGCTCGCATCGCGAACGCGGTACTAGAAACCATTTCGATCAACAAGCAACGGCTTGCTGAAATGAGCGCTGTGGGTTTCACCACTGCAACTGAGCTCGCTGACACAATCGCGCGCACCGCACACGTTCCTTTTCGAACGGCACATACGATTGTCGGAGACCTTGCGCGCGTTGGCGCGTGCGACTTGGACGCGATCGACAAAGTTGGGTTGCGGCACCTCGGAAAGCAACTCTCGCAGCTTGGTTTGACGGCAGACGATGTCGCAGAAGCTCTTGACGTTAATCGTAACGTTGCAAAGCGGGACATCGCGGGCGGGCCTGCCGCCAGTCAGCTCAAACGGATGTTGAAAGCGCGACGCAGGCGGCATAAGGTGCGGCAGCAACGCCTCTTGCTGCGACAGACAGCACTGCAGGCGGCGGAGAAAGGCCTGCTGACGGCGTCCGGAGCTTAAAATGGGTGATATAGGACACGGTGATCGTGTCAAGGTGGTTAGGGACAAAAAAGAGTTTTTCGGCGCGCTGATGCCGAGCGTGACTGACTTTGTCGTGCTTAAGCTCGACAGCGGGTATAACGTAGGCTTCGCACCCGAGGGGATAACGATGACGCTCGTCGAAAAGGCAGCGCCGCTCGCCGAAAAGCGATTACCGCGACCTGTGCGACCTGAACTACCCCGACTGAGCATCATTTCCACCGGGGGCACCATTGCTAGTAAAATCGACTACCGAACAGGTGCGGTGACGAGTCAATTTGACGCAGATGATATTATCGATGCGATTCCGGGCTTAGCCGAAATCGCTAACATTGAAGGCACACTGCTCTACAACATACTGAGCGAGAATATGCGGCCGGAATCGTGGTCAGAGCTCGCTCAATGCGTCTATAACGAAGTTCGCGCGGGAGCCGATGGGGTACTCGTAACCCACGGGACGGACACCCTGGGATACAGCGCTGCTGCCTTGTCATTTATGCTCCAGGTGCCCGTGCCGGTCGTACTCGTCGGTTCGCAAAGATCAGCTGATCGACCGAGCAGTGACAATGTCGTTAATGCGATTTGTGCCGGAGTAGCAGCTACAAGCGACCTTGCTGGGGTTTTTGTGGTAATGCACGAAGACGCGTCGGATGACACCTGCCTTGTCCACCAAGGAACCCGCACCAAAAAAATGCACACATCACGACGTGACGCGTTTCGATCAGTTAACGCCTCGCCGATTGCACGCGTCAGCTATCAGGAACGGTCGGTGCAATTCTTAGGCGATCACACGGGTCGAGGCGGGTGCGAGCTCTCCGTCCGTCCACACATCGAGCCGAGGTGCGCTTTGGTTAAGTTCTTCCCGGGAGCGAGTCCTGCTATTGTGGACTTCTATGTGACACACGGGTACAAGGGGTTGGTGATTGAAGGAACCGGTCTGGGGCACGTCGCAAGCGACTGGGTTCCGCACATAAGAAAGGCTGCAGATGTTATGCCGGTCGTGATGACCTCTCAGTGTGTTTACGGGAGGGTGTGCGACAGAGTTTACGATACGGGGCGCGATCTGCTGAGCGCAGGCGCGATCGAAGGTGACGACATGCTGAGCGAAACAGCGCTCGTCAAACTGATGTGGGTGCTTGGCCAGACATCCGATCGTTTTGAGATTGCTAGGCTTTTGAGAACTGACGTCGCCGGAGAGATACACGCGGATGCGACTAGGACGCGAAGCATGTTCGAGGAGTTGCCGTGAAAGAGCACGACTACAAAAAAGTCGGCCTGAAAGCAGGCTTGGAGATTCACCAACAGCTGAACACTGCGTCAAAACTATTTTGCAGCAGTCCGACCGAATTGCGGGACACAAAAGACGCATCTTATGAGTTCTATCGCTACCTACGACCTTCAAAAAGCGAGATGGGGGAGATCGACCGCGCCGCTATCGAAGAGGGGGTCGGCACCCGGCGATTTATGTACAAGGCGTATGAGAGCACGTGCCTTGTGGAAAATGATGATGAACCGCCGCTGGAAATGAACCTTGAGGCCTTAAAAATTGCCCTTCAAATTGCCCTCCTACTGCAGATGCAACCTTTCGAGCAAGCCCACACAATGAGGAAACTGGTAATCGATGGGTCGAACACGAGCGGGTTCCAGCGAACGGCACTCCTCGCAGCAGGCGGATACATTTCGCTTAGCAGCGGTTCCGTTCGAATCGACACGCTGTCCATCGAGGAGGAAGCAGCGCAGATAGTCGATAAAGACGTTTACTCCCTCGACCGGCTCGGCATCCCGCTCGTCGAAATTGGCACCGCTCCAGACGTGACAACTCCTAAGATGGCACGAGAGCTTGCTCTTGCGCTTGGAACGATCTTGCGCGCGTGTGAAGTCAAGCGAGGGATTGGAACGATCAGGCAGGATATCAACATCTCCATCGCGGGCGGTGCACGCGTCGAAATTAAGGGCGTGCAGGCACTTGACCTCATTGAGAACCTTGTGCGCCTTGAGGTCACAAGGCAGCTCAACCTGCTAAAGATCCGAGACGAGCTACAAGAGCGCGGAGCGTTCGTAGGAAAACCAGTCGAAGTCAGTTCGATATTTGCCCATACAGCGTCACACGTGCTTAAGAAAAAACACGTGTGGGGCCTGTTGCTTCATCGCTTTGCCGGTATCGTGGGCAAAGAGATCCAGCCCGGCCGTCGACTCGGTTCTGAATTCGCGGATCACGCAAAGAAGAGGGGGGTTGCTGGGATCTTTCACACTGACGAGTTGCCGCGATATGGAATAACGTCTCGAGAAACCGAGGCTCTTTTACGGTTTTTGAAAGCAGAGGAAAGCGATGCGGTTGTTATCCTCGCAGACGAGAACGTTAAGACGTGCGTCGAGGCGATTTATGCCGTCATGGACCGCGCAAAAGCAGCCATGGAGGGTGCCCCCGAAGAAACGCGACGCGCGCTGAGCAATGGATGCTCTGAATATATGCGGCCCCTTCCTGGAGCAGCCCGCATGTACCCGGAGACGGACGTGTCTCCCATCGCGGTTCCGCCAGAGCTCATAAATCGCATTAAGGCGCATTTGCCTGAGAGACTCGATGATCGAATGCGTCGCTATAGGCAGGAGTTTCTCCTGAACGAAGAGTTGGCGAGGCAAATCGCGTGGTCTGAAAAAAATCAACTTTTTGAGCAAGTTATGCGCCTCTCAGGGGGCCTAGATGGTAGCCACGGTCGAGACGAAGTCAAAGATGCCGCAACGTTTGCAGTACGAACGCTTGAAGGAACGATCGCAGAGTTGAAAAGGGACAACGTGCCTGTCGATCGTCTAACCCATGAAACCACACTTGATGTTTTCAGGCTTGTGAACTCTAAGACTATATCAAAGGAAGGTGTGCCCGAAATCCTCCGTTGCCTCGCCGAATGTCCGACGAAAGCGGCAAACGATGCGGCAGCAGAGCTTGGATTTGCCATGTTGAGCGAGCGCGAGCTTCAAGCAATCGTGGACGACGTCGTGCAATCCCGACTCGAGTTCGTTAAGGCAAAAGGCGTGGCTGCTGTAGGCCCCCTAATGGGCGTGGTTATGAAGCAAGTTAGAGGTAAGGCAGACGGAAAACTCGTAAACGAAGTGCTTCGCGTAAAGATTGCGTCCGTTCTGCGGTAGAGGTGATTTCCTGCAGAGCACGAACCTGCTGTATGACTTGGTGAACATCCCGAGCACGAGCACGCACGAGCACGATATCAGTCTTTTTGTCGAAGAAATGCTGCGTGACCTCGGAATGGAAATCATACGCTCTGGCAACAATGTTATCGGAAAGCTGGGTCGCGAGGGGCCTGTGCTCGCACTGTGCGGCCACCTCGATACGGTGCCTCCATTTTTCCCGCCCAGAATTCAAGGGGGAAAGCTTTACGGGAGGGGCGCAGCCGATGACAAAGGTGGACTGGCCGCTGTTATCAATGCGGTAGCGAACACTGACCAGGAACGGCTCAGGGGCACGCTGCTTACGGTGTTCGTCGTCGACGAAGAGCTCAGAAGCCGCGGCGCGCAGGAAGTGTTGCCGCAGCTGCGCGCTGACTTTGGCATCGTCTGTGAGCCGACAGATCTGAAGATTGTAAACGGGCAGAAAGGGCGCTTGACGTTTCGCATTCAATCCGTCGGCAAAAGAGCACATGCGAGTAAGCCTGAGCTTGGGAAGAATGCCATTGTTGAGATGGCAAAGCTTGTGTTGCGGCTCAAAGACCTTCCGCTAACCCGGCATATCGAGCTTGGCCACGAAACGATCTCGGTTAGTACTATCGCTGCTGGAGATGCGGTCAACATCGTTCCCGATCGTTGTTCGATCGACATTGACTATCGCTACGTGCCTCCCAACGATGCATCTAGCGTTTTAGCCACACTCAGGGCGAAATTGCCCGAAGCGCGAATAGAATTCGCGGATGACCCCAAAAATTTCACGCGCCCGTTCTACTTACCCGCTCACCAGATCATCACTTTGTTGAGTGAGTCCATACGCGGGGCCGGCCTCGAGCCGCAGATGGCCACAATGGACGCGGGCACTGATGCTTCTCGCTTCAATGAGGCCGGAATACCCACAGTTGTCTTCGGGCCGGGAGGCATCGCGCAGGCTCACACGTCCGATGAATGGATAGGCCTTCACGATGTGGAGGTGGCAAGCATCGTCTTCCAAGAGCTGATCAGAAGAGTATTGGTGACACAATGCTGATTTGGCTTCAGCGTTTTGCTTTCTACATCCTCGCGTAGCTAAGCGAGGGCTGTTTGCGCCGGGTCACAAGAGTTCTTATTGCAGAAGAGCTTAGAGCTATGACGGCACACGATGCGACATGTTCATGACGTAACACGTCCCACGATTCAGTTTTTCAAAACAAATCCTGACTGAACAACTATGCTTGTCGAATCTATCTCTTTTGTGTTGCTCGCTTTTCTCATTCTCCTACTACTCGTGGTGGGATTCGAGACCGTCGGTTTCACACTGTTAGAAGCTGTGTTGATCTTTGTAGGATCGACTTTCTTGATCCTGATCTCTTTTCCTTCAATATTGCTGTATTTTCAAGGTTCTTTAGGGATCGGCATTATTGACGTGTCGCGCGGGATCCTCGTGTTTCAAGGGTTTTTTGTCGTGGGGCCGAGAACTGAGCCCGCTATCGGCTTCGATGTCGCCGGTTTTCTGATACCGTTCTTCATTTCATTAAGGATGATCTTCGACCGACGAAGCCCTGTCAGAGCAAGTCTCATCGGAATCACGTGTATTGCCGCCGTTTCGTATTTAACTTCAGCGTACGTAGAAGGAGAAGGCGTTGTTATCTTTAACATCTACGTTATCGCAATTGCCGCAAGTATCATAGGCATACTGCTTGCAAAGTGGCAATGGGCAAGCGTAGGTCCGATTGCCTATGTGTCTGGCTCACTAGGTGTGTTAATTGGTGCGGATCTCGTTCGCATCGGCGACATTCTTGCCTATAAGCCGAGAGGATTCGCATTTGCTTCGATAGGGGGCGCAGGCGTTCTTGATGCAATCTTCTTGGTCGGAGTTTTGGCGGTGACCATTGACGTGATCTTTGTAGAAAACGTGCGGTTGATCAATTGGATTCAGAGACGTTTAGCTTAGCTCGGCAACTCTCTTCTGCACGGCCTCCCCGTATCGACACGCGCGACGTAACGTGGCGAATTCCCGCACAAACCGGTCCTGAAGAAAGCGTTTTATAGGTAGCTCTACAATAGTGGCTGTGGGAATACATATGTGCTCGAGGGATCGTCTTTTGTCAATTCGAGAATGAATAGTGAAGTAGTTACTTTTTTTGATACGACGCTCCGAGACGGAGAGCAAACCCCTAACGTTTCGCTCACCGACGAACAGAAGCTTACCATCGCAAAAGCTCTCGACAAGCTAGGCGTCGACGTGATCGAAGCCGGGTTTCCTATATCCTCGAAGGGAGAATATAACGCGGTAAGAAGCATCGTCAACGCAGATCTAAGGACCACAATCTGCGGTCTCGCTCGTGTCGTGAAACCAGACATCGATGCGTGTCTAGATGCGGGCGTTGGACTAGTTCATGTTTTTGCCTCAACGTCAGATGTACAGTTGAAGCATTCAATGAAAAAGACGAGACAGGAAGTGTATGATCTGTCCGTCGACGCAGTCGAATACGTTAAGGAGCACGGAACACAATGCCTATTCTCTGCGATGGACGCCACTCGAACGGAACCGGAGTTTCTTTATCGCATTTGTCGCGGCATGGAGTCGGCTGGGGCCGACATCATCAACATCCCGGATACTGTGGGCATTATGGCTCCCTCAAAGATGTTTGACTTCATCAAACGCATCAAAGGTGTTGTCAAAGTTCCTATCGACGTGCATTGCCACAACGACTTTGGTCTCGCGGTTGCCAATAGCCTGTCAGCGATCGAAGCCGGAGCCAACCAGGTACAAGTGACCGTAAATGGGATAGGTGAAAGGGCTGGGAACGCTGACCTCGCCCAAACGGCGATGGGCTTGTCGAGTATCTTTGGAGCAAAGCTGAATATCAACACTCAATTCCTTCTTGAGACCTCACGGTTAGTGGAACGATTCACGAAGATCAACATACCCCCTACGATGCCAATTGTCGGCGAAAACGCATTCTCGCACGAATCTGGAATTCATTCTCGCGGAGTGATCGAACGCGCTGACACGTTTGAGCCAGGGATTATGACGCCCGAAATGGTCGGTCAGCGTCGCCGCCTCGTTGCAGGCAAACATGCTGGCAAGCACGCCGTGCGCGAGATGCTCAAGGATGCTCTTTTTGACGTCACCGAAGACGAGCTTGTGCGCATACTGGATCGCGTAAAGGAAATAGGCGATCAAGGCCGGCGAGTCACCGACGTCGACTTATACGTTATAGCTGAAGCGATCACAAATGAGGTGCTGAAGCCGACAATATTGCTTGAGGAGCTGTCTGTGATGACGGGCAATCGTATCACTCCAACAGCAACGGTGAAAGCAGTTGTTGAGGGTAAGACGAAAATCGGGGCCCGTATAGGTATTGGTCCAGTCGATGCTGCAATTAATGCCGTACACGACATTCTCGGGGGCACCGACGTGCAGCTAAGGACGTTCAGAATCGACGCGATCAGCGGTGGGACCGACGCACTTGCTGATGTTGTCATCGGTGTCGAAGATTCACGTGGAAACATGGTGACTGCTCGCGCTGCGCGAGGCGATATTGTAATTGCGTCTGTTGAGGCTATGATCAGCGCGATAAATCGCCTTAAGGCTAGAGATGGTGCGTAGCGTTGCGATGGCATCTCGTCGACACGCATTGTCACATCGACACGTCTGCGTTTGACGACGATCGGCAATCAGTAATTGATAGGGCGTTCGACGCGCGAATAGCGCTCATCAATTCGGGCATTAGCCTCACATCGAATTGGGCGACGAGAGGATTGCTTCAGCACGAGAACGTATATGCGGCTTACGGCCTAAGCCCGCTTAACGTTGCGGAAAAAGAAAGCGTCGAGGAATTCATTCGGCGAAACGCAGATTCAGCAACCGCAGTTGGCGAAGTTGGGCTGGATTTTTACCATGTCAAGTCGGGACATCAACGTGAGCGGCAAGAAAACGCGTTTGAGCAATTCATTCAGCTGAGTCAAGAGCTCGGCCTACCTCTTGTCATTCACAGCCGCGATGCCGAAGAGCGCGTCTTTGAGCTCGTGCACGGTGTTGACCAGGCAATCTATCACTGCTACGGGGGCAGTGTCGAGTTGCTCGAAAAGATCGTGGACTGTGGGCACTATATCTCAATTTCAACCAGAGTATGCCGGTCTGGGCACCACCAGAAGCTCGTTGAGAAGGCCCCTAGAGATATGGTAGTCATCGAGACTGATAGCCCTTATCTAGCCGCGCGCAAGGGTAGAAACGAACCGTCGTTTGTAGGAGACGCGATTGTCACCATATCGCAGGTCTGGGACACAGAAATTGAAGAAGCGGCGTCTATTGTCTCGGAGAACACTTGTAGGGCTTTTAATCTTGGATAAAGAGGCATATTTCGGGCGAATAAAAGAAAAACATATATAGCACGCCGCCAGTACATTATTTTGCCATTTTTGCAATAGCAGGAGTCTTAGCATTTATGCCCCCCCATATCCCCCATATTAAAGACCGATTCAAGATTAGGACGATAATTCGACGGCGCGAAAACGCCCGCAAGGGCATTGGGCTGCTCGTTGATGGCCCTAACATGCTTCGGAAGGAATTTCAGATCGACCTGGAAGAAATACGCAATACCCTAAAGGAATTCGGCGACATCAAGGTAGGTAGGGTCTACCTGAACCAGTATGCCTCTGAGAAGCTCGTTGAGGCAATCGAGAACCAAGGATTTGAGCCGGTGGTCAGCTCGAGTGACGTTGATGTTCGACTCGCAGTTGAAGCTACGGAGCTTATTTTCAATCCTAATATAGATATTATCGCAATAGTGACCCGAGATGCTGATTTTAAGCCCGTGCTTTCAAAAGCGATGGAGCATGGCAAAGAGACCATCATTTTCGGAGCAGAGCCTGGGTTTTCGACCGCGCTTAAAAATCTCGCTGACGTTGTTGTAATATTGAGCGAGGGACCAGCTACCAATGTCGCTGCGAGAGAAAAGTTTACCGCTAAAGACGAGGAAGAAGTTTACCCGAAACCCGCGTAACCCCTCGAGTCCAGCCAGAGCCGAAAGTTGAGCTACGCGCCCTGCGGCGCGGACCCTCCTCCGAGAGCTTTTTGTAGCTGCTGCTGGAGTTGTTGAAATCGCGTTTGAACACGTTCTTCCTGCCTCTCAAGACTCTTTAAACGTACATCGGACGTCTCTTTTTTTTCTGTTAGCTCAGCCTTCACCTCGTCTTTGTTCGAGCGTACGAGGATCGTTCCTACGGTCTTGAAGATAACAGCTTTTTCGTCTAGCTTGTCGAGCTCAACGAGGGTTTGGTTAGCTTCGTTCAAAGCTAGTTCGAGTTGACTTCGCTGAACAGCAAGCGCTTGTGCCTGTTGTTGAAGTTGTTGTAGTTGCGCAACTTGATTTTGAATTTGGGGTGGTAGTTCGGTACTCATTCAAGATTCTCCTTAAGGAGCGTTTTTCAAGCGGTAACAGTTTCGCTCAATTCTTTCTAGTATCTGCGACAAGTTCGTCCACTTCTGTAGCAACCAGCGCCAATCTCAGCCACGAATTTGTCGCCGACCGGCATGAGGCTACGTCTGAAGCTGTGATGTCGATGATTAGCTTCTCTGCCGTCTCTCGTACAGTCACCGAAGAGCGTGTCCCGGCGATGGCGATAGTTTCCAATTCAGGAGTGATCGATCGGAACAAATAGTCTACGTTTTGCGTTTCTATGAAGTACATTGAATGGAACATTTGCGTATTGTGGTCGCTTAGCGTGAGCGGCTTTGCCATTTCTTGCGCAGCGAGAGTAGACTTTGAGGTTGCATTGCTTAAAGGACCTTTACTTTCTTGATGATCGTAGGCCGCTCTTTTATCAATATTCGATGGCCGCAGTAAGGACACCTGATTCCGCCGTACTCGGACTCTACTTCAACCTCGCGCTTGCACCGAATGCATTTATAAACCGTGAAATCACCTCGCAGCTTCAAATCTGCTCTTTTTCCTCATTTGCGCGGCGAATCGAGCGCGCGACGGTTTTGCCGACTGAGGTCTCTGGGAGGTACGCACCTCCGGCAAACGTTGTTTGGCACTTCGCGCACACCCATATCCCCGTGCCCTTTCGAGACACCGCCTTTCGCCCACACGCGGGACACTTGTGCGCTTGGTGCATCGCCTCTTCGACGTCGGCAATTCTCTTGCGGATCTTGCGGCCGTATCGCGGGCCGAACCGGCCTGCGGAACGGGTCTTTCTTCCCTTCTTCCGCGCGCCTTTCTTAACCATCCGTTGAACCACCGAAAAGATCATCTCTGATCTGCATGGCTTTGCTGCTCGCTAGCTTAACGATACGCGCGATCTCTTCCACAGAGAGCGTTCCAGTTCCGCTTTTTTGCATTCCTGCAAGCGCTCCTTGCAAGCCGGAGATGACCGTTAGTTTGGAAGACGCGATAGTCTCTTCATCTAGCGAGGGGTCCAGCATGATCTCACCGTCGAGGTCAACCGCGGTCACCGCGATCGGAGATTCCTTGATCGGTAGCGGAGCGTCAGGCCCGTAGCCATATCGCTCACAGGGTTTCGTTGCGTGCACGAGCGCAGCGAGCGCCCCCAGAGCGGCCGCGTCCATGAGATTTCCATCGTGGTCGAGGACGTGTACGTCAATGAAAATGAGCCACACTTTGCCGTCCGGCAATGTTAGTTCAGATAAGTCAATGGCCCCAGATTCTCGAACGCCGCGGTCCACCACACGCGCGAGCTCAACCGCGTTTTCATCGGGCGGACCCGGTTCAAAGGACGGAGATGCCAGGGGCACTAACTCAACGTTGGTTATTATCACGCCCGTGTCAGGCGTATCTGGAAAAGGCTCTCCGGGTTGAATTTTTACGCCAACCAGAACTTGTGTGTTGCCTATCTTCACTCTCGCGGAGCCTTCGGCTTTACTTATCAACCCTACTTCGACCTGTATCGGCCGATACTCATCAAGGGCCCGCCCATCCGCCCTTTCGCTTCGCTTGGCAAGCTCGTAAATATAATCTCTTTTTATCTCAGCAATGACGTCATTCATCTTCTTCCCCTCGATACTTCTGAATCAGGGCTTCTCTTTGCATGTCTGCGATGCTGGCACAACCGATCTTACCGAGTTCTAGCGCCTGTTCAAACTCGTCCAGCGTCAAATGGCCGTCCATCTGGAGCAGCGTAACTTCTCCAGTCCGCACATCCATGGCGACTGGCATGTCTGCTTGTCCATCGTTGTCCTCCTCCTTCACGAGATCCAAGACCACCGTGTCATCCACCTTGCCGACTGCACACGACGAGATGAGACCGCGCATGGGAACTCCCGCATCGGCCAGTGCAACAGAAGCCGCATTTATCCCTGCTGATCGAGTGCCGGCATCTGCTTGAAGAATCTCCACGAAGATGTCGATTGTCGACCTGGGATAAAACTCTTTGATGATGACGGGATCGATCGCCTGCCTGCTCACCTTTGAGATCTCTACGCTCCTCCGGTCAGGGCCTGGTCGCCGCCGCTCCTCTACTGAAAACGACGCCATATTGTAGCGGTACCGGATGATCGCACGGTTTGCTTGCTGCAGGTGACGCGGATGTACTGCCCGTGGCCCGTAAACGGCGGCCATGATCTTGTTTCCACCGTGCTCGACATAACACGAGCCATCGGCCCGCTGAAGTGCGCCAACCTCAAACTTGATTGGACGTAGCTCTTTCGGGAGCCGATTGTCTATTCTCTTACCGTTTTTCATGAACTCCATGCTTTTCTTCCTCTAACAACTTAGTTATCCTATCTGTGAGTCCCGACGTGTGCGCCTCTTGCTCGATTCGTTTGATTACTTTGACGGCGAGATCCTCGTCTTCTTCTTTCCCGTTGATCCAAATGCGGCCATTTTTCCCCACGAAAATGTTTACGTCGAGTTTACTCTTGAGCAGGCTTATCATCGACCCGGCCCGGCCGATAACCCGCGGGACTTTTGTATACGACACTTCAACGACCCTGCCACTTCGCAGCACACGCAGTTGGCCTTCTCGGGGCGCGAGTTCAATCTTCATGGATGGATCCACGTCTATAACCTTGAATATCGCGAGGTCGCCCACACCCATAATCTTGGCCATTTCGCTCGATTCGATGCGGCGAGGATATTCTGATATATGCATGAGCGCTTCGTATGGTGAGTTAATGTCGACCTTCCAATTCGAGAAGCTGATGTCTGATACCATTCCCACGACCACATCACCAGTCGCAGGAAGATATTTTCCCGAAAGCGGTATTACCCGTACTTTTTCCCTTTCGTCAGCAAGCCCGTATATGAGTGAGTAGACTTTCCCGTTTTCAACGTAGGTTCCTTCTGCAGCTTTAGCTGCGTCTTCAGATAGTAGATCCCCCGGCACGACGATCGTCTTATCGACTTTTTCTTGGTTCTTCATTTTTGCCCTTCCCGGGTAACGATTCGCGTCTCGGCTTCCCCTCTTGATAGTCGATTTACGAGCTCATAGAAATCATTTTGCAGTCCTGCAGGAAACCGGACCACGCCGATCCAAGAGCCGTCCTTTTGCCACTCATGTCTCACTATCTTTCCAAAGCGCTGGAGGGGGCCCTGCGATTTTGCGGCGTAATTGGCCGGCACCTTAACGGCGATGTTGACCTCCTCGAATCTTATGGGTATTAACGGCCGGATCGCCTTCAAAGCGACGTTCACCTGCTCGTCGACGCTTTTAAGGGGGTCTATGTTCACCTTTGCCTCTTCAAGTGCTTTTTCTATTCTCTGTGGCGGATGAGGCAGGCCCGTTTGGGGATTTATGGCATTAGCAGCTATGGTTGTGATCACTTGCTTTCGCTTGTGTTCTTGGATCTTGCGCCTTTGCTGAGCGGTAAGATGTAGCTCACCTTCTGTGATGATCCGTTTTGCTATGGCCGCTGGATCGGTGGTACTAAACGTGTGCTTGAGGCTCTCGTCCGACGCTTTTTCCCCTTTGGATGCATCCTTGAATATCTCTTCAATCGCAAGAACACCATCCAGATCAATATCCCCGCCTTCTCGCAATAGTAATGCATTTTCGGGGTCAGCGAGCACTTCAAAGTGTTCCCCCCCTCTCGCAAATCGAGCTACAACTGCGTTATCGAGAGACACCATCTGGACCTACTCCTCCGTGCGCTGTTCGTTTATGGGGGCGCAAAAGGATGCAAAACCATTACTCTTGAGGCTTCGACTCGAGTACACTTTTCACGTGCGCCTCGAGGTCATCCATGCCTAGCTTCTTAAACCGGTTATCTTCCGCGTATATAGCAGCGACTTCGATGGTATCAATTGTAATCTTGCCTTCCGTCGCCTTGTACAGCGCTTCAAGCCCGAGTTTTATGGCGCTGTCAATGTCGGCGTTTTCGTCATACTTCTCTTCGAGAAACTCCATGACGGCATTTCGCCCTGAACCAATCCCCGTAGCCTTTACCATCAAAAGGGCACCGCTCGGATCCGTTTCAAAAAGCCGTGGCCCCGTGTCATCAATCCCGCCGAGGAGAAGTGCTGTTCCGTAAGGCCTAACCCCTCCGTACTGCGTGAACGTCTGCTTATGGTCGGCGATTTTTTTTGCGAGTGTTTCAACAGCAATAGGTTCGTTATACACGACGCGGTTGATTTGGGCTTCGACACGGGCACGGTCGACTAATGCCCTAGCGTCAGCTACGAGGCCGGAAGTCACAGCGCCTATGTGATCATCCACTTGGAAGATCTTCTCGGTAGATTGGGGCTCCAGAAGCCGACTTGAGATACGCTTATCGACGAGCAGAGCTACGCCGTCCTTTGCTTTTATGCCGACCGATGTAGTGCCTCGTTTTACAGCTTCGCGCGCGTATTCGACTTGAAAGAGTCTACCGTCTGGTGAAAACACGGTGATAGCTCTGTCATAACCCATTTGTGGTGCCATCTGCATTATATTAGCCTCTCATTGTCATCGATCGTGATGCCGATGAATTGGACGTCAGCACGATCAACAATTTCCCTATCTTCTGGAACTATATCAATTTCCTTGCCACGTATCCTCACTGCTTTCCCGGACACGGGCACTGTCACATAAGAAGATATAATGCGTCGTATTCTCTCGTCAATTTGTAAATACTTTTCTATGGCAGCCTTTATTGTTCCGGAAGTGCCTACGACCGTCGCGCGAACCCGATAGTTCTCGATTTTGCCGATGGTTGCTAATGTCGCTTGCACGTCGGGCACGTGTCGGTAGTGACAACGCACAAGCCCTTTTGTGCCATCAAACATAACGACTTTAATTCCCGACTTACTCACTCCGACGTCCCCAAACAGGCTTTTCGCAGCTTTGAAGATTTCTGTTTGTAAATCCCGCGTTCTTACGGGTTCTTCAGAGCTGAGCGTGAAGGCGACGTACCGAAAGCTGTCTCGCAAAGTAGGTCTGAGTGGTTTCATACGCGCGCCTTTTCTTTTTGTGTACTGCGTTTGATGATATTTTGCGGCGCACTCGATAAAGCGGCCGTCGCTTCCTTGTCTTCTAGAGGTAAAAGCCGTGCGAGAGCTTTTAATTGGCGAGGAGCCCGCAGGTCGAAATGTGAATAGGCATCGCTCGTAATAACGATTGGTACTCCAAACTTCTGGCATAATGCGACGTTTTGATGCTGGAGCGCGAGTGCCCGAGATCTTTCAATTTCTCTTGTTTTCCAGAAGTAGCCAAAGCTCAAACCTAGCGCGACGCCGTTTTTCTCGGCGATTTTAGCTGTCACCTGGTTTAAACCGCCTCGTTTACCTCTCTCCGGGTGCATTAGAAGATCCACGCGGTCGTCGCTGCAAGCAGCCCTGTTGATTCGTTCATCCCCACCGTGCACACTTATGATGGGGGCTGTGTCGCTGAAGAACGCAATTTTCTTACGCAGATCGCGAACGCTATGCGCGACAATTTCTATTCCTGAAATGGCGCTCGAATCGGATAACTGAGACCAATAAGGCGAATGCGCTGTTACCCCAATGGCGGCGAAGCCAAGGCTCCGAGCGACGAGGTTGAGCCTTTTCGGCGTGTCTGCTCCTTCGGGAAACGCGTGAACGCTTATATCCACGTAGTCAGGCATCATCAAAGAGGTCGCGAGTAATCCGCGTTGCGGTCTCAACACGAGCTGGATATGCCGCTATCTTTGCGCGCAGCACTATTGGGTCTTCTTTCCCTTGTCGGAGGAACCCGCGTGCGGCAGCCTGTTTGTCAAATTTCATAACGAGTGTGCACCGTTGGCTGAGGTGCTGCGGGATCTCTTCTCGCAGTTCCATTAACTCATCTTTTGGGAGCTTCTTCTTGATCGCGCCAATGATGTGGCGAGTCTCGGATGCTTTTTCGGTTCGTGCGGTGAGAATGATCATGGGATTTCCAAAGTGTCCCGAAACCGGTAGGCGATCGACGCTGACGTGTTCGGGTACGATTAAGCGCAGCGCTGCGAGAACTTTGCTTTCATTCTCAGTAGCGTGGGCGAAAACACTGACGGAGATGCTGTGAATTGCTTTTTTAGGCTTGCGCGATTTGTCACTGCCATTCACGACAAGAAGCAAATTCAATCCTCAGGAAAGAGCTCACGTCCCCCTTTGACCATAAGCACTACGCGAGGGCATAGTCTTCTCGGCACCTCGCCCTTTGTTCCTGAAACCGCGACCTTTCTTACCAGCGCTTGTCGTCCCTCGCATGGCACGGCCGCGTGAAGACGCGATCCAGTTGAGATTGCGGTCGCTTAGGATCCTAGGGTGGCTCGGGTCAACGAGTATTATTTCGTGCCACTTCGATTTCCCGTCCTGTCCTACCCAGTACGAGTTCAACACCTCTAAGTTGGGAAATCTTCGTGCAGCTCGTTCTTCTGCAATGCGCTGTGAACTTTTTCGAGCGGTAATCCTGTCAACTCCGAGGTGTTTCGTCCGACGGCCCGCTCGCGGGCGTTGTTTTCTCCGACCACCGCGCCACGTTCTCACACGAGCTGTGATGATACCTTGTTTGGCCTTATACCCCAAGCTTCTTGCTCTGTCGAGTCGCGTGGGTCTCGCGATGCGAATGACCGCCGGCTCACGCCGCCACGTTTGTAGGCGCTGCCACGTGAGGCTTTTCACGTAGCTGCTTTTGGGGGTTTTCCAGGCATCCCGTATATATCCATACATCGATTTCATTTTGATCTTCTCTCAAGCGGTTCAGCATTCAAGCTACATTCCTTAGGATGCGCAATTAGCGTTCATTGAGCGCTGCTTACAAAAGATAACCATGGAACATATATGTTTCCTACTTGGCGCGCGAACTCGCGACTATTTTGATTATATCCCCGTTTTGAAGTATGTGGTGCTCACCGAGCCGCTTTTTCGTGCGCGCGTCGACAGCGTAGATAAACCCACGTCCGATATCAGAATGAACCTTGAAGGCAAGATCCTTGGCATTTTCACCTTCCTTAATCAAAAAGGCATCGGGCAAGACTCTCCCTTCCTTGTCCGACCATTGGTGCTCGTCTTCTACGGGATATACGACGATGTATCTGAGAACATCGAACACTGCCTTGTTTAGACATGTCTGCACTCCCGTACCATCAGCTTCAATGAACTTTTGCAGTCGTTCAAGAGCGTTCCGCTGCTGCTGATTTGACCGCGCTGCTACGACAAAATGAGTGTTTCCAGGGACATAGTTCACGAGCCCCTTCTGGTGAGCGAGTCGGAGCGCAAGTTCAGCCGCCCCACTCGTTGCCACCACGTCTTGGCAGACATCTTCGATCCGCTCTAAGTTTTGCGATGAAGCGACGTCTCTTTTGTTTGCCGCTATGATGATCGGCTTCGCTATCCTCCTCAGTTCCTGTGATAAGTTGACTATGTCTTCGCTTTTCCAATTATCCGCCGGTCGCTCGAACAGCTCAAGCTTCAACGCGGCAGTTTTTACTTGGTTCTCGCCTATGTTGAGCCCTGCTAACTGAGTCGCGATGACGTGCGCCACGTTGCGCTCTAGCTGCGCTTTCTTTGCGAGTCTGTGCCAATTCTTTTCAATGATGCCTGCAATCCACAGAGCAATCTCACTTTCAAGTAGGGTTACGTCCTCCACCGGGTCGTGCGACGCTGTGCCGAGCACATTGCCCTCTATATCGGTGCCACCAGATGCGTCAATCACGTTTATAATCGCTTCTGACTGCCGTAAATTATCTAAAAAAGCGTTGCCGAGCCCTCGTCCCTTGTGAGCCTCGGGAACCAGGCCTGCTACGTCAACCAGCTCAATAGGGACAAATCGGATTCCATCAACACAATGACCGCACCGGGCGCTGCGCTGAGCGCAAGGGCACGGAACGTGCACATGCGACACCCCGCGGTTAGCGCTGATAGTCGTGAACGGGTAATTTGCAATTTCCACATCCACAAGTGTGGCAGCTTTGAAGAAGGTTGACTTGCCCGTATTGGGCTTGCCGGCGAGAGCGATTGATAAGCTCATTTGAAGTTCACTTCCGCCTGTTCGAGCAAGCGCTTGGCCCATTGCAACTTTTGCATCTTTCGCGGCGTAACGCTGATGTCAGAAAAATCAAATCCAATCGCGCTGATCGTGCGGGCGCCGTACTCTTTCGCCAAGAAGACCGCCCGGTCTCCGTCAGTAAAACCACCTACGTTGAGTAAGAGCGGCTCAGGCTGTGTTTGGGCTGTACCAAGCACCGCGCTCAGCGACGGAACGTACGCTTCGATTGCATTCATGTTGTCACCGTGTGCGTGAACGACCATTATGGCGCACATCGCATTTGCCCGCTTGAGATCACTAATGTTCCCGTCGAGATCAGAAACGACTATGTGGGGGATGACCCCCTGCGACAAGAGCACCGAGGTTGCACCATCGGCGGCAATGATCGTCTCTTGACCCTCAATTTTGCCGCTTTTAATGTCACGAATCAGTATCTGAGCTTTCCCGCAGACGAGGACGTCACATCCTTTGACGAGGCGGCTCAATTTTGCCAGGGTTGAGTTATAGCCTGTTTTTATAGCCAATAAGTGTGATAGAAGCTGGGCGGAGCGCTCGTCTTGGGCGCGGTCAAATCCGAACTCGCGCACTATTTCCAAGTAGAAAGGCCGCCATTCTTTCAGGTTCATGCGCTATTCCGCTATTGAGATCACCACTCGATGGCCGTCGATCATCCACTCTTTCCGCAGTCTCGCGTTTTTAAGATCTCCTTTTACTACAGATTTCGACAGCGTCTCATCTTTGAGATACGCATTAAACGTTCGAATCGCCTGGGAGACTTCTGCAGGGCCTTGGTACCCCACCCTAATTTGTGCGGCATACGGCAGATCCAGTTCCTTTCGCATCACCTGTATCCTCCTGACGACTTCTCGAGCTAGTGATTCTTTCCGCAGTTCGGCTGTTATTTCGGTGTCCAAAAAAACGACTAGGCCGCTGTCTTCGCTTTTAATAAAGCCACCCATTACTTTTTCTGAAACCGTCAGATCGTCTTTCGATAAGCTAATAGGCGTTTGTCCGATTTCAAATTCGATGCCGTCATTCATTTTCTCGAGCACAGCCTGAGGCGTTAACGTGCTAAGAACTTGTTTTATTTTGGGGGCTAGATCTTTATATTTCGGTCCGACGCTGGCGAAGTTTAAGCCAATTTCGTACTCGATAAACTTGTCGTCGCCTTTTTCAAAATCAATTGCCTTCACGTTAAGCTCATTTTTGATGATAGTCTGGAGTTCGGTACTCTCGAGTTCTGGTCCTACGCAAATAATTCTCGTGAGCGGCTGGCGCGTTTTAATGTGTGCTGATGACCGCGCGGCTCTTCCTGCTTCAACGATTCGCTTAGCATAATCCATATCGCGTTCAGCCTCGGGAAGTAGACGATCGGGTCGCAGGACAGGATACGTTTCGAGGTGAACACTCTCTCTTGCCTCTGGAGCATATCGAGCGAGGGTTTTGTGCATGTACTCAGAAATAAATGGCGCGAACGGGGCGATCAGTGTACTTAACGTCCATAGAGTCTCAAAAAGAGAGACATAAGCGGATATTTTGTCTAGATCCTTTTCGTTCTTCCAGAAACGTCTCCTAGATGTTCTGACAAACCAGTTGCTTAGCTCGCCGATGAATGAGTCGATCGCTAAGGTCGCTAAATAATAGTCGTAACGGTCCATGTACTCGACCACGTCCGACACCAAACCATTTAGCCGGGAGAGCAGCCACCTGTCGATCACGTTTCTGTGCTCGTCCGCAAGCTGCCACGTGACGTCGTACCGGTCTATCTCAGCATACGTCGTGAAAAAGGAGAGTATGTGCCAAAGCGTGGATATCGTCTTACGCTGAGACTCAACGATTGCGTCTTCATAGAACCGCTTAGGGGTTCCCGGATTGCCAGAGCTGAAAAGGTACCATCGGAGGCTATCGGCCCCTTCGTTGTTCAGGATTTGCCAAGGATCAACCGCATTACCCTTGCTTTTTGACATCTTTCTCCCCTGCTCGTCCACGATGTGCCCCAGGCTTATTACGGTGCTATACGCATTCGATCCGAACACGGCGCTCGCTATTGCGTGTAGGCTATAAAACCAGCCGCGCGTCTGATCAACACCTTCGGCTATGAAATCTACCGGCAGCTTGAAGTCGTCACTTCGCTCGAACGGATAGTGCAATGATGCGAACGGGGCGCAGCCCGAATCGTACCAGCAGTCAATTACGTCGGGAATGCGGTGCATTATCTCAGCGCATTCGTCGCAAGGAAAGACAATGCGATCGATATACGGCTTATGGATGTCGCTTAGGGTGGCGTCATCACCGATTCGCTGCTTCAGCTCATCGATGCTGCCGATGAACACTACGTGATTGTTGCGGCATTTCCATATAGGCAGTGGAGTACCCCAGTAGCGTTCCCTACTTAGCGCCCAATCCCGTGCATTTTCAATGAAGTTTCCGAAGCGTCCGTGTTTCACCGTTTTTGGATGCCACTGGACCATCTCATTGTTGCGCACGAGTGCCTCGCGCAAAGAGCTCATGCGAATAAACCACGCCCTTCGCGCATAGTACATGAGCGGCGCCTCGCAACGCCAACAGAACGGATAGCTATGTTCGTACATCTCGCGTTTGTACAGTAAGCCCCGACTTGCAAGGCTCTTCACTATTACAGCATTCGCATCGGTGAAGAACAATCCACCGACTAACGGCAGGTGATCGTCAAAGCGACCATCGGGTTTGACGAGCTGCACGAGAGGAAGGCCTTCGGCCTTTGCTACGTTAAAATCGTCTTCTCCGAACGCTGGAGCGATATGAACAATGCCCGTGCCCTCAGCGGTGCTAACAAACTCAGCGAGCACGACGGTTGGCTGCCTGTCACCAAATAGAGGCACATATCGTGTGCCATTGAGCTCATTTCCTTGAAACTCAGCTACGATGGTGAAATGCAGCTCATCGCTTAGCACCGCTTGTAGCAACTCTTTTGCGAAAATGAGAAACTGATTTTTCACCTTCACCTTAACATACAAAATGTTAGGGTTAACAGCAAGCGCGACGTTTGAGAGTAACGTCCACGGCGTTGTGGTCCAAGCCAAAAAATAGGTTTCGCGTTGGCCCGACAAAGGAAACTTCACAAAAGCTGCTTCTTCAGTTATGGTTTCGTACCCTTGGGCCACCTCGTGTGTACTAAGTGCAGTACCACAGCGGGGACAGTAGGGAACGACATAATGTCCTTCATAGATAAGATCTCGCTCCCAAAGCCGCTTAAGCGACCACCATACTGATTCGATGTAGTGGGGGTCCATGGTCGTATACGGCTTGGTAAGATCAATGAAGAAGCCTACTCGCTTGGTCACTTCTGCCCACTCATCGATGTGACTAAATACTGAACTTCGACAGACGTTGTTGAATCGTTCAATTCCGTACTTTTCGATGCCCGCTTTATCCTGAAATTGAAGTTCTTTTTCTACAGAAATCTCGACTGGGAGTCCGTGACAATCCCATCCGCTCACTCGGGGGACGTAGTAGCCTTGCATGCTCTTGTAGCGGAGAAACAGGTCTTTAATAACGCGCGCGTACACATGGTGAACCCCAGGTGAACCGTTTGCGGTAGGCGGCCCTTCGATAAATCGGAACAGCTCCGCTCCTTTGTTTGCGTTTATGCTTTTGCTGATGATGTCGCCGTCATCCCATTCTTTGAGGATGGTTTTCTCCATCGCAACAAAGTTGAAATCGAGCTGCGAATTTGCCCTTGACGCTTGCCCTTCATTCTCGTTCACGAATGGTCTTACCTCTGAGTTAGCTTTTCGAGTGTTTCTTTTTCACGCTAGAAGACGGACATTGCTAAGATAAGTTTTATCCCGCGCTCGGTAATAAAGATTGTCGAGTCGCTTTCATTTGCTCTTGCGACCCTAAAGACTGGACCCTACCGTCGGTTTTTGGCATGTCAGCCGCTCGCGGCCATTGCAGCTCTAAAAAAATATAAATTCCTCGGTGTTCAGTTACTTATCTATACCAAAGATTTGAACATCTCCATAGCGAAACGGAGTTTTTAAGTTGAGCACCACGTCCAATCCGATGCAAGGTACAGAGTTAATGCAAGCGCGAAAGACTATCATGCACATCATCAATTCATTGAGCCCGTCAAGCAGGCTGAAAGGTGTTCATATAGATGACATCGTAAGCTACAGCGAATCTCTTGGAATCTATCCTGAAAGCGTTATCGGGGTGATTCAGCAATTAGCAAAAGAAGGTCTTGTCGTCGAACCGTCAAAAAACCGTTTTTTGAACCGATTTCCTCCGATCACCATCCCCAAAAGCAACCTACAAGAGGGCCCGCCTAGGGCAATAGAGCAAGCAATCGATTCTCGGAGCGACACTCATGATGACCTTGAAAAGAAAGCCTTGCTTCTTGAGAAGAGTCATATTCTATTGACTCCAAAGCAACTGCTTCAAATTGAACGGGAGTATAAAGATATAATGGCATCGGGTGACCTGGATTTTTTTTACGAGGGTTATCCAAGCGACGCTGAAATTGGAAAACGTGTTGGAATAGACAAGAGAAAGATTCAAGGAGCACGCGTCTTGCTAGGCCTTTTGACTGAGCGCGACGTGAAAATCACCTTCGATCGCGACAAGTTTTTGCAGTGGCTTTCGGCGCCCAAGTCTGCGAGAAAGAGTTCAAAGGATCTTGCCGACGAGCTTGGCGTAAGCTATTCCACCTTCAAGCGAAAAAGAGCTCTGTGGGCGGCTTATCTATCCAAAAATTCCGTCAGCGATACGTCATTCAAGTAGTGACGTGGAGCACATGAAGTTCTTAGCAGATCGAATGCTAGGGCGCCTCTCTTCTTGGCTCAGAATTCTGGGTTACGATACTTTAAGCGCGAATTCCTTCGATGGCTTGTCAAATGCCGAGGAGGACACTTTGATGCTCGAGCTTTCAGGATCCGAGAAGCGGGCATTGCTTACCAGGGATACACAGCTTTATACCCGCGCAAGGCAAAAGTGTGGCATCCCGTCACTTCTCGTTCAAGATGGAGACGTGCTCCGCCAATTGAACCAAGTACGAAACCATTATGGCTTGGTCTTCCCCGAAGAACCCGAAACTGTTCGATGCAGCGTTTGTAACGGCATGCTTGAACTGGCGTCAAGCGAGGAAATCTTGCGGTCTCATGAGATCAATACGCTGCGCGCGAAGGGCGTCGATATTGAGAAATTCGTTCAGAGGTACGCTCGCTTTTATAAATGTAGCCAATGCAGCAGAATATTCTGGAAGGGGCAACATTGGCGAAACATGGTCAATAAAACACGCCTCCTTAGTGGGCAGCACTAAGTGCATTTTTTAGAAGTTCTTGGCAGCAAAATGCGTATGTGCCACTTTTATCCCCAGGGCCGTCGTTCGGTGCTCTAGGTATCTCGAGCTAGAAAGTCACGACTTGCCTTTACAGCTGTGTAGTCGTTAACTTCAATTATCGCTTTGTGTATCCCTTTTAACTGAGTCCAGTCGATGGTTCCTTCACCGATTGAAAGATGCAGATCACGTTCGCCGTCGTTATCACTCAAGTGATAGTAAGTCACGGGAAAACCTGCCTGTAGAAAGTCTGTTACGGCGTTGTTCGTGTGTGCGTGTCCAACGTCGATTGTTGCAGACGTGCCGCACGTTTCGATAAAAAGCTTGTGTTGCATAACCTCGGTGCAGAAGTACTTCGCGTTACGGGGCATATTCTCAATGGCAGGCACTATTCCAACGTCGGCGGCGTAGTTTGCCCACTTTTCAAGGCTATGCAGAGCTAGATCGAGCGATCGCCTCGTCAGTCTGTCATTTATTCTCTTTACGTAACCTGGGTGGGTCGTGATCGTCGAAGCGTTTATAGCTGCTGCAAGATCCACCGTCTCGGTGAGTTGTTTCGTAGTTTCCTCACGTATTCCGACGTTGACACTGGCGGGATTGAGATCCACGGTAGGCGAATGAAGTGTTAGTTCAATATCGTACTGCGATGCAATTTCAAATTGAGAGACATTTCTTAAGGCGTGTCGCGGCAGGTAGGGTCCCTCGCACAGCACCTCGATCACATCAAACCTGTCTTCAAAGGCTCTTTGCATGATCCTATCAAAAGGCGCGTCAAATAAAGCAAGCGCCGTGAATCCCACTTTCATAAAAAAATGTGTCGACTACCGAATATAAACGTGTTAGCTACGGGTAGCACGGAGTGCTGGACTCTTATTCCCTGTAGTTCCTGGAAATCCAGAAAGGCTCGAGCAAACAAAGATGCAAGCTGTTAACTTAGCATTAGTGAAAAGTGACGGCACGTTAATTAGCGGGCAGGATAGTAATCTTCCACTCGCACGATATCGTCGCCAAATGGTGTTGAGACACTGTGCATAAGAGAGTTTTCTGTGGCCACGATTTTGTGCAAAGCCCCCCGCGGAATATCCATTGTATCGTTTCTTCCGAAGAACTCCTTTTTGTGCTCAAACTGGACGTAGCAAGAGCCTTCGAGCATGTAGATTGACTCTTCTTTTTCTTTGTGATAGTGATACGAGGTCGTATAGCCTTCTTTTATGTATATCTCTTTTGTGAGGTAATTCTCGGTGCTGATGAGAACCTTTTCATAACCCCACGGTTTGTCACTTCTGTTTGCGTACTCCTTTTTTATTTCTTCGAGATCCTTGGTCGTATCTATCGACATCCAAAACGTGTTTTCCTTGTAATATCCGAGTTGATTGGTGTCTGCTAGGACAGGAAAAACAGTCTTTTCTATTTCGCCCTTTTCAAAATTGCTAAATGGAATGTCAGAGTCGAGGAGATATATCCCTCCGTTTATGTAATACTCGAGGAGCGGCTTCTCCTTGAAAGAGCGGATGTGGTCCTCTCCCAGTTCTACAATGCCATAAGGGCTGCGCATTTGTGTGACAAACATCATAGCTTTGAAATCGCTGACGCTGTACTTTTTCATCATCTTCTTCAGATTTATGTCGGAAACTACATCGCCGTTGCGGATCAACACTGTTTCTTTATCTTTCAGCAGCTCAATTCCAAGTTTGATTGCATTGAGGGTGCCTAACGGTTTTTCTTCAACGGAATACTGAATTTCCATGCCACGATAGCTGTTCCCATATCTCTGTTCAATCAGCTCGCTCAAGTACCCCGTTAGCAGTATCACGCTCTCAATATCGCTATTGGCCATATCGTAGAGCTGTCGGTCGAGAATTGTGTAGTCATCCGTGATGTCTATGAGTGGCTTGGGTATGTCCTCAGTATACGGTTTGAGTCGCTTGCCATACCCCCCGCAAAGTATCATGCCTATCATATAGATTTGCGTTAGTCCTGCTGTGACTTTACTTTTTCTGTAGCAAAAACTGAGCTAGCGCTCTTGCTGAAGTCTATGGACCTCGGAAAAAACGCGGAGAGGGGATCAACCAGCCGCTTGCACGGGCTTCTAAATCAAAAAAAATTCTGGAGGCTCAATTAACTAGCCGCACCCTCCACCGCACGACCCGCATCCGGTGAGGCTCGGGTGCTTGATAGTAAATCCTTTCCCGAACATTGGGTCATCGACAAAATCAATCTCTGCACCATCGAGTGCCGTCTCTACGTTCTTTTCCACGAACACTTTGACGCCGTTTGATTCTTGCACATCTTCCCCTTTGGTGGGGTTTTCGTCAAGGGATATCGTATACTGCGGGCCGCCGCAGCCCATGCCGCCATATGATATCCTCAAACCATATTCGGACTTGTCTTCTTTTACGAGAAGGTCTTTCAACTCTCTTGCTGCTGTTTCAGTTACTTGAATCATTTCGAACTCCTATATATTTCTCTCTCGTCGCACCTATTTAAAGCTACGCAACACGCTCAGCGCAGTCAAAATCCGGTCGCGTACAAAAAAAGGGACGGATGGCCGCATCACATTGGCGGCATGCCACCCATGCCACCCATGCCACCCATGCCACCCATGCCACCCATGCCACCCTCAGGCATCGGTGGAGCTGAAAGCTTACTGGCCGCTATGACATCATCAATTCTGAGAATCATTATCGCAGATTCTGACGCAGAGCCGATTGCTTGAGTTTTTGTCCTAAGTGGCTCAACAACGCCTGCTTCGACCATATCGATTGCATCACCCGTAAAGACATTTAGTCCAGCAGTCGTCATTCCTTGTTCGTGTTTTGACCTTAGTTCAACGAGCGTGTCGATGGTATCAAGACCAGCATTTTCCGCTAGGGTCTTTGGAATGACTTCCAAAGCGTCAGCGAATGCATTGATGGCGAGTTGCTCCCGGCCGCCTACTGTAGAGGCGTAGTCTCTGAGCTTTAGTGCCAGTTCGACTTCAGTTGCGCCGCCTCCGGCAACCAGTTTCTCATCTTCTATCGCGACGCCGACTACCCGTAGTGCGTCGTTTACTGCCCTCTCTATGTCGTCCACGACGTGCTCGGTTCCTCCGTGAAGCATGATGGACACTGCTTTCGGGTTCTCGCACTTTTCTACGAAGATCATCTCGTCGCCGCCAACTTTCCGCTCTTCAACAAGCCCAGCATTACCGAGATCGCCTTTTTCCAGCTCGTCTACGCTCGAGGCAATCTTTGCGTTGGTAGCTCTCGCGAGTTTTTCCATATCGCTCTTTTTAACGCGTCGTGCCGCGAGAATTCCGGCTTTCGACAGGTAGTGTTGGGCGAGGTCATCAATCCCTTTCTGACAGAATACTACCGTAGCACCTTTGCTCTTGATCTTGTCAACCATGCCCTTGATCATTTCCTCTTCTTGACCGAGGAACGCCTGGAGCTGATCCGGCGACGTGATCGAGATTTCGGCGTCAACCTCTGTATCCTTAAGCTCGATTGCGCCGTTTATCAGAGCAATCTTTGCTTTTTCGACGCTTTTTGGCATACCAGTCGAGACACGCTCTTTATCTATAATCATGCCCTCGACGAGTTCGGATGAGTCGATGCTTCCCCCAACCTTTTTCTCAATCTTGATGTTGTCGATGTCGAAGGTGTTCTTCCCGTTTTCAGTTTCAACTACAGCTTTTACCGCTTTAACAGACATGGCAGCGAGTTTCTCTTTTGACGCTTCTGCGCCTTTGCCAGTCATCGCCGTAATCGCCACTTTTTTCAGAAGTTCTACATCATCAGGTGATACAGGGATCGCCACTGTGTCGAGCGTTTCTCGCGCTTTTACTGCAGCTAGCCTGAATCCCGATGCTATGATGGTGGGGTGCACGTCTTGTTCGAGAAGGTTCTCTGCTTTTCTGAGCAGTTCGCCAGTGATGATGACTGCTGTGGTCGTTCCGTCTCCGACTTCGTCGTCTTGGGTCCGGGCGACTTCAACTATCATTTTCGCTGCGGGGTGCTCAATATCCATCTCCTTCAGGATCGTAACCCCATCATTTGTAATGACGACATCGCCCAGCGTGTCCACGAGCATCTTATCCATGCCTTTAGGGCCTAACGTCGTCCTCACAGCCGCAGCAACCGCCTTCGCGGCGGTTATGTTCATGCCTTGGGCCTCTTTGCCTCGAGTCCTCTGGCTGCCTTCTTTAAGGATCAATATGGGCTGTCCACCCAGTTGTCCGACTTGTCCACCAAGTTGTCCTGCCATGTTTTCTCTCCGTGTAGCGTGATCAATCCTAATGCGTATAGGTTTTCGGCTTAACTATGCAGAAAGTTCTATAAAAGCATTTTGCCCGAAACAAGCCTCGGCTAAGCGCAGCTATTCTTCCGATCGCTCTCGCACGAGATGCATCAATTCAGTCGAGCTATCCAAGTCTTTGAGCTCTTGCAGACGCACGATAACCGTGTGTAAGATCCTGAAAGACTTGGGTTCATCGTCAGTGATGTACAGCGAGTGAGCGGATACGACTCGCGCTATGCTACTCATGAGTTCAGCCCTTTTTGCCATCAGGCTCGCGTTCTTGCTGATTCCGGTCAGTAAGGTTTCTTCCTTGGTCTGCGACAGCATGTCAAACGGTGCTTGAAACATCGGGAGCACTGTGAATCCTAAGTCAACGAGCAACGATATTGCCTGTCTCTCCATAGGCGGAAGTGAATCAGCTTTCGCTGTTTCCTTGTGAAAACTGTGTCGCGCAAGCAGGCTTATTGGCACAGCAAGCGGTGCGTCTAGAATCGCCTCTAGCCTGACAGCTATTTCGACTTTAGCATCCATTCCTTCTTCGTATTTGCGAATACTTCTTCGTGAAACGCCTAGCTGCGATGCTATTGCACCTAGAGATAGGTTCTGGCTAGTGCGAGCTGCATAGAGTGCATCCTCATCCAATTTCACGTATAGTCCGCCAGGAGCAGCGTAAATGAGCGGTGGAAGTTCATCTATGAAGAAATCTGAAAGCGTGTCGACGTTAACCGCGGGGACCCCATAACGCACATACACCGCACCCTCCTGGAGTTCGTGATTTCGAGCTTTCTCGCCGACAAGCAACGGCGAGGCATAGAAGCACTCCGCTAGCTTCTTCAGTTCAAAGGCTGTTTCTTCACTTAGGCCGTCGATATTTGACAGCATCTTCAAGAAAAGTAGAATTGAGCCCCGCCTAGCAGTGATGTCGAAGCATCGAGAGCGAACGTCACATCTCTTCGACGTTACGAAGCCTGCCGTGTGCAGCACCTTAGCAGCTTGATCCGCTAACAGATCCTGGCGCATTATCAGGGTTCTCCTAGGTGATTACAAGCCGCTAGAGCTTGCAGATCTACCCTACCTCAGATAATATGTTCAAAAAGATACTTATACACTTCTATCGATAAAAAAATGAGGCGCTTGCTGCCATGCTTATCGGAATCGACGATACTGATTCAAAGCGGGGGATGTGCACCACTTACTTGGGCACTTTGTTAAAAAAAGAGCTCGAGCAAGAGCTTAACGAGATCATTCAGCTTCGTTTAGTGCGGCTCAATCCGACAATACGATTTAAGACCAGAGGAAACGCCTCAATTTGTATCTCGATCAAGCATTCGTATGACGTTCAAGATATCGTGCGAAAGCACATCGAACGAATGGCGCACCTTGATGATGACAATACACATCCTGGGGCTGTTTTTTTTGATGAAGACGCAATTCCAGCAGATATCCAGCGCTTCGCGCGCGACGCTGTGCACGCCGAGCTCTGCTTGGAAGAGGCAACTGGACTGATCGAAAGGCACAGGCTGGATTTTTTATCATTTAAGAGCGGTCGAGGCTTAATAGGGGCGCTTGCTGCAGTAGGCACGACTGTTGAAAGCTGCTCTTCGTACGAACTTGTTGCGTATCGTTTTGAGCAGAATTTTGCAAAAAAACGTCATATAAATGTGCAATCAGTTTGGCATGCCGACGCTTCTACTTACCCCTACACGTGGGACACGCTCGATCGAAACGATGAAACGGTTATCTGTGCCCCGCACTCTGCAGATCCTATACTTTATGGAATCAGGGGAGATGACCCCTACCAAATACTTGCAGCGCACAGTAAAATTATCTCAGAGCCATTTGAGTATCTAACGCTTTACAGGACCAATCAGGGGACAGATGCACACGTACGACCTGCTCAAATTCGAGAGTTGAAAGAAGGCCGCTCCTACAAGGTGACTGCAGCGGTGACAAGCGCACCGTGGACAATCACCGGGGGGCATACTTTTGTCGTAGTTGGAGACAACAGTGGCAAGCTGCTGTGCGTCGCATTCGAACCCACTAAGCAGTTCCGAACCACGGTTCGCAATTTGCGTGTCGGCGACAAGCTGGTGGTCCAAGGCAGCTACGTCAAAAACTGCCTACACTTAGAGAAATTGCGAGTTGTGGAGCTCTGCGATCAATATAAAATCGGGAACCCTCTCTGCTGCAACAAAAGCATGAAGTCGCTCGGGCGCGCTAAGGGATACAAGTGCTCAAAGTGTAAGGCGGTCACGCGTGTTCGACTTAGAGACCAAATATCGATAGCGAGAGAAGTTGGGCCTGGCGCTTATGAGGTCACCCCGTCAGCGAGACGCCATCTCGCAGAACCACTCGTCAGGAGGCACAATCTTGGTTACGCAGTATTCCCAAGCAGGTAAAGCAACGCAAGCCGTCAGGTTCGTCCCCCGATGTGTAAGAGGTCCTTGGCTTTCGTGAACAGCGCGGAGTCCTAGATTCATGTGCGCAAGCGTTAACAGATGGGTTCTTGGAGGCCTGAGCCAATTTGACGGGTACATAGTTCACTTGACGCACACTGATCTAGACGCGGTATGCTGTGACGCACTTTTTAAGCGAAAATATGGAAATGTGTTTACGATCTTTTCGTCCGTACAAGATTACAGCTCCTACTTGGAGCTTCTCGCTCAGGTCGAAAAAACGGCGAACCTGACGTTATGCCTTTCTGATCTTGGGGGAAGAACAAGCGCTCTGGAAGTTGTTGCACGGTTGAAAAACAAAGGATGGCGCATTGAGTGGCGCGACCATCACGTGTGGGATGAGCATTTTTTCACAGATATCAAGAGCGTTATCGACTACTTACGCGTAGATCGCGGACTATGTGCGTGCGAAATCGTATATACGGACCTACTAGATGGCGATTTGATCGCCAAAGAAATCGCAGCGATAGGGAGAGACAGAGATTTCTGGATCAACAACGACCCACGTTCTGAAGTGCTCTCTACTGCGATAAGTGATGACAAGTCCCGAGAGGAGATAGCACTAAAACTATCGCGCGGGGCTTTTGCGGACGCCCAGATCGAAGTAATGTATACGCTTCAAATCGGTCGGAAGAGCGAAGCCATCAGCAAAGCGATCCAAAAGTCGGTTCTGCTCGGTCATACAGCGGTCACGACCAGCAGCGGTTACACAAGTGATGTGGCTGCGAGGCTTAGGGACAAATATCACTCAACTACGGAGATCATTTTGCGAGGGAATGGTGTATTCTCAATCAGAACGGTCGCTCCGGTGAGTAACCAAATCGCAATGCTTTTTAACGGAGGTGGGCATCCACACGCTGCTGGCGGCAACCTCTCTTTCACGAGACGAGACCAGATAGGATTTAGGTTGTTCGGGTATCGACTTGCAAAGGTGCGCAAGCTTATCGAAGCGGCATCGAGGTTCGATCATTCTTGACCGACCAGGTGCCTCCACGCAACTCAGCGATTAGAGCAGCCACCTCTTCTGGATCATAGATTTCCTTAAACACCATAATATGACCACTAGTAGTCTTAATAATAAGATTTCCCGTCCTCAGTAGCCTTTCTAAGAAGCTCTGTTGCTTTGCGTGCTTCGCAACCTGATTGATTGAGATAACTGCTGTCTTCTTCAAAAAAAAGCCTTTTTCGATGGATATATCACGCGAGGTGATTCCATATCTTTCCGAATAAGCGGTAAGGGCGGTTCGCGCGGCGACGAAGAGAAAAAGCAGCACTGCGGCCCCCCTAAGGGCGGTTGCGATCAAGCTGACGTTTATGAGGCTCTGGACAAAAAAAGACCCGAAAAGGAGGACCACTAGTAGCAGCACAAGTCCTTTATGTTTCAGCGTGCAACCCAAAATACTGGGACGGGCTAAATACAAGAGCTCTTTATCATCTATGTCCAATCCGCCTTTAAAGACCGGATAGGCGGGGCGGGGGGCGCTAGTCCGCTCGGTGTCATAGCGGGCGTCATAAGAGGAACGGTCGCGAGTAGCTTGCGTTGAATATGATGCAGCCCCGGTGCGGTCGTTGACATAAGTCGCGATATAATCACGCATCTCTTCTGACACTGTCAAGGCAATTCGTGCGATTTCGGGGGTAATCTTAATCTTCTGAAAAGCGATGATGCCCGATTTCCACCAGTAATCTAGCGAGTCCGCGTTTTTCTCTATCTGAGTTCGCAAGGCTGGGTTGAAACCAAAGCGTCCTCGACTCCTATATTCATCTTGGAGGCAGAGCTGGTACAATTCTTTAATCCGGTGAGCGTTTAGAATGACTTCTTCGTAATCGCCCGATTGATAAAAACGTCGCGCTTTTTCTATTAATCGATCTACTGCCAGAGCAGCCGCCGCAAATTCAGTTGTTGAGGGGGTGCTGTAGCTGTCTCTATCTTCTGCACGTGGGTATTCCCAGTGGTCCGTCAGCATACGCTTCACGCCAGCCCCAGTAGTTTGTGCACTTGCGGTATGATCCTTACCTGACTTAAATGCCTAGCAGCGACATCCATCAGCCGAAAGAGCTGCCTGCCATCCGGCGGAACAGCGCTAAGCGTATGTGCAACTGGCTGCAGCACCAGCAGTAGATCGGTGCTGATACCCGCGAGGCGCTGCGCAACGAAGTCAATCATCTCGCTCGAAGTTTGCTTAAGCACAACGACTTTGACAAAAACGTCAGTTTGCGAAAGGTAGAACGCTTCTATAGTGCGTAGCTCTTCCCGAAGCAATGGATGATAGGAGGGGCTAGCACCGTGTTCGGGCAGTTTTACATCGCATGCGGCAACATCCACCACGTGTTTAAGGCGCATCGCACCGCGTGAATCCATTCCGTTCGTCTCAAGATAAAGAGGTTTGGACAGCTGTTGCGCGAGCTCTAAGATGAAATTGATATATAACAAGGGTTCGCCGCCAGTCAAGCTGAGATGCGTTGTCGCTGGGGTCCACAAGCTTTCAACAATTTTGGCGAGATTGTTCGTTGAAATCGGATTCTGAAGTTGATCAGCGGTGCTGCACCTCACTCGACTTTCGCTCTCGACAGGTCTCGCAGATGTTGAATCACAATAAACGCACGTAAGCGGACAGCCTTGGAATCTGACGAAAACTTGGCGCGTTCCGATATAAGGTCCCTCTCCTTGCATCGAATTGAATACTTCAAAAACGTTCGCTGTTACTACCATTTTTGCGAGCACGAATTAGATAGCACCCAGCCGTGTTAGCAGCGGGTCTTCTTTCTTCAAGTCCTGAAAGGCGCGGCGTCTGCGGAGACAGGACTCGCAAACACGACACGGAACGTCTTCGGCGGCGTAGCAGGACCATGACCATTCGAGGGGCGCTCCGATGCGCAAGCCGAGTGCCGCGATCTCTGTTTTGTTGTATTCTATAAGCGGAGCAACCACCTCTACCTGATTTAGAGCAGCATATTGCAACACACGGTTGAAAGAAGTTACAAAATCGGCCGAGTTATCCGAAAACGTTTCAGCCTCCTCTTTGTTAAATCCGACGACAACGGTTTCATAATGATAATTTTCGCAAAATGCGGTCGCAATTGAAAGAAAAACCGCATTTCGCGCAGGCACCCAAACGGCTTTTGCAGTTTCACACACTGCCGAATAGTCTTCGAGTGTCTCTTTGGTGAGCTGTGGCAGTTCGTTGTTATCGGTGAGTGCTCCCTCAAAACTTTCATACCACGGCAATTCGATGACGTGATGGCTCACGCGGTACGTCGCGCATATTTTGGAAGCAAATTCGATTTCTTTGCTGCGCGCCTTCTGACCGTAATCGAACGTGAGACACTTAATACTGTCATAGGAATCACACGCGAGTTTGAAGGACACTACCGAGTCCAAGCCTGCTGATAGCAAAACAATGGCTCGTGACATTTTAACGCCTCGCACTCACACCTATAAGGCAAAGCATTAATTAAAATTGCCTATTCATTTATTCACATGCACAAAACTGTAGAGATTCTTGTGTCTGGCTATGTACAAGCGGTTGGCTACCGCTTCTATACTAAGAGATATGCTGATCAATTAGGCCTCACTGGTTCTGTACAAAACTTACCTGACGGAAATGTGAGGGTGGTAGCATCAGGCGCTGAACAGGATCTCGAACGTTTTATTGCGGGGTTGCGAGAGGGCCCACGAGCTGCAATAGTTAAAGATGTGAAAGTGACGTGGCACAAGGGAGAAAAGAAATTCGGGGAATTTGTCATGATGTGAGCGGCGCTGGGCTACTGGCATCGGCTGCTGTGGCTTGGACTATATTCGCTGGTCTGGTCCATCTCTAGTTTCGCTCTGTTTCCCAGCCGAAGTCTTCGATCTATACTGTTGCAGTCTCGTTCGCTGGCTGTTAAAGCTAGGCGAATACAAATTTCGAAACTCCCGCCATGTTTTCAGGCCCACCATGATTCAGATGAGGCGTATCTCGTTATCGTCGTCGCCGTGTTTTGGGCACGTCAGCACGCTGGTCGGGCAAGCATCCTAAGAAGAGACGAATGCAAGCCCCAATTCTCAACCGCTTTTCCAGGACCGCAGCGGTATCCAACACCCCACGGATTACGCCCATCGTCGCCGGGGATCAGTCATTATGTCGACAAGCGTCGCTTTTTTCGCAGAAAGGGCATTTTTCAATGCCTCCCTTAGATCTCGAGGATCGTCGACCGTGAATCCTTCCCCTCCGCAGGAATCTGCATAGCGCGCAAAATCGATCCTGTGCAAATCAGTAGCAAAATGCGGGACGCCGGCTTCATCTTGCTCGTGTTCAATCATGGCGAGCTTGGCGTTGTCGAGCAATACAACGGTTAGCGGCAGCTCGTTAACGACAGCAGTAGCGAAATCGCCCATTACCATCGTAAAGCCCCCGTCGCCGGTCGTACAGACCACTTGGCGGTCAGGGCACGCGAGTTGTGCAGCCAGCGCTGCGGGCAGGCCAAACCCCATAGAGGCGACATATCCGGATATTAAGATTTCTTGATCTGTTGCCACGAAGTTTCGCGCAAACCACAGTGTATTATCTCCGACATCGTTTGCAATGATTGCATCGCGCTCGACAACCTCTTGCAGCGCGTCCATTATTTGTGGCCCTCGCACAGGGGATGCGTCTGAAGCGATTTCTTGCTGCTTTTTTTGCTCCCAGCGTTTCTTGACGCGGGCTACCTGGTCTAGGTAGCCACCCGCGTGTTTATCAGTCACTTTCTCGTGCAATGCAGGCAGTACCATCGCCGCATCTCCGACGAGTCCAACGCTCACCGGGAACTTTCGCCCAATCATGATTGGCTCGAGGTCAATTTGAACTTGCGGTATGTACGACGGCACGGCGGTGTTATCTGAATAGGAGCATCCAACAGTGACCAGCAAATCCGCGCCAAACACAACCCTCTTCGCGGGATCGGTGCCGATGTTCCCCATTACGCCTAGGGCGAGAACATGATCCTCTGGAATGATGCCTTTGGCCTTGTAAGTCGTGGCGACTGGAGCACCGATCTTTTCCGCTAGTAGCAAGACAGAGTCTCTTTGTCCGCGAGCGCCGTATCCAACGATCAGGACCGGCCGTTCCGCCGCATCAATCGCTTCCGCTGCAGCAGCAATCAACTGAGGATGCGGCATCAGTCGCAAATCGGGCAATCGCCCTCCTTTCGGCTTAGTTTTCACGTTGGGAAGCACGGGGAGCGTCTGCACGTTCGTTGGTATGCCCAAATGAGAGACGCCGTGCCCAACAATCGCTTGCTTCATGGCTACGGTAAGAAGCTCGGTTACTTGCTCTGGTGCGTCAATAACCTCATTGAAATCGGCCACTGCCTCAAAGAGGGCGTGCTGATCGATCTCTTGGAACGACCCCAAGCCCAAGAACTGCAGCCCAACTTGTCCGGTGAGGGCAAGCACCGGAGCGCGGTCCATTTTTGCATCATAAAGCCCCGTGACCAAGTTCGTCGCTCCTGGTCCGGCTATTGAAAGGCAGACACCTAAGTTGCCGGTGAGCTTAGCATAGGCAGACGCCATGAATGCGGCGACTTCCTCGTGCCGCACAAGCACAAAGCGTATCTGGCCGCTTCTTCTCCTGATCGCATCAACGATTTGAAGCGACGTCTCGCCGGGAATTCCGTAAACCTGTTCTACGCCCCATTCAACGAGCTGCTCAACGATTACGTCGGCCACCAGCCGCCGAGGCTCACCTTCTGCCGTTTCACCACTCACGTCTGCTGCGCCTCCTTTCTGGTCGGCTAAACGCCGATAGCTCGCTGCCTCCGTGCTAAACAGCTACAAGCGTATCGTGCGGAGCCCAATGTCCAGTTTCTCCTAGCAGCTGTGACTATTTAAAGATTGCACGCAGAAGAAGCTCGATCTCATCTTTGGCGCACAGACAACAATTGCCGCGCCTAGGCCTCCCTAAATTCTGTGTCCGACATACAACCGCAGCTCTCTGAATTGTGCGCTTGCGCGTGACGCGATTTCGGCATCGTGGCGACCTTTGAGGCCTGAGCAGAATCACGTCATTGCGGGGTAAGTCACACCTGACAGTTCACTCGTGTCGCGGGTTAGGGCAACCAAATCGTGCACGTCCAGCCTGTGCACGTCATCCTTGCCTACCGCCCTTGAAATATCGGCAAGCTCCGACGTTGAAACGCGAATGAAATTCGCGAGCTTCCGCGCGCCGCGATCAATGTTGAATCGCTTGACGAGGTCGGGGTCCTGCGTCGTTGTGCCGGTGGGGCATTGGTTGGTTTCACATATGCGGTAGTATTCGCAGGACATTGCCCAGAGCGCAGCTGTTGCAATGTAGACCGCGTCCGCCCCCAAAGCTAGGCACTTTGCAAAATCACCGGACGTGCGCAACCCTCCTGCTGCAATGAGCTCTGCGTGTTGGCGGTACCCAACCTCCTTGAGATAATGATGAGCCCGAGGCAAGAAGTTGATGAGGGGGAGCCCAAAGTTATCTCGGATATGGCCCGGGGGGGCGCCGCTGCCCCCTCCGAACCCGTCAACAACGATGTAGTCGGGCTCAGCATAAACGATTGCGTCGAGGTCTTTCTGGACGTGTCCGCCCGCAAACTTGATGCCCACTGGCTTGCCCTCTGCTGTGTCTCGGAGCGTATCTATCTTCTGCTTGAGATCTTCGGCGCTATTAACATCTAGATGTCGCGCGGGGCTTCGCGCGTCGGAGCCGACAGAAATGCCGCGTGTCTTTGCGATGAGTTCGGTAACTTTACTGGCCGGAACAAGGCTCCCTGTGGCAGGGTACGCAGACTGACTGATCCGAAACTCGATCATGTCGGCGTGTTTAAGCCGTTCATCCCAGACGCCGAAATGGCCGGTCGAGTATTGCAGCGTGAGGTACTTAGCGGATTCTCGCTCTTCGTCGAGCATACCGCCTTCGCCGGTATTTGCCGCCGTTCCTGCGAGCGTCGACGCTTTCGCGAGGGCGATCTTCTGTTCTTTGTTTAGTGCGCCGAAGCTCATTCCCGAGATCATTATTGGCGTTTCGAGCAGAATTGGCTTCTTTGAGCGTTTTCCTATCGTAGTGCTTGTGTTAACTGGCTCTTCTGAGTCTAAGGGGAAGAGATACAGTTGAGCCGGGAGGAAGTTGAGCATGTCGAGGCTTGCCCGGATCTGCTTCATCGACCCCATACCCTCACGAAGTGATTTGTTGAGTGTTGCCGTTTTCTTAACGTCAAGAATCTTTTTGTACTCCAAAGGATGCTCGTAATACGACATTTCTCGCATGATTACCCCTCGGCTTCTGCGCCGCTTATCAAAGTGGCCGAGTAATACTTATTGGTTTCTAAACCCTATAATGGAGCGGAATACCCAGGAAGCACGGCAGGAGCTTCACGATTCGTGAGGGTTTCGCACGTTGTTGACCGACCAAGCGGAGGACTCGCATGGCAGGCAGTACCCGACGAAACAGATTAGCTGAGAGTAGGCGTCGATTGACGAAGCTGCTTATCATCGCGGCTTTGATTGAGTATGGACTTCAGATAGGCGACATTGACGTTGGGAAAGTCGTCCAAGACGACATCGACGAGGCAGCAGATCTTGCCAAACACGGTTCAGTCCACGTGCCAACAGTCGTAATTAACGTCAAGCAACTCGACGGTTTCGAGCGGTACGTTCTGGCTTGGTCGAATTTGTCGATCGAAACAGGCGTATTGGACGTTCTCGCCACGCTCGATAGCGGAGAGATAATCATCGGTCTGCCGCATGACACGGAAAAACGATGTATCATGATCCCAAGCAGGATAGCGAAAGAATTTGAGGGGCTGAACGCGCCAACTGCGTAAGCTGACATGAATGAAGCGCAAATTGCAAGCCGGCTGAGGCTTTAGCGCGCCGGTCTGTGGACGCGCGAAAGGTGAACCGCCACAACGGCGACGGTCGTTACAGGAAGCTTTATGTCTTCCGCGCTCTTCGTAGCAAGCGTGCGGAAGGCTATCCTGCTAACGCTGTGCATCTTAACGTGCTGCTGCCTCGTCAGCGGTTGCACGGGCAGTGCGCCGAATCAAACTGCAAGTAGCCAGGGATCAAACCGTCTCCAAGCATCGCAAATCTCCGTGAGTTCGGCTCTGACGGCGCTCGACGAGCCGGTGTCGATTCAAGCGACCTTGAAGGATGGGAACGGGCGGGCCTTGGATGGCAAGACAGTCGAATGGTTCATTGATGGTGCGTCAGTCGGAAAAAGTCAAGTGAAGAGTGGAGTCACGATGATGAACCTGACGAGCGAGTATGTCGATAACTTAGGTATCCAAGCACATCAGGTGCGGGTAACTTTCTACGGGGACCAAAGTTACGAGAGCAGCACGGCCTCTTCATTTTTGCAGGTTACCGCGACCGGTGTGCCAGAGGGAACAGCTTCGACCAATTCCACCGCGAGTGCCGTTTGAATGTTCTTGCCAAGCCTCGAGTGCCCATTAGCTCTGATTTGCGCGTCGGTGCTACAGCTTCGTTTCTAGTGCACCAAAATTAAGGCGCCGACCACGTACGCAAGCTCGACGTACTACGACGGGAATAGCTCAGCGCGTCGTTAACCGTCAGTCGATCTTCGTTTCGTTTATGTATCGAGAAAAGTTCGGGTTTTTGAGGTCAATGAGATCCAGAAAAGTCTCAAAATCTTCCTCAAATTCTAGCCCAAAAAGCTCAGTCTCAATGGTCGATGCTTGACAATTCATTTCTCGTAATAGGATTCTAGCTCCTACTTAAACCTTTTCTTTTGCTTAGAATACAAAAAAACAGCGTCATAGTCCCCATAGCGGCAGGCCGCGCGCACAGAACACCCAAGCGCCAACGCCGCACTCCAATGGAAACGTTGCTATGCGCGGATTGGCTAAACGCGTTGCTGTAGCGGTTCATAGTGCATCCCAGGCAGTTCGACGACGGCGAAGGTTATATACAAAGTACACAGGTTCATGGTTGATGAACCCGGAAATAGACCTTAATCAGCTCGTCGACGAGTTTTTACGACTTGAAAAGTACGTAGAAGAGTCCAAACTCTATGAACGCGTGGTCGCCGCACCGTCGTTGTCAGATGATCAGTTGTTTCTCGAACGAGACTGGCAACGGTTCGTGGCGTACAAGTACAATCAAGTAAGCATGCGTGATGGTCTCCAAGACGCGATGCGAGACGGCTACGTTTTGCTGCTCCAGAAGCTCACCGAGCTGGCCCAGCAGGCCGGTGCAGAGCACAGCGGGCTCGACAACGAGTAGCAAAAACGGGTAAGCTCGGCGCCTCGCGCCTAGTTGGGGGGCAACGTCGCCGTTTTCGAGTGTGAAACCTTCGTAGCTCGCGCTATCATTGGTCTTGTCTCGGTTGTTTACGCTCAAATTGGCTCAAGCCTAAATACGTGGCGGTGCTAGATTGCCAATAACTTACAACCGAGGCAACCAGAATGAAAGTAGAGAAACTTAGACAGCTCTTTAAAGCTGTCCTTTCCGAAATGAAGAAGGAGCTGAAGAGTTACGCGTGGCTTTTTTGCGCTGAACGCGGCTATTGCATCGACGATTCACTCCTGTACGTGGACGACGCAGGACTTTTGCCGGCAATTCGCGTCGCGTTAACCCCAGCGTTACGGTACGAACTGCCGCAGCTTGCGCACCTTGCCGGTGAACTCGAGAATGACCTCACCAACATCGTCTTCGACTACGCCTATAATACGAGGCACAAGATAGGCGCAGAAGATCTGAAGACGATCGAGCATATTCCATATATCAGTGAGCACGCCTGGGGACTGTTGACCACACCACAAAACTAGTCTGGCGGGCATTCGACGCGCCTGTCTGGCTCGCCTAGTCCGTTCTTAACGATAGAACCCTGCCTTTTTTAGCGCTCACGTCCTCCGGCCTAATAGAAATCCTTTTATACAGTTTAATATCATTGCGTGACGGAAGTAGGTTTCCTACTTCTTACTTTCCGCACACGTGAGATTTGTGTACTTGAACACGGAGGAACACATGGTTATTGCCGTTCTCAATTCGGGAGATACCGCGTGGATGCTTATGTCTACGGCTCTCGTAATGTTGATGACGATTCCTGGATTGGCCTTGTTCTATGCCGGGCTCGTAAAAAAAGAGACCGTCTTGAATACCCTCTTCCTGTCTTTTTCGGCGTACGCTATGGTGAGCATCATCTGGTTCGTTTATGGATACCCCCTGGTGTTTGGCCCTGACGTGCACGGGTTTATCGGCGCTCCAGGAGACTTCTTCTTCCATAATGTGGTGGAATCGAATACGTTGGTTGGGTCGATACCAACGAGCGTTTACGCGGCTTTCGAAATGACGTTCGCGGCGATCACCGTAGCACTTATCTCTGGCGCTATCATCGGACGGATGAAGTTTAGCGCGTGGATGCTGTTTGTTCCGCTGTGGGCCACCTTTGTCTACCTTCCTATCGCTCACTGGGTATGGGGCGGCGGGTGGCTCGCACAACTCGGCGCCCTTGATTTCGCTGGTGGCACCGTCGTTCATATCAACAGCGGCGTAGCGGCGCTAGCCCTCTGCTTGGTGCTCAGAGGCCGAAAAAACCGGAGTATGCTGCCACACCAGCTCGGATATGCCATCATGGGTGCCGGTCTGCTTTGGTTTGGGTGGTTTGGTTTCAACGCTGGATCCGCGCTCTCTGCCGGGCCGCTCGCCGGCTCAGCGTTCATCGTTACGAACACCTCCGCGGCTGCTGCCATGCTCTCGTGGATGCTGATCGAATACCTTCGATTCGGCAAAGCGACCATGTTAGGCGCAGCCTCAGGCATTGTCGCGGGCTTGGTCGCGATCACCCCGGCGGCAGGATTCGTCAACATCCCCGCTGCTATCGTGATCGGCTTCGTCACCTCGATTGTGTCGTACACGGCGATTTCCTTCATCAAGCCGCGGCTCGGCTACGACGATGCGCTCGATGTGTTTGGCATTCACGGGCTCTCAGGCATTTGGGGCGCACTCGCCGTCGGGATCTTCGCGAGTCCATTTATTAACGCGGCGGGAACTGGCCTTGCGTACGGCAATCCTGGACAGTTGGAGATACAGGCCGTGGCGGTGGCCGCAACGTTTGCGTACTCCTTCGTGGTCACGTTGATCATCGCTAAAGCGATCGACCTTACCATCGGGCTGCGCGTGAGTGAGGAGCAAGAGGCCCAGGGCTTAGATCAGGCACTGCACGACGAGGCTGCGTATCACATATAGCCCTCAGGCGCGTATGCGTTAGCAAGGATTTGACAGAGGTGAAAAATGAAGAAGATCATGGCTATAGTCAGACCAAATAAGCTCGAGGTCATCAAAGAGGCGCTCGACGATATCGGCTGTGCCAGCTTGACCGTCACGGAAGTGAAAGGCCGCGGCCGGCAAAAGGGGATTACCGAAATCTATCGGGGTCGCGAATACGCGATCGACCTGCTGCCGAAGCTGGAAATCAACATCGTAATCCCCGACGGTGCTGCCAGCAAGGTGGTCGATACAATAGCGAAAGCGGCACGCACGGGCGAAATAGGCGACGGCAAGATATTCATAATGGATGTCGAACAGGTCGTGCGGATTCGGACGGGCGAGCGAGACCACGACGCGATTTAGGCGGCACGACTGGTGATGGCGTGCCCATCACCTCTCATTTTTTTAATCGGGTGCGTTTTCTCCGTTCCAACGGCGCGCTGCGCCACGCTGCTTGTTACATCGCTCGAGTTTCGGTGCCTAAGCTGAAAGAGCGATCAAGGACGTCAGCTGGTTCGAGGACCCAGACTCCCTTAAGGTCCACGGTACGTGCCCGTAATTCATCGAGGAACTTCTCATACAGTGGACCGGCAGTTTGGAACTCTATAACGAAGCAGATGACTTGATAAGCGATTTCACGCTCTCCGCTTGTTGAGACGCACAAGATAGATACCAAGCTGCTGGTCTCCATATGGCGCATGAGCTCCTGGTCGATTTGTGCCTCTCCCGGCTGGGCGAGCACAATGATGTTTGCCTCAGGCGCCTTCACTCCTCGAATACTTACGAGGCTGATCGTGCCGTCGAGGGCAGTCGTTGCGAGCGTCGTCGTCGCAGTACGATCGTTGAGCAACCGCATTGCTTCATCGGGAAGATCCATGTCCAGAACAGCCTTACATATAACCGAGCGCAGTGCGCTAGTCTTTGTCCAGTTCAAAGACATATAACACATTGTTGCCGCGCAGAATGAGCTTACCGAACGCCACGCGTCGGTGATTTCTGCACTGCTCAGCTCCATCGAGAGAAATGTTCCAGTGCGGGTCGTACCCCAGAAACGTTCCTGTGAAAACCTGCGCGCCCTTCAACCGCACCTTGACATTCTTGCCGATGTTGCGCGACAACACCTCAAAAGGCCTTTTGGTCTGCGTCATACTCTGTCAGCACTGCTCAGTAGCCCACGGATTGAGCCTCTCACTCACGTCAAGACTCTCCGTCCACCTACATAAAGCATGTTGCTTGCCGAGGCCTTCATAATCTTTATCTCCTAAAATGGGAGAATGATAGATGATGCTGAAGCCTTTTGTCGTCTTAGCTTCGATTTTGCTTATCGCGGTCTCCGTGGGCTGTCTGGAACAAGCGCACACGAACGCGCCGTTGACAACCTCAGCGGCGACGACAACGCTGAAGATCAATGCGCCACCAAACGTCAACCAGAGCGAGTATGCGACGTTTACGTGTCAGCTCAACGTGACGCACGGCCAAGGCTTGGACAACAAGGCAATCCGCTGGTCTATCGACAACGTGGACAAAAAGACGACGAGTACTATATGGGGGTACGCGGCGTTGAACTTGACCCTATCTGAGACTCAGAGCTTATCGATCGGCAAGCACGTTCTCACGGCTTCTTTTGACGGGGATCCCGACTACACCGCGTCGCACGCGACGACGACCCTCCAAGTGCAGAGGGCTCCGACCCCCACCCCGAGTGCGTCCCCTAAGCCGGAGACGCAAAAGGCATCAGTAACGCTGAGCGTGCCTGCCACGGTGCAGCGCGGCTATGCCGACCTCACCGGCACGTTCTCAGGAATGGAGAGGAATACGCACCTCTACGTGCTGGTGAGGCCCACCGGGAACAGCACGTGGATTGTGCAAGACGTCCCGCTTATTTACGTCAACGGCACGTACGCCGACCACGTGTATTTCGATACGCACGGGAACAATAATCGTCAGCAGTTTGACCTGCTGGCCGTCATCACCTCAAACACCCTTAACGCAGGGGATAGCATCAAGAATCTGCCAAAAACACTCGCGCAAAACCAGGTGACGACCACGGTGCAGTAACGCCCCACCTGTCCGACGTATTTTTCCGCAGATACCGTGGATTCAATTTTATTAGGCGCCCATTGCGGCCCGCCGCGCGTGCCGACGGGCTGCTAACGCGTTCGTTACTAACATCACAAATTATAAATAAAAACAGCGCGAGCATAAGCCATCATTAATAATGACATTTGCACGATTTAGCCTTTGAAGCTGAACGAAAGTGGTCTTCAAAAGGGGTGTAGGACATTGGCAAACCGAGCGGATTACGAATGGACTATCAAGACCGTGAATGATCGAGAGATCATCGAAAAGCAGTGGCCAGGCAACATACCGAGCTATGAGCAAGCCTGTGCCGAATTTCGCTTCGAAGATGTCGAAAAAGAGTTTACGTGGTACGATACAGGCCGCGTGAACCTCGCGCACGAAGCGATTGACCGGCACGCCGAGGGGTGGAGGAAGAACAAGGTAGCGCTCTACTCCGATGGTCCTGACGGCGCGCGTAAGTACACGTTTCTCGATTTAAAGCTGCTGTCGAACCAGTTCGCCAACGTGTTGAAGCGTCTCGGCATCGCCCGGGGCGACCGTGTCTTCACGTACATGGGGCGTTACCCTGAGCTCTACATCGCGGCCATTGGCACGGTCAAGAACGGTTCCGTTTGGGGGCCACTTTTTGGAGGGTTCAGGGCGGAGGCCGTCATGGATCGCTTGGAAGACAGCGGCGCGAAGGCCTTGGTTACCACCCCCGATCTCAAGGCGTCGAGTGTCGATGAGATCGTCGATAGCCTTCCTGAGCTCGAGTACGTGATCGTCGCAAAGTCTGACGGTGCCGAACTTACCGGCGACCGCACGATCAGCTTCGAGGAGGAGATGAAAGGCGCCTCAACGACGCATCAAACAGAATGGATGGACCGGGAAGACCCCGTGATGATGCACTACACGTCGGGAACGACGGGCAAAGCGAAAGGCGTCATACACGCCCATAACGCGATGATCGGGCACTACATCACGACGCGGTACGTGCAGGACGTCACTGAGTCCGACATCTACTGGTGCACAGCGGATCCGGGATGGATCACGGGCACCTCGTACGCGTGCTGGGGTCCGTGGCTGAACGGCACGTCGCAGGTCTCGTACGGCGGCCGGTTTGATTCTGCCACGTGGTACGGCATCATCGACAACTATCAGGTCACCATCTGGTACACCGCACCGACTGCGCTCAGGCTCCTCATGAAAGCCGGGCTTGACGTCGCGAGCAAGTTCGATTTCGGCAGCCTGCGGTACATCATGAGCATCGGTGAGCCGCTCAACCCCGAAGTTATACGCTGGGGGATCAAGGCGTTCGGGCTGCCCATCCACGACACGTGGTTCATGACTGAAACGGGTCAAATACTCATCGCGAACTATCCGTGCATGCCCATTCGGGAGGGCTCGATGGGACGCCCGTTTCCGAGCATCACGGCGTCGATCGTCGATGACGCGGGCAATGAGCTCCCCCCAAACACGCCAGGGAACCTTGTCATCAAGCCGCCGTGGCCCGCGCTCATGCGCGGCATATGGAAGGACGAGGCGAAGTACAAGAGCTACTTCGAGATACCAGGATGGTTCAAGACCGGCGACAGCGCGTTTCGGGACGAGGATAACTACTTCTGGTTCATGGGGCGCGTCGACGACGTCATAAAGGCCTCGGGAGAACGCGTGGGCCCGTTCGAAGTGGAGAGCGCCCTTGTCGAACACCCGGCCGTCGCTGAAGCGGGCGTTATCGGAAAGCCCGATGCGCTGCGCGGGGAAATTATTAAGGCATTCGTGAGCCTTCGGGCGGGACAGATGCCGTCTGAAGAACTTAAGCAAGACATCTCGCAGTTTGTTAAAAAGCACTTGGCAGCGCACGCGTTTCCGCGCGAGATTGAGTTTATGGAGAACCTCCCGAAGACACGAAGCGGCAAGATCATGCGCCGGGTGCTGAAGGCGCAAGAGCTCGGACTGCCCATGGGAGACCTCGCCTCACTCGATGAGGACTGAGCGTCTCCTCCTCCTTTTCTTTTTTCTCACATCCTTAAGTATGAGCCGGGCCTTTTGCCGTACAGGGTATGGCGCAGACCGACGTTGGCATAACTGAGTTTCGCATCACGTTGCGCGATCACGAGCGCCGTCAGCCTCAGCTGTTTGGAATCCAGCAGCTGACTAAGGATAGCATCCACCAGTCGGCGGATTTGAGCGACGTCTACTACGCTCCGTCGGCCGCCTATGCCGAGCTGGAAGCGGCGTGGTCGGCCGCACAAGGAACGCTCAGCGTGGTGAAAACGATCCCTGCGGGCGATGTTGCGGTGCTCCACTGCAGCACGTACGTGAAGCGCTTTGACCACGCGAGAGAAGAGCTCAACATCAAGTCGATCGTATTGAGTAAGGGGTACGACATCGGCGTTTGTACGGGGCGAAGCTTTGTCAAATACTACTGCAGCGATCTCATCTACATGGACCGCTTTTTTAGCTACCGCTTTGGAGACCGGAAGTACTGGTTCATCTGCTATCTGAGCTCTCTCGACGATGCAGAACTCATCAGCGACAAGTTCTCTGAGCTATTTGGCCCGCGTCGCGGGCCTGAGGTCTTTGCGTGGCTCGAGGAAGCGCTCAGCTTGGGAAGGGCTCGCAGATATAACGCGTGACCCGAAAGTGTGTGTTGCAGCGCATCGCTGTAGCCGTTGAGATCACCTCATTATCCGAACGCTGCAGCACACTGATCGCCGAGCTAGAGGCAACAAAGCGTGATTTTTGATTTGGGCAGGTCTCCGCCTATGTCGAGGGCACGGCTGTTGTTAATCTCGCGCAACGCAGCGGAGGGCGTCGAAAGCAGGTGCGCTTTAAATAGACGGCTCGCCACATTTCTATGGACGAACTTGAGGTGATATTTATGGACGACTGGAAGAAAAGACTCGAAGACCTCTTTCAAAAGAAGGCGGCCTACGAACAAAAACTGGTCGAAGACAGACAGAAAACTGCTGGCGCACATGCCCAGCAATTGTCGCTCGTTGCGGCGCTCTTCGATTCGATGATCAATCCGGCATTTGAAGCGGTACGGTCGGAACTGCTGAAACACGGATCTGAACCAAACATCGTTCTCGCGCATCCGTCAGCAAGAGCCGGTTCCCGATTGGCCAGTGCAATTGAGATCGACGGGGGGTTGACCCGGTTCGGCTATGAGATTTATGCCATGATCTCTCCGACGGGGTACAGCTTGAATACGCGCGTGCAGCTAGACGACTACGAAACCGCCCGGCACGACCTCACGCAAAGCCTCCTGCCTAACACAAGCTCAAAAGACGACATTATCAATGACGTCGTCGATCGGTACGTAAAGGCCATAATGCCACACGTATAACGGTGCACCCCCGCAGACGCAGCCCGTGTGAACGGAAGAATCCGTGCCGCTGCTGCTGAGACGCCTCGGATGAGCAACGGATCGTGGGACGCACACGCAGAAGGTCAAAACACTCGTTAAAACGCGTACACAACACCCCATGACTGATGCAGCAAGAAATGAGGGGAATTCAGAGTCCGGCCCCGTAACGGTCGTAATCAGGCGCAGAATCAAATCGGGCTTTGCTCAGTCATATGAAGCGCTAGAAAAAGAGATCTCAACCGATGCTGCTGCACAAGAAGGGTATCTTGGCTCAACTTTTTTGCGCCCGGAAGGCGGCACTGACCGGGACTTCGTGACAATCGTTCGGTTCGATAGCTACGAGAGCATGATGCAATGGGAGCACTCTGCAGCCGGCAAAGCCTTGATCGACCGCGCTGATGCGATAAGCGAGACTCCAGCCGACATTCACAGATCCGCAGGATTGTCGCTCTGGTTTACTCCGCGACATCCCACGTCTCCATCACGATGGAAGATGGTGGTGCTGCTCACCGTGAGCATCTTCATACTGGCTGAGATTATGACACCTCTCCTTAATCCTGCTCTTAGTCTCTTGCCTCAACCCCTTGCGTTGTTAATTTCTTTGGGAATACAGATTGCCCTGCTTACGTATTTCGTGCTACCGTGGCTCACTACATTACTCGCGAAATGGCTTTACGATGTACCGGAATCTAAGGAATAATTGCCGCGGGAATGTGCGGCGGTACCCGATATTTGAGTGAGAAATTCAGTCGCTGAAAAGCATGACCAACTCTTTTGCAGTGTGATGAGGCCAAATACACAACTGAACTAGCAGGGCACGTCCGCGAGATAGCAAGTTGAACTCTGTTTGGCTCGAATAACATCCATTTTCTTTTAGAATGAGAACTGTTTTATATCTGGAAATATATTACTGTTTAGTATGAAAAATGCAAGTCTGCGCCTCGGAGGCAAGCGACGTGCGCATTGATGAAGTAGAAAAAAGGCTGCGGTCTCTTGGCATTACAGAAGCTGAGCTTCCTATAAACACGGTGCGCCGGTGGTCCGCCGCGAAACTGCTGCCAAAGCCAGAAAGCATCTATCACGCTCCCGAAGGGGGTCCAGGACGCTACGGAGAATGGCCGCCCGAAACTGTGGAACAGGCTGCTGCCATTCACATGGCTCGAAACAGTCTTGAGACTGCCACGATAAAGCGAGTGAAGCTCACGATGCTTAAGGAAGCCAAGCGCCTCGTTGACGCGTTTTACGCCTTTGTCGATGAGTTTAATCGAACATGTGACCCTCAAGTGCTGCTCAAGTTCGACACGCTGCAAAAAGAGGTCGAGTTGCCTGACGGAAAGCGTGGTGTTGTTCTCGGTGGATGGGACCTTAACACGCTGGTCGTTACATGGATCGCCACTCTGGAAAAAGTGAGGCACCGCGAACCACTTTTCGAACCAAAGACCGTGCGGTTCAGCTGGAACTGGCACGTGGTGCGTGAATTAGGACTGGACGATCTGCAAATGAAGTACGATGGAGTAACCTTTGAATCATCACCTAAGGACGCAGTCGGGCGTCACGAAGGATCTACTCGCGAGGCTCTCGCTAAGCTACGTGCCGATTGGCCTGCAAACCGCCGGGGCTTTCACAGGGCAGATATCATTGACAAGGATACTGACTGGCATCGCATTCACATCGATCCTGACAAACAATTAGTCGTCGTTGAGTTTCCCGGGACAAAAGGCCTTCTGATCGTTGATCTGACAGGCAGTGGTTTCGGAATCTGTACCGATGATATGGGCCCAGGGAGGCGGTCTAAGTGAATAACAATCTAGTGTCAGGTTATCTTTCAACCGCTATCGGCGGGAACTGGATAGCTGGCCGATTGAGCAGCGTAGACCACTGCTTATTAACTTCAACGCTCGGACAGCACCAAACTGAGTGGATGTCGCCTTTGTTCTCACGGCCTAACAAATTGCGTGACGCCGAGCTGGCCTGTGAGTGGGCCCAAAGCACGGTCAGGCGGTTCGCTTACAAGAGGTCTTATTACCATGCCCTGCAAAGTCTGTAGACACCCAAAAAGATCCGAAATCGAGCAGCAAATAGCAGCCCGCTCGTTGACAACTGTCGAAGCTGGCAAAATCGTTGGATGTCATAACAGCACGATTTCACGTCACATGCATGGTTGTGTGGCGCCTAACGTACGCGAGTGGATACAGGCAGAAGCAAAGGAACGCCAGAGCCTGAACGTTCTTGATCAGCTGAGAAAGTCGCGTCAAGTGACGTTGCAGATCTTGGACGGGGCGCTCAGCAAGGGCAAAGACCGAGTGGCACTCAAGGCGCTCGAAGTTGAGCTAAAGCAACTGAGTTTGTGACATAGATCCAGTAACTCATAAGCTATCAAGCCGAACATATGCTGGCGTAGCTATAAAAAAGGCGCGTAATGCGGCTGAGTTTGGATTTGAAAACGCCGGTTTTGGTTTTCAAAACTTTGCCTGGGTTGGAGAGAGGTAGGGCGTTTCGCACATTATAGATCGGGCCGTATCGGTTCTCTCTTTTTTCCAACGTCTTACTAGTGAGATAGTCCGCAAATGCTACAATGCCGCAACCTCTTCTATATAAATGATTCTCTTGAGGGAGTTATTTTTTGATTTAGAATGCACGGCGCAAATCCCAACATTAATTTACTATCTCGTTGTATGGCATAGTGTATTAAGCATCGAACTATTACAACTTTGTGACCATAAAGGAAGCAACGAAAATGCGGAAGCGGGAACGCCTCGCTAAGATACGCGCCCTGCGGCCCTATAATATTTGGTTACGCTTTTTTCGTTCCTGAGATATTTGCACGTTTAGGTTCGCTTCTGTAATTCTTGTGGGACTAGTGAAACATATGAACGAAATTTTTACACATAGGCTTTTCCGTGACGATATCGCGGATGGAATTTTAGAATTGGTTGAACAGAATCCCGGAATAACGACCGGGGAGATACAAAAGGGTATTGACCTATCGGATGCAGGGACCCGTTACCGCCTGTTATCGCTCGAAGCGGCCCGGTTAATCCGAAGGGAACGGAGCCGGGGGCGGGTTCACTATTATCTGAACGGGTAATCTTGCTTTGTTATAATTCTAAGGCGAGGTTGAAAATCCTTTGAAAGGAGTAAACGAAAAAAAGTAAGGTCAAAAGAATGAAATTAATAAAAAATAACGCCGTGTTGAGCAGTTCCTCGACCATCGCTTCAATTTCTTTCGAACTTCTGGCAAGCTTCACCCGTCCGTCGTCGAAGAGAGCGACAAGTGTAGAGGCCATCTGTGTCTTTGGGAGCTTTATTTGAATGTCTTCTTCTTTCGGATCAATGCCGCCGGTAAGGTAACATTTGCGGATATCGGCATTCGGCAGCGCCTTGATGATCATCTCTAGCCCCTTCACCGACTCCCGTTGAATCAAGGATAGACGGTGTAATCGCTATGGCCCCAATCAGGCTTCCTTAAAATCCACCGCCCTTCGTATCAGAAGTGAATTGTCAAAGAAGCAGATATAGGCTGTGCGATAGCGGACGTGGTGAAAAAGGGCATATTGCAATGAGTGCGGGCATGAGTTAGGCTTCTTAGAACACGCAGCCATTCCTTTGCAGAGACGTCATTCTGTGACCTCATCGTTTGTGCAGGAAGCGGGTCACTGACGCTGTAACTTAGATAAGGATTAGATACCTTATGCATGACTCGTAGTATGCTGAGGGCGATGCCATGCCAAAGGAGGAAATAGATGCGAACCTTGTGCCCCTCGTCAAAGTGCTCAACAGCCTTCCGTGCGTTACCACGGTGTGCTGCTGTGGTGGACATCCCGGCGAACGTGACCTCGGGAAGTGGCCAGAAGGAACCTGGTACGTTACGTTAGAGATTGCACAAAAAGAGCAGGGGTGGCGCATGCTCGCGTTTCTTGGATGGGCGATCAACCGCGAGTACCGTAAGGCAGGGCATCACGTCTTCTTTTACCCGGACGCCTTGCCTCCACGCGCTGTTGGCGACGACAACACTCTCGGTTTCCAGCTGGAGGGATACCGATACGAGCGTCCTGAAGAGCTCGCGAGCTGGATAACGAAGATGCGACACAGCGACGACAGCTTCGCACGTGGAGCACAGGCAAAAGCGCCGCGTAACTAGGAATCAAGTTCGTGTTTACGAGGTCGTGAACGTCACTATTGGCTCTGCAGCAACCTTTGGAAGGCGCTCCGTTTTTCACGGCTCTTTTTTGACGTCTGACGCATATACAGGCGTCCGGAGCAGTTCGATGGGCAAATAATGTAATTAGATTCCTACATAGGGCAAGATGGTTCGTTTCGGGGCTTTCCATCGAGCAGCAGGTGTTTCTTTTTGATGATCTACGCTCATTTAGCCCTTCTTTTTCGAGATGCAGCGTATCCTATAAGTCATCGGCTAACGCAACGAGGCGCAAAAAAATAAAAAGAGCAGTTCACCCACTGCAAAATGAGATTCTATGGTGTTAGGCCCGGCAAAGCTACTTAATCATTCAAAAGTAACTCTATGCGGTGATATGATTGGCTGAAAAAGAACGCGTCTTTGTCGCACCGAATGCATTCTTGTATCACGACAAGAAAAACTACACAATCGAAGTGGAACTTCCCGGCGCAGACAAGAAGGACATCAAAGTTGAAGCTGGAGAGAACGGGTTTTGTCTCACAGCACCTCGAGACGATATCGAGTATGCCGGCTGCTGGACACTCTCCCATACTATAAACCCGGAAGGGGCAACGGCCACGTTCGAAAATGGCCTTCTGAAGGTGACCATACCGCTCGCGGAACGGCTTGAGGGCGTCAAGGTACCCATAAAATAGTCCATCACGTTCGTTGGAGAGCGGCTGATTATCGTGCTGCGAGGTTAGTTGTGGCCCAAACTCTGGACAGCCCGTCTTGTTCTACGCGCCGAATTCGCACCGGAGGAAAGGATTAAAAATGAATTGCGAAGAGATATTAGAGGATGTTGTAGCTTTCTGTAAGAAGCAGATCGAAGAACTTGAGGATAAGACAAATGTTGATGACCCAACCGGTTATGACGGTCGTAACACTCGCCGCGGGCTTAGAGACGCGTACGAGAACGTCATAGAGCGCATAGCCATAAAAAGGGCCGTTGACAAATGATTCTTCTGAAACATGTTATCGTAAATCGCCGCCTGTGACAACTGATCGCGCCATCATCCTCTCGCTTTCGTGTGCCCCGCTGGTGATAATGATGTGCCACAATCCAAGGAATAAGTAACGCGGGAATACGCGGCGGTTCCTCCTGTTTTGTATTGGTTTGTCCGCTATTTGAGTTCTGCGGGGCACGCTGCGGGTCTTAGGTGTTTGCGTGGCTCGAGGAAACGCTTTTTCGGCAAAGAGCTAGAAATAACTCGGCTTGAATAAACTATGCGCAGACGTCTTTTTTTGCGGGAGTTACGTCGGTGAGAATGAGATCCTCCGTTTCTGAATCGCCATTCTTTTGAGTTGTTTCGGTAGTGTCAGTCCGACTGAGCTGTCTTGTTTGATGGACGAATGTAATTAAAGGCAGCGCGTATGGCTAGCTGCTAAGTAGACAGACAATGAAGTTACACTAGACGATCTTATTAAATGGTAGAGTGCAATCGCGCTAGTGCTTATTCTTCTGAAACTGTATGGACTTGTAAAATGAGCAGTGCACGCAGCGTAGCTTAGGTTGATTTTTCGGCAAAACAAGTCGCTGACGTATCGGTAGTATTCTTCTCGCTTATCATACCCCCATCTGTAACGCGAAGGACAGAGCTATATCTCACAAATGCGCACACTCTTCCACAATCGAGCAGAGGTAAGACGTACCATGGCAAATCAATCACACGTCCAAATGCTCCTGCAGAGAGCACCGACCTGGAACAAATAGAGAGCGGCGCATCCGGAGATACAACCAGATCTCAGTGGGGCGTACCTTACCGGGGCCGACGTGACTGGGGCGGACACGACGCGCGCGATCTTCGAGCATCCTTGATCAGCGAGGTGGCCCACATATTTTTCAAACTAACAGGCAGTAAGCCGCTCATTGTAGGTGAGAAGAAGGTAAGAAAATATGAAGTCCGAAGATATTAAACGCGAGCGCAGAACGCAATATAATCTTAATCCCTCGCCAGGGTATATTGAGGCGGTTCAAACGCTCGAAGAATTGGACGATTTAGAGAATGTATATGCCGAAGTTATGAGCGTAAAACGGAACCCGGGCGGTAAATTCCCGAACGGCGCTCAACTAGGTAAACTACTGCATAAGCGCCGCGTGCGGATACCTGGGCGCGAAGAAGAGGTAGACGCGGACGATGTGGGCAATTTTCTCGGCATATTTGACCACTCGACTACGCATAAGCATCCCGACGGCGAGTATGTGATAACGACGGAACCGTACGGCGCATCGTTCGAGGATTTATGCGAGATTGTTGATTTTTGCCGCTATCATAAATTGCGTGTAGATATAGGTGCGGATTCGGCATGGCATCCTGGAGAAACCATACGGGCCACAATTAGGCGTGATGACGCCCAACAACGCTAGACGTGGAAAACGTATGCGATTGAACGCAGAGATACTAGAGTAACTTTAGGTTAACCACACAAACCGCGGGACTACAATAGCCTTAAGGAATCCGACGCATTTTGTTCTGGTGATTAAAATACAGGAACGTGTTTTTGAAAGCGTCGGCGACGTTACCTTTTGCCTTAATGAGGTGCCTCACGCTGGTCGTGGTACGGTCACTTTCGCGGTCAAACAAGATGAGCTCTCGGAGTCAACCTTTGAAGAGCCACGCGCGAGACTTTCCGGATTAGAAGACACCCACGGGGTAATTAGCCTTGAGAGTCAACGAAACCAGGAGTTGATCCACCAGCTCAGTGCGTATTTCATCGCCAAAGAACCCCTCACACTGAAGGGAGAGTTCAAGGACAAGCTCACCGGCACGGTGGGGGCGTGGATGCTCGAGGTACAGCTGTCAAAAAGGAACTCTCCAGGTTCGCGTCAGGAAGGAACCACTACCTACGAATTTGATTCAGCCCTCGCATCGAAGCACCTTACGGGCGCGCATGACGTTAAGCGATGCTAGCACGGTTCAACAGATGTAACGGCGTGGTCAAAGCTATATCTGGGTCACTACTCGGTGTCCCAGCTCTCCTTTTCTTAATGCCTCCGAGTACGTCGCAAGAAGGGGGTTTTTCGGCTTTAACATTTAAGTTTGAAGTGAACCTTCCACTGGTGATCATCAGTGGCTGAAAAAGATCGGATCCCGGTCGCACCAGATGCAGTTTTTTATCATGATGCGGAAACTTACACTATTGTAGTGGAACTCCCAGGAGTGCACAAGAAGGATATCGAATTTGAAGCGATGGAAAATGGGTTTTGTGTCACGGCACCCCGAGAAGATATCAAGTACAGCGGCTGCTGGGTACTCACCCACAAGACCGTGCCAACAAAAGCAATGGCGACGTTCTCGAATGGACTTTTAAAGGTAACTATGCCGTTAGCTGAGCGAGTTGCAGGCTTTATGGTACCCATAAAATAGAGTACCGTTTCGTTAACGCGGTTTTGTTACTCGACGGCGTCGCCTCTATGTTAGGTCTAGCGGGTTCGCAGGTAAAGGGCAAGCAAGAGACAGCACGCGACAACGGTGAGAGATAACAACTCTTTTTAACCAAATGGGACGCGACAGCGTTGGTTTGCGATGATCCTACCACACATTACGAAAGTGAGTAGCCCTTTACCATGTACTTAGCGGATGAAGATTCGAGTAAGAGGTGCTCCATCGGGGGATTGACGTGCGAGTTTTAAACGATGTCACAGACGTGATGAAATGTCCCTGTTGCAAGACCTGCACGCGGTGTGCATAAAGAAAGAGGCCAGGAGGTCCCCTGGCTATACTCGCGCCTTATTCAGGCGCGAGGACGGAATCAATAACGTGAATCACGCCATTAGTGCATTCAATATCCGTCTGAATGACAATGGCATCGTCCACCGTTAGCTCTTCAAACGCCGCGATTTCATCGTCTTCGACCACGACGTCATCTTCAACGACCACCGTGTCCTCCTCGATGATTGCTGTCTCTGTTGCAATCGTCAGCATCGCGCCCTGAACGGTCTTTGCTGTCGTCATTTTCATCAGGTCGGTTGCCATGTATTTGCCGGGCACTACGTGATAGGCAAGCACTGCAGTGAGCCTGTCTTTGTCTTTTAACAATTCGTCTACCGTACCGGCAGGCAAGTCGGCAAACGCATCATCGTTCGGAGCAAAGAGCGTAAAGGGCCCAGGTCCGCTCAAGGTATCGACGAGACCGGCTGCCGCCTTCACTGCTGATACCAGCATTGTGAAGGAACTATCATCGATTGCTGTCTCTACAATGTTCTTCATATTTCCTTACTTCCTTTTTGACAAGCGCAGCAGGTGAAATGCATCATGTGCATCCGCGTGCTGCTATCGATCTTTTATCTCCATTTAAGCTTACGCTATTGAAAGCAAATGGTCTTGCAATTCGGGGCCACAAAGCGAAGCAGCAGCTATGTATGAAGGGTCTTGAGCGATTTTTTGGGCCTCATCGAGGCGTTTCGGATTACTAGTCTAACGGAAGGATAGCAACAGCAGAACATTTCGGTCTTCGTTAACGGCGTTTTGAATAACGTGGGTTTTTTCACCTGAAAGTGGCCAACGAATATAGGACGAGCTGAGATGCTAGCGTGAGGCTCAGAACGGAAGAAAGAGCACAATCAAATACGCGCGAATCATCAATAGAAAAGTGAGGGTAGACTTTATAGGATATGTGAATCGCGAAAGTGATCCCTCCCAATGGTGCGTTTGAGAGCCAAGGCGAATTCGCCCGATGCTTCAGAGCAGAGGTTTTTCTGCCCCGAAAGCTCTACTCCAAAAGCCATTGGAAGCTACCTTTTCCACCACACATCTTATAGAGCGTACCTTAATTATACGCGCCTCTTCGATTTATACCTTTCATGAGCAGCGAGCGCAACGCTGCTGATAAGTTCCAAAAAAATGCCATATTAGGCAAAAAGCGTTCTCTGGCTTTCAATTTTTATAAAGAGGAGCGACCCTGGGTTCCTCACAATCAAACTCTAAAACACCGAATTTTTCCCAGTCCTTTAGCATGAATGTAGTTGGTCCTTATTGCGCGGCTCGTCTCTGGCTCTGCTATTAGCGGAAACCCAGTACCATCCAGCTACTGCGCCGCTCAAATAGGATTTTCCCGCGCACGATCGTGGTTTAGAGCAGTTGCTGACGTGCGCTTTGGCGCCGGCTCGGAAAACCACGGATTAGCGCGTCAAATGCCTCCAGGCGAGCAATTGCATGTTGCGGGACTATTTCAGTCTATTCGCTCCAAGAGATATTTTGCGATTTGAGCTGCAATCTAAGCCTTCGAATTTGGACTATTTTAGGCTGAAACCCAGCGAAGAAACGTTTAAAGCGTAACCCCTCATTATAACGTGTTGAGCATGGGTCTACTCAACTCAGTAATCCTGTTGATAGCTTTTGTCTTCCTGGTCTTCACATTCCCGCCTGGAGCACTCCTCGTAGTCGTGGTGTGGGTGTATTTGCAGTTTATACGAAAGCGTCCGACCGTGAGCACGACGGAAGGACGGCGATAGGGCGCCGACAGAAAAATGAAACGAGGCGTTATCAGCAGTTTTGTTGTTCGATCTTTTATCTAAACCGGCTAGCCTCACTGTGTAACATGAATTTTTTTTATTGCCTTACAGCATAAACTCCGGCGCTGACGGTCGCGCGAAAAGGCAGCAAATGTCAGTTTAAGAAGAATTATATATTATTGATGGAATAAAAACTAGTGTTAAATATTGCTACAGTTGCTTGTTACGAGTCGAACCGACACGTTGCCGGCGAAGCAGTTTTTTAAACAGTCTAATTGCCACGGCAATGCAAGTAAAAAAATCCAGAGCGTAAACCTTAAATCTAGTGTGTTCTATGTGCTGTGACAGTGAGTGATAAGATGATCGAGATTGATACCGTAGTACAGGAAACCGCATACTGCGAACGGTGCGGCAGTCCAATTATTATCAAGTCGTGGTTTGCTAAATTATGTCACGAGTGCTCGCGTGCTGAGTTTAAGGAGCACTTCGAATCGTTCGCGTCGTGATCAAGCCGAATAGGCGGCTTCTTTTTTTTGTTGTCCGGCTTCGCTAGCCTTGGCGATAGTCGAAGCGCTACCTTTTGTGCTCCAAGCGTCTTCAGTTGCGTGAAAAACGGCAACAACCCTTTTAAATCGCCGCGTCGTGGTTCACTCGGTGAATATGAAAGACACAGAACTGATCAATGAGTGCAAAGCGACCGGGCGCGCGCTCAACTACGAGGTCCAGTCGGCCGTCGACATCGGAGCGGGCGAAATTGACGTCATCTGGACCAGAAAAGACCACGCAAATCTCCCGACGTTCAAGCTCGGATTCTTCTTCTGTCCCACGGGGGGCGAGATCCCCACAGACTTCCTCACACAGAGCGTCGCAAAGGCGCTGCTGTCGGTGTGCGACAAAGCAATCTTCCTCGTGCACGATGACGCCTCATTGAAGTCGGTAAAGGGCAAGATTCACGCGCTCGATTCAATCGGTGGCGTGCTGCAGCTCAAGAAATATGCCCACGCGATTACCTCAGATGAGCTGCTCGGAGGGATTAGGTAAGAGGTGAAAAAATGCGCATAGAACGCGGCAAACAAGCAAATCTGAAGGAGCTTAACGAGGATCTGTACTTGGAAGCGAACACCCAGCTGTACCCCACAGACAAGGATGCAACGATCAACGTCTACGGCATTTTGACGACGGAGAACAACGTCATCATCAACGGCTCGATTGAGTGCTCTGAAGCTTTTTTCGGCGATAACTGTCACGTCAAGGGAACGGTAATTACCGGCGGGATCAAGACAGGGAGCGGATTCAAGGCGCATCACGTTGAAGCCGGAGAACAAGCTGATATCGGCAGCGACTCACAAGTCAACAAGATCGACGCGGTTGGCGACGTGACGATCGGCAGCAATTCGCGCGTTCGGCACGCGATCAGCGAACGTGGCCAGATTATTCTCGCTGCAGGCGCGGTTGCAGATGTCGCAGAGGCGGCTCAAGGCACAAAAACAGCGTAGCTCAAGTCAGAGAAAGATCTTCATCAGGTCGTGCGCGACGTCAACCCTTCCGGGGAACCTCTCCTTGACGACGTCGACCATGGCATCCTCATATCCGCTCGCTTGCGGGTAGAGATGGGTAAGCACGACGCGCTCGATGTGCTGGTCACATATAAGGTCGCGAAGCTTCGCTGGCGTCGTGTGGTTCGAGACCGACGCGTACGCATCAGGGAATGAACACTCGTGGATTAGCACGTCAACTTCGCCGTGACACAGATCCCGAACGCTTTCCGTGGGTTCGGTATCACCTGAATACACGAGCGTCGACGTCGGCGTTTGCATCCGGTACGCGATTGACGGAACGCTGTGCTTGGTCGCGCGAACGGAAGCCACTCCGCTTCCAACGCGAATGCTGTCGCCGTCCTCAAGCTCTGTCACGTCGACATCGACCGTGAGATAGTCATAAAGCTCGAGCAACTGCGCTACGTGGTGTTGCGTGCCCGTGGGGCCATACACGTTCATCGTCCCCACCTGCGCGTCTGAATCGAAGGCGGTCAGTTGCTGCGCCTTGAGCAGAGCCAAGAAGTCCGAGTTGTGATCGAGGTGGTGGTGGGTGAAAAAAACCTTGTGTATTTTGCAGTAATCGTAGCCGCTCTGCACGATGCGACCCAGGATGCCCGCCCCGCAATCAAAGAGGATCAGTTCTTCCGGGGTCTTAACGAGAATGCCTGACTGGGCCTTTTCGAGCTGCGGTATGGCGACCCCCGTTCCGAGGAGAATAATATTCATGCAAATCCGGTAGCTCTATGGAGGCTTCACGTACATAGCGTTTGCTTAGGGCGTACCACACAGATGGAGGGCCGTCTCAACGGCCATCTCCGGTGAGTCGGCGAGAACGGTCCCCTCGATTTTCCACTTGGAGGCTAGGGTCACCACTGGTTTAGCCATTTGAAGGGCAAGGGCAATTTCCGAGAGCGTGCCAAACTCGCCGGCGATCGCGATGAGGGAATCGGCTGCTCGCGCGATAATCGCATTTCGCGCGTGGCCCATGTCCGTCGGAATCTTGACGTCGATGAAGGGATTAGCTTCGGTTTTCAAGGGGCCAGGAAGGATTCCTACGGTGAGGCCCCCTGCGGCCTGAGCGCCGCGCGCAGCGGCTTCCATGACTCCCTCTCTCCCCCCACAAATGAGGATCGCCTTGCGAGACGCTATGAGGCTTCCTGTGCGCTCGGCAATACTCGCGATCTTGCTCGAGCAGCTCCTGCTTCCGATAATGCCAATTTGCGGACGGCTCGTCATTCTCGACACCACCTTGAGTGCACTAGCTTCCGATTGATGCACGATGAAGCTTTTCCCTGTTGTGCACATTGATCACAAATGTTATTTTGACCCTCAAATCCATTTTTATTGGAGAATATTACCTTAAAATCGAAAAAATACCGAAAAAGTATATATATGTTGAAAATCTCAATATAGCACGAGGTAACTCAAATGGCAGAATTACAAGCAGCAGGAGTAAGCAGGATCATTAGAAAAGCTGGAGCAGAGCGCGTGAGCGCTGAAGCGACAGAACAGTTTAGAGAATACCTAGAGATGTACGGCAAAGAACTCGCCGAAGAAGCAATCGAAATGGCAAAGCACGCGGGCCGCAAGACGGTCAAAGCTGAAGACATAAAACTCGCTTTTACCAGACTGAACCGGTAATCTCAAGATCGTTTCTTTGATAGCATCTCTTGGAAGCGAGATGCTATTGCTTATTTTTTTATATTTTCTCTCTGTTCTTAACGTCCAGTACGAGCCATTTTCCAGCGGTATGGCAGCTCTCGCAGGTTAGCTTGTCGAGCTCGATAAACTCGGTCCAGATTTCTGCGCCACAGACGCGACATCGGTAAAGATACGCTCTCATGTCAGCACCTCGCGTGCGATAAGCGGTTGCTTTTTACGCTCGGGACGTATTAAAAACTTCTTACGTCGAAGTCCAGCCTCGATCAGTTTGCGTGCAGGTCATTCCACCCCGTCGCCTGCCCGTAGGGGCACCAATTGACCAGAACGCATTTCGGATCGAAGTTGCCTGGCCTTGATATGCGCCAAACGAAGCGGCTCAGGTAATCTGTGGCTCACCACGCAGCGCTGAACGATTCGCAATGCGCCCTGCAACGAAACACGGTTTCCTGGACTAATGAAGATCGGTTTTGTGCCGGCCACCGTTTTTAAGACGAACCCAAGCGGTTTTCCGCTGAATGTCAGAGCGGTGGGGCGGCCGGCTTGAGCCGGTTCAACATACTCACCGCAGAGTGTTTTTTTGGACACGCCAACCGTTGACATATTGAGAATGACTCCGACGTGCGACGCGAGTCCCGCAAACCGGGGGTGGTTCATGCCGCACCCGTGGACGATTAAAACGTCAGGTCGCCTGCGCAGCTTCTCTACTGTCGCTATCACCGCAGGACCCTCACGGAAGAAGAGGAGGCCAGGCACGTACGGCATGGCGGTCTTTGCAATCGACGCGGACTCGTCGATGACGTTCATTAGCGTATCGACAACTACTGCTGAAGAAAAAACGAGGCTCTCGTCAAAGCTTTGCGCTACCGCCCCTATCGACGCAACTTCACTCGCGGGGTCCTCTAGAACCACCTGCTTTGCGATGTCTGTTTGAAGCTGCCGTAAGGCGTTAAACTCACTCGCGTCTTTTACGGCCACGTCTGTTCGAACTCCTGCAGATGATGCTCAAAAAAGCGCAAGCTGCGCTGCCCGGTCAGCTCGAAAAAGTTTTTCCACGGATGCGTGGACGACGCGATCACGACGCGTCGACGTCGCCCCAGTACGTTGGAGCGTCGGTCTTGCCGTGCCCTCGTTTGACGTAGTGCGTATTGAAGAGTTCCTTGTATCTTCTCGCGACCTCTTTCCACGTGATTGAGCGCCCATACATATACGTCCGAATTTCCATCTCCCGTCTCAGACGATCGTTGCGCATCAACATGGTAATCGCTTCGGCTATCTCCGTTGATTCCCCCGACTTGAGAAGCACGCCTCTTTCGTCTGCAAGCGCATCTCGTGCGTGCATAAACGGCGTTGAGATTATAGCCTTTCCACAGCCTACTGCCTGGGACAGTACGCCACTTACGATCTGATCCCTGGCGAGATAAGGGAGGACGCAGATATCCGTGGCGAGAAAATGTAGGATCAGGTTTCGGTTGGTAAGATATCGGTCGACGAACTTGACGTTGTGCTCCAAATCGAGGTCTGTGACGATCTTCTTCAGCCTTTCGCGATAGCGCTCGCCTTCGTTCTTCACGATGTTTACATGCGTCTCTCCGACAACCAAGTAGAGGGGGTGCGTTTCAGGATTATCGGCAATCACCTGGGGCAGCGCTTCAAGGACATACTCGATGCCCTTTGCGGGATGGAGCAACCCGAATGACCCTATCACGAATCTGCGAGAGAGTCCTAGCTTCTTCTTCGGCTGCTCCGTGCTGATAAACGGAACGTCGGGCACGCCGTGCGGAATGACCTCAACTTTCTCAGGGCTTAAGTCAAACGCCTTTTTCAAGATATCGACGCCGACGTGCCCGGGTACAACGACGTTAGCTGAAAGACGGTACAGTTCGCGGGTAACCGCTTTGGCCTCTTCCGGGGGTCTCGGCAGCACCGTGTGCAGCGTCGTCACGATCGGTTTTTCTAGAACTTCCATGAAATCGAGGATATATCGGCCCCACGAGCCGCCATACAGCCCATACTCGTGTTGTATGTTGACCACATCAGCGCGCGATGCGTTTATTTTTTCAGCTGCCTCGACAAAGCTGATTTGATCGGTATCTTTGATGACGTACGCGACCCGCGATCTCGGATAGGCAAGCGGACTTAAACAGCCGTAAGCGCTTTGGTCCTTGTTGCCATCAATGGCACAAACGTTAGCTCTGATATCAGGATTCTCACTGATAAGAGTGAAGAGTAGGTCTTGCGTGAATGTGGCGATACCACACTCTCGGGGAGGAAACGTGCTAACGAACGTAAGGCCCAGTCGGTTGCGCGGCATCAGAGGGTATATTATGGCCCGACTCACTTAAAACTATTGAACTGAGCTCACGAAAGGACGGATAGGGGCCAGTTCCGCACTGATCAAATTGCCGGGCACGTCGCACCGAAGCTTCTGGCAGCTTCGCGCGAATCCCACCATACGTGCACACCAACAGCACACGGAGTAGTGGTAGCCCGTTCGGGCACCCGCTTGTTCGGGGAGCTCCGATGCTATCGATAAACAAGTTTATGGCCACGAAACTCGCAAACTAGCAATTCAGACACTACAAAACTCGATTGTGGTGTTGGAGACAGCTATGTGGGCAGAACGCACAGCACACTTTTCCCTTTCGGGAATTCGAGAGATGTTTGCGCTGACGAAGCCCGGCGCGATAAACCTGGGGCTCGGGCAACCCGACTTCGACACGCCCGCACACATCAAAGAGGCGGCAAAAGAGGCACTAGACCGGGGCTACACCGGGTACACTCCTAACAAGGGATTTCCTGAACTCATCGACGCGATCGCGAGCTATTATGAACAATACGGAGTCCAAGCTGGCCAGGAGCAGATAATATGCACTTCGGGTGGCAGCGAGGCTCTTCATCTGGCGTTCGAGGCGTTGATCAATCCGGGCGACGAGGTCATACTCCCGGATCCAGGATTCGTCGCTTATGAGCCACTGACACTGGTGGCGGGCGGCGTCCCCGTGAGCGCGAGGGTGAGCGCTGATGATAACTTCAGGCTGCAGCCTGACGCCGTTGCAGATCGCGTCACGCACAAGACAAAAGCCCTGGTCATCAACTCGCCTGCAAACCCCACTGGTGCGGTGCAGCAGCACAACGAGATGCAGGGGTTTGTCGAGCTCGCTGACGATCACGACTTCTACATAATTTCCGATGAGGTCTATGACAAGATACTCTACGAAGGAAAACATGTCAGCCCGGCAAGCATCGACCCAGACCGCGTGATTGTCGCTAATTCGGTATCAAAAACGTACGCGATGACCGGGTGGCGGCTCGGGTATACGATTGCCCCCGCCGCGATCACGGAAGAGATGCTAAAAGTGCATCAATACATTCAGGCGTGCGCCCCCTCAATTTCACAAAAGGCGGCCTACGCGGCCTTAACTGGTTCGCAAGACAGCGTTCGGGCGATGGTCGAAAAGTTTCGGGCACGGCGCAATGTGGTAATGCACCACCTGGAGGGAATAGCAGAATGCGCAACACCCGAAGGGGCATTTTACGTATTTCCACGATTTTCCACGTCTCACACGAGCCTCGACCTCACAAAGAAACTGGCGGAGGGCGGCGTGATCGTTGTGCCGGGTTCAGCGTTCGGCCAGTTCGGCGAGGGGCACGTCCGAATCTCGTATGCGGCGAGTAACGAGAACATTGACCGCGCGTTCGAAATAATCAAAGAGCTGGTCGCGTGATAGCCACAGCGCAACGTCTATGACGCCCCGCGCAAATCTATGACCTTTTTTGACTTGCCTTCGGTCCGCGCTATCGTTCCTTTTTCGACGAGCTCCACCGTGGTCCTGACGTTGAGCGTTTTTTTCTAGTAAAGGGGGGCTTTGCCACGTCCTCGGGCTTCGTAATGTCTGCGGGAGTAATGCCGAGTTTTTTGAGCTTTCTTTGCTAGAAAGGCACGTTGTTCTAGACCCTTTCAACCGTGTTGCTGAGGCGAAGGCCCTGAAGCTGCTCGAGCTGTTCAAGGGGTAAGGTTTCCTCATTGGGCTCCCAGTACTCGGGTGTCGCACTTCTTGTCGTCATAAGAGTCTGTTGTACTGCAGCGGTCCGTCGCGTTAATCTTTCCTATAGTGTCCCGCTGCGCCGCTGGGCAATCAATTCCTTGAACTGGACTGCCTCGAGGCTCTGGGGGTCGATTTCCAGCGCCCGATCAAAACAGGACACCGCATCGTCGTATCGCTTAAGACTATACAACGCGCTGCCTTTTGACGTCCACGCAAACTCATCGTTCTCATCGACTTCCAAAACGCGGTCAAAGCACTCAATGGCCTTTTCGTATTCCCCTAAACCATCGTAGGAGCTTCCTTTGAACGAGAGAGCGTAGGTATCGTCGGCGTTTGTGCTAAGCACCTTATCAAAAACAGCGAGTGCAGCCTCAAATCGATCGATGCCGAACAGAATAAACCCTTTTCTGTTCAACACCCAAAAGTTCTCAGGATCCAGTTCGAAAGCCCGATCCAAGCACCGGATCGCTTCGTCGAAGCGGTTCAGACTATCGAGTGCGAGACCCTTATTGATCCACGCAAGAATGTAGTCTGGACTTATTTCGAGAGCTTTGTCGAAGTTTTCGAGCGCCTCGTCAAACTTTTGCAGATTATAATAAACGTACCCCTTGTTGTTGTACGTGATGAAATAGTCCGGATCGAGGCTCAACGCTTTATCAAAGCTCTCTAGTGCGTCAGGCCATTTATACTGGCTGGCGAGGGCGAGCCCGCGACTGTCCCACGCCACGGCGCGGGTGTCGTCTATCACTAGACCTTTATCATAGTTGATGACAGCATCTTCGTAGCGCTCCAAGTTCGCTAGCGCATTCGCTCGATAAAACCACGCGTCGGCGTTGGTAGGTTCGAGCAGCAGTGCCCTCTCAAACATTCCCTCCGCTTTTTCGTTGTCGTTCATCAGCGCATAGCAGACTCCCATGTTGAACCACGGAAGATCAAACTCAGGATCGGCTTGCTGGGCCTTGTCATAGCATTTGAGCGCTTGTTCGTAAGAACCCTGTTTTTGAAGCAGGTATCCCTTAGCGTTGTAGGCCACCGCAAACCCCGGTTCGCTCGCAATCGCAGCGTCGAACATCCTTATAGCCTCGTTCACATCTCCTCTATCGCGGAGAATGCTTCCTTTGGCCACGAGAGCGGGAGCGTGGGTAGGATCTGCTTCTAAAGCTCGTTCATAATAGCCAAGCGCCTCCTCGCTGTTGCCCAACTCTTCAGTCAAAGAGCCAAACGTGAATAGCACTTCCGCATTTGCAGACTCCATGTTGAGGGCTTCTGTGACGCGATCGAGCGCCTCTTTCGGCTTGCCTTGCTGTCTAAACAACAGCGCCTCTTCAAGAACGTCCATCGCTGTTTTGGTTATTTGGGCGCCGCATGCGCAGCACGCCTCTGCTTCATCTGGGTTGGTCGTCCCGCATCCAGGACACAGCTTTGTCATCCTTTCTTAGATGCGGTTTCTGAGTGATATGCTTTACCCACTTGACAGAGCAGCGGTTGGCACTCCGCTTAAAAAAATGCGAACGTAAGTAGCGACTTATGTTAACGGCCCGAGGCCTGTGGACAATCACTAAATCACGCGTCGAAGATTCGCTGCCCGAGCTTAAACGCCCTGATATTAGCGTCGAGAGCTTTTTTAGGAACGTGCTCTGCAACGACGCCTTCCAGAGTGGTTAAGGGCAGCATGCGTGAGAGCGTTCCGAGCATCACGACGTTGAGCGTTTGGGGGTGGCCCGCGTCAAGTGCGAGCTGCGCCGCGTCATACGCAATTACGCGCTCGCACGTATCTTTAAGCGCCTTAACTAGGTTTTCTACGGCCGGGTAGTCTAAACTTGCGGCAGGAACTGCAGTCGTGTTGAGGATGGCCGTGCCCCTAGGCGACAGATAGCGTGCGAAGCGGAGGCACTCAGCGGGCTCGATTCCAACCAAGGCGTCTGCGCTTCTCAGCGGGATCAATGGCCCAAATGATGAACCAATCCGGACGTGAACCTCAACGGTCCCGCCTCGTTGGGCCATGCCGTGCGTCTCGGCAGAGATCACGTCGTACCCCTCTCGCACGGCCGCTTCGCCCAGCACTCGTGAGGCAAAAATAGAGCCTTGACCGCCAACGCCCACGATAATACAGTCAAATTTGGTCGTTTTCACCATCGCGTGCCTCAAGCGGTTTCGATAGCATCGAATTCGCAGATCTGTTCACAGACGCCACAGCCTACGCAGTCTTCTGCAATCAGAGCGCTCGTCTCGCTATAACTGATCGCGGGACAAAAGAGAGTGCTGCAAAGCTTACAACTCGCGAAGTAGTTTTGGCACGTAGAGGTGACACGTTTCTTCGCCTGTGCGAGCGTTCCTGCCTTTTTGGCACTGATGATGCAGGGCCGCCTCGCGATGACAACTTGGACGCCGTCGCTGCTCTTGGCCTTCGTTAGTGCGTCTTCCGTTTCGAAAAGGTTGTAGGGATCGACCACGTAGAGCCCTTGGACGCCGATCGCTTTAATGAGGTCTTCCATCGGCGTCGGCACGGTACACACTCCCGTTGCGGACACGCCGGTGCAGCGGTGGGGTTGATGGCCCGTCATGGCGGTCGTGCCGTGGTCCATAATGACGAGCGTCAATCGCGCTCCGTTATACACGGCGTTTATGAGCCCGGGAACGCCTGTATGAATGAAGGTCGAATCGCCGATAACGCTTACGATCTCCTTATCAGAGGCTGCGCTGAATCCGCTACCCATGCTAATGCTTGCGCCCATGCAGAGGGTGGTATCGATTGTGCCCTGACTTACGCCTAACGTGTAGCACCCGATGTCTCCGACATAGATCGCCTCTTTGGTGAATACTTTCTTGAGCGCGTAGAACGTCGCTCGATGGGGGCATCCCGCGCACAGCACGGGTGGTCGCGGAGGTAGCGTGTGCTCCGCGGCGATCAACGCTGCCGGGACGTCCGCAGTAGCGAACCGGCCGATCGCCTGGCCGATGCTATTTAGTACCGTATCAACGGTGAGCTCACCCTCTCGTTGGACGTGTCCCGTGAGCTTTCCGTACACTTCGACCGTACCTGTGAGGGCGTTAACTTGCTCTTCGATTACGGGTTCAAGCTCCTCGACGACAAGAAGCTGACGCGAATTGCTTATGAGCGTCGCGATTTGGTCATTGTTCATAGGATACGCAGCGATTCGCAGCACGGAAGCGTCGAGTCGCAACTTCTTCAGTGCCTCCTCAACGTATTTTGCAGCCACCCCCACTGTGACCACGCCGAACTGAGATCTTTTGAGAGTTAAGCTATTCAAAGAAGCGAGTTCAGCGCGGAGCAATGGCTGAATTCTGTTCAGTTCTACGTGTCTCTGGCGCGCGTGCGTGGGCACCATGACCCACCGCTTGGGGTCCTTCTGGAAGTGCGCAGATCGCTGATCGCTATAGTTTCCGCTTAACGTGACGGAGGCTCGTGCGTGCGAAACACGGGTCGTAGGTCGGAGCATCACCGGGATTTCGAACAGTTCAGACAACACGAACGCGTACTTTGCAAACTCATAGGCTTCTTGCGGCGTCGATGGGTCGAGACACGGGATCTGCGCAAATTGCGCATACCTGCGTGAATCCTGTTCATTCTGCGAAGAGAAGCACCCGGGATCGTCGGCCACGACGAGCACTAAACCGCCTTTGACACCGGTGTACGCGAGAGTCATCAAGGGGTCAGCAGCGACGTTTAGCCCGACGTGCTTCATAACGACAACGGCGCGCACGTCGCAGTACGACGCGCCGGCGGCGACCTCAAGCGCGACCTTCTCATTAACCGACCACTCCACGTGGGGCGGCCTCTCGTAGCGTTCGACCTGCTGCGCTATGAAAGGTATAATCTCAGACGACGGCGTTCCTGGATAACCGGAGACGAGCGAGACTCCTGACTCCAGTATGCCGTACGGAATCGCCTCATTACCCAGAAGATACTTGCGGTTTCCGTGCTGCATGGCTTACTAGCGGTCGCGGTCTTTTTGCGACTATTTGCTTTTTTGGGCTCCGCCTCGCACTTTTCGGCCCGATTCTCGTCCAGTAGAATCGGCTCAGCAGAATATTAGCATTCTTCGCGCTTTGCGGAGTGCATGTGGGCCAACGTGACGTCCTGCGCGTTCACGCGCAAGAGCGCACCGAAGTCGGGTGATTCGGGGGTATCTTCGACAAATACAACCTTATCAATACCCGCGTTCTTAATGAGCCGCCAGCACATCTTGCACGGGGTGCCGTTGACGTACAGCGTAGCGCCGTTAATGGCGGCACCCCCTCGGGCGGCTTGTATAATCGCATTCGCCTCGGCGTGGACACTCACACAGAGTTCGTACCGTTCACCCTTTGGGATGTTCAAGCGCTCCCGCTCGCACCCGATGTTTAGACAGTGCGGTTCGTTCCGTGCGGCCCCGTTGTATCCGGTCGACAGGATGTGATCGCTAGTTGAGACGATTATGGCCCCATATTGGCGCCTCGTGCAAGTTGCGCGCAAAGAAACCGTCTTTGCGAGCGCCATATAGTACTGGTCTTTGGAGATTCGCTGGTCGCGACGTTCTGAGGTCTGTGAGGTTTTGCGCACCGCTTTCCCGTCCCGTGATCGCTTGTTAGCGCCGGTCAGCGCTGTCCGCTGTCAATATATCGTTCAGTCTATTTTAATACTTGGGAGATTACATAAAGCAGAGGCGCTTAATCAAGGGCAGTTTATGCATCTGCTCAAGACCGCGCAGTGGTGATACGGTGAAAGGCGAAAAGCGCGTAATAAAGATACTTGGGGCAGGCAACTACCTCATGGCGGACGATGGGGTAGGGGTCCACATTCTCGAGAAACTCGAGCAAATGGATCGAAGCGATGTCGAACTGGTAAATGCCGGTGTCGGCGGGTTGGCGATACTTGACTACATGGAGGACGCTGATGACGTTATCATCATCGACGCCGTGCGGGGGGGTGGGAGAGAACCAGGATCGATCTACAAGTTCACCGACAAGGAATTGCCTCCCGCAAACCTGTTTATGATGTCGTTGCACGACCTCAATTTGGTCGATACGCTGCGCTTGGGCCGGCAGATTCAACCGGAGCTTATGCCGAACAATATCACCATCATTGGAATCGAAGTCGAACGGGTCGAAGGGATTTGCACGGATCTTTCGCCCAAGGTCCAAGCCGCGATTGACCCCGTCATGCAACTGGTTTTTGAAGAGATTGAACGATTTAAGAATTGACGGGGCTGGAGCAGCTCAGTCAGGCAAAAATAATATATATGCACGTTTTCACAAGAAGAGTAGCGAGGTAAATCGTTATGGCAAAACCGATACTGATGGATTTTTACGCTGACTGGTGCGGACCGTGCAAGATACAGGATCCGATACTCGAGAAGCTTGAAGAAAAGCTGAGGGACAAGATCGAATTCAAAAAAATTAATGTGGACGATAACCTGCAGCTTGCTAACAAGTATGGAATCCGCGTCGTACCGACACTTATTCTGGAATGTAACGGGAAGATCATAGAGCACTATATCGGCGTAACACGTCCTGAGATCCTCGAAGCGGACTTAAATAAAGCAGCTGAATCGTGTACTGAGTGAATTCGACGCGACCCTTCCTAACCTCCTCTTTTTGCCACCACTAACGCGGGTCTCGATTCAAACTAACGTTTTTTTTTAAGCGCTCAACCAGCGCCTAGCAAGTTTCAACAAGTGACGCAGCAGCTGCTAGACGAATCTTACACCAAAAAAGAACCACACACCGAAATGCCGATTTAGTAGCGGGGAGCGGATTTGAACCACTGGTCTACGGGTTATGAGCCCGTCGGGATCTCCTGACTACCCCACCCCGCTTCGGATTGTCTTAGGTGCTATTCATTTAAATAGGTGATGATGGCGCGTCTCTGCGCGAACGGATTAGTCAGAACACGCGCGAGGACAGAGCATTAGGCTCTGCAGGTTTTCGAGCGCGAAAGGTATAACTCAGGGGCTTATGAATAATAGCGTCACGGCCAAAAAACTGAGGGGAGCAGCAAAAAATGAAGAAAGCACGGCTAATAATTGGAATTCGTAGGGGGCTATACGACTCTGAAACTGAAATGTACTCGGTTCCCACCTGTTTCGACAGCGAGCAATCGGCGCGTAGAGCCCTAAAAAGCATCGCTGCGGAGCTCAGCGGTCTCACCGATGTAAAGCTCGCGGTGGCACGTCAGCTTATGGTGAACTTGCGGCCCGAGACATATGAGCGATATGATGAAGCAGGAGAATTCCCACGGCTGTATGAAGCGAAAAAAGATGAATTTCAGGGATATGTCATTCATATCGACGTCCCTGATAGCCAAGAACTCAAGGAAACGACTCGAAAAATAGTCGAGAAACACAGCCTACAAGTGATCGACGAAGGGCCCGCAAAAGAAAAAACGCTTATCTTCATATCGTGACCTGCGAACCACGCAGCGTCTCGTAGTTGATCGTCAGCTTAGGACGGGCCCATTCAGCTCCCAAAAGTTTATAGCGTGCGCATTCGACCATAGCGGTGTATGCGTGTCGCGATTATTTGTTCTGAAGTTGACGATGCCTCCCAAAACATCGCGCGCCATCTTTTAAAACGAGTCCGGTGGACTCGAAGCTCTGAGGGCCCGGTCGAATGGACGTGCGGGAACTTTCAGCTTGTTACGGTCGCAGGCAAGTTGATTGATCAAGAAACGCTAGACCAAGGCCTCAGCACTGACCTGCTCGTATTTGCCTCTCGTCACCAAAGTGAGACACGGAAAGGACCGGTATTCACCGCTCACTTCACGGGAGACGTCAGTGGAGCGACTCGGAAGCGGTCGAACGGCATTTTAGCGCGCGCAGCCCCTCGCGCGTTAAAACTTGTAGTTGAAACGCTCACGAACCTGTCAAGTGTCGAGGTCCTGGTAGAGGCAACCCACCACGGTCCTTCGGCCATCGAAACGCCCTCATTATTTGTCGAAATTGGCAGCACGAACGCCGAGTGGAATAACGAAGCGCTCGGCGACACCGTGGCACAAGCACTTCTAAAACTGGAATCGCAACCCCTCGGCATCCCTTGCCCGACGGCCGTTGGATTCGGAGGGGCACACTATGCCGTACGACACGCCGACGTGCTTCTCAGTAGCGACATTTGCTTCGGCCACATTTTTGCTGCATACCAGCTCGAATGCCTGACTCGCGAGACCATTAGGGAGGCATTTGAGAAATCACAGGCACAATTCGCCTATTTTGACCGAAAACATATGAACGGTGAACGAACTCGAATCGAGGCGACCGTGCACGATCTGGGGTTTGAGGTCCTTAGGCTGGCCGACATCCAAGGACGTAGAGACGTTTCTTGGAAACCATACCTGAAAATCAAGCGCGGCTTGAGGGAGCACGGCCTGCCTGCAGAAGCAGAGAAAATAAACGTCACCGCTTCATTGCGGGACGCACTCAACGCGCAAACGCCGCTTGAGGATCGTATGGAACTGACGCCGCTTGCGCTGAACCCAATTATTGTAAAACGCGCTCAAACTGTCGACAATGAAGCTTTGCTGAAGCTAATTGAAAGCGAAAAAATAGTATACCTTGAGCGTAAAGATGGGACTATTTCTGCCATCTTGGTTCCACAGGAGCACAACGCGCAAAAGATACGAGATGAGCTGCTCAATGAGTGCGTGGAAATACTGAAAAAGCGGTACCAGATTGAGTATTCGCAGCGAAAATCAAAACTATATATATCCGAACGCAAATTTAACCCACGACTGGCACGATCGCTTGGCGTGACTGAAGGACCATTATACGCGAAGCTGGCACGCGGCGAGTCGATCAACATAGACGGTAGGATAATTAAACCCGAGGATGTACTTACGAAGGTTAGAAAGGCAATTAATGTCGCCAATGCCGACGCACGTGGTCGACAGTGACGTCTTTCGCAGACCATGAAGTGGAGGATACGAAATGAAGTCCATAATTGAAGACGCGCTTGCACGGGGCGTAACTGACGAGAAAAGGGAATCGCCGCAAGTGTCTTATACCCCCGACCAAGAGCTCGAAGAAGTGCTCAAAACGCTTCAAACCAACATCATCGTCATCGGATGCGGCGGTGCGGGATCAAATACCATCACACGGATGACGGAAGAAGGGATTGAAGGAGCTGAACTTATTGCGCTCAACACAGATGCTCAGCACCTCAGGAACACGACGGCGGACCGAAAGATCCTGATTGGTAAAGAGCGAACGCGCGGACTCGGCGCTGGTTCATTGCCGCAGATAGGCGAAGAAGCAGCCATCGAAAGCCAAGAAGAGCTCCGCGCAAGCGTTGCCGGAGCGGACATGGTGTTCATCACGGCCGGTTTGGGTGGGGGCACTGGAACTGGGGCTTCGCCTGTCGTCGCAGAGGCCGCGCGCGATGCCGGGGCCCTCACCATAGCTATTGTGACCCTTCCATTTGGCGTGGAGGGCATGGTGCGCAGGGCCAACGCCGAAGCTGGACTTGAGCGACTGCGTGACATGGCTGACACGGTCATCGTTGTGCCAAACGACCGACTGTTAGAAGTAGTTCCCCGACTGCCGCTGCAAGCCGCATTCAAAGTCTCGGACGAAGTGCTGATGCGGGCCGTCAAGGGCATTACCGAACTTATCACCAAACCAGGGCTCATCAACCTCGACTTCGCCGACGTCAGAACTGTCATGCAAAAAGGCGGTGTAGCAATGATTGGGCTTGGCGAGTCGGATGCCGAAGACAAAGCAGTGGATTCGGTGAAGAAAGCTCTGAGAAGTCCCCTTTTGGACGTCGATATCTCTGGTGCTACAGCCGCCATAGTCAACGTCATCGGGGGTACGGACATGACCGTAACTGAGGCAGAGGGTGTCGTGCAGGAAGTTTACGAGCGTATCGATCCCGACGCGCGAATTATTTGGGGCGCACAGATCGACCCCGAGCTTGACCACATGGTACGAACTCTCCTGATCGTTACAGGCGTCAAATCGCCCCAGATCTATGGCAAGAGCGAAGCGATTAAGACAACAACCGGGGCTCAGCGATACGGCATAGATTTCGTCAAATAAAGGCCTACGTGGCACATCCTCCACAAAACATTTTATACTATTGAAACGCAAAGTGGTATGAAGCGTCCCTCGGACGCCACATATTTACTTTGCGCATTTTTGCTGCACTATAATTTGGTGAATGTACGATGGCTAAAAAACAGGGGACTCCTTCGTCAAAACCCAAAAAACAACGACAGGCCCCTAAAGAAGACAAAAAGCAAGCGAGCGCTTCGTCGAAGGCTTCTAGGCTGCAAGAGGCCACCACAGCAGAGGGTCGTTATTCGCGCAAGACGATCGAGCGCAAGCTCGGTGAGTACCGGAGAATCTTGACGCTTACGAGAAGGCCAACGCGTGAGGAGTTCTCGACGATAGCGAAAGTCGCCGCGATAGGAATCGTCATAATCGGTGTGGCCGGGTTTCTGATATATTTGGCCATGGTGCAAGCGCCGCAGTACTTCGGTGCCACCAACGCGACGAATACAACAGCCACCCCCAGCACCGCAGTGAACGCCTCGCAGCCGGCTATTAATGCAACGCAAAATAGTTCTATTACCTCGGCCGCAAATAACACGACGAACGCGACGACCAAGTCGTGATGTTAGAACGTTATAAGGTGGGGATCATGTCCAGTCAGGAGCAAAATGGGCTCGAATCTTCAATTTATGCTATAAAGACCACGGCAAATCAAGAAAGAGCCGTGGCCAACTTGCTCGCACTCGCCGCCAAAAAGGAGAACTATGACATCCGCGCGATACTTGTGCCGAAAGAGCTCAAGGGATATGTGCTCGTGGAGACCACCAAGTTTGAGATAGTAGATCAGGCGATTCAAGGCATACCGCACGCTCGTGGCGTCGTGAAGGGGAACACGAAGTTTGCAGAGATTGAGCATTTCTTGACGCCGAAACCGGCCGTGGCCGGCATTGAAGACGGTGATATCATTGAGCTTATTGCAGGCCCATTCAAAGGAGAACGGGCCCGCGTCAAACGCATTGATGAGCGCCGCGAGGAGATTACGGTCGAACTCTTCGAGGCCATGGTCCCGATACCAATTACAGTACGCGGCGATAACGTGCGGGTCTTGAGCAAGGAGGAGCGCGAATAACATGGCTGACGTAATCGAAGTGTTGGTGCCAGGAGGGAAGGCGAGCCCCGGCCCGCCTATAGGACCAGCCTTAGGACCCCTTGGGATCAACATCAAAGCAGTTGTTGACGACATAAACGCAAAAACTGCGTCATATAACGGGATGCAGGTGCCTGTCAAAGTCACTGTCGACGACAAGAAAAATGTAACGCTTGAGATAGGCATACCCCCCGCATCGGCGCTTATTCTGATAGAGGCGGGACTAGAGAAAGGATCGTCTGGTGAGGCGGGACTAGAGAAAGGATCGTCTGGTGAAAGAACTGTTGGCAATATAAGCGTCGCTCAAGCGATCAAGATAGCAAAAATGAAACGACAGAGCTCGCTTTCGTACGAGCTGAAAAACACCGTCAAAGAAATTTTGGGCACCTGTCTATCGATGGGCGTTACCGTGGACGAAAAACCAGCCAGAGATGTTCAAAAGGCGATAGACGCCGGAGAATACGCAGATCTGTTTATCGAGGCATGAACTCTGGCGAAAGATTGAAGTAAGATTTACTCCATCTGGTGATTGTACCGTAGGAGATCACCGCGGTGGTCGACGATACTACGGAGGGAGTATGGTAAGCGAAAACACCCTTAAAGCCGTCAATGAAGCAATTGAGTCAGCGCCTAAGAGAAAGTTCACCGAAAGCGTTGATTTGATTGTCAATCTCAAGAACGTTGATTTAAGCCAGCCAAAAAACAGGATAACCGAATCCATCGTGCTGCCGAACGGGCGCGGAAAAGCAACGAAAATCGGGATTTTTGCTAAAGGGGATCTTGCTATTAAGTCGCAAAGCGACGGCGCTGACCTTATCATCTCGCCTGAAGATATTGACAAGATGAGCGGCGACAAGAAACTCATCCGAGCAACGACGCGAGGAATTGACTTTTTTATCGCGGAAGCGCCGTTGATGCCATCTATAGGGAAGAGTTTCGGTCCTATTCTAGGCCCCAAGGGCAAGATGCCCGATCCAGTGCCGTCAAGCGCCGATCCTGGCCCCCTCATCAATCGACTAAGACGAACAGTCAAAGTGCGCTCCAAGGATAAACCGACGTTCCACGCGTTGATCGGAAATCTGAGCATGAGTGTCGAAGACATCGCAGCCAACGTCGAAGCGCTCCTAAATACCATAGAGTCACGACTCGAAAACGGCAGGCAAAACATTGCCTCGGTCTACGTCAAGACTACGATGGGGCCCGCAGTGAGGTTGATGTGAAATGGCGGGATTCGAAAACGTTCATCGACCGGTTTGGAAAGACGACGAAGTCACGAGCATCAAAGCCGAGGCCGAGACGCACAAAGTGATTGCGGTCGTCAGCATCCATGGCATCCCTGCCCGTCAATTTCAGAACATTAGGGCTGAGCTGCGCGATGTCGCGAGAATAAAAGTCGCGCGAAATACACTCATCCACCGTGCGCTTGAAGAGGCTGGCGAGGCGACGCTGAAGTTATTCGAAAACGTTGAGGGACAGACGGCACTCGTATTCACCGATCTGAATCCATTTAAGCTGTTTAAATTGCTCGAAAACAGCAGAACGCCTGCGCCAGCAAAAGCAGGTGATAGAGCGCCTACAGATATCATCGTAGAGAAAGGGGCTACGTCGTTCAGACCTGGGCCTATCGTCGGGGACCTTCAAAACGCCGGGATACCGGCCGCGATCGAAAAGGGCAAAATCGTGATACGCGAAACAAAAACGGTCGCTAAGGCCGGCGAAGCGATTAGCGTGCGACTTGCTGGCGTACTTCAGCGCCTCGAAATCTACCCGATGGAAGTTGGCTTGTACCTTCGAGCAGCATACGACGGCGACGTGCTTTACGTCCCAGAGGGCCTACGCATCGATGAGAAAGCGTACTTTGGTCAATTTGTGTTGGCTGCGTCAAACGCCCTGAATTTATCAATTAACACGGCATATCCTACGTCCTTAACCGCTGCTCCACTGCTTCAAAAAGCCTCATTTGAAGCGATGAACCTCGCGGTTAACGCCGAGATCTTTGAGCCTGAAGTGCTCAAAACCCTGCTCTCAAGAGCGCAAGCCGTAGCATTAACGCTCGTGAACCAGCTTCCGAACGAAGCATTGGACGATGAGCTGATCGCCCTAAAAGACGCCCACGCAAGTGTACCCGAGTCCGTTAAAGAAAAGCCAGCGCAAAAAAAGGAAGATGAAGAATCAAAAGAGAAGGAAGAGGACGAGGCGAAGGAATCTGAATCTGGCATGGAAGGTCTAGGAGCGTTATTTGGGTAATCTAAAGATCCACGATACAGCAAAGGTGATAGCAAAATGGAATATGTATATGCAGCACTAATTTTGCACGCGACAGACAAGGAAGTAAGTGAAGAGGGCGTTACGAGCGTTCTCAACGCAGCAGGCGCGACGGTCAACGAGGCCAGGGCAAAGGCACTAATTGCAGCGCTTGAAGGCATCGATATTGACAAGGCGATATCTACAGCGGCATTTGTAGGAGCTCCGGCAGCACCTGCACCGGTCGCTCCAGCGCCTGTCGAGAAGAAGGAAGAGGCAAAAGCCGAAGAGGAAAAAGAGACTGAGAAGGATAAGGAAGAGGAGGAAGAAACAGGAATGGAGGGCTTAGGCGCTCTATTCGGGTAGCGTCCCTCCTGTCCCCCGTTATTGACAACGGCTCAGAGTCGGGTGTCTGACTAGGCCGTCTGTGTAAAGGCAGAAGAGTTCGCGTTTCAAGCCCTAGCGATTTTGCCGCCAGGGTCGAGCTGCTCGAGCCGGGATCTAAGGCTTACAGTGCCAAGAGCACGTGAAGTCGTAGCAGCACTTAATGCGGTCGATGCGTGATCTCAAAGTGAGGCTGGCTTTCGCGTTAGCTGCAGACAGTTTTGCGGTGCATATCCGTGGGCATCGTTGTTCCAGTAACCAAAGACATCCGCTCTTTGCGAAATCTCGCGGATTCGACGCGCCCAGGAGTCTAGCTCGCTGGGCGAGTAGCCGTCTCCGTTCCTGCCGCGAGCGTGCCATCTTATGTGAGCAAAATCCGTAAAGCATTCTACATTGTTGTCGAATTGTGCGCCTAGCATCGCCAATGTCAACTCTCGTTGCCCTCGAAAACGTGCAAAAACCTCGTCGTCAAACCACGAGCTGTGGCGAAACTCAAAAACAGACCGCTGTTCCGGAAGAATGGAAAGAAACTCGTCAAAACGTTCCAGATCTTTTTTAAAGGCCGGAGAGAGCCCCACGAGAAACAGGCCCAACTTGTCCCCAAGCACAGAACAAGTCTCCAAAAAGTCGTTGAGCGGTCTGCGCGCACCGTGTAGCCGTCTTGTGTTTGTAATATTCCGGTTCATTTTTATGGAGAACGTGGAGTCAGCGGGAGTCGTAGCGTACTAGTTCTTCAGCTGGGACTCCGTGGGAACTGATAGAACGTCGAATTGACTTCAACAGAGTGGAAAAACCTGACATATTGTTCCAGGTAGTTGTAACGTGTGTCATAAAAGACCCCTCGCCAGTGATCGTAGTGCCATCCGCTACACCCCAAACAGATCCTAGTCGTCTCCCCCGCCCCCGGCTCACGTTAGCGTGTCATGCGACAACAAAGAATCTTATCGCACGGATAAAAGAATTACTAAAGCTTAACTAATGAGGAGGTTATAGGAGTGCAAAGATGGTGTTGAAAGAAGCAGATGAAAGAGTCATTTCAGCAGCACTCGGCCGCAAGCCCAATGACGTCGAAAGTGCAATATTCGAAAACCTATGGTCAGAGCACTGCGCCTATCGAACGAGTAAGCCTCTCCTACAGACAATGCCCACGCGCGGCGACATCGTTATTGTAGGCCCTGGAGATGACGCAGCCATCATAAAACTGAGTGATCACCTGACTCTTGCGATAGCGATGGAAAGTCACAATCACCCCTCATACGTCGATCCCTACGACGGCGCCGCGACCGGCGTCGGTGGGATCGTGCGCGACATCATCTCTATGGGCGCCAAGCCGATCGCTCTGATGGATTGTCTGTATTTTGGCAGCTTAAAAAATGAAAAGAACCGTTATCTGTTCGAGCACGTCGTTCAAGGAATCGGCGATTACGGCAACTGCATAGGGGTACCTGTTGTCAATGGTGAGGTCCTGTTTCACCCGAGTTACGATGGAAATCCGCTCGTCAACGTGGTCTGCATTGGACTAGGTCAACCTGATACGCTCGTCACCGGGCGCGTAAAAAAGCCTGGCAGCAAAATCATCCTTATAGGGTCAGCAACTGGCCGAGACGGTCTCGGCGGCGCATCCTTTGCCTCGAGGGATCTTAGTGAGGAATCTGAAGCGTCTGACAGGCCTTCTGTGCAGATTGGCGATCCGTACACTGAAAAACTACTCATCGATGCTACGCTCGAAGCAGTCGCGACAGGCTATGTTTTCGCGTGTCGCGATTTGGGGGCCGCGGGGTTGTCAGGGGCCTCAGCCGAAATGTGTTCGACGTTTGGAGGGCGAATTGTGCTCGACGCAGTTCCGTTGCGCGAAGCTCGTATGATACCGAGGGAAATAATGGTGTCTGAGTCGCAGGAGCGGATGGTCCTCGAGGTCCCGCCGGAGCACGTTCAGGAAATATTAGCCATTGCCCGCAAGTATGACTTAAATGGCGCCGTAATCGGTGATGTAATTGACGAACCTAGATACGTCGTAGAGTTCCACGGAGCGGTAGTCGCCGACATACCGATTAAGCTACTCACCGAAGGAGCACCATTATGCGCACCTGAACGTCCAAAAGCGCAGCCACGCCAAGAACAGTCGCTGGCTCGAGACGTGACGCTCAAAGAGAAGGCGCTTCGCGTGCTTTCGTCTCCAAACGTCGCGACGAAAGAGTGGGTATATCAACAATACGACCACGAAGTGCAAACGAGGACTATAGTAAAGCCAGGCAACGGCGCGGCAGTTCTCTCGATTGACGCCAAGCGAGGCATTGCACTGTCCTCAGGCTGTAATCCTACACACGTCGCCAAGGATCAATTTCAAGGGGCAGCGGGCACGGTTTTTGAGAATGCAATGAATTTAGCGGTTAAAGGGGCAACGCCAGTCACATTTGTCAATTGCCTCAACTTCGGTAACCCAGAAAATCCGGACGTCTTTTCTCAGCTTGAACGAGCGGTGGCGGGGCTCTCTTATGCCGCTCGCATCCTCGACACGCCAATCGTCGGTGGGAACGTTTCGCTCTACAACGAAAGTGAAGAGTTCCACACGGCGATTATCCCCACTCCGTCAATCGGAATGGTAGGAATTCTCGAGGATATCTCCACGATCCCACCAGCAGTTTTCCAAGAAGAGGGAGATATCGTAATGATGATCGGCGAAACGTATCCGGAATACGGTGGGTCGGAGTATGCAGAAATCTTTGAGATCGGAGGTGCTGTCCCGCAACCGCGCGAAACGATTAAAACAACTATCGACGCATTGGTGAAAGTTGTCGGGACCGGAAAGATCACGGCCGCCTCGGACATTTCGCGGGGGGGCCTTATAGCTGCGCTCGGAAAAATGTGCAAACACTTCGGCGCCGAAGTGAACTTATCTGGTTGTTTAGACGATGAGAACGAACTGTTTTCCGAGAGCTCCGGCAGAGCAATTCTTACGGTGACCCCTGGAAGCCTCAACTCCGTTTCAGCCGTTTTCGAAGATCACGACGTCCCGTGTGCCGCGATTGGAACCGTTGGCGGAGGGGCTCTCTCCGTCACAGTCGGCGACAGCCAACTGAAGCTGTCACTAGAGGCCGTCGAGAGAAGCCTCAATATGCTTAACGAAAGTATGATGGCGTAAACGAACGGCGCAGCATAAAAGCACATGTTGAGCGTGAACCTGGTATATGGGACGTACGGCGAGAGCGGCATCCTCACGAGTATCAAGAACACGCAAAAAATGTTGAGACTACTCGAATCGGAAGGCGTGCGCTTCTACCAAAACTCGATAAAGATATGCGACGTCATGCACGCCCACACTTTCGGGCCCATCGCTCTTCTGTTGGCGCTATTGCATAAAGCGCGTCATAAGACAGTGATAATACACACCCATACGACGCCACAAGACGTCGCCAATAGTTATTTCGGCGCCACCTTCATCAGCGCCTGTCTAAAAGGATACTTGGGCTTTTTCTACAATCTCGCAGACGTTTGCATCGCGCCTTCCGTGTACACGAAGGAGGTCTTAAAAAGCACGCTCAACATAAAGCGGAGAATCACGGTTCTCAGCAATGGGATTGATTTAAGTTTGTACGAGTGCGATGAAAAGCGCGCAATGAAGTTTAGAGCACAGTACGCTTTGGATGAGCGCCCACTAATTCTCTCAATTGGTCTGGTTTTCTTGCGAAAAGGCATCATTGATTTCGTGGACGCCGCCAAGAAGCTGCCACGTTTCCGGTTCGTGTGGGTGGGGAGGATCTTGGCGCGGCCATTCTTACCCAAAGCGGCTAAAAATGTGCTCGAAGCGGCCCCCGAAAACGTGCTTTTCACGGGCCGAGTGGACAGCATTTGCGACGCCCTGAGTGCAGCGGACGTGTTCGTTTTTCCCAGCTACGAGGAGAATCAAGGGATTGCTATTCTTGAAGCAGCTGCTTGCGGAGTGCCTCTAATCTTGCGAGACCTGCCCGTGTACAGCACGTTTGTAGGCGGACGCAACTGCATCAAGTTCACGACTGCTGAAGAATTCAGAAGCGCGATCAACGAGGTCATTGCAGATCAGGCGAGCGCAAAGAAACTCGGAGAGAATGCGCGGAGAACCGCTCAGAGCCACGATGTCCATGTTGTGAGCAAAAAGTTACTTCAGATCTACCTCACCGCTAAACAGGACTAATTCTGCATACTTTTGGGGTGCAGCGCCAAAAGGAAAGCTATATAGACCAAATACCTACTACTAATCGTGTTAAAAAAGCAGAGGAATCCGAATTGCACGTAGGCGAAGCTTTGATCGGCACCGATCCTGAACTGGCTCATATTGACCTCTTGATAGGGGACAAAAATGGCCCAGTGGGACAAGCATTTGCTAGTGGATTGTCGCATCTCTCTAAGGGGCATACTCCGCTTCTGGCTGTAATTAGACCCAACTTACTTACAAAGCCTGCTACACTGATCGTCCCCAAAGTAACGATACAAGACTTAGAACAGACAGCGAGGGTCTTCGGCCCCGCTCAAGCCGCGGTTGCGAAAGCAGTCGCAGACGCCGTGGAAGACGGGGTCATTGCAAAGGAGGCGTGTGAGCAGTGCGTGCTAATCGTATCCGTATACGTTCACCCCGACGCAAGAGATTACGAGAAGATCTACCGCTACAACTACGGAGCTACGAAACTAGCGCTGAGAAGAGCGTTGAGCGACTTTCCATCTGTGGACAAGGTTCTGTATGAAAAAGACCGATCGCTCCACCCCGTTATGGGCTTCAAAGTCACTCGGCTTTGGGATCCGCCGTATCTTCAAGTGGCGTTCGACTTAACTGAACTGAGTTCTGTGCTCAACGTTTTGGACCAGCTTCCGACAAGCGACCACATCATCCTTGAAGCAGGGACGCCGCTTATCAAACGATATGGCTTAGGAGTTATTCAAGAGATGCGAAAGGCGCGCCCGAGTGCCTTTATTGTAGCCGACCTCAAAACTCTCGATACCGGAAACCTGGAAGCGCGCTTGGCTGCAGACGAGGCGGCTGACGCCGTTGTGGTTTCTGGACTAGCCTCCACCTCAACCATAGACAAAGCAATAGAAGAGGCAAATAAGACCGGGATCTACGTTATTGTGGACATGTTAAACGTTGATAAGCCGGAAAGCGTTCTAAAGGCGCTCAAAAATAAGCCAGATATCGTAGAACTCCACAGGGCAATCGACACCGAGGACGTGGCACACGCGTGGGGGAACATCTCTCACGTAAAGAAGTACGCCAAGCTAGTTGCAGTAGCGGGAGGGATACGACAAGATAATATCGAAGAGGCTCTAAAGTCGGGTGCCAACATCCTAGTCGTAGGCCGCGCTATAACAGCCGCGCGAGATGTAGAAGGCGCTGCACGTGTGTTTCTCGAAGGGTTGAAGCAAAGCGATATCGATCAGTACCGGGTAAAGACTGACTTCTAGGCTAAGCAAGCGTTTGTCAGGAGGCCCAGGTCTGAACGTCAATTGGCCTGATACGGGCCTTTTGGATCATTCAGACGTAAGATAAGTGTCAAATGTGCGCCCTCTAAGAATGCTGCTCGCCCGAGATCCATTTACATCTAGCCCCGCGATGCTCCAACATGAACATGTTGACTCAAAGAAGACGGAGGTGTGCGCATGAAACCGTTAATCGTGATTAATTTCAAGACGTATGCCGAAAGCACTGGTGCGAATGCTGTGGGACTCGCAACTGCCGCGAGCAAAGTCGCGGAGGACTCAGGCGTCACTATGGTCGTCGTCCCACAAGCCGCAGACATTTTTCAAGTAGCCCACGAAGTGGACATCCCGGTCTACGCGCAGCATATCGATGGAATCCAATTCGGGGGGTACACAGGACACATACTGGCTGAAGCGCTCGCGGAGGCTGGTGCCCGCGGTACACTAATAAATCACTCGGAGAGACGCCTTGAGTTGGCCGAGATTGACGCTGCGAATCAGGCCGCAAAGAGGGGCAATTTGGCGACCATAATCTGTACCAACAACGTATCGACGACTAAGGCTGCTGCTTCACTCTGTCCCGATTTCGTAGCGATTGAGCCCCCAGAATTGATTGGCTCGGGTATTCCTGTATCAAAAGCGAATCCGGAAGTGGTAACGGGAGCGGTCGACGCCGCGATGGGCGTGAAAGTGCTTTGTGGTGCGGGTATCTCAAAAGGTGAAGACGTAAAGGCCGCAATGGAACTTGGAACCCAAGGCGTGCTTCTCGCTTCTGGCGTAACCAAGGCCGCCGATCCAGAGGCTGCTCTACGAGGTCTAGTTGCCTTTGTCTAATCAAGAACCGAAAAAGGCTGAGATCGATCTTTGGAAAAGCCTTATGAGGCCACCACGGCAGAGCTCCAAGGCGAAAACGTGGTCAGAAGCAGACCTGATTCTCCTATTTCAGAATACCCCGACTCCAATAATTGCGGACGCCATGGATGGGCGCAATGTGTTGGGTTGTCTTAAGCCCGTTTTACCGCACGTGGCCATTGCGGGGCCCGCAGTTACCGTTAAAACGAATCCGACCGACTGGGGTACCGTGGTCAGTGCTATCGACGTGGCTTCCACTGGCGACGTACTGTTCATTGACGGCTCTGGTTCCAATTTCGCGGTATGGGGCGGTCTAACTTCTCGGGCAGCGCAACGGCGTGGGCTTGCTGGTACAGCCGTATACGGAAGCTGTCGCGACATTACGACCATAGGTGCGCTTCAGTATCCGGTGTGGGCAAAAGGGATAACCCCGCGTGCCGGAAAGCCGCTTAACAAGGGAGAGGTGAATGTTTCACTCGTCGTCAATGGATTTTTAATACGGCCGCGTGATCTGGTGAAAGCAGATGCTCACGGAGTCGTCATAATCCCATCGGCTGACAGTCGAGCCGTCGCAGACCGAGTCTTGCAGATAGTTCGCAGGGAGCACCTAATAGAGACCGGACTAAAGAAGGGAAGAAGCTTTAGTGAACTACTAAGGGATTTTTCGTCCTAACACGGCTTTATATAGCATTAGCCCCCAAAAAAAAGCAATGGTCGCGAATGAGCTTGCTGGCGTCTTCTTACACAAAATGCCCACGTCACTGCTGCTCACGATCCGGACATACGATCGAACCTACGTATCGGTCCTGGCTAAGGAATGCAACTGCACGTACCCGCACGCCGTAAAAACGCTTTGGGGCATGGAGCAGCTTGGCTTGTTACGATCAGAAAAAGTTGGCAGGGTCAAGTACCTGGAACTCACCGATCACGGCAGAGTTGTCGCCGATTCACTCAATGATCTGGTGCTTAGCTTCGGCATTAACGAAGCGCCGATGAAGAACGACGCGGGGCGCATAAATCAAAAGATCAACAACGTAATCCGCAAAGTCGAAGCGATCCAGAAAGATCTTGAAGCAGCAAACGATATTAGCCGAGATGAGGCTATTCACTTTAACAGGAGGCTCGGGCCTTATTATCGCGAACTCAACTCGATCCGGCTTCTTTTGGAAACACAACCAAACAGCCCCCTTCGCACGAAAGTTGACGCGCTGGGAAGAACGCTTAACAAGGTAAAAAGGGAAATCGCGACGAAACGGATGCCACAAGCGACCGCTACCTAACGGGATAAAAGTCTTTCACGCGTGTCGTGTCTTCTAGAAATGGGGTGGACGCCTCATATAGAACCGTATCCGTACTTGCGACGATGGTGTGCTTTTCGTAAGGTTTGATGTGGATGGAGTCTCCCACTTCGAAGTACTCTCTACGATCGTCAAATTCAATATAGCCCGTGCCCCGCACAATGAGCATGGTCTCGTCCTTGTTTTTATGATAGTGATACGACGATTGGTAGCCTTCGCGAATATATAGCTCCTTGAGCAAGTAGAGCTCAGTAATTATCTGAACCTTCTCATATCCCCACGGCTTTGCCGTTTTATTGTGAAACTCTGTGAGAATCCTTTTTTTCCCGTCTTCAGTGTAAAAAGTACCCCAGAAGTTCGCCTCTTCGTACACGTCAAGCTGCCCGAGATCCGCCAGCAGGGGAAGTACCTCTTCTAGTTCGTCTCCGAGCAAAAATTGGCCGAGCTCACACCCTTTTTTAACACAGAAGATACCGCCATAAACCGCGCGTGACTCCCAATCAAACAAAGCTCCAGACACGCGGTCAGTGGAGCCGCGCGACTCTGCGCCGGTAGCAGCGTAGATCAATACAGGTGCCGCCGCGTGGGTGAACTTCATAATCATCTTTTTTAAGTTGATGTCAGCAACAATGCCGCAATCCATAACGAGGACATCGTCATCCATCTTGGCGAGTACAGATACAATGTTTTTGAGCGTTCTGGTGGCCTGCTCGTAACTGAGTTTGACGCCTTTGCGCTTGCTTCCGAGTGCATCCTGCACCGATGAAAAAGAAACACTGGTTAGAAGCACTGCTTCGCACAATCCAACAGTGGCGAGATCGAGCAGGAGCTTGTCGATTACCGCAAATCCCTCGGTCAAAGAAATTAGCGCGTTTGAGCTACCCTCGTAGACGCTTTGCTCTTTTCCGTAACCGTCACATAAGATCAGTGCTTTCATAACAAACTCCACTGAAGTGATGGGCCACGATGTATATGGCTTTTTTTGATGGCGAGAGGCTTTTTGAGCGCCGCGCGCATTTTGGCTACAAACCGAAATTTTATTAAGTAGCTGCCGAAATACGCACTATGCACACCAAAATGGGATCTGCGCTCAGCCATTTGTCACGGAGAGGCGGTAAATGAATATAGTCATGGTAACAAGCTGGTCGCCGCGACACTGCGGCATCGCTACCTACAGCTCGGAACTCGTCGGTGCCTTGCGAAAGAATGGTCATCACGTAGATATTATTTGTCACACAGACGAGGACTGTGGCGGACACTGCGAAGAGGGCGTTTATCCCGTCATTGACACTAACGACCCCGGATGGGACGAAAAAGTTTATGCCACCGTGCAGCAAATCAAGCCCGATGTGGTCCACATTCAGCACGAGTATGGGCTCTATTTAACGCACGGCGACTATGGAGGGCGAATCATTCCGCTCCTTTTTCGACTCAAGTTGGAGAAGATCCCCTCCGTCATGACCTATCATTCTATTTATACGTCTCTTGATCGCCCTGAGGCAATATTTACGGACGTCAGTCTGCGGCTGCTAGATTCTGCAATCGTCCACGCTGAAGTTCAAAAGCTATTTCTACCCTACAACCTTGACTGGATCCCGCACAACGTACACGTCATATCGCACGGCGCCAAAGAGGTCGTACCCGATCCTCTGGCAAAAGAGCGCTTCGGCCTTGCTGGCAAGAAGGTCGCACTTTGCATAGGGTGGTTTGAGCCAAACAAACGGTTCGAGGACGTAATCGAAATCTGGCCGGAAGTCATTCGTGAAGCGGGTAAGGCGGCAATACTACTGATTGCCGGCGACGCTCGACCAGGTTCGAGCACGGGCATCAAGTACAAAGAACAATTACTGCGCAAGATTGAAGAGTCCCCCGCAAAAGACAACATCAAAACGATCCTAGGCGCTTTTGATCCGGATACCTATGATAGCATTATTTCGGCATCGGATTTCGTCGTTCTCCCCTACAAGCACGCATCACAAAGCGGCAATCTCGCACACTCTTTTGCACTCAACAAACCCGCTATCGTCTCGTCACTTGAGGGCCTGAAGGCAGAAATTGAGGCGAGTGGCGCGGGAATAGCAGTCCCAGTAGACGATCTTGACGAACTGCGAAAAGCCATCACAATACTGCTAACAAGCGACTTAATGCTCGAAACGTACAGCGAACACGCACAGGGCTATGTGGCAAACCATATAATCTGGGAGAACGTCGCTCGGAAGCACACCCTCGTTTACGAGAACGCCATTGACCGCGTGACGTACGGGACAAAGGTGCGAGTCAATCAGACTATCTAGAGTTACGCGACGGCGCAGAAGAAAGGCTGGAAGATCCAACTTGCAAATTTTGGGAGGCACCAATCGAATTGGTCAGCGTCAAAGAGTACATTTCTGCTCCAGTTATCCCTTTACAACCAAATGCCACGGTTGCTGAAGCGTTGGCTCTCATTGCAAAAACCGGCCACCAAGGGTTTCCCGTCGTCTCGGATGGGAAAATGGTAGGCATGGTCACTGGCGCGGATCTCATTCTGGCGAAGCACCATCAGAAGATTGCGGCGCTTATGACGACGAACCCGGTATCCGCAAAACCGGATGATGATATTGTCAGCGTTGCCGGCGTGATGGCTTATAACCATATTCACCATCTCCCTATTGTTGAGGGAGAGCGCGTCATCGGAATTGTCACAGCCACCGACATGCTGCGCGCGAGCATCGAAAACATCATTTCTGAGAATGTTGAGCGCATTTTCACGTTTTTTCAAACGCTGCACCCGGGTGTCAGAATAGGACATACGCGAGTGGAGGTTGAATCTCTGATCCCGACTCAAAAACTCTTAGATCCCGGAGAGCTGCTGCTGCGGGAACAGCAGTTCGAACGCGGTGTGGTGTACCCTATTGTGGTAGCAAGAAAAGGTCGCTGGTACCATATCGTAGACGGGCATCACCGGGCATTTCTCGCGCACAAGCGTGGAATGAAAGAGATCCCAGCTTTCTATATAGAAGGGGAACTAGGGATCGTCAAATCGTCTGAAAAGCTCGGATTAAAATCCTTAGACGACATGATTGTCATCGCTGAGAAGTAAGCTAGCCGAAGTACTCTTTCAAGTCAGACGCAACTTTTTCAGGCATAGACTCAACGATTACTTCTTCGTGAAGCCGTTCCATATAACCTGCGTCGTTGTTGTAGTAGCTTTGGGGGTATGGTCGTGCAATGATCCTGACGATAAGCCTGAAGCTCTCATCTTCACTAGACGCCGAGAACGTGCTCAGATTGAAGCTGTGAACGCCGTACAAGGTGTAAGCGGTAAAAACCCGTTTAAGTCCCTTGCTCAAGTCCGAGATGCTAGTGTCGTCAAGGCTATACAACGATGAGACATTGTGGAACACCCCACATATTTCATCATTGCCGAGGGGCACATAGCTAGTTATCCAGGAAACCTCTCCAATCTCTCCTAAAAACCGCTCACCTTGTTCTTTTTCAATTTTAAGCAGGTGCATCCAATAATTCTCTTTGTGCTTTGCATAATATCTTTTGCAGGCTGATAGGTACAACCAAGCGAGGTTCGTCGGCTGCTCGTCTACAGTGAGTTGGACGTGAGGATGAATCACGCTCGCACCGGCAGGCGGCAAGAAATTCCAGCTAAAAATTGGATACACAGCTTTCTGGTCTTTTGATTTGACGCAGTGGAAGTACTTGACACTTGCTTTGAGCGTATCCTGTATCTGCTTTAAGGTGAACTCATCAATTCCTAGGAAATGCTGCCGTGAGACCGTCGCGACCGCGTGATACTTCGCAAAAGGGAATAGGTTGGGGAATACGGTCGTCTCTCCGAGTTTGATTCTGCCTTCGGGCACCAAACTCGACGGGAACATCGGAGTCGCCGTCTTAATGTTCGTGGGACAGAAGTAGCAGTTTTTCGCAGAGAGCTCAATTAACTCAGAGTATCCCATGCCGGTCTGTGCTTGTTTCTTTCTCTCGGACCGCTTGACGTTAATCCGACACGCGCGACCGGTGAGAAGCTCTTTTCGGTACTCAATTGCTTGCGTCTCTAAGTTGAAGTCCTCGGTCGGGTTTCGCAGCTCTGATACGATCGACCGCTTAGAGAATAGATCTCGCAGATTGATGACCTCCAGCAAGTTCTGATAATGATACCTAGGCTTATTAACAATTAACGCTTGTAAGCTTGACAAGCATATATACCTTTTTAAGCGATTGCCAGTCACGATTGGAGGCTTGTTCTATCCGTCTCCGACGCCCCGATTGCTTTGCAGTGTGGCGTTTAAGTGACGTCACCCTCAACGGTTGTATCTTGCGTTTTCAAAGCCTTTAACTCCGCAACACGACGGTCAGCAGAGCGCTCTGCGAGTAGGCTTGACAGCTGCAGAGGCACTGTTGCCTAGCATCGTGATCTCGATAAAACATACAGTTAAGAACCTAGCCCTTCATATTCGGCTTTCAGAACGAGATAACCCGTAGTGATTGTGGTGCTTGATTGTCGTAGCTAGTCACGTTCGGAGAAAGGATTGCGGGACGGAAACAAGTCAGCAACGATACTCACGCAACTTTTGCGAGAAGAATAGTAGAGGCGCAGCATGGAGTTTGATTTGACAGTTCATCTTAAGTTCAGCAACGATCTACCGTTAGAAGCAGATTCTGAACTGCAAAAAGCAGTTGACGATGCTAACAACGCCCTTTTCATCAAAGGCGTGCCACGTGACTCGATCAATGAAGCAGCGAGAATAATTGAGTGGCATGCGCACGCCAATGAGCTGTGTGTTAGAATCGTTAGCGGCAGGTACACACGTGCGCACGATGCCCTCTTGCGCTTCAAAAAAGCCTTGGGAACAACTATGGGCACGAAATATCGGATCGGAGTCAGAGGGTATGAGGTCGATGAGTTTACCATAAAGATGGAGGTTGAAACGCCTGTGCGTATTGAACTGCCATTTGTCAAACAGGCATCGCACGAAGACAAACTGCTAACGCTGCAGCTCTCGGTCGGCGAACAAGAGATCGAGAAAAAGATCCCAGACCGCATCGTGAATCTCATCGAGGAGAAGATAAAGCACCGACTCTACGGGACGAAGGTAGAGAACTGGGATCTGATCTGGGAAAGCCCACAAAAAGAGGGTCACTTTCGGCGCGACCCGACTCTCGAACTGCAGGAGCGACAGTGGATCAAGCACGGCGTAAGCCGGGGGCAATGGATATTCGGACCCCAAGTGACAAAAGTCTTTAACACGTTTGAGGAAATCATCGAACAGGAAATATTGGCGCGGCTCGGTTATTCTGAGATGATATTTCCAAAGATGGTTCCTTGGGAGGTCTGGAAACGTTCAGGACACGCACGCGGCATCTATCCGGAGATCTACTACGTTTCTCCTCCTAAGACACGCGACCCGGAATATTGGGAAGATGTGATCGACTATTACAAAGTTACGAATGAGATTCCCTTAGAGCTTATCAGACAGAAGATTGGCGACCCCATCGGAGGCATGTGCTACGCCCAATGTCCTTCGTTTTGGCCGTTTTTGCAAGGCGAAACGATTTCCCTGGAGTCGCTTCCGATTAAGGTGTTTGATCGATCTGGCACGTCACATCGCTACGAAAGCGGTGGCATCCATGGTATAGAACGGGTCGATGAGTTTCACCGAATTGAGATCGTCTGGGTCGGCAGCCCCGAACAAGTCAGCGAAGAAGCGCACAAACTTGAGAAGCGCTACACGCGCATTTTTAACGATATACTGGATCTCGAATGGAGAAAGGCGCGCGTTACGCCATGGTTCATGGCGCAAGAAGGACTCATCGAAGCTGCTGGTGACCAGTCGGCAGGCACAATCGACTATGAAGCGTACTTGCCCTATCGGGGTGGACGAACGGACAGCCAATGGCTTGAGTTTCAAAATGTAAGTATAAACGGAGACAAATATCCCCGCGGTTTCAACGTAAAAACCCAAAAAGGAGATCTGTGGTCAGGGTGCTCAGGCATCGGCTTGGAACGATGGGCAGCCGCATTTTTTGCACAAAAGGGACTAGATATCGAATTATGGCCACAGAAATTCGCAAAGCGTATTAAGGAGCTGCCCGAAGGGATCAAGTTCCTGTGAAAAAGTGTTATATGGTACAATCATTTATATACGTGTAAGCTTTAGAGATAAAATCGCAGCGTAGATGAATGTAAGCCTGTTGAAGTTATTACGTGCCCTATAAGTTGTTTAAGGAGTTTTTGGATGGCGAGAAGACAGACAAGGAAGAAAGCTGAAGGTTGGAAAGCAAAGAAATGGTACGACGTTGTGACGCCTGATATCTTTGGCAAAATGAGCATCGGGACTACCCCTGCCGACGATTCTTTGAAATTGGTTGGAAGAGTCATGGATACCACCCTCGGCGAACTGACGAATGATATGGGAAAGCAAAATGTAAAGATGCACTTCAAGATCGATGAAGTGAGTGGTGAGTCTGCACATACTAAGTTCACAGGGCACGAGCTGACGCGTGATTACCTCAGAAGCCTAGTAAAGAGGCGTACAAGTCTCGTCGAGTCACATATCGTTGTAACGACAAAAGACGGTTACAGGATTCACCTTAAGCCAATGTCATTTACGATAAAGCGAGCAGGATCTTCTCAAATCAAAGCGATCCGAGAGATCATGAACGGTATCCTACGGCAACGCGGAAAAGACCTTAATTATGAACCGTTCATCCACGAAGTCGTTCTCGGAAAGCTCGCAAGCGATATATATAAACAAGCGAAGATTATCTACCCGTTACGGCGCGTAGAAATCGGCAAAACAAAGATATTAGCCGAACCATAAGCCCAGTGTTTAGGGTCGGCTGCAAGTTTTTGCGACATGGACGTTGCTACAAAAATTTTGCTCGTCGTGCTCGACGGTGCGGCCGACCGTCCAACCGTCGATACAAAGACGCCTTTAATGGCCGCGAGCGTTCCGTTCTTCGATCGATTAGCGCGCGAAGGGATCCTCGGAATCATGGACGTTATAGCACCCGGCACGCCTCCTGGTTCTGATACGGCGCATCTCTCATTGCTTGGCTACTCGCCGAAAGAAGTATACACCGGACGCGGGCCGTTCGAGGCGGCAGGAGTCGGAATTGACGTCAAACCCGGCGACATTGCCTTCCGCGGCAATTTCGCCACGATCAAAGACGGTATAGTCATCGACCGACGCGCGGGTCGTATAAGCGATACCCACCAGCTGGCAGAAGCGATCAGAGAACACGTGCACCTTGATTGCGAGTTCCTTTTCAAAGAGTCGGCAGGACATAGAGCAGCCCTTGTTCTGCGAGGGGAAGACCTCAGTCCGAGCATTACGTCCACCGACCCGCATCAAATTGGGGCGCTGTTGCCATCACAACCTACGACGACCGGCCTTTCGCCACAGAAAACAGCGAAGCTCGTTAATGATTTCACTCGCCAGGTGTGCGCGATCCTAAGTGAGCATCCGGTGAACAAAAAACGGATCGAAGCGGGCGACCTTCCGGCGAACGCAATACTACTTCGCGGGGCAGGCGCAGTTCCACACCTGATCCCATTTGAAAAGCGCACAGGTCTTGATGCTGCTGTAATCGCGGCGACCGCATTGGTGATCGGGATTGGCAAACTTACTGGCATGGAATACGTGCCGACTGCAGGCGCAACAGGGCACGTTGACTCAGATATCGACGCAAAAGTGAAGAACGTCAATAGAGCATTGAAGACACACGCGTTTGTACTGCTCAACATAAAAGGCGCAGATGAAGCGGGCCACGATGGTGATTTCAATACCAAAGCGCACTTCTTGACTCGAGTCGATGCCGCGATGTCGGAGCTTGCAATCGACGAATCTACACTTGTCGTCATTACCGCAGATCATACGACGCCGGTGAGCCTTAGAGAGCACTCTGGTGATCCGGTTCCGTTCCTAATACACGGAAAAGGCGTTCGAACTGATGAGATTCACGTATTTGACGAGTGTTCTGCGGCCTTGGGAGGCATGAATCGTATCCGCGGGGTTGATTTAGTGCCAGTTCTCATAGATCTCCTCGGCAAAGGCCAGAAATTCGGTGCGTGACCTTCATCAAAAACCCCGCAGTTGCGTTTCGCTAGCACGCTGCTTGGCGAATTAATCTGTTGCCACGTCTGCGTTAGTGGCATCGCGTGCGCTTTCAATAGAACACGCGATAGCCGGCGACAAAAAATTAAAGCAAGAGCGCCAAAAGGCGATTGTCGAAAACTGTGGAGCGAAAAATGTCAGTTCATCCGATTGAATTCCGTTACGGCACCACTGAGATGAAAGCGATATGGAACGAAGAGTGTAAGCTGCATTATCTGCTCCGCGTCGAAGTGGCGCTTTCGAAAGCGGAAGCTGAGCTCGGAGTTATACCGAAAGAGGCGGCGGAGCAAATCGAAGAGGCTGCAGGAGAGGTCACGCTAACACGCGTTGCAGAAATCGAAGAAGAAATCCATCACGACATCATGGCCGTCGTCGAGGCCATTGCAGAGAAAATTCACGCAGAAGCTGATTATGTGCACTACGGGGCAACGTCCAATGATATCATAGACACCGCTCTGGCGCTACAGCTACGCGATTCGTGTAAAATCCTCAAGTCGAAACTCATTCGACTCAGGAACGTTTTAGTAAATCTTGCTGACGAAAACAAAGACAGAGTGTGCGCCGCCAGAACTCACGGACAAATTGCTGTACCGACAACGTATGGTCTGCGGTTCGCCGTCTGGGCGATGGAAATACATCGGCATTTGCAACGGCTCTCAGAAGCGCGGGGTCGGATCGAAGTCGGTCAGATGACGGGAGCGGTCGGCACCCAAGCGGCCTTTGGCAAGCAGGCTGTCGAGATTCAAGCGCTGACACTAAAATTGTTAGGATTGCCGCCCGTTGAAGTATCGACACAAGTCATACAACGGGATCGTCATGCGGAATACGCTATGCTGCTCGCCAATATCGCTACATCTCTCGAGAAGATATTTACAGAAATCAGAACACTGCAACGAAGCGAAATAGCTGAAGTCTCTGAGGGGTTCGGCAAAGAACAAGTCGGATCCTCAACCATGCCACACAAGCGAAATCCGATCAAGTCAGAACAAATCTGCGGCCTAGCCCGCGTCGTCCGATCGTTCGTTATGCCAGCACTAGAAAACAACACGCTCTGGGACGAAAGAGACCTAACAAATTCTTCCTGTGAGCGCATCATCTTTCCTGAAGCAACTATTCTGAGTGATCACATTGTGACGCTCTCGATCGACGTTTTAGGGAATCTTACGTTCAACGAGCAGAGCATCAGACGCAATCTCAATCTTATGAGGGGGCTGAACATGAGCGAAGCTGTGATGATGCACCTCGCAAAGAAGGTCGGAAGACAACGCGCGCACGAAATCATACGATCAGCAGCAATGAACGCCTACGAGAGCGGCGATACCATTTCAGAAGCACTGCTCAAAGAGCCGCTGCTCGCCGAACACCTCACGAAAGAGCAACTCGAGTGGATGGTGCGTCCCGAGAACTACGTTGGGACGGCCCCTCAACAGGTAGAGCGCGTAGTGACGCTTCTCAGGAAGGACGAGTGCCTGGAATAGTCGGAGCCGTTGGACTGAGAGCCGTCCAGGCTGTGCGGTCGATGCAGCGAGTCCTCAAGCACCGGGGAGGTGTGCGCCGCTTTTCCCAGGGAAAATTAGCGAATGACACCGAATACGCCGTGAGTGCTTTGGGCGACGCGCAATTTAATGCGACTTCTGGCAATAGTGGTTTGTCGATAACAGTTTCAGACAGGTACCATTCAAGTTACGCCCAAGCGCGCATTGTTGATTCGCGCATTCTGCTGCTAGACAGAGACTGTATAGGCTCACGACCATTATTCTACGGATCAAACCTGAAGGGTTCGCTATGCGCATTCGCGTCTGAACGCAAGGCTCTGTGGTCCATCGGCATCAATCGCGCTCAACGGGTTAACCCCGGAACTACGGTGGCGATTCACGGACCGCGAAGCATTGCGTTTGGCCCGAAAAAAACCCTTCAGCAGTCAAGCAGGAACCGCGCAACCAATAACGAATCACGTGTGGTAAACGACCTTCGCGAACTTCTTAAGTCCGTGATGAATGAACTCACCGATGAACAAATGGGCGTCGCTTTTTCGGGCGGAGTCGATAGCTCCTTGCTCTGTGCGATCATGGCGAATAACACAAACAACCGATACTTCGCGGCAGGATTGCCCGAATCGCACGACCTGAAGAGTGCACAGCAGGCGGCCCGTATGATGCGAATCGACCTCCAGGTCATCCAACTTGACGCATGCCGCGTCGAAATGCTTATTCCTCGCGTTATTGAAACTATCGAGAGTTACAATCCGCTCGATCTCGCGATCGCTCTCCCGATGTACGTTCTTTCCGAGCAAACAAAAGCGGCGGGCTTGAGATCAATTATGACCGGGCAAGGAGCAGATGAACTCTTTGCAGGCTATTCAAGATACGCAAGGCTCCCCGCTGCAAATAACAAAGGGCTGTACAACGCGCTCGAACTTGACGTGCGTAACATCGCGAGGGACAATCTTGAACGAGATAACTTAGCGGCCGCATCACACTCGATAGATATAATCTTACCGTATCTAGATCCGCGGGTAGTAAAGCTTGGATTGACGATTGACGGCTCACTGAAACTCAACCGTGGAATCAACAAGTATATCTTGCGTAAAGTGGCTGAGCAGCTGATGCCTCACGAATTGGCGTATAAACCGAAAAAAGCGCTCCAGTACGGGTCGGGGGTAACTGCAGTGTTGCGGAAACTCGCCCGCGAAAACCTTCCTTACAACAACCGGAACAGCAAAGGCGCTGTAGGGATTTATTTGCGATCAATAGCTGAAAAACACGGTATCGCGGTGGCAGAATGATAACCAAGACAGATGTTGAAAAAATAGCGCGGCTCGCGTGTATCGACCTTGACGCAGAAGATATGCAAGCGTTCACGATGCAATTCAATGCTATATTGGAGTACTTCGAGGAGCTAGAAGACATTGAAGCGGAGCTGACTGAACTAGAGGAACACAACGTGCTACGTGCAGACGAGGTTACGCCGAGTCTACCGCAACGAGATGCTCTTGCGAACGCGCCAAAAGTCGAGAACGGCTATTTCAGGGGCCCGCGGATACTATGAGCCACCGAGAACACGTTGAAGAACTGCTTGACGCCATCGGACGAAGCAAACTCAACGCATTTATCACTGTCGACTACGAAGGTGCGCGACAGCAAGCTGAAGAAGCTGATGCGGGCGAACTTGATGGGCGGCTGGCCGGCGTCCCCGTCGCAATTAAAGACGCCATTTCGACCAAAGGGCTGCGAACCACGTGCGCCTCGAAGATGTTGGAACATTATGTTCCCCCATACGACGCGTTCGTTGTCAAGAAATTGCGCGAAGAAGGTGCTGTCATAATTGGCAAAACGAACATGGACGAATTTTCGATGGGCACCTCGACAGAAACCAGCTTCTTCGGACCGTGCAAGAATCCTTGGGACCTCGAGCGCGTACCAGGCGGCTCTTCTGGGGGCAGTGCCGCCGCCGTGGCGGCACATGAAGCCGATCTTGCGCTAGGTTCTGATACCGGGGGTTCAATTCGATGCCCTGCATCATTTTGCGGAGTGGTCGGCCTAAAGCCTACCTATGGCAGAGTGTCACGCAACGGTCTTGTTTCGTACGGCAATTCAATGGAACAGATCGGACCCATCGCGCGAACCGTCAAAGCTTGTGCGGCGCTCTTTGAGGTCATCGCTGGCTATGATCCTTGGGACAGCACTTGTCGCAACGTGCCGGTGCCGCACTACGGCGCCAGGCTTGCAGACGAAATAACTGGCTTAGAGGTTGGCGTGCCACAGGATTTTTTTGGCGAAGGCGTTGATCCTGTCGTGGAAAACGCTACGTGGGAGGCGATAGCGGTGCTTGAAAACCTTGGCGTGCACGCTAAGGAGACGTCGATGCCGAATCTTAAGTATGCGCTTTCAGCCTACTACATCCAAGCGATGTCGGAAGCATCGTCTAACCTTGCTCGGTACTCTGGAATCATCTACGGACATCGAGTCCAAAAAGACCACGACTGGCATACAACATTCTCGGAGAACCGCGCGTCAGGATTTGGCAAAGAGGTCAAACGACGCATACTGCTCGGTACATATGCGCTCTCAGCGGGATACTACGACAAGTACTACCTGAAAGCGCGCAAAGCGAGGGTATTGATAAGCCGAGATTTTCAGAGAGTTTTCAAGCAATTCGACGCGCTCGTCGCACCAACGATGCCGTACGCTGCGTTTAAGATCGGCGAAAAAAACGAAGATCCTCTGTCGCTATATAAGGTCGACATTAACACAGTGCCAATTAATCTGGCGAATGTGCCATCACTATCCGTTCCGTGCGGACGAAAAGGGCGATTGCCCATCGGGATGCAAATTATCGGCGATCAATTCAACGAACAACTGCTGTTCAACATCGCGTTTCAGTTCGAGCAAAGCACGAACAATAAGCACGCTGTGTAACTGCGCCGATGATCGCTCTGAGTTGTTTTACTCTGAGGCTTACGCCCGCGTGTTTGTTGTGGTACTGGACGTCGCCGCAGCTCCGTGGCCCGTGCGGCTTTCGGCGCATTCAGGCTAGCACCGAAATGCAGTCAAAAAGCGTCAATAAGTCTCTGAGTAACGTTTTTTTGATCAATTATATCTAGGCCGAACCCCATATTATTTCGTGGTGTGACGCATGGCTGAACCAAAAGACTTAATTCGAAAATTTGAATACGCCGAGAAATTGAAGTCTGAAGTATCGATTGCAAATCAACTGCTTGAACAGGTTGTTGGACTCAAAGATGAGGAATTAATTGGCGGTCAGAAGGTTGTTGAGGCCTATTTAAATTCACTTATGATGGAGATAAAACTCGCCCAGAACGTGCTCGGCTCAAAAGTGATCTTCGCACGAACCTCACGTAAACTCACAGAAGCGATAGGACGAATCAATCTCAGAGAGTATGACGAAGCACGACTATGTTTCAGCGATGCGCTTACGGATGTTACCACAAGCTGCGCTGAATCGTTTGAAGCGTTGGCCAAACTTAAGCTGCTGTAAGCTCTAGGTGGCGATTGAAAAATGGAATGGACGCCAACGTAACGTTTTCCTACAATCAAAACTCGTCGTAAAATTTTTCAGATCTTGCTGCGTCGCAACGCACGATCGATCGGCTGCGAGAAGCGCTGCTGCAAAGGAATGTGCGGCAACTGCACTTGAGGCTCTCGCACTTGCGCGAAGACGTTGAAGTACCTACGGGCAATTTGATCCCACGTTAGGACCCGTCCGTATGCGTGCACTCGATGGCTTAGGGTCTTCCGAAGCTCCGCGTCAGCGACGAGGAGGTTGATTTTCTCAGCGATATCCTCAGGATCGCCAAATTCAACAAACAAGCCTCTCCCGTTTGACAGGGCTTCAGTGGCGTGTGCAAACCTCGTTGCGACGATACTCCTCCCGCACCCTATCGCCTGGGACAAGACACCACTCGATATCTGATCCGGATTCATGTTTGTTACTGCACAGACGTCGGTGGCCAAAAAGTGTCTAATCATATCTTTGTTAGAGAGGTAGCGCTCGACGAAGCGCACGTTGCGCGATAGGCCAAGCTCCTTCACAAGGCCGTCGATTTTTTCCTTGTATAGCTCACGCACCTTTCGGTCGAGCGCAGGATGGTGCTCTCCAACGATCATATAGGTGATATCCTCACGCGGATTCGCTTCAATAATTGACGGCAGCGCTTGGATAACATATTCAATTCCCTTATCAGGATTAATTAAGCCGTAGCTCGCTATTACGAACTTTCCGGCCAATCCCAGACCCCGTTTCGCGAACTCGGTGTCAACAAGTTTGGGTACTTGCGGCACGCCGTGCGGCACCATGGTGAGCTGGGTCTTATCCAATCCAAACTTGTTATGTAACAGGTCAATACCTGCGTTTGCAGAAACAATGACTCTGTCTGAAAGCGCGTATATGTCCTTAACGACTTCCCTCATGCGGGATGGAGGGTTCGGTAGAACGGTGTGAAAAGTTGTGACAATCGGCTTTCTAACCCTCCGCATAAATTCCAGAACGTAGCAGCCGAAATCGCCTTTATACAGCCCAAACTCGTGCTGAATATTGATGACGTCAATTTTGGAGTCGTTTATGCGTTTCGCAGCAGCAATGTAGCTTTCAACATTACAGTCCTTGATGACGTTGAACGTTTTGGACGCAAAGCGCTTGCTGCGAACAAACTCCTTTTTGCCCAGTTGCGCCGCCTGGGCCCTGAGTGACACGTTACTTAAAAAGAGCTTCCTGCACTCTTGGATGACACTCACATTCCATACTGCATGGTCAGAGATGCTCGATAAACTGGTTGCTAGGTCGTGGGTAAACGTAGCGATTCCACATTCCCGTGGCGGAAATGAACTCACAAAGTTTACATTCAGTGGTTTGGGACTCAATATTCAATCATCTCCTACACCATATACGCATAGCACACACAAAAACTTATGCGTCGCTGATTCAAAACGCGACTTTTTTTGTCATTAATCGCGCAATGCACGGCAGGAGACGTGTTGATTGGGTTATGTCTAACGGGGTTTCAAGGGCGAACTTCGGGCTATGTCTAACGGGGTTTCAAGGGCAAACTTCGAGCTGTTTGTCAAACTAAGTGCTATCTATGGAGTCAGCGGCTTAACCGATACTAATTAATAGAATCCGCACAAATGTACGGGCGGTGATACCCGATGGCCGACGAGAAGAAGGAAGAATACAAGTTTAAAAAGGATATGAAGACGGGAACTCTGAACGCCCCTGACATCGATGCCTACAACGCAGACTACGAGCACGAACAAGACATGGATAAGGTCAAAAAGCTTGAAGTGTGTGACCTCGGTCCTGATACAGAAGGCATCTGCGAGCCAGAAGAGAAAAAGCCAGAACACGTCTTCATTTCGGAAGACAAAAAGAAGAAAGGATAGCACCGTTGACGCGGCTGGCGCTTTCCGCGGGCTTGTTGCCTCCACCGTCATCTCTTTTGTACAGTGCGCGTCAACCGCAATTACGATGCGCGACGTCGCGACGCAAAAAGCGCAACGATATCGCAATTGATTCGCCTAGCGTTGTCGTTAAAAGATTTTTTATAGATTGAATGCGGATTCGACTGAGATGAAGGTTTGGCTCATCGGAATCAAAGGCGCTGTCGCTACAACGATCCTTGTAGGGGTTCTCGCCATAAAGCGCGGCTTAAATGCATCAAATGGCATAATGTCCGAGGAAAAACGTTTTTCCCGGCTGAATCTTGCGCGACTCGAGGACCTTCAATTTGGCGGTCACGATATCAGGAGCATCGCGTTGTACGACGCCGCTTATCAGAACGTCAGCGACAACAGCACGTTTGATACGATGCAGCTTGCAGAGCTAAAAGAGGAGATAGACTCGATTCCCGTGAAATGCGGCATTGTCAACAACTGTGGAGATGCAATATCCTCCCTTTGCGACAACAAGGGACTAACGCTCAGCGAGGCGGCAAGCCAAATATCACAAGAAATCCGCGAGTTCGCTGGAAACGAACGCTGCGTCGTGGTTAACTTGGCCTCAACGGAACCGTACTTTGCGCCTCAACCAGAGTATGCGACACTTGACGGTTTTGAAGCTGCAGTCAAAGCGAATTCAAAAAAGATTCCTGCGAGCGCAATTTATGCGTATTGCGCCATAAAAAACGGGTTGCCATACGTCAACTTCACGCCATCAATGGGCAACGATATCCCCGCCATAAAGGAACTGGCTAACACCCTGGGCGTCCCGCACTGCGGAAAAGACGGGAAGACCGGGGAGACTCTCGTCAAAACCGCTCTCGTGCCTATGTTCAAGTACCGGCATCTAACAATTGATGGCTGGTACGGAAGCAACATACTTGGAAACCTAGACGGACAAATACTACGGCATCCGGACAACAAGCAGTCAAAGCTCATCACAAAGACGAGCGTGGTGCCAAAGATGCTAGGCTACGAGCCGCATCTGGGAAGCCGCATTGATTATTTTCCCCCTCTTTCGGACCATAAGGTCGCTTGGGACTTCATATCGTTTAAAGGGTTTTTGGGGCATCGCATGAACATGCAGTTCACGTGGCAAGGGTGCGACAGCATACTAGCGGCGCCCCTTGTGATCGACCTCATCCGCTTCATGGAACTCGCACAACGGAACGGTGCACGAGGATTAGTCGATAAGCTCGCGATCTATTTTAAGGATCCTCTTGATTCCGATGTGCTTGACTTGTGCTCACAATACGCCCTATTCAATGAATGGATCGAAAAATTTTAAGCGCTTCGATCACCCGTCAGCCCTTTTTTCGTCCCCCTTAACCAAATCGCGTTTTCGCGAGCCTCTTCTGCGACAACAAGAGGAATCCCGACCAAAAGCTTGCAACTGTTTATTAACTTTGAAGTAAACCTCTTGTTGGGATCAGCATGCCACGCGAAGATACCGACAACAAACCTTCAGACCAGGACGACGAACGATTTGATTCCTTCGTCGATGAAAAAGACGACGTCAAACGCGTAAAGCCGAAAGATCAAGGAGTCGTTGAAGCGGACGATCAAAAGGAGAACCAAGAAATCTACGACGGCTCCCTCGAGCTCAAAATCGATGAGGCCACTCAAGAACACGACGACTCCGTCGTCGAAGAGGTAGGTCACGACCCATGGGGCAAAGAACCCGACTATGGTTATCAGTATAATGAAGAGGTCGTGGACAAAGAGGTCGCTTCGGGCGAGGGAGTCTATACACCTGAAGGACGCGAGGAACTCGTCGAAGATGACGAGATCACTAGTGAAGAGGCTTTCTATATGGAGGGCCGCGATAAGGTCTTGAAGCGAAAGGCGAAGGATTTCACCGACAACCCCGAAATCCAGCAGCAGTGGAAAGAGGATTAGTACCGTCAGCTGGCCCTGTCAGTGAAATGTCGCTATCGCTTTATTGAGCCTTTTTAGCCTTTTACCGAGAAGCGGGGGGTTCCAGCGCTCGGCGTGAATCGACGTAAGATAGGCTTAAGAACTATTCCCGTTTCCGTTCAGCTCATTGTTTAAGAATTTTTCGTACCCAGCGAGATCCAAAAGTCCGTGGCCGCTGAGGTTGAACACGATTACCTTAGCTTCGCCGGTCTGCTTGCATTTGATGGCTTCGTCTATTGCTGCCCTGATAGCGTGACTCGATTCTGGAGCCGGACAAATGCCTTCAGTCTGGGTGAAAAGCGCGCCTGCCTCAAACGTTGCAAGCTGCTCATAGGACACGGCGTCGACGTAGCCGAGGTTCTTTAAGAGACTTAGGCTTTGTGCATCGCCGTGATAACGAAGCCCACCGGCGTGTATAGGCGATGGAACGAAATCGTGTCCCAACGTATACATTTTGACCATCGGCGCGAAACCAGCCACGTCACCGAGGTCGTACTTGTACTCGCCCTTTGTAAGCGTAGGGCAACTCGTCGGCTCCACGCCTATGAACTGCGTGCCATTTCCATTTCTGATGTGGTCGCCAAGAAGCGGATATGCAAACCCGGAAAAGTTCGAACCTCCGCCAACGCACCCGATCATGATGTCAGGATTTTCTTCTGCCTTCTTAAGCTGAGCAACCGTCTCTTCTCCAATAATGGTCTGATGAAGCAGAACGTGTTCCAGTACCGACCCCAGCGAGTACTTGGTCTGTGGAGAGGCTAAACTCGTTTCAGCTGCCTCGCTTATGGCAAGCCCAAGAGAACCGGGATGATCAGGAGATTTGGCGAGTGCTTGTCGTCCGCTTTGCGTCAAAGTTGACGGCGAAGGGATGACTTCGGCCCCGTAGAGTCGCATGAGCGTTTTTCTTGCAGGCTTTTGATCGTAGCTCACCCTGACCATAAACACCTTGCACGACAGGTCAAAGATTGAACACCCGAGCGCCAGAGCGGTGCCCCACTGCCCGGCACCGGTCTCCGTCACGAGGCCCTCGCTGCCATCAATCTTATTGTAGTACGCCTGGGCAATAGCCGTGTTGGGCTTGTGCGATCCTGCAAACGAAACGTCTTCCCTCTTGAAATAAATTCGGGCAGGCGTTTTCAGATAGTCCTCAAGCCGCTTCGCTCGGTAAAGCGGCGTAGGCCGCCCGACTCTTAAATACGCTTCAAAAACCTCATCTGGGATATCGATGTACCGGCTGGTCGACACCTCCTGTTTGACTAACGAACTCGAAAACAGCGCAAGCATTTCGTCGAGTGTCGCGGGCTCTTGCGTGTGCGGATTTAATGGAGGGGGCAGCTTTGCCGGCAGATCAGACTGAATATTGTACCAGCTTCTAGGCATCTCGTCTTCGTCTAATAGAATCTTTAACTCGCTCATGTTTATCACTATGTACTTTATTATACTTTAAAGGTATTATTTGTACTCTAATGTCTATTCATATCTTATATACTTTGCGCGGTAGCCCTGAGCTTACGGCGCATGCCGCGTTACGAACATGTAGCTTCCATATTCCAGTATATAACTATAAAAACGTACAATGCGCAGTGACCAGCATGTTTAAGGACCGCATACAAGCAGGACACGCACTGGCTGACCTGTTGGCACGATACGAAGATCAAAGCGCAGTGGTCTTAGCGATTCCGCGCGGCGGCGTTCAAGTCGCATTTCCTGTCGCTGTGCGTCTGCGCGCTCCACTCGATTTAGTCATCCCGCGGAAACTCCCGATTCCATCTAATGCCGAAGCCGGGTTTGGAGCGATCACCGCTGATGGATCTAGAGCTCTAAACGACGACCTCATTACCTATCTCGGATTGACAGACTCCGAAGTCGATGCGATTGCGACGGAAGTGCTAGCGGAAGTAAAGCGCCGCGAAACCAGATACCGAGGCGACAGGCCTTTCCCCGAGTTGACTGATCGCATCGCGATAGTCGTCGACGATGGACTAGCTACAGGGTACACGGCACTTGCGGCGATAAATTACGTGAAAAAAAGAAAACCCAAACGGGTGATTTTGGCGGTGCCAGTTGCTTCGAAAGGCGCCGAAATGCTCGTCAAATCTCAGGTCGACGAATACATTTGTCCATTAACGAGCGATAGGCCGTGGTTTGCCGTGGCAAGCTTTTATGAACGATTCTACGATTTGACTGACGAAGAGGTGCTAACGTGCATCAAAAAGTACGAACTTGTCGCTGAAGGGTGGTGAGATCCTACTTGTGCTTGATGATGATCGTCGCCTCTCGCAGTTCGATCACGTCGGCCGCGACACCTTCTATGGCGCGCTCCTTTTTGATAACGAAATCTTCCGGCTCGAGTTGGATCCCACCAATTGTCACTGATCCCTTCCCAATTTCATCTGCGATCTCCTGAGCAGGTGTTTCGCTTATGAGTTGCACGATGTATTTCGCTTCCGACTTAAAGCGCGGGCCCAGTGAGCCGAGATTGGGCCTAATTTCTGTGACCATTTCGTGGATATCTGGTTCTCCTCGTTTGTAGGTTATGTCGGCGTTGAGCGCATTGTCGATATCGGATGCTCCATCCGCAATATCACAGTCTGTGTAAACGTAAACGCCCTCAATTCGGGCGTTCAGTGCGATGCGCTGTTCAGATTTCCACCGCCTGACGCTGCTAATTATTTCTTTGATCAGCTCGCCCGTGTGCCGAGCCTCTTTTACCGCTGCGGCGGATGCCGCAATAACGACGCTCTCGGAAGCGGCGCTGCAAGTGACTTCCGGTTCCGCTGCGATACTTTCCTGCAATTTTATGTTAAACTCGGGCCATGCCTGCAAGTGAACGCTTCCCTCGCCCGGGTTGATGTGCGAAAACAACTCTTCTGCAAAGAAGGGGCAAAAGGGCGCTAGCAGTTTCGCTATTGTATCAAGGGCGAGATGCAAAGCGGCAATGCTGTAACGGTCTCGTTCATATAGTCTACCTTTGGCGGCCTCTACGTAATGGTCCGCCAAGGAGTTCCACACGAACGATCGGATATCCTTAAGAGCCTCGTCAAAGCTAAAATGATCCATGCTCGAAGTGACTGATTTTACCAGGCCGGCAAGCTCATAGATTAGCCAGATTTCCGTCGAATTTTTGGGCCCATAAACGACTGTCTCCGCGCCTTGGCTTAGGTGTATCATCGCGAACCTGAACACGTTCCACAGCTTCGTCAAAAACCGTGAAGAAGCCTTAAGATCTTTTGTGTTGTACGGGACGTCGGATCCGACTGAGCCGCCGATTGCCGCCCATTGTCGAACAGCGTCGGTTCCATACTGCTCTATTACGCTCTCCGGAGCGATGATATTGCCGAGCGACTTGCTCATTTTTTGGCCGTCTTCACCGAGTACCATCCCGTTGACGACGACACGCTCCCATGGTATGCTCCCCACCAGAGCGTCAGATCGCAGTATGGAATAAAACGCCCAGGTCCTAATAATATCGTGACCCTGGGGGCGCAATTGAGTTGGAAAATGTTCTTGATACGCGGCGTCGGGCCAGCCTGCAACGTTTAAAGCCGAGATCGACGAGTCCATCCACGTGTCGAGGACGTCATATTCAGGCGTAAAGCTTGACGAGCCACACGCGCACTCGTTTCTCGGGGCTTCTTCAGTGGGGTCCAACGGTAACCAGTGTTCGTCCGCAACGAGAACGCGTCCGCACCGGTCACAGTACCATGCCGGTATAGGCGTGGCGAAAACGCGCTGCCGCGAGATGCACCAGTCCCATTCGACGCTTTCTGTCCAATTCTTCAGCCGGTAAAATGCGTACTGCGGGATCCACTGAATTTCAGCCGCGCGCTGGAGAATGACGTCCTTGTCGATCTTGACAAACCACTGGTTCTCTGAAAGAATCTCGATTGGGGTTTCGCATCTGTCGTGAATCCCGACGTTCTGCTCGACGTGTTCCTGTTTCGTCACGAGCTTGTTTTCAAGCAGCTCTCCAATGATACGCTCTTTCGCTTCGCTGATGCTTACACCGTCGTACTTAGAGTCGGTGACGCGGCCATTCTTGCCAATGACTTTTTTCAGCGGTAGGTTGTGCTTCTTCCACCATCGTACGTCCTGCTTGTCACCAAACGTACAGATCATCACGGCTCCCGTGCCAAAAGCAGGATCGACCGCTTCATCCCCTATAACCGGTACCTCTTCGTCGTAGAGCGGCGTTCGAATACTCTTGCCGATCAGACGCTCGTGCCGTTCATCGTGCGGGTTTACTGCGACGGCGACGCAGGCGCCCAATAGCTCGGGACGCGTAGTTGCGATCTGCACCGATTCTGCGTCGCTCCCTTTGAAAACGATATAATAAAGACTCGTTGACCTCGTATCATAATTTACCTCAGCAAACGCGATGGCCGTTTCACATCGAGGACACCAGTTTACAGGGTGGTCGCTTTTGTAAATGCGGTCGTCGCGGTACATTCGCACGAACGATTTCTGCGTCTTCTCAAAGTACGTCGGGTCCATAGTAACGAACTCTTGCGACCAGTCTATTGAAAAAGCGAGTCGTTGCATCGTTCCTTTCATCAAAGCAATGTTCTCTCGCGTCAAGCTTTGACAAAGTCCTCTGAACTCGTTGCGGGGGATCTGGTTTTTTGTTACGTTGTAGGTAGTTTCGACTTTCACCTCCGTCGGCAATCCGTGACAATCCCATCCCTGAGGAAACATCACGTCGAAGCCCTTCATGCGCTTGTATCGTGCGATAAAATCGATATAGCACCAATTTAGGGCGTTTCCTAAATGAAAATTACCAGTCGGATACGGCGGAGGCGTGTCGATTATGAAATGGTCTGCGCGCGGTTCTCCGCGATACCGATACATGTCCGCGTTCCACGTTGTGAGCCATTTCGACTCGATATACTCATGCTCGTAGTTCTTCGGTATGGCCATATTCCCTCACACGTGTGGCTTCAGACGGTTCATAGCTGATAACTTCTCGTCTTGCTCACTAATAACGTTGTTTGAAAGGGTTCCTATGCCGGTGATATCCACAGCGACGGTATCACCAGGTCTGAGTTGTCCCACTCCGGAGGGCGTGCCGGTAGCGATCACGTCTCCCACTTCGAGGGTCATGATGCGCGATATAAATTTGACGAGATAATCTACGTTAAAAACGAGGTCTCTTGTGTTTGAGCTCTGCCGCTGGCAGCCGTTGACACGTGTCACGATGTGGGCATTTCGAAGATCTATGTCGGCTGCGATAAACGGTCCGAGAGGCGCGAACGTGTCGAAGCTTTTCGAGCGCGTCCACTGACCGTCCTGAATCTGAAGGTCTCTGGCGGTCACATCATTGAGGCACGTATAGCCAAGTACAACGCGCTTCGAATCCTCAACGTTTGCACATCTCTGGCCAATAACGACAGCCAGCTCTCCCTCGAAGTCCACCCGAGAACTAAGGGAGGGATGCACGATGCTGTCTCCTGGGCCAATCACACTCGTGGATGGTTTGAGAAATATAGTAGGCCGTTCCGGGACCTCGATTCCAAGTTCTCGCGCGTGGTCGATGTAGTTCAAGCCGACACCCACAATCTTGCTAGGGCAAGCAGGCGCGAGCACTTGTAATTCAGACAATTCATAGGTGCTCCCGTTGCCATCAACGCGCGTTCCTTCCACAGTCCCGAAAAACGTCTCATTGTGGAGCTTGAACCGACCGATCACAAATTCACCTTTCTGCCCGTCGCATCGTGTATATATACCCCAAAATCGCTCTCTTGTAGCTGTGCTCCTGCAAAAACGGGGCCATCCGAGCACACGCGCAGGCCTGATGGATCTATGCAGCAAGAGCCACACAACCCAACGCCGCACTTAATGTATCGGTCCAAGCTGAACTGGCTTGGCACGCCGGCGACCGTTGCGTGATCTAACACTTTGCGCATCATCTTTTCAGGGCCGCACGAGACTATTTCGTTGTAGCCTTGAATCATATCCAGCAAATCGACTGTCGGGCCTTTGTGGCCAGCAGAGCCATCATCGGTGGTCATCCAGAGCGATCCAGCACTCTTGAATCGCTCAGTGAAAAGCAGCTCGTCCTCTGTTTTAGCGCCGAGAATAGTTATGACATTGTTCTTTAGCGCCTCAGCAAGTGGCGCCAGTGGGGCAGCGCCCACCCCTCCGGCCACAAGCAGCACAGGCGGCTTGGTCACGCGGAACCCATTTCCGAAAGGGCCTCTGATACCAAGTGTGCCACCGACGCCCAGCGCGCACAACGCCGCCGTGGCATCACCAACTTTTCTAACGGTGATGCCATTGGGGTACGACAGACTCATCGGTATCTCGTCGACGCCTCGAATCCACACCATGACGTACTGCCCAGGAATAAAACGAAAAGAGTGATCGAAAAATAGGGTCTTAATGTCTCTTGATTCAGTTTTGATGTCTGTAATCTTCACATTTCTGACATACATCGTCCATAAAAAGGACGTAATCCGTATTTTAAGTTTCTCCCGACTCGTCACGCCGCAGCTTATCCGCTGCTCAGCGTCCTCATTACGTTCGAGTCACCCCCGAGTATCAATAACGCCCTGTCAATCAAAAGAGAGACGAGAACAATAGCATAAAAAAACCGCGCGCACACCCCTGCTTGGGGATGATTACCAAGAAGTCTCGTAGCGGGAGGTGCCGGCCGTCTGCAAGAAGATGTCGCGCTCATTCGATTGAATAACCCCCTAACAATACAATTAAGTCTCTAAAAGGGCATCGATCATGCGAATAGGAGCTGCGACATGGAGCACAACGCCGAGGTCATCGGTTTCGGGGCGCTGAACTGCGACAGAATTTGCCGGGTGGATGATTTGGCACTCCCCGGGCGAGAGATCGGCGTGGTTTCGGCCACCAGGCAGCCAGGGGGCTCTGCAGCGAATACCATCGTCGGACTCGCTCGCTTAGGCGTCAGAACTGGATTTCTAGGAACGGTAGGCAATGACAGAGAAGGATCGCAGTTGTTGGACGATTTGCGGCGTGAAGACGTTGATGTGCACGGCATCACGATATCGGAGGGAGATACTGGCTCAGCGTTGATATTCATCGATTCGCTCGGAGAGAGAGCTATCTATGTCCTCCCAAGCGTAAACGATGCATTCTTCACCGAAAATCACGATTATGCTAAGCAGGCTGAAATATTGCACGTCAGCTCTTTTATGGGCATTGATCAATTCCGAATGCAAATCTCGTACGTTCGCCACCTGCGCAGGTCGCGAACAAAAATATCGTTTAGCCCGGGGAGCATTTATGCGAAGCTCGGACTAGACCAATTAAAACCACTAATTGAACGTACTTTCACGCTTTTTCTCAACAAAGAAGAAGCGCAACATTTGACCGGATCAGCACGAGTCGAAGATGCAGCGACTCTCCTGGACTTGGGAGCAGACATCATCGCCGTCACACTCGGTGACGCTGGTGCTTACGTGGCAACGCGAAGCGAGAGCCTCTATGTCGCTCCTTACGCATCGCAGATAACCGACACCGTCGGGGCGGGAGACGCGTTCGCAACAGGGTTCCTGTACGGACAGCTGACCGGCAAGGATTTACACCAGTCAGGTCTTTATGGCAACTTTATGGCGTCAAAATCTGTCGCGCAGCTTGGCGGTAGAAAGGGACTTCTGCGTAATGTTAGAGAGTTATGCGGCTGATCAAGTGCACGAAACACGCGGTGCTGGGTCGCGCCGGCGCTGCGATCGTGGCAGCCAGGCGTGGTTGAACGCGGCGCTCGGCAAGCGTGCAGAGCGCCTTTTTAACTTCGCATTCTTAAGAAAACCTAATACTAGCCCTTAGCTATTTTCCTACGGTTATTTCTATCGCCGAGACGTTTGTGTTACCGGTCTCGGTGCTAAGATTCTCAGTCGAAGTCTCTATTTTTTTCGTCGTGACGTCTGAGAGGAAGCGGTTTATAGAAATCTGTTCCACGTCAACTGCCCGCGAAATAGCTCTCCCCCGAGCTTTAATCAAGACCTCGTCGGCTCCGTTGTTAAACTGCGTTACCACGGCTAGCACGTAATTCATTACAGGTTTGTTGCCTACGTAGATTATGTTGTCGTCTGTCATACTGTGCCTCCCTTGAGGATCTAACAGACACAAAAGCATTATGATAGATAAAACTTTCTAACCAAATTCGGCGCGCTTCAACCAAAAAATGCTTAGATTGGCCACTATTCGACAAACGGCTTCATCTTTAAGGCGTCTTGTTCGAGCAGTGGTGATTCACAGATTATGGTGGCGTCGCAAGCATTTTCTTTAAGCGCGCTGACAAGTAGCCTAAACTGCGCGAGGTCGACGGGCAGATGCCGGCGCTCGTTTCCCTTCGAAAACTCAATCCCGGAGAAGTGGCTGTGCAGGTGACTGTGGTCACTAAACAGAGCCTGAAGGATGCGCGCGTAGTCCTCAACGGTGTGCAAGCACCCATTGCACCGTGCGTGCAAATGTGCAAAATCAATAACGGGGCGTATGTCTGGCAGCTCCTGATGCAGTCTCTGCAACTCGTCAACCGTTCCGAACTGACTTTGCCGACCTAGGAGTTCGACACCGAGCTGCGTCCGTCCAATGCCGCGGTCTCGCATATAATCCAGCAAACCTACGCACGCGTCTTTGACTAACTCGTACGTCTCGTCTTTGGTATACTTCTTGGTATAATATGCCGAATGAAAAACGACGATCCGTGCTCCAAGCGCGTCACCCCTGTCAACGGAGAGCCTTATGCGATTCTTGCTGTCTTCAATGATCTGCGGATCTTCCGAAGCAAGGTTTATCATGTACGGAGCGTGGACGGAGAGATCGATCTTGGCCTTGCGCGCTACGTCGCCTACCGCTACCGCTGTTTCCTCTTTCATCGAGACACGCCTGACAAACTGAACTTCAAGCGCGTCAAGTCCAATACGAGATAAATACTCGACGCCCTCTGCCGTACTCTTGCCTTTGAGCGCTAAGGGCACGCCTGCGATTCCGACCTTGATCATCGACGTATACACGCACTGATCGTCTATAACGCTGACGATATCTCCAAGCACCAGTGCTTTGAGGGCTGCCGAACTACTCTCCAAACGAAAGTTAGAAGTTTGAAGAGCCCAAGTGTGTTGGTAGATACCATGGACGAAGTTGACACGGCGGCAGAGAAACCATTGCAGTTTAAAAAAATAAACGAGGTTTCAATGAGCTTTGGGACGATAATAATCAGCGTGCGAAGCACTGATGAGTCTCTCGATAAAGTGCGAGACACTACGTTCGAAATCTTGGGAAAGGTGCAAGGAAAAAGCCCAGTGGAACACAATTACTAGACGGGCGCGACGCCTGTGTTTGTGGCCGCGGCCGCTTATTTTGCCCCAACCTAGTCAAGGAGCTTGCCGCTGATGGAACCGACAACGAAAGCGGAGCTTGAAAAAACGCTGCGCGGAGTTAATGAGTTGTACACGTCTCTCGATGGCACCTTAGACCGATCGCTGACTGAGCCCTATATCGATGCGAATCAGTACGTAAAAAAATACAACCATTATCGCAACGAGTTATTTTCGCTGCTTCCAAATGAGGACGTTGCGGACATTCTGACTGAGATGTCTCTTTATGTATATACTGGCGACGACCGGACAGACGTCACAAACGTGAAACAGCTGTTAGTTGAAGTATATCTCAAAACCTCGCAGCTGATGGCATATCTTCAAAATCAGCTCGAACTCGATTGATATCTAACGGCGTAGCAGCGAACGGCCTCTCCGTGATATCGACGCCGGGGTTGGGATTTGAACCCAAGCGATGCGTCCTCTACAAAAGCCCAGCAGGCTTCTTTATGCAAGGCATCAACAGGTCTCGAGCCTGCCGCGTTGGGACTCGTAACCGATTAGTCCGCTCTGCCACCCCGGCACGTGCCGATACGCGTGATTCTTATATCAAAACTCCTATAAAGCTTATTGTATGCCAACAAAGGACCCCTATGTCACCGTTCGCCTAAACGGGCGGGAAAACGTGGTCAACATTCCCGCTGGGGCAAACTATGAGCAACTGTTGCTTGAGCTCAAGCTGAATCCTGAAGAAGTCTTGATTTTCGTAGACAATGAGCCCGTGCCGTTCGATGCGCCGGTGCAACCCGGAACCGTCCGCGTGCTAAAAGTCGTGTCTGGTGGCTGATCAGTGCAGTTGGCGCCCTCACACCAGTTTCTTTTTTGTCCGGCTGGGCTGGGCGGATGGTATCGCGGAGTGCCACGGGAAATGGGCCTGCACACGAAGGGCTACGTCTTGCAGTTGTGTCTCACACGATCTCTGAACGGGGGATCTGGTCAAGCTTGACAGATTGATCACATTGTGAGAAAAACGGTAAAGCGGCAATCGCGCCGATAATGCCGCGCCCTTGCAAACGAACTTCTACGCCGGCCGCATCGGCTGCTTCCATAGCCGCTGAGAGCGATACCTCACCCGAGCGAGCGGCGTCGCCGTAACTTGAGAGGCTTTTCGCGCCAAATGAGTTCAAAACAGCCATGCCTGTTTGATCTGAAAGCGTGTAATCCTCTAAAAGGTCTTGAAACTTTCTGATGGGCTTGTTGGCGTTCAAACTGGCAAACTCCACGACTGTGGCCACGCAATTTTTCGTCTTCGCCTTTACAGGGTAAAGCTGCACGATGGCGTGGGACACATATCGAAGTGTCTTATTGTCGACCATTGCGGCTATATTGTTTACGAGCGACCACGTCGCACCTTCTTCTTTGGTGTCAGTATCGTCTACTCCAACGATGACGCGCGACCGTTTCGGCAATGTAAGCGTCCCGCGACTCATTTTACTACCTCCTGCAGGCGTCAAATCATAGTCGATGACGTCGCGGGCTAGCGCCCGGCACATCGTAGCGCCCACGCCGCCCCCTCCAAGACCAGCGTACGTCACCTTCACGGTATCGTCAGACAGTTCGACCGATTCAATTCCCCCAGCGGAAACCGAAGGCCTGAGTTTTAGATTGGATGTACCCACTCTCAATAGATAACGCGTCGTACTTCCTACGGTACGGCTTGAGATGATCAGCGGACTCGTTTGGGTATAGTGGTAGCGCGCCCACGCAGCGCCCCCGTAGCAGTTGGTTACTTCAAGCAGCTCGACACAGTCCGTTCCTGCGATCGCGAGTATGTCTTGATAGGGCACTATCCAGGGCAGCTGACTAAAATCAGGGGCAGCCATCAAGAGAACCTCAATCCTTCTTTGCGCCAAAACGATTTAAAGCTGTTCTTAACGCGTCCGCAACAACAATGCTGGCTCTGCGTGCGGCCGGGCTCAGGCCTTCTCCAAATTCTCGGTCTGCAGGCTGAATCCCGATTACAAAAATGCCGGCGCTAGTTTCTGACTGAAGGTATTCCCCCAGCACCGCGAGCGAAGGCCGATGCGTTGTGATCTCGATACCCTCAAGCTCGTTCAGCTCAAAGACGCGAACTTCACCGGGAGCACCGCCGAAATCAGCTGCGTCTATGAGTATCACGCAAGCTGGATTGAAGCGCTTGACGCGACCTGTGAAGTTCTCTGGTACTTCGTGACATTTTACCAGAGAGATCGAGGGATCATCAATGAGCGCACCTAACCCATCAATAACAGCAAGTCCGACACTATCATCGCGTCGAAGTTCGTTTCCAATGCCCAAGAGTGCGATCTTCGTGCCGGCGCACCTCTTCAGCCGGTGGCTAACGTCAGACTCGAATCGGTCTATCACGGTCGCACCTAACGCAGCTGATTATCAAGTTTAATGACTGCTTGGACCACGAGCTTCGCATCTCGCTTTTTCAGGTCATAGTCATGGGCCGCGAGAAAAGTCTCGATCGCGATACGCCCCTGTTTGGTTACAAGTGCGCGTTGTTCTGCAATGCTCAAAAGCAAAGGAAAGCTTCGTTCCAGGTAGAAGATGCTCCGCGCTAAGCCTAAGAGTGCGTCACTTGTGCCGGTATCGACGACACCGGTCTGCACAAGCGAGTGCAAGGCGAACCGGATATTCACTAGCGGATCCGATACGGGCGCGAAAGTAACTGGGTTGTACGCTACGGCGACTTCATCATCAGCTTCGAGAAGACCCTGCTTGAAGCAGGCATAGATTTTCCCAACTCCGATCATCCCAAAGCCGTCAAGTTCCGAAGCACGCAAAGCCCCCATGCTGGATCCACCAACAACGGTCACGCCTGACCGCACAGCATCCATGATTTCCCGATGCGAAACAGCTGCGCGATTATAAAAAACCCCGTCAATCAAACCAATGAGTCTTGCCCCCGCTTCAACTGCGCCAGAGATATCCCCTCGTACGGCAGGAGCGCAACAGCGCGGCCGCTTGTCTATAGACGCCACTTCAGACCACGATAAGCTCGGGCCCGTGAATATTATGCAGTCGTGCTTCGCCATCCTCTAGCGCGCTTTCCTTTTCGCTCTCGATCTAAGAAGTAAACCTCAAACCCGGGAATGATAACACGAACCGCTGGAACACCGATGGCGCTCACCGTAATGTCAGAGACGATAACACGGTCTGCCACGTCGCTCAGCCGCCCAAGTGTGAGCTTGATGTCACCGTCAATAGAGTCCGTAGCTGACGTTTCGATTGCGTCGAGCTCGAGGGTCTTGCTTGGTTCTGCCAACCAGTGCTTGTTGAGTCTTTTCATCCTCTCATAGCCGATCAACCGAGCCATAGACTCTCGGTTGGTGTCTTCGCGCGCACCGTGTATCTGTGTAGCTCTCGACTGAGCTACTTCGGTCAGTGCTCGGAGAGCTGCGATTTGCGGATCAGTGTGGCTTCCGGCTCCCATGACCAACAGAGCCGCATCACGCATCTTTTCATCATCAGAGGCAGCAACAATCGTTGGAGTGCCCGTGTCAGTAGGCACCCACCACAGCTGTACGCGGATCTCTTGTGCTTCGAACTTCTTGATGATATCGCCTGCCGGACCGACACCCACATCGAGACCGATGCCTGGATTTCGGTTGATCTCGGCGATGCTCACCGCGTCTCTTTCGACGACTTCCATGAGGCCGTGAAAGATCGCCTCTTCAATGACGTTGCCTGAGGCAAGACCATTGGTGTTGCTGCGGAATAGCTGCCATCTGCCTTGGTGCGGCCTGTATGGGTGAAAAACGGCGTTTGCCGGGACGAGCACCTCCTCGTCGTTAAGAAGGTCCCAGCTCGGAAACCACTCGATTTTGGTGTCTGGGGAAAGATGGCCTGGTAGTATGAGGTCGGCCGGGTTAAGGGCGCTGTTGTCAGCTGAGAGGTTTTCATAGGAGTCGAACAACAGTTGCTGCGTGAAATTCTCGACTTCGGCAGAAAATCGTTCTACAGTCTCCATGATCACTGAAACGCGCGCCTCCGATTCGGTAACACCCTTGCCGGCATAGACTGATATCGCGCCGTCTGCCGCTGAAGGCCTGATCGCAGAAAAAACGGGTAGACCAACGCGATCAAGTCCCGAAATATCGGCTACGCGCGTTATTCCGACCTCAGGTATTACCGACTTTATCAGCTCAAGGGTTTCTGCTGGCGGCATCACCCTGTGAGTGTCGACGCAATAGGTCTTTGGTGCAGAGTGGAGTTCGATTTTACCTTTCATAGTGCCTCGAATACGTGCCGCGATTCGCTATTTGTTTGCCATGGAGAACCTTATAGCGTGAAGCCTCCCGTGTACGACATGCATTACCGCCTAATAAATAGATCGTTAGCTGGCGTTGCCGCGTATTGTGGCAAAAAGGACTGAATTAACGCACTCGTACGCTGCCGAGGACCCCGTCGGAAGGCTTGAGCAAAAAACATTGACCTTAGAGGTTCTCAACCTCTTCATCTAGGTTTCCTTTGAACGTTCCGATGTTTTGCAGTATGTTGTACCAGCGACGCGAGACGGAGTACGTGAAATCCTCAAACACGATGTGATTGATCTCCTTAAGGCTGGCGCCCTCAGCGATCGTAACAAACGTGTAATCAAAATCAGAAGAGTAGATCTTGAAAATATCTCCCAACGATCCCGTTATTTCGTGTGTCCCCCCCTCGTTGTCTTTCGTCACGCGCGCCCAGCTAGGGCCGAAACGGGGATGAATCCCTAGCAGTTTCCAGACACTCTTTGGACCTTCGATGATGAAACTAAGTTTCTCCTTCGAACTAATCGCTGTGTCCATCGCATTCCCTCCCGTTCAGCGTCAGCAGAGACGTTGGCTTTGGCTGGAAGTACCTTACGATTCGACTTTGAAAAACTTTGGGGTGCAGTTGGTCAACACCAGAAAAGACATTAGTTCCGCGCGCCTCGTGCCTCACGCGCGCCATTGTCGATAGATACTAGTAGCAAGAGGTAGAACTATGTTCAATGCCTTCAGAAGCAGAAAATGACACTAGCGAACAAAATGAGGACGTTTACGAGCTTGTATTACCACCAGGCATTCCAAGCAAAGTCATAATCGCAGCGTGCAAGGAGTTCAACACGGACGTTGTTTCAGCCTATGCCGATGTGGAAACTGGACTTGCTGATGTAACGTCTCGTGACCTTCTCGCTTTTAGAGCGGACAAGGAAACCATAGAAAAGATCCGCAAATTCGTCGTTGAAGAGACGAGAAAGTTCATCAACGAGTAACAGTGACGAACGCGAATCCCTTTTCAGCACTTGGGGTAGAGATCAACCGCCTGGTTCATCAAAGCCTTCCATAGTCGCGTGAAGTAGCTCTCTTTTCTGATCAAGGCGACTACGGAACTCTTCGAGTGATTGCGCTTCTCTGTCTGCGGTTTCTATTTCTTTGCTCACAAGCTCTAGGTGCTTAGGATCATAATACAGATTCGTCGAGTCAATAAGCACCCAGGTTGAATCGCCAGCGACGCGGATCTCTTTCACTTTTCCGCGCGTGTGTGTGCCCGCGTACTTTACGTGCGAGCCAACACTAATGGCCTGATTCTTCATATCGTAAGCAATTGCATCGCTCATTCCGTTTTTCCTCTCTACATCTTAGTTCGTTCGCATTCGTATTAATGCTTATGGAGCGCGTTTGAGTGATATTAGCACAAGTTTCGCGACGAGCTGGTTGTCCGGCTCGTGCGCTCAAGCACTCCAGAAACACAAAAATGCAAAAAGAAAGAGAAATGTGCTGGCGTTAAACCAGCCTCATCAGCGGTGTGTTTTCCGTCTGCGGTTCGACTCCTAGCTCTCTGGCGCTCTCCTCAACCATGATGTCGATCATCGCCATAGCGGGGAAGATTATCGTTGCCAAGTCGATCGGACCATACAAGAGATAGTCGGCGCCGATAATACCACAGATCATGTTTGCACCGATACTGCACGGTTCCCACACCTCCGGGTGTCCGTCCTTCCTGTATTTGCGCAACCACGTCCACGCATCAGGGATGTTGTGTGGTCCACCCCCGGTCGGCAACCCAAGCACGCCTTTGAACCCGACCATCGATCGGATTGATGGTCCCGCGCCGACGCCGAGTGCGAGCGACGCGACATCAAGCAGCGGTCTGGTGATGCCGACCTCCTCACTGGACTTTAGGAGCCCCTGTTCCTGCCCTGTACCGCCGATGGTGAGCATCTCGATTCGGCCTTTGACGCTCACGTCCGCCGGGTTAAACGCTAAAACGATGGCTGAGTTAACATCTGTTTGACCTATCGCTTCCCACTCTTCTGGCAGCGCACTTGCGTTGACGGAGTTATAAACGGCGAGGTTTGCCGCGCCGATTTCAGTCGCGTACTTCGCACCGAACATGCGCACCGACGGCACGCTCGAATCGATTAGGAAGGCGATCCCAGGGGCGATTTCCAGGTGCCAGTCGATGTACTTTTGCATCGCGACTTCGGTCTCTGCGATCAGCTGGTTCCAGTAGCCGAGCCCTGTCGTGTCCGACAGCTCCACCTGTACGTTCCATTGTGTTTCGGCGGTGTCCTTGTCAAACACACCGTTGACGTGGTCTATAACCACCTTATGCCTGTCGTAGAACATCGAGCTAGCGAGCACGGTCGGATATTCACCGGGCTGACCACCAACGTGAAAACCGCCTATCTCGAAAACGGTTTGCTTTTTGTCGTATCTAAACATGCTATATGAACCACCTTACGGTGTCATTCACCCGAATAACCTAAACAAGGTTGAGAGTTGCGTCAGCGTGTTAAGCACGAGGAATAGGATGATTCCTCCGATGAGGCCATAGGCGATGCCTATGTCCCTACCGACGCGCTGCCCGTATCGCTGGGCGACTCGCGTTATTCTTCGCGTCGAGCCAACTATATCGCCTATGTCGCGTCCTCCCCATATCATTCGCACGTAAGTGTATTAATGCTTATTGAGCCCGAACAACGACTTCGGCGGGTTTATCGAGTCGGTGCACGCGTCCCGTTAGCGTAATGCAAAAGCGCGCACGGGCGAAGCGTCAGCGTGTTCCAGCCTCAGCGGCATCGCAAAGAATAGCGCGCGCCTGCCTACTAACAGTCGGAGATTGTTCGAAAGATTTTCAAAGATGACAATTTCATTTTGCAGAAGCTTCTTATGCACCTCGTTCTCAGATGAGTCGAGCGAATCTACGGACATGCTGTCGATCCCTACTGCTTTGACTTGCTTCTCTATCAGCCAGTCCGCGAGAGCCGTATCGAAACAAGTGAAACAGCGCCTTGCCGACCCGTTTATCGTCCGATCGTTCGACCTCGTGTAAAACAGTACTATCTCGCACTGCCGCAAGGGAATCTTCGTCGTCAAATCGCCAGGGCAAATGCGTGACCCAAGAGCTTTGTGCGTTAGGTCGTAGGTCAGCGCGCTGCCGCAGAACGCTTCGAGAGGCAGTTCGTCAACGGTTTTACCGCTTTCTAGGAGATGATAAGGCACGTCGACGTGGGTAGCAGCGTGTGCGCTCAAGACGATACGTGTTGTGTTCGCTCCGCCCTTGTCGATGGTGCTGAGCACCTCGAGTCGCGGACTGGGATCCCCTGGATATGTCGCTGTATCAGCTGATATAGGTAGGGACAGATCCACAATTCTTTTTACACGCAAAAGGGTCGGGTCAAAGACTGCCATTGAATCGCACCAGATCATAGGGCGAAAGATCAAGCGTGTACCGGTGCGGCACGTAAGAAAAAAAGAAAAAAAAGTGCTGGTGTTAAACCAGCTTACTTAGCGCTGTGTTTTCCGTCTGCGCTTCGACGCCTAGCTCTGCGGTGCTCTCCTGGACCATAATGTCAATCATCGCCATAGCGGGGAAGATGATCGTTGACAATTCGACCGGACCATACAAGAGATAGTCGGCGCCGATAATACCACAGATCATGTTTGCGCCGATACTACACGGTTCCCAAACCTCTGGGTGGCCGGCCTTCCTGTATCTGCGCAACCACGTCCACGCATCAGGGATGTTGTGTGGTCCACCCCCGGTCGGGAACCCAAGCGTGCCCTTGAATGCGACCACCGATCGGATTGACTGGCCCGCGCCTGCGCCGAGTGAAAGCGAAGCGACATCGAGCAGCGGCCGCGTAATGCCGGAATCTTCACTAGACGTTAGGAGTCCCTGTTCCTGGCCTGTGCCGCCAACAGTGAGTATGTCGAGTCGGCCTTTCGGGCTCACGTCCGTCGGATTGAACGCCAAAACGATGGCTGAGTCGACATCTGTTTGCTTTATCGCCTCCCACTCTTCTGGCAGTGCACTTGCGTTGACGGAGTTATAAACGGCGAGTTTTCCCGCGCCGATTTCAGTCACGTATTTTGCCGCAAACATGCGCACCGCCGGCACGCTCGAATCGACCAGGAAGGCGATCCCAGGGGCGATTTCCAGGTGCCAGTCGATGTAATTTTTCATCGCCTCTTCGGTCTCAGCGATCAACTGGTTCCAGTAGCCGACGCTTGTCTGGTCCGACAGCTCGACCTGTGTGTTCCATTGCGTTTCGGCGAGTTCCTTGTCAATCTCACCTTTCAGGGGGTCTAAAACCGCCTTGTGCTTGGAGTAGAACATCGAACTGGCGAGCACGGTCGGATATTCACCGGGCTGACCACCAACGTGAAAACCGCCTATCTCGAAAACGGTTTGCTTTTTATCGTATCTAAACATGCTATATGAGCCTCCTTACGTCGTCATTCACCCGAATAGCCTAAACAAGGTTGAGAATTGCGTCAGCGTGTTGAGCACGAGGAATAGGATGATTCCTCCGATGAGGCCATAGGCGATGCCTATGTCTCTACCCACGCGCTGCCCGTACCGTTGCGCGACTTCAGCCATTGTAAACTCCAGTCGCTCTTCGATCGAATCCAGTTTGTGCTGGAGCTCCCGGTAGTCTGCTTGGTCTACAATTACCTGTGGAAATTGCTTTGGCATATTCTCACACCTCACTTTAGGAAATAGTAGAGCAATGGCAGTCCGGCGATAAGGCACGCGCCCGCGAACCCCAACGCAAACCCGAGTATCGAGCTGCTCCCGTACCCGGAGTCAAGTTTGAGGGTTCGCGTAGTAAGTAGCGCACGATACCTTATGTCGTTCATCAGTGTGTCTAACGATGCCATGCTCGGCGCCAGGGGTTTAGCTATGCCCTGGTCGAACTCAATGGCTGTTGTCGGCTCGGCCGCTTCGCCGGCTGGTGCCTGCTCTCCGCCGCCTCCGCCAAAACGTTCTGCTGCCATTTTTCACCTCAAGCTAGGGCTAGTAACCCCAAGATTCCGATAGAAATGAGCAACCCTATCACAATCCCCTCGATCTTCCCGGCATAGACGCCGGCGGCGTACTTGTTTAAGTTCCCGATGGTCTTCATGTGGAACTGCAAATTCTGTACGCGGGATTGCAAGGCCGCTATTTCTGCTGCCATAGGGGCCTCTACAATGGCCTCCTCGGTTTCTTTTTCCTTTATCTCAACGACGACCGGAGGTTCCGGATAGGCTCCAGGATCTCGTCCAATCAGCTCTTTAACCTTCGCGGATATCGCGCTGACATCCTCGTTGTTAATCATGCTGATGAATTCGACCTGTTTTTGGAACCTCTCAAGATGCTCTTCGTTTAGGTTTTCTATGAACGGGATTGCTCCACTTGCATCGATTATGCGTCCTTCCTTCACGCCGTTCTTGTACAATGCCTCAAGAGATTGACCGGTCACGTGTCCCATGATTTCCGAGCCGCAGAGGATCAGAAACCGAATATTCGGATTCGAGATGATGTTCACTATGACCTTCTCGAGGCCGATATTCTCGGTCTTTGCCGTGCCTTCAATCGCTGCTCCGATGTCTGTAAACACTTTGCCGAAGTGCGACCCTAAGGTCACCACACAGACAGGGCCCTCTGGATCTCCAAAGAAGAAATCTCCCTTGGTCACTGGCCAGTTAGGTGCTGGGGCGGTTTTTTCTGCCACGGCTACATCCCCCCTCTGACGCGAAGGATGATGGTCACGAGCGCGAGGAAAATCATGGCGACAGTGAACCCATAGAACGCGTTGGTCCACATGCCTGCCCAGTAATGCGCCCGTTCTCTGCCCGGATACGCGTCGATGAGCGGCTTGTCGGTGCCAAGCGAGTTTACCACGCCATCCGCTATGATGTCATACTCCTCGATTTGAGCCGCAACGGGCTCCAAGGAATAGAAGACGAGGTCGTCCCGCTGCTTGGCTATGACAAACTCCTCGACATCCATCTGCAGGCCGACGTCAGAAGACATGTCAACGAATTTCATGCGACTTCCTCCTCCTTCGGTAACAGACCGGTCGACAGCACCGCCGCTGCATCCTCTCTCGTGTCCGCAAAGAACCGCAGGTAGTAGATGATCCAGCCGAAGATCGCGATAATCAACGTGGGCACTGCGGCCTGAACGCCGTTGATCGCACCCGAAGCGATTCCTGCGACGAGCATGGCGATGAATCCTGTCGACAACGCGAGATTGAGCGTTCGCTTTTGTCTCTCATCGGGCCCAAGGCAGGCGTTAAACGGATGGAGCATTGCCATCCCGCCGACAATGAACACTGCGATGATGAACCCTGGCGCGACGACGTACTTCATGATCACGTCGAACGCGAAGCCACCAGCGATCGCAGTACTGAAACCCAGAATGATTAGGGACGCTGCCATTGCGATTTCTGTCATCGACCTTTCCATTATGGCGATGTTCATCTTGATGACGCGTCGCGCCATGACACCGTTCACGAGGCCGATAATCGCCGCTAGAATCAGCGCGATTATAGGAGCTGCCCAATGGATGCCGTAGTTTAGTGCCACTGCCAGCCCGAGCAACACGGCCACTTGGCCGGCTCCGAACGACAGCAGGCCTATTGAGGGCACGCCCGTCCCTAGGCCGTAACTTGCCACTCGTCTGACAGCGTCTGCGCCCCAGAAGACGGCGAGCACGGCCCCGAGTGCGGCAAAGAACGAAAACCACGCCGTCCCCGTCATACTGTTCAGGTAGTTGGCGAGGTAAATGCCGATAAGGCTGCCAACAACCCCGATAATAAGGAGCTGTCGCGGTGATCTTTCACCTTCAGCCATCTCAGATCCCTCCTGGTAGCATTACGACGATAAGCAGCGCAAATAGCCCACCGACAGCCGATACGACGAGACTCGCTGCGATAGACTTCGGCAACCGCCTGAACTTCGGATCGTGGAATCCTTCGATCGTTCCGCCGATGTTGTACGACGCCATCACGCAGTTGAGGAAGAATATCCCAATCGCAAAGGCTGCAGCGAGCGAGACGTAATAGGGAGCCGGATAGCCACCAAACGTCGCGTTGAATCCTGATATCCCTGCGTACGATGCCGCGAGCGCGAAGTACACGAGTGCGCCGCCGACACCGGCGAGGAACGCCCCTATGATGCCGCTGATAAAACTGGACATCGGTGTTCCGTGACCCTCAGTACCGCGCGATACGTACAGGTCCTGACGCCATTTTGTGATGGGGTCGTACTTCACTTTAGCCGATGCGAGCGGCACGCCGGCGCCGTAAACGTACATGACGTTTGCGATGAAGGCCAAGATCGAGATCATCAGCGCTGCGCTTACACCCCCCATGACGATGGTATACGCAAAATTCCCGCCACTCGAAGCATAGGCAGAGCCTGCCCCGATGAGCCCCGTGAGACCTGAAGCGGCAGCAAGCATCGTCGTGCCGGTTCCTACGCCCGTTGCCTGCGACATAGCCGCGGGAGCACCACCGACGGGGATAAAGTGAACGCCTGCTCCGATCAGAATCCCGCCGAGTATTATCCATACCCAGTATAAAAGACTAAACATCGTGCATCACTCCTCTACCTCTTCCTTGTACGTTCCGTATCGCTGCCGCGAGTAGCGTTCGAGGTACGTGTTCATGATAACGAAGATCACGACGATTATCACGCCAGCGAGTGCTGACCACCAGCTCGTTACCACGACTTCCTTCCAGAAGTGCAGGTAAACGACGAGGCCAAATCCCAGCCCTGTCAGTGGTCCCCCGAATTTCGAACAGAACCACGCGCAGTCTATGGAATTCCTGAGGCCAGATTCGGCTTTGCGCACGACGCTGCCCGAATGTGCGGCGTTCACGCCGGAGCCGTACGGCCTGTCTTGGTAGTACCGATCGGTTCCAAGGTGGACGTCCCCCACTGCGGAACCTACGCCTCCAAGAGCGATCCCCCAAATAAATGCAAGCACGACAAAGGGGAACGGACTAAAGTGTTGTGCTATTAGCACCCACGACAACAATAAGACGCTAAAATTCGCTACAAAGCCGTGTGCCATCAACACGGGCGTATGTGTTCGCAGGACGTCCAAATAGATTGGCTGCCCAAATCGCGATTGACTTGCCAGTCTGCCCATGTAGGACGTCGTGGCATAAACGCCGTGTATCAACGAGGTAACGAAAGCACCGGCTACAAGAGCGAAGAAGACGCCGATCAGACCGCTGTTACCAGTAACAGACAAGACCGACAAAGCAGTTGACGCTCCGATTGCTGCGTAGAACGGGTAAGAAGCTGGTTCACCAGAGATGGCCTTGTTATAGAGCCTGTGCAGATAGCCCATTTGTGGGGCCAGCTGTACTTGCGAATTCGGGTTACTCTGTGAACCGACATCGGATTCGAGATCCTCTGCCACGCCAGCAATCAGGGCCGCAGCGCCAACAAGGGTCAAAGCGCCTAGCTCTACCATCATTTGCGGATCCATTTAACTCCTCCCTTGTATGGTATTTGGCTTTCAAGCCCAGATTTCTGATTCACTAATCCAGCGAACCGCGAAATCAGCGTATTCTGCGGCATTAAAATTGCTTAAAATGAATTATTGGCATTATCTGGTTCGCTAGATCACGCATAATTGATAGGTAATAGTATTTAACATTATTTATACGACAATGAATTAAATATAGGAACCACAATAAAATTAAAATCCGTTTTTTATCGCCTCAGAAGCTCAATTTCAGCTCATAATTCGGGGGTTAAAAAGCGTCATTTTTGAGCTTTTTTGAGGTGCTTTGGCTCCATAAAAACTTAGGGGTTTGTTCTGGCGTACGCCTCTTGGTTGCGTTGCGACCAAGCATGATGCAGAGGGAAGTCGACCACGCTGCAGTTAGCTTTTTGATGACAACCTCACGGACAGCACTTCATTATAGCACGCACGGGCTTTCGTGTCACGAAACGTTCCCATATTCAGGCCGGCCGCAGCTGATAAAGCGTGTCTCGCACTCGAGGGACACGTCCGAGGTCGCTGATTATTCTGATAAACTCGCTTGGCGTTAGGCTTTGCCCGGCTGTCCCACCCGCGCTCCGCGTTATGTTCTCCTCTACCAACGTGCCGCCAAGATCGTTTGCACCGCAGGTCAGCGCAATTTGAGCGAATTTTGTTCCTAACTTGACCCAGGACACTTGTATATTCGGGATGTTGTCGAGATACAGTCGCCCCAACGCAAAGATGAGAAGATCTTCTCGTCCAGTAGCGCCCGGACGTGCGAGGCCCGCACGATAGATCGGCGTGTTATAATGGATGAAGGTCAACGGAACGAACTCCGTAAAGCCGCCGGTTGTGTCCTGTATCGTTCTCAGAAGCTGCAGGTGGTCTACCACGTCCTGATACGACTCTATGTGGCCGTACATCATCGTGCACGTCGTCGGAATTCCGAGCCGATGAGCCGTAACAATAATATCTGTCCACGATTTCGTGTCAATCTTTTGCGGGCACAACGTTTTTCGCACGTCATCGACGAGAATCTCTGCTGCTGTGCCCGGCATCGAATCGAGGCCCACTTCTTTGAGCATCTTGAGCATTTCGACGTGTGAAATGCCCAACTTATCGGCGCCATATGCGATTTCAGCGGGTGAAAAGGCGTGTATGTGGATGTCCGGAACAGCTTTCCTCACGGCTCGCACAATTTCGACATAGGTATTGCCATCCACCTTAGGGTGGAGCCCACTAAAAATCCCAACTTCGGTCGCACCTGTGCGTCGCGCTTGGACCGCCCGTTTGACGATTTCATCGACGGGCAAGAAATAGGCTTCGGGATCGTCCTGTCTCGCTCTAAAGGCGCAAAATCCGCACGACCCGATACAGATATTGGTAAAGCTTATGTTTCGATTGATCACGTAGGTCACATCATTGCCGACCCGCATCTCCCTGACGGAATCCGCAGCTGCGAGCACCGTGTGAAGGTCAGCTCCACGCACATTGAGCAAAATAAGGGCTTCTTTTTCGTCGATTCGGCCACCACTTTTGACTTTGTCCAGAATGTCGGAAACAGTGCCAGTCATTGTATCTTGTCTCTGATACTACTTTTTTAACGCGATCGATTTTTTGCGAGTTTTTACCTTGTGAATTGTTCAACCCTCACGGGATCGATAGTCGCATCAATCAAAAAATCGAACGGTATTGCCGAGGTCCACCCGACTTGTTCAAACATGTTCATGAACGAGACACCGATTACTGAGCCTCCAGGCAGCAAAACGCGCTGAAGAAACAAGGAAACATCGTCGCGGCTTACAGGTGAAATGGGCATCGCTAAGCCACCGAGGACGACGATGACCTTTGCTTTCTCAATCTCTACAGGATCTGCGAACTGTATGCCGACATAGTCCACAGGCACGACTGTCTTTGCCAGGGCAAGATCCAAATTAGCGACAAACACCTGTTTGATTGCCAGAGTCCTAATTGCGTAAGAAAGCAGTTCAACGAATGGAGTGCAAACCCCTGGCAAGCCGACGTACATCATAGTATCTTCGTCGTGCAGACCGAGTTGCTCTATAATGCTCTTAAAAGGGCGTAAAATACCCGCGACTCCCTTGGTAATAACCGTTCTTTCCATATGTCCCCCTGTTTGTACAACTAAATTCTGAATTCTCGCGCGGGTTAATAAACGTAGGGGTGCACTGAAGGTGCACCGTGCAAGTCTTTTAGGGGCGTGCGTGACGAGCTAAGGGAGTGAATCGACATTCGCTTCCCGTTAGCGCCTTGCGTGTTTGTTACATCCCGGCTCTGTACCCATTGTGTTTGTAATCGGGCATTCTCCAACTTATCTTATTATTAGGATTTATCAGAAAAATTTAAATACACTGATAATCATACTATTATCTAGAGTTCTATGACAAAAGAAGCCTCATACTGTGCGCCCGGCGAAGCGGGCAAGAATAACTGCAAGGTTGAAGCGGTCGTGAGCGTTGACGAGCGGGGACAGATGGTGCTGCCTAAGGAGCTGCGCGGCCGTGCCCACATACGACCGGGGGACAAGCTGGCGGCCGTCAGCTGTGAGCGAGACGGCGAGGTCTGCTGCATCTCTCTGATCAAGGTCGAGGAGCT